>JAEEGL016421321.1_pt1 | contig 15822 bp, 12 predicted proteins | sample 9134231 | NCBI WGS metagenome assembly JAEEGL01 (sample SAMN16246548, study PRJNA631951) | gut metagenome | biome: gut microbiome; feature: rumen; material: fiber-attached | host: Bos | place: Iran: Karaj | collected 2018-10
GTCTCCAGTTCGGGGTGCAGGCGCTTGTTGGCGTGCCCAATCATGTTCTCGTACTCGAAGTCGCTGCCGCAACGCAGGCCGCGTATGATGGTGCGGGCACCCACTTTCTTGCAGAAGTCGGCGGTGAGGCCTTGGTAGCTCTCCACCTTCACCTGCGGGTAATCGGCGAAGACGGCCTTGCACCAGGCGATGCGGTCGGCGAGTTCAAAGGTGGAGCGCTTCTCCATGTTGATGCCGACGGCGACATAGATCTCGTCGAACATAGGGAGGGCTCTTAAAACGATGCTGCGGTGACCCAGGGTGATGGGGTCGAAGGAACCGGGGAATACGGCTATTCTTTTCATGCTTATTCTTTTTGACTCCGTGACTTCGAGACCTCGGGACTTCGGGCCGTCTCGTAGTCTCGCAGTCTCGTAGTCTCTTGTCCTTATTTCGGCTGCAAAAGTATCACTTTGTTACGATTTGACGTAAATCTTTTCCAAGAATTTCGCTGATGGAACGGAAAGTATTGTTCAAAAAGCCTTCAAACGCTTCATTTCCAATCAGTTTTATCTCAGTGATGCCTTCTTCGGTCTGTGGCTTGGGCTGAATGGTCTCACTGGTGCTCATGAGATACCAATAGGTGCGTTTCAGCGTCCAAACTTCATGCTCCAGATAGCAATGCCAGGTGGAAGGCAATTCTTTGACAATCTGTAGATTTCCAACTCCCGTTTCTTCTTCAACCTCGCGCAAGGCGGCTGCTTCGGGTGTCTCACCTTGTTCGATGTGTCCTTTGGGCAGGTCGGGGATGCCGTGGCGCACGATGCTGACGAATTGGCCGTCTTTTACAACGATGCCGCCCGCTGCAGGCGCCATCCTGAAGGTCTCTTTAAGGGCTAGGGCCAGGGCGTTTTCGCTCACTTCATGGATGAAAGTGTCGCCCGGATCGCTGTCGTCGAGCCATTCAGGCAGAAAATCGCATAAGAGGTCGGCATCGTATCTGTCGGATTCTAGGGACGTTGCATCGAATTTCAAGGAATCGCCCTCGATTTTTGGAAAAACTAGTGTTTTATTTTCGTGTAAAATCTTGTACATTTGCAGTCCGTTTGTTTTTGTTTTCAAGCGACAAAGATACAAAAATAAGTCTCGACAAAGTTCTATGACTATGAAATACGAAGATTCAGCATTGACACTGGCCCAGCATCTGCTGCAGATCAAGGCCGTGAAACTCAGTCCCAAGGCTCCTTTTACCTGGGCTTCTGGACTGAAAAGCCCCATTTATTGCGACAACCGCGTCACGCTTTCCTATCCTGCCGTGAGGACGTATATCCGTCAACAGTTCGTGGAGAAGCTGATGCAGAACTTCGGCAAACCCGATGTAATTGCGGGCGTGGCCACAGGTGGCATTGCGCAGGGTGCATTGGTTGCTCAGGAGTTAGGGTTGCCTTTCGTGTATGTGCGCTCTGAGAAGAAGTCGCACGGCATGCAGAACCAGATCGAGGGTGTCATCAATGCAGGGCAGTCGGTGGTGGTCATAGAGGATCTGGTCTCCACGGGCAAGTCGAGCCTTTTGGCCGTCGATGCCTTACGTGAGGCCGGCGCCGAGGTGAAAGGCATGCTGGCCATCTTCACCTACCAGATGGAACTCGCCAAGAAGAACTTCGAGGAGAAGAATTGCGAGCTGGTCACCTTGTCGAACTACGAGACGCTGATACAAAAGGCCGTCGAGGAAAAATACGTCACCGAGGAGGATGTTCAGTCGCTCAAGGAGTGGCGCAAAGACCAACAGGCCTGGAGCGATAGGTGGAACTAAATCAAGAACTTGATTTGCTTTATTACGTATTGGTGCATATTCTGTTGTTCGTCAACGAGTTGTAGCCTTCCGAATGAGTCTATCCCTGTCATAAACAATCTCAAGGATTTCCCTTCGATTTCATAATCCGCCCAACTGCGGTAACGGAATAGCCTTTTCAGATAGTCTTGTTCAATAAAGGTAGGGTCACTTTTCAGTTGCTCCACCTTTATTATGATATGCTCAGCAATCTGCTCTAATAGCGGCTGCAAAACGTAATCTTTACCCGTAATCATCTTCATCGAAATCGGGTGTGTGGGCCAGTCTTGGAATTGCATCTGGTTGACATTCAGTCCTATGCCGATGATGGAGACATCCATCCTGTTCGCTTTTATCGTACTGTTGATGAGGATGCCAGCCAGTTTTTGGTTTTCGTAAAAAATGTCATTGGGCCATTTGATGCTCAGCTTGTCGGAAGTCAACAATTCGTCTAACACCTCGATGATACCCAACGCCACGGTTTCCGACAGGAGGAACTGCCGCTCGGCAGGGAGAAAGTCCATGTCCAAAGCCATTGAGAACGTGAGGTTTTTGCCCAACTCGCTCTCCCATCCGTTGTTGCCCATACCTTTGCCCGCGGTCTGTGCGTCAGCGCTGACCACCCAGTTGCGGATGTCTCGTTCCGACTGCATCCGCTGCAGGTAGGTATTGGTGGAGTCGAGCTGGTCGAAATGGTGGTATTCAGGCTTCATCAGTGGGCGGATTGGGTAAACGAAGCACAAAAGTACCCATTTTTCAAAAAATGGCAATATTTTTGTTCGTCTTTGAGAAAAGTTTCCTATCTTTGCAGGATAATAGATAAAGAAGTATAACAAATCAAACTATAAGCTATGAGAAAGTCTTTTTTTACCTTGGTTTTATTGGCGTTGGCAGGCTTTGTGTCGGCCCAGTCTTTGCAATTTGAGTGGGACGGCCATGCGTATGGCGTTGGTGAGGTCATAGAGTGCACCAACGACGAATACGGCTATGGCGAGTTCATCCAACACATGCAGCTCCGAAACCTGACCGGTGAAGACATACCGGTGGTCGTGGAGAAGGAGATTCTCGAAGATCTTGAAGGCACCATGAACTTCTTTTGCTGGGGCTTGTGCTTTGGCCCTGACATTTTTGTCAGTCCCGACCCTGTGGTGGTTCCCGCCAACAGCGTGACGAATGAGGAGGCGCTAGGATTCCACGTCATATTCGATGAGGGTGTCTTTGGTAAAGTCAAGATGAGATTCTTTGCCTATGCTGAGGGCCAATCCTCTGACGGCATCTATATAGACGTCGTGTTCACCAAGTCGGGCGAAGGCGTCGTTGATCACGCTCGTACGATGACGATGGGTAAAGCTTATCCGAATCCCGCCTCGTCGGTTGTCCGCTTTGACTACAGCTTCGACGGCAGCCTCACTGCCGTGGTCTACAACCTGCTGGGCCAAGAGGTGCTGCGCCAAGACCTGAACGCCAACGATGGCCAGATGACCCTTTCGGTCGCCGGCCTCCAAGAAGGCATCTACTTCTGCACCATGATGGTCAACGGCCGCGCCAAAGCCACCGAGAAATTTGTGGTCAAGAAGTGAGCTCTTTTTGAAATGCATTAGAAAGGGCGGTGATATCGACATCGCCCTTTTCTGGTTTTAAAAGACTGTTTGAGCATTTGAATTGAACTTTTTCCGGTTTTTTTCATTTTTTCTTTGCTATTTAAAAAACTTTCCTTTTCTTTGCAGACGAATAAACGATAGAATAAGTGAAACTTAATAATACCACCCCTATGACTAAGCGCCATATCTCGAGAATGATTCTCATAGTGTCGCTCCTGTTTGTTGCAGGATCTGCTGTCTTTGCCCAAGAGGGTAACAGCATCAAAGGCTTTGTTTACGAAGAGTCGACAGGTGAGCCGATGATGTTCACCAATGTCTATCTCAAAGGCACCACTTATGGTGGCTCGACCAGCGAGAACGGCTTCTTCAATATCAACCGCATCCCTGACGGGCGATATACGCTGCTGATTACGAGTGTGGGCTACGACACCATTTCTGAGGTGTTTAACCTCTCGAAGGGACAAACGATCAGCCGCAAGTACTACCTGAAGGAGACCAGCCAGAAGCTGGAGACGGTGACTATCACTGCCGACAAGATAGAGGCGCGCACCGAGACCAAGACCTCGGTCATTACCGTCACGCCCAAGACCATCACCAAGATCCCGAGTGTGGGCGGTCAGGCCGACTTCGCGCAATACTTGCAGGTGGTGCCCGGCGTCATCTTCACTGGCGACCAAGGCGGTCAGCTCTACATCCGTGGTGGCTCGCCCATCCAGAACAAGGTGCTGCTTGACGGTATGGTGGTCTACAACCCCTTCCATAGCATCGGCCTCTTCTCGGTGTTCGACACCGATATCATCCGCAATGCTGACGTTTATACAGGCGGCTTCGGAGCTGAATACAGCGGCCGCATCTCTTCCATTATGGATATCTCGACACGCGACGGCAACAAGAAACGCATCTCGGGCAAGATCGGAGGCAACACTTTCGGTGCCAAAGTGATGATTGAAGGCCCGCTGAAAAAAGCCAAGAATCCTGATGATGCCACTATCTCGTTCATCCTGTCGGCAAAGAACTCCTATCTGGAGCAAACCAGTAAGCCTTTGTACGGCTGGTACAACGAAGACATCAAGAAAAACGGTCTGCCTTTCAACTTCCAGGACATATACGGAAAGGTGTCGTTGAATGCACCCAATGGAAGTAAGGTCAACCTGTTTGGCTTCTCGTTCAACGACCAGGTGAACAACTATATGTCGCTTTCTGATTTTGGTTGGAACTCTTTCGGCGCTGGAACCAATTTCCTTATCATCCCCGGCAAGGCCCCTGTGATGATTGAAGGTAACATCGCCTATTCGAACTACACCTCGCGCATGAAGGAAGAGAGCAACCCCGATCGTTACAGCAACATCAACGGCTTCAACATGGGCTTCGACTTTACGCAATTCTTGGGAAAGAGTACGCTGAAATACGGTATCGAGATGTTGGGCTATACGACAGATTACCTCACCTATAGCGTGTATGGCGGCAATAAGATCGGCAGCAAACTGAACTCCACAGAGATTGGCGTGTATGCCAAATACAAGGCGACTTTCGGTGATTTTCTGATCGAGCCGAGTTTCCGCTTGCAATACTACGCCTCTTTACCTGACCTGTCACCCGAGCCCCGTTTGGCCGTGAAGTACAACGCCAGTGACCGCTTACGCCTAAAAGCCGCTGGAGGCATGTATTCGCAAAACTTCGTGGCAGCCACCAGCGATCGTGACGTGGTCAACCTGTTCTACGGCTTCCTTTCGGGTATTGATAACCTGCCCAAGACTTTCGACGGCAAGGAAATCAACAGCTATCTCCAGAGAGCCAACCATATCATCCTCGGCGCTGAATACGACCTGAGTGCCAATGCCACTTTGAATGTCGAAGGCTATTGGAAAGATTTCGTGCAGCTGACCAACATCAACCGCAACAAGATCTACGCCGACACGCCTCAAAACGCCGACATCCCTGACCTGTTGAAGAAGGACTTCACCAAGGAGACGGGCGACGCCTATGGTGCCGACATCTCGCTGAAATACGAGGACAAACATTGGTATCTGTGGGCAGTCTACGCCTTGGGCTTCGTTAACCGCGAGTATGAGAAAGCCGTGGAAGACGGCGTCGAGATGGTGCAGTATGCGCCCCACTTCGACCGCCGCCACAACATCAACCTTATCTTGACTTATACTGCCGGCGCAAAACGCGAGTGGGAATTCAGCGGACGCTGGAACTTCGGTACAGGTTTCCCGTTCACGCAGGTACAAGGTTTCTATGAGTATTACTCCTTCCAAGACGGTATCAACTTCGACTATACCACCACCAACGGCGAGCTGGGCGTGCTCTACGGCGAGTTGAACCAAGGCCGACTGCCCACCTATCACCGCTTTGACATCGACGTGAAACGCAAGTTCTTCTTCACGGAGAATATCAATCTGGAGCTCGACCTGAGTGTTACCAACGTCTATAACCGCAACAACGTGTTCTACGTCAACTTGGTGACCAGCGAGGTGTCGCGCCAGCTGCCTATCCTGCCGACGTTGGGCATGACCTTGACGTTCTGATAGACTGACCCATGAAGACTGTACCGACACCCCCAAAGGCCGACATCCGTCCTCACGCGATGACGATGCATGGCCATACCCGTATCGACAACTACTATTGGCTCAACGAACGTGAAAACCCTGAGGTAATCGCCTATCTCGAGGCTGAAAACCAATATGCCGACGCCTGCCTTAAGCATACCGAGGCTTTACAGGAACAGCTGTTTAAGGAGATTACGGGGCGCATCAAGCAGGATGACAACTCGGTGCCTGTCAAGATCCGCGACTATTACCATTACACGCGCTTTGAAGAAGGGAAGGAGTATCCCATCGTTTGCAGGAAGAAACATAGCTTGGAAGCCCCGGAAGAGGTCATCCTCGACTGCAATGTCTTGGCTGAGGGCCATGCCTTTTTCGAAATCGGGGAGATGAGCATGAGCGAAGACGACCGTATGCTGGCCTATTCCGTCGACACGTTGAGCCGCCGTATCTACACGGTATATGTCAAGGACCTGGAGACGGGTGAGCTCGTGGGCGAGCCCATCACCGGGACCTCGGGTAATGTGGTATGGGCCAGCGATAACGCGACGCTGTTCTATGGCGTGAAAGACGAGACCCTGCGGCCTTGCAAGATCATGCGTCACCGTCTGGGCACCGACCCGAACAGTGATGTTATGGTGTATGAGGAAAAGGACGAGACTTTTGTGTGTTATATCAGCAAGACTAGATCAAGGCAGTATTTGATTATCAACTCAGACTCGACATTGTCGTCGGAGTGCCGCATTCTTGAGAGCGACCAACCCGAAGGCTTGTTCCGTGTTTTCCAGGAACGTCAACCCGACATGCTTTACAGCATCGGTCATTACCGCGAACATTTCTATATCCAAACCAATGCTGACGGTGCGAAGAACTACAAGATTATGCGTACGCCTGTCGGGCAGACCGCAAAAGAGTCTTGGGAGGAGATCGTTGCCCATCGTGAAAAGGTGATGATAGAAGGATTCACGCTCTTCGACAAGTTTTTCGTCATTGAAGAACGCGAGGGCGGATTGGTCAAGATCCGCGTTACGTCGTGGGATGGACAAACAGATTATTATCTCGACTTCGGCGAGCCTGCCTACACCGCCGGTGTGGGTGCCAATCCTGACTTTGAGGCCACTACCTTGCGCTATGCCTACAACTCAATGACCACACCCTCATCGGTCTATGAATGGGACATGGAGAAGCGCACGAAGACCTTGCTCAAGCGTCAGGAAATCGTTGGTGGCTACAATCCCGAGGATTATGTCACCGAGCGGCTGATGGCCCCGTCGCACGACGGTGTGCTGGTGCCGATATCGATTGTGTATAGAAAGGGCCTGGTCAAGGATGGAAACAATCCCCTTGTGCTATACGGCTACGGCTCCTACGGCTCCAGCATGGATGCCTATTTCTCGTTGGCGCGTCTCAGCCTCTTGGACCGAGGCTTCGTCTGGGCCATCGCCCACATCCGCGGTGGTGAGGAGATGGGCCGACAGTGGTACGACGACGGCAAGATGCTGAACAAGAAAAACACCTTCCTCGACTTCATTGCCTGTGCCGAATACCTTATTAATAAAGGTTATACCTCGCCGCAGAAGCTGTTCGCCATGGGCGGCAGTGCGGGCGGCCTGCTTGTCGGCGCCGTGACCAACATGCGCCCTGACCTGTGGAAGGGCGTCATCGCACAAGTGCCTTTCGTGGATGTTGTCACTACCATGCTCGACGAGAGCATCCCGCTGACCACGGGCGAATACGATGAGTGGGGTAATCCGAACGAGAAAAAGTATTACGACTATATGCTCTCCTATTCGCCTTACGACAATGTGGAGGCCAAAGACTACCCCGCCATGCTTATCACCACGGGACTTCACGACAGCCAGGTGCAGTACTGGGAGCCTGCTAAATGGGCAGCTAAGCTGCGTGACTTGAAGACCGATAAGAATCCGCTGTACCTAAAGACTGAGATGGACTATGGGCATGGCGGTGCTTCGGGACGCTTCGAGGGCTACAAGGAGGTCGTCTTGGAGTATGCCTTCATGCTCGATGAATTAGGACAAATTTGATTGTATCAATAAAAACCACAAAAAATGAAACTGTATAAAGAAGGCAACCATTGGAAGGCCTGTTACGACCAGGAACGCCGTAAATACTATGGTTATCTGATGTATACCGACCGTGAGGGGCAGACCCGTTATCTTTATGAGATCACCAAAGAAATCTTTGATAGGTTGGGGTCGTTTTCCGAGGACTATGAAAACGACAGACTCATTGAAACGGGGCGGAGGCTGTTTCGTTTCGAGAACACGATGTACGGCACCATGGGCCCCGAGCATTTTGTGTATGACGATAGCTATACCGAAAGTGATTTTGACAAGGCATTCGAATCGCTGAAGAAGACACGAAAGAGGTGAAATTCATAATTCCTTGACAAAAGAGGATTAGTTTTGCTATTTTTGCACACTCAAACCGAAGAAAGAATCTGATATGAAGAGAATAGTATTGGTTATTGCCGCGATATTGTTGGCATTTAGTGGTTTTGCTCAAAAACAGCCTAAGTTTACCGAAGAAGATGCCAAGCAGTTCTACCGCACCATGCAAGGCGACTATATCATGGTCGTCAATGACTCGACCACGGCCGACGTGCATTTTACGCCTATCTGGGAGAACTCGGGCAACCGTTTCCAATGGCTTTATCTCGAAGCCTCGGTCGACAAAAAGGTGGTCTTGCAGAAAGTCCTTGAAGTGAAGCCTAAAAACGACAAGCAGTTTCGTGTCTACATCCACGACCTGAAAGATCCAGATCAGTTTGTTGGGAAATGGCGCAACAGGAACTATTTCGACGGCTTCACCACCAGCATTCTCAAGAGCGGGAAACGCGTTACCTTTGTGAAGACCTCCGATTTCTCCTATCAGACGCACAATATCATGAGAATCAAAGCGATAGACTGCTTCCCTAAAGGCGACTTGTTGCATTTCAAGTTCGTGCAGGAGGACGAGCGTTTCTATCTCACTCGGGTGCCCAAGGGCACGAATCATATCATCCGTTTGCAAGGACTCAAGGAGCTGACGGATAGAGATTGAAAAAAAAGCGGCGGTTCCTGAGCGTGTCGAAGGACCGCTTTTTTTATTTCATCTTGAACACCCAAGCTGCAGTGCTCTGGAGATCGCTGTACTTTAGCCCACTCGTATCGATGTAGAGTTGACCATCTCTGAATTTCCAAGGCAAGGTTTTCGGGCAACCCAGCAACGTCACTTTCATGTTGTCGGCAGGCTTGTCTAGATTCAAGACCAGTTGGCCTTCAGGATAATCCAAAGCGATGGCATATATGGCGTCTTTGCCTTGCGTGTAGCAGATGCTGGGCTGTTCGCAGGTATAGGTGGCTTTCAGGCCTTCGGTGGGTAGCATGGCTCCTGTCTGGAAACCTTGCATTACCTGTTTCTCCATCTTCTTCGACGACCAATACAGGGTTATCGTAGCTTCAAACTCATCTTCCTCGTAAAAGACTTCGATGTTGTGTTGTCCTTCGGCGAGTTTCATCTTGCCGGTCTTTGCCATTCTTGAGTCTCCGATGACCGTTTTGCCATCAATGACGAGTCGGGCTTGGTCATCGGTCTGGATTTCGAAGGTGTATTTATCGGCAGGGCAGTTGAACACACTTTGCCAATGCGCTTGGAAGTGGTCGCAACTGATAGCAGGGTCGGGGGAATTGCGCTTCCAGTCGAAGTTGATTTCCGCGTCATTGCGCACCACCGTGACGGGTTTCATCTCGTAAAACTTCTTGTAAGGCCTTGTGCCATAGATGGCTTCTCCGTTGATGTCGAGCCAACGACCGAGGTTAAGTAAACGCTCTTGTTGTAGTAACGGGATTTTGCCATCAGCGGCTGGGCCTACGTTAAGGGTCATGCCACCGCCTGCTGCCACAAGGACGCAGAAATGACGGATGAGTTCGTCGGAGGTCATATAGTTCTCCAAAGGCTCGTTGCGGTTGAGGCCGAAGCTGCGACCCAAGCCGCGGCACTCCGCCCAGGGACGGTCGGTGAGGGTGATGCCTGCGCTGTATTCGGGCGTGCGGAAGCCATGTTGTCCACCGTTGCCCCAGCGGTCGTTGACGATGGCCTCGTTGCCCACGGTATTGTAGTACCATGAGATGAGTTCGGTGGCATGCCACTGCTCGGCGCTGTTGCGCCATTCGCCGTCGCTGAAGAGGAGGCTGGGCTGGTAGCGAGTGATGAGCTCCTTGAACTGCGGAATCATATGCGAGTCCACATAGGTGCCGATGTCCTCGTCGGGGTCCTCATACCAGCGGTGGAGAGGACTGGTCCATTCAGGCAGTGAGTAGTAGAAGCCCATTTTCAAGCCTTTTCTCCGCACGGCTTCGGTCAGCTCGCCGCAGATGTCACGATGCGGCCCGACATCCACTGAGTTCCAATTGGGCGCATATTGGCTTGGCCAGAGGCAGAAGCCGTCGTGGTGCTTCGAGACCAACAGCACATATTTCGCCCCCGATTTCTTGAACAGCTCAGCCCATTCGTCGGGATCCCAAAGCTCCGCTTTCCACATCGGCGCGAAGTCTTCGTATTTGAAATCCTTGCCGTAGATGCGTTCTTGGAAGGCCTTGCGGTCGTCGTTGGTGCTCAGGCCACGGTAGTACCACTCGGCATAGCCTTCGAGGCTGGCGTAGGCAGGCACCGAATACACGCCCCAATGGATGAAGATGCCTAGTTTGGCGTCGGAGAACCACTGCGGATAGCCCCGCTCGTTGATGGACTCCCAGGTGGGCTCGACCTGCGCAGAAAGGAGGTTGCAGAATAGCAATGCTGCAATGAGAAAGAGGGTTTTATGTGTTTTCATAATGTGCAAAAGTAACACATTTTTCCTTGGTTTGGATAATTGTATAAGATTTCCTATTTTTGCCGTATGAACATTTACCAACTCTTTCCTCGACTCTTTGGCAACAAGCAGACCGCGTTCCGAATGGACGGCAGCAAGACCGAGAACGGCTGCGGAACGTTCAACGACATCGATGGTCACGCCCTTGATGCCATCAAAGACTTGGGTTTCACCCATATTTGGTTGACGGGCATCTTGGAACATGCCTCTGAGAGCACGGGTACACACCCTGACATCACCAAAGGCCGAGCCGGTTCGCCCTACGCTGTCACGGATTATCATGCCGTAGACCCTGACTTAGGTACGATGGCCGACTTTGAACTATTGGTCAAGCGTATCCATGCCAAAGGAATGAAAGTGATTATTGATTTCATCCCCAATCACTTGGCGCGTCAGAACAAAGGCTTCGATCCCTGCAATTTCTATTATTGCGATGGACAGGGCTTCGTGTTGCCTAGGGTTTTGGATGCATGTCATTCCGAGCAAAGCGAAAGGAATCTATGCATTCAAAATCCTTATGAGGAATATCCCGCCAAGGCAACGGGCAATAATGTCTTTTCGCCTAATCCAAGTATCAACGACTGGTACGACACGGTGAAGTTGAACTATGACGAGCACGATACTTGGGAGAAGATGCTGGAGATTTTGCGCTTCTGGTGCGGCAAGGATGTCGATGGCTTCCGTGTTGACATGGCCGAGATGGTGCCGGTAGCGTTCTGGCAGTGGGTGATTGAGCATCTGAGAAAAGACTATCAGCCTTTGATGATTGCGGAGATTTATCAGCCTGACCTTTACCAGCCTTTCTTAGATGCAGGCTTCGATTACCTTTATGACAAGGTGGGTTTGTATAACACCTTGGAGCGCGTGCTTTGCGAAGGTCATGAGGCGAAGGAAATCAGCGAGGTGTGGAAGGACTTGCACGACATGGATGAACACATGTTGCGCTTCATGGAGAACCATGATGAGAAGCGTCTGGCTTCGCCGCATTTTGTGGGCGATGCCTTTGCCGCTTTGCCCGCCGTGGCGCTTTCCGCTTTGATGAATACTGGTCCATTTATGGTGTACAATGGCCAGGAGAGCGGGGAAGATGCCGCTGGCGAAGTGGGCTACAGTGGTGATGACGGACGCACCTCCATCTTCGATTACTGCCACATGCCGCAGCACCAAAAGTGGATGAACGGTGGCAAGTTCGATGGCGGCGGGTTTGATGAAGCACAGAAGAAGCTGTTTGGCTATTACCGTAGACTGTTGTATTTCAGAAAAGAGCACTCAGCAATAAAAGAAGGTAAGTTTTACGACCTCATGTGGTGTAACCCTTGGTACATGAATTTCGACCCGCAGTTCGTTTATGCCTTCTTGCGCTATTCCGATACGGAGCGTTTGTTAGTGGTGGTGAATTTCAACCGCACCGAACCTCGCGACGTGGAGGTGAAGATTCCGCATGACGCCCTTGCCTTGATTGGCCGGACAAAAGTTAATGAATTTGATATGAATGACTTTGCTTCAGAGGTTGTGCCAGTGCATTTGGAACCCTCCGAGACAAAGGTCATTGATTTTGATTCGAGAAAGATTGTTTTTGAAAACTAAAACTAATACTGCTATGCTTCCCCTCGTTGAACAAGACCATTGGTTGGACCCCGTTAGTAAGCTGGTGGACCAGCGTCACGATCGTTATGAGCAACGGCTGTCAGGCATCAAGAATCGCTACGGCAGCCTGATGACGTTTGCCACGGCACATCAGTTTCTGGGCTTCAACTACGACAAACGCCGCCACGGCTGGTGGTACCGCGAATGGGCTCCTGCGGCGCATTACCTCTCGCTGATGGGCGACTTCAACAACTGGAACCGCTATGAGTATCCTTTGGAACTGGCAGGTGCCGGACTGTGGGAGATCTTTTTGCCTGACAGCGAGTTTGCCGACCGACTTGTGCATGGTAGCAAGCTGAAGGTGCTGGTTCAGTCGCAGATAGGGGAGCATGAGCGCATCCCCGTGTATATCAAGCGGGTGATTCAGGACGAAGGCAACAAGGACTTTGCGGGTCAGTTTTGGAATCCGCCCACACCTTATATATATAAACACAAGGCTCCTCAACTGAAAAACGAGCCTTTGCTGATTTACGAGTCCCATGTCGGCATGGCGCAAGAGGAGGAAAGGGTAGGGACCTACAAGGAATTCACCGAACGCATCCTGCCCCGCATCAAGGCGGACGGCTATAATGCCATCCAGCTTATGGCCATTGCGGAACATCCTTATTACGGTTCGTTCGGCTATCATGTCTCCAATTTCTTTGCACCGAGTTCGCGTTTCGGTACGCCTGAAGAACTGAAGGAACTCATCGACACGGCACACGGCATGGGGATGCTGGTCATCATGGACCTCGTGCATTCCCATACGGTGAAGAACATCCGTGAGGGTATCAACCTGTTCGATGGCTCCGACAGCCAATACCTGCATCCCGGCCCGCGTGGTAATCACGACCTCTGGGATTCCAAGCTCTTCAACTACGGCAAGGAGGAGACGCTGCAATTTCTGCTCTCCAATGTGCGTTACTGGCTGGAGGAGTTTCGCTTCGACGGCTTCCGCTTCGACGGCGTGACATCCATGCTCTATCTCGACCACGGCATCGGGACGACGTTTGACGCACCGGAGAAATACTTCAACGAAAATGTGGATGCCGATGCGGTCACCTATTTGCAGTTGGCTAACACTTTGTGCCACCAGATCAATCCGCAAGCCGTCACTATAGCCGAGGATGTGAGTGGCATGCCGGGCCTCTGCAACCCCATTGCCGACGGTGGCATGGGCTTCGACTACCGCTTGGGCATGGGCTTACCCGACTTCTGGATCAAGGTGCTGAAAGACGAGCCCGAGGAACAGTGGAACATGAAGAACTTCTTCTTCACCATGACCAACCACCTGCCGCAAACCAAGACGGTGGCCTATGCCGAGTCGCATGACCAGGCATTGGTGGGCGACAAGACCATCGCTTTCCGCCTGATGGACAAGGAGATGTATACTTCGATGGGTCTCGATACACCGTCCATGACCGTCGACCGTGGCATCGCCTTGCATAAGATGATTCGACTCTTCACACTTACCTTGGGCGGTGAGGCCTGGCTCAACTTCATGGGCAACGAGTTCGGTCATCCCGAGTGGATCGACTTCCCGCGCCTCGACAATGACTGGAGCTACCATTACGCCCGCCGTCAGTGGTCGTTGGTGGACAACGAAAACCTAAAATACCGCTTTATGGGTGCCTTTGACGAGGCCATGCTCGACTTCGTAAAATGCCATCCCGTGATGCAGGCACCGCCTGCTTGGATGCTCTATGCCGACGAGGAAAACAAGACCGTCGTTTACGAACGGGGTAACTTAATATTTGTCTTCAACTGGGGACCGAAATCCATTCCTGATTACAAGATACCTGTGAGGGAGACGGGAGATTATCAAATCATCCTCACCACCGACGACAAGACCTTCGGCGGTTTCGGCAATATCGATACAAGTGTGAAGTTCCCGTCGGAGAAAAAGAAAGACGACGTCACCATGAAGGTTTACAACGTGAGCCGTGTGGCTACGGTGTATCAACGTGTCCCATAAACAAAAAAAGCCGCTCGAAAGAGCGGCTTTTTGTAAGGTATATCTTCCTGTTTTAGAAGTTGTAGTACAGGCCGAACTGAGGAGCCAAGGTGGCGCCGTCCAAATAGACGCCATTTTCTCCATGGTACATGCCGTGGTCGTATTGCAGGAAAGCAAAACGGAAGGCAGCAGTCCAGTGCTCGGTGGCCATCCAAGCCACGCCAGGTCTCAGGCTGACAGCCCAACCGTTATTGTTGACCACGCCGAAATCACCCGTAAGGTCTGCAAACACACCAAACTTCTCAATGGTAAGAAGGTTGCAACGGAGATAGGGCTTAAGAATAAGCTCGTGAGTGGCGTCAAAGTCTTTGGCTTTGGTGAAAGAGTAATCCACTTCAGCGGCAACGGTCAGAGGAGTGCCGGCGAAGCTGTAACCCACTTCAGGAGCCAGGGTGAAAGCAGTGACATTCTTAGTGAAGTCAGCGCTGACTGCACCGCCCATCCAAAGTTGAGCATTGGCAGCGAAAATGCCTGTGAAGGCAAGAACTAAGGTCAAAAGAACTTTTTTCATTTTGATTAAGTTTTGATTAGTAATTAGGTTAAGTAATTAGGTTTGTTGTTCTTCGTTTTTCAAAACGTGGCAAATATAGCAAATTACGTGCCCGATGAGCAAGCTTTTCGGGAAAAAATCTCCGAAGAGGCCTTATTTTTCTATAAAAGCGATGGTTTCGCCCTTTGTGACACGCTTGCCTTGTTCGGCCGTGGCCTCCACAATCTTGCCAGGCCAGAGAGCATAGACGGGCTCCATGCCGTGCTCGCTGTTGATGGCACACAGCAGGTCGCCTTCCTTGTAAACAGTGCCTGGAGCAGGTGCTATCGACTTGTCGTCGAAGTCGACCTCCCACATCACGATGCCGCTCACGGGGGCAATGACAGGCTCGGCGTTGGGGTGACGCAAAGCGCGGAGATCCGGAATCTTGGCCTCGCCGCCGGCTTGCTCGAACTTGGCTTTCATCTTGGCTTCCAGCTCCTGGTTGAAGCGACGTTTGGCCTCGCCCGACTTATATTCACGATATTGCTTCTCGTGCATGGCGAACTCAAAGAGCTCCTCGTCGTCCTGACCACGGTCCCAGCCGTTCTTTTCCATTTCCTCGATAAAGTGCGGTAAGGCATCGGGGTAGTTGTCCTGCGGGTTGCCCGTGAAGAACTCGAAGCCTTTCTTCTTGGCCAGCTCCACGATTTCGGGGGCGAGGGTGCCCGGCAGTTTGCCTGCCTTGCCGCGGATCATGGCGCCAGCGGGAGGGTCGATGGTGGTCTCGTGACGGGGCTCGCCTCTGCTGAAAGGGAAGAGGTTTAGCCGGGCGATGTAAGCGGAAGGGCATCCGTATGAACAACAGGAACAGTGAGGA
>JAEEGL013165102.1_pt1 | contig 15821 bp, 15 predicted proteins | sample 9134231 | NCBI WGS metagenome assembly JAEEGL01 (sample SAMN16246548, study PRJNA631951) | gut metagenome | biome: gut microbiome; feature: rumen; material: fiber-attached | host: Bos | place: Iran: Karaj | collected 2018-10
ATCCGCAGCTGGGACGGGATCACGGCAGAGCAGATCGACGCGCTCGCCGGGCAGTGGAAAAAGCGCCTGGCGGAAAATGTCCACATCGAGCTGGATCTTGCCAAGGCGCTGGCAGGTGCTGACGTTGTGATAGAATCCATGTCCGAGGATCCCCAGGCCAAGATCGGGGTCTACACCGCGATGAAGGATCTTTTGGACGAAAAGACGATCCTGCTGACCAACTCCTCTACGATGCTGCCGAGCACCTTCGCGGAGTATACCGGCCGGCCTGAGAAGTACCTGGCACTGCATTTTGCCAATACCATCTGGAAGAACAACACCGCGGAGGTCATGGGCCATCCCGGCACTGACCCCGAGATCTACAAGGAAACGGTGAAGTTTGCGGATGAGATCAACATGATCCCGCTGCAGCTGCACAAGGAGCAGCCGGGCTATATCCTGAATTCCATGCTCGTTCCGTTCCTGACGGCGGCACAGTCACTGCTGGCGACGGGCGTTTCGGACTACGAGACCATTGACAGGACCTGGAAGCTTGCTACAGGCGCTCCATACGGACCGTTCCAGATCCTCGACGTAGTCGGCCTCGAAACAGCTTACAACATCAACCAGATGAAGCCGGAGGCAGCAGTCGAAGGTTCGGTCAGCAACCTGATCGGAAAGCTTCTCAAGGAGAAGATAGACAGGGGCGAGACCGGTGTCAATGCCGGCAGGGGCTTCTACGACTATACGAAATAAGCACTTGCTGAGGCCGGACGGCCACAGGTTCATTCAGATCAGACTAAATCCTGATTTCCGGGATTTAGTCTGATTTTTTTTATTTTATGGTCTCCGGTGCCTGAAAGAGCGCGGTCCGTTGTTGCTGTCGCTTTTTTGGGACGCTGTCTGTGATACATATATCATGGGAAGCGAGATCCTTCTGGTCTTGCAGTGAGTTTTTCGATCAGTAAAACCATAAGAGGATATTCTTAAGAGGTATCACCAGGGAAAGAACGGAGGTCCGGTATGATGGAGCATAAAAACAAACAGCCGACAATTGAGTCGGGCGCAGGAGGACTAAACTCCGCGCAGCTCGAGGCAGTCACCGCCACCGAAGGATATGTCCGCGTTATCGCAGGCGCCGGGAGCGGCAAGACGAGGGCGCTGACACATCGCTTCGCCTTTTTGGTAAACGAGATGGGCATCCTCCCGGAACACATACTGTGTGTGACCTTTACCAATAAGGCGGCCAACGAGATGCGCCAGCGCATCCACAACCTGATCGGCGATCAGGATACCGGCTATATCAACACTTTTCACGGTTTCTGTGTATCCGTCCTGCAGGAAGACAGCCATGCGGTCCGGTACCCAAAGAGTTTTCTGGTCCTTGACAACAGCGATATCGACGCTATGCTTGCGATCATTTATGAGGAGCGCGGTCTGACGATGCGGGACAGGACCTTCGCTGACGCCCGGGATATGATCGAGATCCAGAAGCTTTTGAAGAAACCTGATTATTACATGGATATGATCGACATGTCCCTCGATGCGCTGCACGATAAGTACCTGACCGCCACAGTGACGGACGAGATCATTTTTTATGGATATCTTTATCAGGAGAAGAAGTGTTTCGGTCTCGATTATAATGATCTGATCAAATTTACGCTTTATATTTTCAGTGAGAATGCCGATATCCGCCAAAAATGGCAGGAGCGGCTGGAGTACATCATGATCGACGAGTTCCAGGATATCGACAGCCTGCAGTATGAGATGATGGAGGTGCTGTGCGCCTACCATCGGAATCTGTTTATCGTGGGTGATCCGGACCAGACCATCTATACATGGCGCGGAGCCAACGTGCGCTTCCTTCTGGACTTTGACAGGCAGTTTCCGGGGACAAGGACCATCATGATGATGGAGAATTACCGTTCCACACCGCAGATCCTGGCAGCCGCCAACTCACTGATCAGCCGCAACCGTACCCGCATTCCCAAGGATCTTATTCCTGTACTGGATGATGGCGCGCCGGTCATATACAATTCCGCAGACGATACTGACGCTGAGGCGGCATGGATCGTATCCGGGATCCGGCGTCTTCATGAAGGAGGCATAGCTTATCGTGACATGACGGTGATGTATCGGGCGCATTATGTGACGCGGCCGGTCGAGGAGGCGCTCCTGCAGGCAAAACTGCCGTACCGGATCTACAGCGGCGTCCCGTTTTTCGGAAGGGCGGAGATCAAGGATGCCCTGAGCTATCTGCGTATGATCTGGATGCAGGATGACCTGTCGTTCCGCAGGGTGGCCAACCAGCCTAAGCGAAACCTGGGCAGGCGTCGGATGGAATACCTCGAGAGCTATGCCGCGGAGCACAGCTGCAGCCTTTATACCGCGCTCCGGCAGAACCTGGAGCATGAGATCATGAAGGGTACGAAGGCCGGTCGTTTCGTACAGCTGATCGACCGGTTTTCTGTGAACTATGAGGATCGGCCGGTGTCCGAGGTGCTGTCGGCGATCCTGCATGAAAGCGGATATGAGGAAATGCTGCGCACAGAGGGAAGTCAGGAGCGTCTCGATAACCTGGCTGAGCTCAAGCAGTCGATCTATGAATATGAGACAGCATGCGGTGAGGAGCACACGCTCGAGCATTATCTGCGTCATGTTGCTTTGTTTACAAACAGCGATACCGACGACGCATCCGACCGTGTAAAGCTTATGACAGTCCATGCGGCGAAAGGTCTGGAGTTCCCGTATGTATTCCTGTGCGGGATGAACGAGGGCGTCTTTCCCTCCCGCAGGACCAGGGACCTCCCCGGGATGGAAGAGGAACGCAGGCTCGCATTTGTCGCCATGACCCGTGCTGAAAAGCAGCTATTTCTCTCCTCCGCGGACGGGCGTAATTTTGACGGGACACCCAGGTATCCGTCGAGGTTTGTGCTGGATATCGATCCCGGATTGCTTGCGTATGTCCGTCCTATGACGGACCAGCTGATCCATGACACGCGTGAGTATATCACCAGGCTGAGCCGGTTCCTGCCCGAATATATGGAGATGGATATCCTGTCTGCAGGTACGCGTATTCGCCATGGATATCTTGGTGAGGGTACGGTCCTGGATGTCGATCCCGGCCGCCGCACCTACCTGATCCGGTTTGATACCCTGCCGACGCCGCGTATGATCTCATTTAAAGTGAGTCTTGAAGTTATTGGCTGATCTTCTATGGATCCGGCTGTTTCTTAAGGCAATGTACACAGAACAGTCTGACGGGCAGCCCCGGACCCTGATCCCACAGGAAAGGGCAGGATATGGTTTATCCTGCCCCTGCCCGGTCTTTTTATAATAGATGTGAAGGTGGTGTTGACTGTAGTATAATTTGTTTATAAGATTATAGTAAAGCTAAAATTAATATCAGTATGTTTAAATCTTTGTATAAGATCGTAAATGCCGGACATGAGCCGGACCGGGGTATCGCAAACAGGGGCATCTGATGGATACGAAAAAGTATGAAGCATTTCTTTGTGCGGTCGAGACCGGCAGTTTTACAGCGGCTGCCGAGAAGCTGCACTTCACTCCGGCGGGGATCAGCCACATGGTGGATGCCCTGGAGCAGAGTCTGGGACTTGTCCTGCTGAACAGGGGCAAGCACGGGGTGACCCTTACCAACAGCGGGGAGATGTGTATAGAGCAGATACGGAGTATCGTGCGGGCGGAAACACTGCTGCTGGAACATACAGCGCAGATCCTCGGATTATTGAAAGGAACCGTGACCGTCGGCGCTTACTACAGCGTTTCTTCGCATTTGCTGCCGCGCGTGTTCAGGAGATTCCTGGAGGACTATCCCGATGTACATATAGAGCTTCGGGAAGGCGGGCACAATGTACTGGACCGGTGGATGAGCGAATCCGAGCTGGATTTCTGCATTTATTCTTTCGACAGTGAACTCGGTTATGAGTGGCACCCCCTGTGCAGGGATGAGATGGTCGTTGCCGTGCCGGAAGACCATCCCTTTGCCGGTCTGCAGGGTATCTCTCTTGAACAATGCAGAAATGAAAAATGGATCATCCCTGCCATGGGCAATGACTATGACCTGGTCAGGGTCTTCGGCAGCAGGCTGTCTGAATTGAAGGTCCGTTTTACAACGGTTGAAAACTATTCCACGATCGCCATGGTCGAGCAGGGTCTGGGAATCAGTCTCATGAACCGCCTGATCACGCGGGGCCTTGACTTCCGTGTCCGTTATATCCCGCTTGACCCTGCGGAATATATCACCTTCGGCATCGCGGTGCCTTCTCTCAAGAACGCTTCACCGGCTGCCCGAATGATGATCCGGTATATTCGGGAAATGCTTTCGGAATCATAATATCCGCAGTATCCGACTGCAGGCAGGAGATATGGATTTGAAACAGCTCATTATAAAACAGAAGACAGTATCCTTACAGCGGATCCTTTCCTTTTTGTGCGCAGTGCTGATCATCTCGGCTGCGTTCCCTGTTGCCGCGCGTGCCGATACGGAAGCAAAGACAGTCCGTGTAGGATATTATGAAAATGAAGTGTTCCAGGAAGGCGCCCAGGAGGGAGCAGTCAAGACAGGATACGCTTATGAGTACTACCGCAAACTCTCGGAGTATACGGGTTGGAAGTACGAGTATGTCTACGGAAGCTTCGGTGAGCTTTACCAGATGTTTCTGGACAGGGAGATCGACCTGCTGGCCGGTCTTGCCTGGAGGGAAGAGCGCGCTTCGCTGATGAGCTATCCGAAGGCGATCATGGGCAATGAGTCTTATTATCTGATCAAGCATGACACAGATACCGGTATCACGGCAGATCCCGAGACGATGAACGGATGCAGGATCGGCGTGCTGGACAGTGCCATGGTCGGCGTGTTGGACCAGTATCTGGATGAACACGACGTGACCGCCGAAGTGATCACATTTCCTGATCACACGGATCTGGTCGATGCGTTTGACTCCCATGAAGTGGATATCCTCGCAGCGGAAAGCGATGGCGCCCACGGGAGAGGGCATGCCGAGGTGCTGACAGTTTTCGGCGCATCGGATTACTACCTGTGTGTAAACATTGACCGGCCTGACCTTTTGGAAGAACTGAACACGGCGCAGACTCTGCTCGCGGCGGAAGAGCCGAATTATCTCAATTCCCTGAGTGCCCGGTATTATTCGGTCAGCGTGACAGCCCGGGCGTTTTCCAAAGCGGAGCGGGAGTGGATGGATACGCATGACACACTCCATGTCGGCTTCCTGGATCACTATCTGCCCTACTGCGACACGGATGAAGACGGGAATGTGACCGGTGTTCTCAAAGACATTATTCCTTCCATAATGGACGCCCTGGGTATGGCGGATGTGACAGTTACATACAGCGGGTACAAAAGCTATGATGACATGATCAGGGCGATCAGCACGGGCACGATCGATGTAGCGTTCCCGGTGGGCGGCGGCCTGTATTACTCCGAAGAAAACGGGATCTATCAGTCCAATGCCGTTTCATCAGCCCCCGCGGAGCTTGTCTATAAGGGAGAGTTCAGCGAAAAGACGACACAGCATTTTGCGGTGAATGAAAACAACCGGATGCAGTATTATTTCGTGAAGACCAATTATCCGGACGCGGAGATCACATTCTATCCGTCTACGGAAGATTGTCTGGATGCTGTACTGGCAGGAAAGGCGGGATGTGTCACGCTGAACGGTCTGCGCGCCAATGATATACTGCGGAACCGGGAGTATGAGGAACTTTCTCTCCGGCAGACGAGCTACAGCGAGACGCGCTGCTTTGGCGTGGAGATCGGTAACGAGGGTCTGCTGAAACTGCTGAACCGCGGAGTCAATGTACTGGGCAGCGATTATGCGCAGAACATCTCATACCGGTATGTCGATGGTCTTTATACCTATAGTTTTCTCGATGTACTGCATGACCACAGTCTGTTCTTCGGCTCTGCCGCAATGATTATTGTGGCACTCATCGTACTCTTCCTGTTCCGTGATATGCAGCGCTCCAGGAAGGAAATACGGGTAAAAGAAGAAGCCAGACAGGAACTCGAGGCGAAGAACAGGGCTCTGGAAGAGAGTGAGAAAGCTCTGTCTGAGGCGCTGATCTCCGCGGAGAGTGCCAGCCGGGCTAAAACTGTTTTCCTCAATAACATGTCGCACGATATCCGCACGCCCATCAACGCGATCGTAGGTTTTACGGCGCTGGCAGCTTCCCATATGGATGACAGGGCACAGGTGGAGGACTATCTCGGAAAGATCTCTGTTTCCAGTCAGCATCTTCTGTCGCTCATCAACGATGTGCTTGATATGAGCCGCATTGAGAGCGGTAATCTCAGTATCGAGGAAACGGATGTGCATCTGCCGGATGTGATCCGTGATCTGCAGGCGATCGTGCAGCCCGATGTCGATGCCAAAGATCTGGAACTGAATGTCGATATAAAGGATGTGGCCCATGAGGATATCGTTACGGATAAGCTCCAGCTGAAGCGGGTCCTGCTGAACATTCTGTCCAATGCGGTCAAATTCACGCCCGGCGGAGGAAAGATCAGCCTTACGGTCAGTGAGATGATGGCGGAAAGCGGAGCCGATGCCTCTGAGATCAAGGACACCGATGCGGACAGGTCCGGCGGGATCAGCTGCTTTGAGTTCCGTATCCGGGACAATGGTATCGGCATGAGCAAAGAGTTTCAGAAGACGATATTTGAAGCTTTCACCCGTGAGAGGACCAGTACAGTCAGCGGCATCCGCGGCACAGGACTTGGTATGGCGATCACGAAGAACCTTGTAGATATGATGGGCGGCACGATCTCGGTCAGCTCCGCTGAAGGAAAGGGCAGTGAATTTGTGGTGCAGCTTCCCTGCAGGATCAGTAAAGCTTCCGGCACTAAGGCGCCGGCAGCTTCGCAGGATACAGCGGCAGATAGTGGGGCAGGGCAGGAAGAGGTGTCATGTTTTACCGGCCGGCGGATCCTGTTGGCGGAAGATAATGAGATGAACCAGGAGATTGCGTCGGCGATCCTGGACGAGGCAGGATTTGCGGTCGAGATCGCCGGTGACGGCATCGAGGCCTTGGAAAAGATGATCGCGGCACCCGCCGGGTATTATGACATAGTCCTGATGGATATACAGATGCCAAAAATGGACGGTTATGAGGCAGCAAAGCAGATCCGCGCGCTGGAGGACAGGAAGAAGGCTGGCATACCCATCGTCGCGGTTACGGCAAATGCTTTCGAGGAGGACCGTCAGATCGCGCTCGAGGCCGGTATGAACGCTTATCTTGCAAAACCGTATGACATACCGGCGATCATGAAGACACTGAAAATGCTGCTGAAAGCATAGTTATAAGAGGATGTGTCCATCTTGTAACAGCATCAGGATTCTGATAGACTTACTGTAATGCGGAATGGACAGGAAAAGCAGTGATCGGCGATCGCGCAGACTGAAAACGCGGTTATCAGGGAGGATGATTATGAAGGTACTGGTACTGAACGGAAGTCCGAATGAGCATGGATGTACAGCAACGGCACTTGAGGAAGTGATCCGTACACTTCGGGAAGAAGGCATCGAAACGGAGCTGATCCAGGTTGGCGGAGAGGACATCATCGGGTGCAAGGCATGCGGGTATTGCGAGATCAATGAGGGCTGTGTCTACGATGACCTGGTCAATGAGACCGCCGCGAAATTTAAGGAGGCTGACGGACTGATCATCGGAAGCCCGGTCTACTACGGCTCTCCCAATGGGACGATCCTGTCATTCCTTGACCGCCTGTTTTACAGTACCGGTTTTTCCAAACAAATGAAGGTAGGCGCGGCTGTGGTATCCTGCCGCAGGGGAGGCAATACGGCTTCCTTTGATGTACTGAACAAGTACTTTTCGATCAGCGGGATGCCGATCGCGACAAGCACATACTGGAATCAGGTGCATGGCTTTACATCGGAAGATGTGAAGAAGGATCTCGAGGGTCTGCAGACCATGCGCAATCTGGGAAGGAACATGGCTTTCCTGATCAGGGCGATCGCGGAGGAAAAAGCGCGGACAGGTCTGCCGAACGTGGAGGGAGACGCATTTACCAGTTTTCCGGATGGCAAATAAGAATCATTACAGAAGAAATGTGAAAGCGGCCGGACAGCAGAGGATATCTGCCGTCCGGCCGTTTTAAACAAAAGCCTTTGAAGGGACTTCTGCATTTTTAATGATCTCTTCCGGCCTGTCAGCCGCACCGGCTCTTATTCTGCGCTGTCCATGAGTTCCGGGATAAATGCTTCCCGATATGTTTCATCAGCGGGCGCGCCCACGACCGGATCCATATAGTATGCATCTTCGATGCATGATTGCGCTGCGTGCGGGGATAGATTATACTTTTGGATGTGGAGTATTAAGTGAGAGGAGAGTGGCTGCATGTGCTGCCGTTATTGGGCTGACGCTTCCCCGGAGTTCCGGGAGATCGTTGAGGAAATGAACCGCTCATCCCTGGTGGGCAAATGGAATAAGACGACCGGGATCACGACCTATGGAGAGATCTGTCCTTCGAATGTCGTTCCTGTGATCGCACCGGACCGTAATGGCAGGCGGGCTGTTTTCCCCATGAAATGGGGGTATACGGGACGATCGCTGCTGATGAATGCCCGTGTGGAAACGGCTGCGGTGAAGCCCACCTTTCGGGAAGACTGGAAAAAACATCGCTGCGTCGTTCCGGCATCCTGGTATTTTGAGTGGGAACATTTACCGGGGAATGATGGACGCTCCCGGGCATTAAAACAAAAATACATGATCCAGCCGCGAGGCAGTTCCATGACCTGGCTTTGCGGCCTGTATCGGATCGAGGAAGGACTGCCGGTATTCGTGATCCTGACCAGGGAGCCCGGTGAGAGCATCCGTTTTATTCACGACCGTATGCCGCTGATCCTGCCGGAGAACAGCATCGGCGACTGGATCCGGCCGGATACGAGGCCCGAGGATCTGCTCGGAGATGCCTTGACAGATATGATCTTCGAAAAGGCGGAATAAGGCGCCGGGCAGGGATGGGACAGGAAGCTGAACGCAGAAGCTCAGGAAAGGAAAAGTGATGGATCAGAATGAGAGACTCGATTACCTGATCGAACAGTTTAAAAACGAATCGCCAAAGTATCGGGGCCTGTACATTCCGGAAGACCGGGAGGGAAAGCGGCGGACTCTTCGCGCGCTCATGAACGTACGTATGCCGAAGATCCTGCCTGCATCTGCCCTTGCGGTTCAGGACGCGTATCTGCAGGAACGCAGCCGTGAGAACGGAATCGTGAATGTGGCGGATATTCCTGCGATTGCGGCGCTGGGCAGCAGGCACAGCTTTGGAGACCGCATATCCTTATGGCAGGGTGATATTACACGGCTGGCGGCAGATGCGATCGTTAATGCGGCCAATTCCGGGATGCTCGGTTGTTTCGTGCCCAACCACAAGTGTATCGACAATTGCATCCATACCTTTGCGGGTATACAGCTCAGAGCGGAATGCAGCCGCCGGATGGAGCGGCTGCGGGAAGAGTTCGGCCCGGATTATGAGCAGCCGACGGCTGTTCCGATGCTGACGGACGGATACAACCTTCCGGCACGGAAGGTGATCCATATCGTCGGGCCGATCGTAGAGGAACAGCTGACACCGGAGCACGAGGAACTGTTGGCGGAATGCTATCGGTCCTGTCTGGACCTTGCCTTTGAAAACGGTCTGAAGTCGGTCGCTTTCTGCGGTATTTCAACAGGAGTTTTTCATTTTCCCGCACATCGGGCGGCAGCGATCGCTGTACGGACTGTGACAGACTGGCTGGGGGCCCACCCCTCTGCGATCGACAGGGTCATTTTCAATGTCTTTGGAGATGAGGCGCGCAGGATCTATGAGCAGGAACTGTTGGGAAGCTGACCTTGGCACTGGACAGGAATTTGAAACATATACCCTTCAGGGACCATTTGCATTATTTCGGTTGGAAATGAATGGTTCCGCTGTATGGGTTCGTGTCGTATAATAGATATAACAGCATGGATGGCAGGGGTATTCTGCCGGACGGGATAATGCAGCTGCCGTGTCAATATAGCCGGAGTGAGGCCGCGTATGGATGTTTTATCAGTGTTAAAGATCATATGGACAGAAAAGACTGTATTGGACGGGTGCATTTTTCTCGTCGGCATTCTGAATCTGTATATTTATTTCCGCGCCAGGCGGGTAACAAAGCGTCTGCAGGATCATTTTTCCAAGATCGACCGGATGTCTGCCCTGCCCAGAGATTCTGCGGAAAATATCCGTGCCGTCACGGGGGAGGCTTCGCTCATGGCGCCGGAGACACTGCTGGAATGCCGGGACAGGATGAATAAGTATTACTCGATGTTCAGCATCATCACGACGATGTTCCCGCTGCTGGGACTGTTGGGCACGGTCGCATCGCTGATCCCCATGGTCAACAGTATCGGTGCCGAAGACGTTCAGCTTTTCTTTGGGGCATTGACCTCCACATTCTGGGGGATCGTGTGGGCGCTGATCTGTAAGTTTTTTGATATTTTTATCGGGTACAAGGTAGAAGATAACGAGAAACGTATTGAATTTCTACTGAATCCGAAAAGGACTGCAGATGAAAAGAGGGAATAATCTGGATTTCACGCCGCTGCTGGATGTGATCATGATCCTTCTTTTCGTGATCCTTGCCGGCATCGGACGGCGTGCGGCGGTGACCAGGGCAGAGCTTACCGAGGCGGAGGTCCGGATCGCCGAGCTTGATGAGAGCAGGGAAGCGCTGGAAGAGTCGGTAGGTCTTCTGGAGGATTCAGTCGCGCTTCTTGAGGAGCAAAACCGCGTAATGACGGAACAGCTTGATGAGATATCGCAGCAATACGGCGATCTGCGCGCGATCACGGAGTATGACAGGGATCATCTTTATGCTTATCCGGCAGTCCTTCGGAGAGTGACCAAACTGACGCTGGTATGCATGCCGGAGGAAGACATCCACACCGGAGACTGGAGCGTGCATGTAGACCTCTATATGGATAATGATTACGATAACGATCTGGTCTATCTCGGCACACACACCCTGGTCCATGATTATGAGCTGACGCGGGAGCAGCGCCGTCTGCTGACTGCGCGCCAGGAACTCGAGACCACCGGATTTCTCAGCCAGTATCTGGAGCAGGATGTCACGGAGTACTGCTATGTTACGATCCAGTACCCGGTGAACGACGCGCATTTTTCAAGTATTGACCTGGACATACTGGAAAAGTCGGTCAGCAACACACAAAACCGCCTGGGGCTCAGGTGCTATATCGAGCGTGCCGGGATCTATTAGGAAGCGGGGGTCAGTATGGGAAAAAAGAAAAAGGCGGCATTTGCCGGCGGCGCAGTCGTACTTGCGGCAGCTTTGCTGTCGCGTCTGCCGCAGCTTCCGGGATTTGGCGGCGGGAACGGGTTCGGGATCTTTGGGGGGACCGGATCGGGTGTGCGGCAGGAAGCAGCTGCCGAGCAGACCGGAGCGATCGAGGAAACGGATAGCACAGCTGACATGATCGAAGAAACGGAAAGCGCGGCTGTCATGATCGAAGAAACCGTCACCGTTGAAGGAACGGAATCAAAGATCGACATGACGGAAGAAGAGGGTGCGGATGCGTCTGCTGAGGAGACCGAGGAGCCGGCGATCGAGTATGTGATCGAGATCAGGGATGACGAATACTTTCTTGAAGGGACAAAGGTCAGCGAAGAGAGGGTCGAAGCTTTGCTCCGGGAAGGCGGTGCGGTCTTCCGGATCGATAATAATTACGGATCCCGCAAGGCTGTCAGCAGACTCAAGGAACTGTTTCTTGCGTATGATGTCCCGTTCGTGGAGTAGGGAAACACCGGGGCGGGTCTGATCCCTGTCGGAGGGAAGAGTATGAACGAACCGTATATAAGGATAGATCTGCACGGAATGACGCAGGAGCAGGCAATTAAAGTGATCGATAAGGCACTCGCCGATGCCGGACCTGCAACCTATCAGCTGCAGCTTGTCCACGGGTATCACCGGGGAACAAATCTGCGTTCCATGATCCGGGACTGGTATCAGTATGATCCCAAGGTCAGACGCATCATGCCGGGGGACAATCCGGGGATCACCGTGTTGGTCCTGAAGGAACTGTATTAAGGTGTGACGAAAACGGAGCGGTCATGGAACAGTGTGAGACCTGTGCGTATTACGTATTTGATGAAGAGTATGACGAGTACGTCTGTGACGTGCAGATGGATGAAGATGATTATTACAGGCTGGCGGAAGGCCGACGCCGCAGCTGTCCGTATTACCGAAGCGGGGACGAATATCTGATCGCCCGGAAGCAATGAAGGCATAAGGAGATCAAAGTGATGAGTTCCATGCTTATTGCGGTAATCTACCTGATCTTTATCAGCCTGGGACTGCCGGATTCGCTGCTTGGAGCGGGCTGGCCCAAAATGCAGACGGCGTTCGGAGTGCCGTCTGCCTGGGCAGGATATGTGTCCATGACGATCTCTTTTATGACGATCATTTCCGTCCTTTGCAGTCCTGAGCTGATCCGGAGATTCCAGACAAAGTGGATCGTGATCGTCTCTGTTTTCATGACGATCCTTGGTCTGCTGGGTTTTTCATTTTCCGGCAGTTTCCGGATGTTGTTTCTTTTCGCCGTGCCCTACGGACTCGGGGCCGGGGCCATCGACGCGTCGATCAATCATTATGTGGCAAATCATTATCCGTCTTCCGTCATGAATTTCCTGCATTGCTTTTACGGTGTCGGTGCGGTGATCAGTCCTTTTATCATGTCATTTGCCATTAAGGCGGCCCGTTGGAATGAAGGGTACCGTTGGACGGCATATCTTCAGACCTGTATCATGCTGGTATGCATTCTGTCGCTGCCGCTCTGGAAGCAAAACGAATCCCGGGAACAGGAAGATGATCATGACAGCGCCGGGGTATGGGAAACACTGAAAGTGCCTGGTGTACTGCTGACGCTGATCGCGTTTTTCGCCTATTGCTCCGGTGAGGCGACCTGTTCCCTGTGGACACCCAGCTATTTCGCAGGTACAAGAACAGGTCTGGATGACGGGACCATTGCTTCTTTCGGTTCGCTCGTCTTCGGCGGCATGATGCTGGGCCGTTTTCTCTCCGGCCTTACTTCCGACAGGCTGGGTGACAGACGCCTGATCCGCATCGGTGTTGTTCTCGAGGTCTTTGGGATCCTGCTGGTCCTCATTCCCACAATGGGTTGGGTCCCGGCGGCTGCCGGCTTTCTGATCATCGGGACCGGTATGGGGCCTGTCTTTCCCTCGATCCAGCACATGGCCCCGGTCAATTTCGGCAAACGCTTCAGCGCGGCTGTGATCAGCCTGCAAATGGCCTCCGCCTATATTGGCATGACGTTTATGCCGATGGTTTTCGGGCATATCCAGCAGGCCGTGGGAATCGATATCATGCCAGTGTATCTGCTTTTATTTGCGGTCCTGAATCTTACGATGCTGGAGATCGCTTATCGTCGTCTGAAAGCCTGAGCAGGAGCGGAGTACGTCAGCGCTGTTCGCATTTCCTTTCGATATGGATAAACTGTGACGAAACGAGAATATGAATCAATGAAAGATCAGAAGTTTTATGAACAATTGAAACAGCTGCGTGATTCCGAAGGGTTCGGATCCATGGTGGGACTGCGGCATACAAAGGTAGCGGAAGGAACTGCGGAGGCAGAGATCCCGATCCGGCCGGAGTATATCAATCTTCAGGGCACGGTCCATGGCGGGGTATTGCTGACGCTGGCGGATGTCACGGGTGGTACGGCAGCCTGCTCTTACGGACATATCGTTGCGACAGTAGATAACAGTTATCATTTCCTGCGGGCCGGTAAAGATGTGACACTGCTGAAAGCAAAGGCAAATGTGATCAAGGCCGGCAGAAAGATCATGGTATTTGACGTTTCTGTATGCGATCAGGACGGAACACTGCTGGGAGAAGGACTGTTTTCTTATATGCCGCTGGATATCGAGCCGGACTTCAGTAAGCTTCACAGTGAGCGGGACCCGGAGTGAACGCCCGGCCTCTTATGAACGGAAGAGAAACGATGAGACTGTTTATTGCCATTTTATTAACCGATGAAATGAGATCATCTCTGATCGGCACGATGCATGCGCTGAAGCAGGCCGGTATACGGGGCAGTTATGTCCCGGCACAGAACCTTCATCTGACGCTGGCATTTATCGGCGAGACAGACGATGCGGGGGCTGTGAAGGATGCGATGCAGACCCTGAAGTTTAAGTCATTCCGGCTGTCGCTGTCCGGACTGGGGACCTTCGGAGACCGGTTATGGGCGGGCCTCAGGGGTAATCAGGGGTTAAGCGCGGTGGCAAAAGACCTTCGTGAAGCGCTGGATGAAGCCGGGATACCATACGACAAAAAGACGTTCACACCGCACATCACCCTCGTCCGCAGAATGAACGGGAACTGGCAGACGGTCCCTGCGCCGAAGGGGGAAATGATGGTCCGCAGGATCTCACTCATGCGCTCCGTACTGAAGGATGGGAAGCGGGTATATACAGAGATCTTTTCGGTGTGAGCAGGAGAAGTGCAAACGGAGGCAATATGCTCGGAAAGCTAAAAAATGTTTACAGGCAGGATTCCTGTTATCTGCTCCTTCTGGAATCGATCCTGGTGACCGGGCTCGGATACGGGATCTACAAAGGCGTGATCGACAATTACCTGGCGGAGATCGTCGTGATGGGCGAGCTGGACCGCGGTATCGCGGAGTTCTTCCGGGAGCTGCCGGGTCTGATGCTGATCTTTATACTGGCAGCCTTGTATACGTTTTCCGCAGAAAAGATCTATAAACTCGGAGCAGTCATCATGACAGCCGGAATGGCGATGCTGGCAATGGTCCCGCCGGCCAGAGCCCTGGTCACGCTTGGGATCTGCGTACACTCCCTTGGCGAACATCTTCAGCTCGGAATGAAGAATACGCTCGGACTGCGTTATTCCAAAGAGGGGCAGGGCGGCACGGCACTCGGGTACCAGAACGCTATTTCCCACATCGGGACGCTGTTCGGGTATCTGCTGATCATTGTCGCGTTTTTCTTCCTGGCCGGGCGAAAACCGTACCGCGCCTTTTTCCTGCTTTCCGCCTTGCTGCTTGCGGCAGCAGCCCTGCTTACCTTCGGCATTACCGGCAACAGTGAGACAGACGGCAACAAGCGGCGTTTCTATTTCCGGAAAAAATTCACCAAATACTATATGCTTGAGGTGTTCTACGGAGCGCGCAAACAGGTATTCTTTACCTTCGGACCGTATGTGCTGATCCTGTTTTACGGAGCATCCGCTTCAGTCATCAGCCTGCTTTTTTCGATCTCTGCTGTTGCGTGCTTTTTTCTGGCCCCGACAGTCGGCTGGATCATCGACAGAGTCGGTTATAAGATCGTCATGATCTCGGACACCTTGATCCTGGTGGTCGTGTGCTTCTTCTATGGCTTTGCCCATCACCTGTTCCCGAGAAACATAGCCTTTGTGGTCTGCTGCGTCAACTATATCCTGGATTCGGTGATCTCGCTTGCCTCCATGGCTTCCAATGTCTATGTACAGGACATTTCAACAAGTCAGGAAGAGATGAAGGCAACGATCTCGACCGGCATTTCGGTCAACCATCTGATCACCGTACTGATCGCTCTCTTCGGCGGTTGGATCTGGCAGACGCTCGGTGTTGAGACCCTGTTTATCCTGTCGGCGATCCTCGGGCTGTGCAACAGCGCCTATGCGGCAACGATCCACCCGGCGCAGGATCGTCGAAGTCAGTAACAGGGTCCGGATGCGGATATTTACGGAAGATCGGGCCGGAACAGACAGGAATTA
>JAEEGL015706351.1_pt1 | contig 15821 bp, 18 predicted proteins | sample 9134231 | NCBI WGS metagenome assembly JAEEGL01 (sample SAMN16246548, study PRJNA631951) | gut metagenome | biome: gut microbiome; feature: rumen; material: fiber-attached | host: Bos | place: Iran: Karaj | collected 2018-10
AAAGAGAGGCTTGTTTGTTTATAAAGTATGGAAAATTATTTTTCCAAATCTTCGCCTGTTTCTTGATCAACACGTTTGGCAGAAAGTTTCCATTTGCCGCGGTTGTCAACACCCAAGCATTTAACCCAAATTTGATCGCCTTCTTTGTAGAAGTCTGAAACAGAAGCAATGCGTTCATTCTTAACTTCCGAAATATGAACCAAACCTTCTGTTGAGCCGACAAAGCGAACGAACGCGCCAAAGTCCATGATTTTGACGATTGTTCCGTGATAAATCACACCTTCTTCAGGTTCGGCAACAATATCCATAATGATGTTTAAGGCTGCTTCGCCGTCTTTGGTGTTGACAGAGGCAATGCGGACAATACCGTCATCGGTGATGTCGATTTTTGTGTTTGTCTTTTCGATGATTTCACGGATGACTTTGCCGCCGGTGCCGATAACCTCACGGATTTTATCTGTCGGGATCTTTAAGGTAATGATACGCGGTGCGAGTTCAGAGACCTTCGGGCGAGGTGCGTCAATTGCTTTTGCCATTTCGCCCAAGATATGAATACGACCTTCATGAGCCTGTGCAAGAGCGTTTTTCATAATCTCTTTGGTGATGGATGTGATTTTAATATCCATTTGCAAAGCGGTTACGCCGTCTTTTGTACCAGCAACCTTAAAGTCCATATCGCCAAGGTGGTCTTCATCACCCAAAATATCGGTTAAGATGGCAATACGTCCGTCATCTTCCTTAATCAAGCCCATGGCAATACCGGCGACGGGCTTTTTCATCGGAACGCCGGCAGCTTCTAAAGACAATGTTGTGCCGCAAACGGTTGCCATTGATGATGAACCGTTTGATTCCATAATATCGGAAACAACGCGGATTGAGTAAGGAAATGCTTCTTTATCTGTCGGAAGCATCGGATGAATGGCACGCCATGCCAATTTTCCATGACCGATTTCACGACGACCCGGTGTTCCTAATCTGCCGCATTCACCGACAGAGAAGGGCGGGAAGTTGTAATAAAGCATAAAGTCTTGGCGATATTCTGCCATTAAGCCGTCAACAACCTGAGCATCATCATCCGTGCCGAGCGTTGTGACAACCAAAGCTTGTGTTTCACCGCGTGTAAACAGGGCAGAGCCGTGTGTCATCGGCAAAACATCAACCTGACATTCAATCGGGCGGACTGTTTTTGTATCGCGACCGTCAATACGCTTTCCGGTTGATAAAACCTTTTCACGCATTGTTTTGTGCATCATATGTTCAATGGCTTCGGGAGCGTATTTAACTTCTAATTCGTTTTCAGGGTCAACGGAGGCTTTGAATTTTTCGCCGAGTTCGCTTAATGTGTCTAAGCGTTCTTGTTTGTTGACAATGTTGAAAGCGTTTTCATAGTCTGCTTTGTATTCTTTTTCAATACGTTCGCATAAAGCATCATATTCCGCCGGAAATACGGGTTCTTCCCAAGCCGGTTTGCCGGCTTCTTTCTTTAACTCGTTAATTAAGTTAATCACAGGTTGGAAGCTTTCAAAACCAAACATCACAGCACCGAGCATAACTTCTTCGGAAAGCTCGTTTGCTTCGGATTCAACCATTAAAACACCCTCTGAGGTGCCTGCAACGGCAAGCTCTAATTCAGATGTTTTTTGTTCGGAAATTGTCGGGTTGAGCAAATATTCACCGTTTTTGTATCCGATTTTGGCTGCGCCGATCGGTCCCATGAACGGAATACCCGAAACGGCGAGTGCTGCAGAAGCTGCAATCATCGAAACAACATCGGAATCATTTTTTTGATCATGAGAAACGGTTGTGCAAACGATTTGAACTTCGTTTTTGAAAGCATCAGGAAACAGCGGGCGAAGCGGTCTGTCAATTAAGCGAGAAATTAAAATTTCGCGCTCTGACGGCTTGCCTTCGCGTTTCATAAAACCACCGGGGATTTTACCGGTAGCATAATATTTTTCCTGATAATTAACGGTTAAAGGGAAAAAATCCTGATCAGCGTTTACTTCTTTGGCTGCGCAGACCGTTGCAACGACAACAGTTTTTCCATAAGTTGCGACAACAGCCCCTGTGGCTTGTCTGGCAATTTTGCCTGTTTCTAAAACCAGTTTTCTGCCGCCCCATTCGAGTTCTTTGCGGCAAACATTAAAATCGATCATATTTTTTACCTTTCCTAATATCTTTAAACCTCACCTGGCCCCATGCCAGGATTTTCATAAAACTGCGGAGAACGTTCTCCGCAGTTTTGATCTTTTTATGAAGAATTACTTACGTAAATCTAACTTTTGAATGATGGCTTGATAGCGATCAACACTCTTAGACTTTAAGTGATCAAGTAAGTGACGACGACGGCTAACCATCTTCATCAAACCCAAGCGAGAGTGTAAGTCTTTTTTATGAACATTGAAGTGTTCAATCAAAGCGTTGATACGGTATGTCCAAATCGCAATTTGAACTTCGGGAGAACCTGTGTCTCCGGGTTTTAAGCCATATTTTGCAACAATTTCTTGTTTTTGTTCATTTGTTATCGACATCTTTTAATTTTCCTTTTTGTTATAAGTTAAAAACACGAATCGGTGAGATTTTTTTCTCATCGACCCTGACAAGTGCCGTTAAACAAGCTTTATTAAAGGCAGCCATCGTCTGACCGATGTATTTTGAAACATCATAATCTTTCAAAGACAAACCTTGTCCGAGACTTAGTTTAACCGCGTCTTCTGCCGTAACGGCCAACGCCGCGATGTCGCGCAGCGGGGTCTCAATCGGCAAAAGAGAATCTTGCTGACGACTCTCATACACCATATTTTTTAGATTTTCCAGTAAAATCGTATCTTCAATTAAAAAAAATCCGCATTTTGTGCGTCTGAGAGCTGTTAAATGCCCGAAAGTATTGAGTCTTAAGGCAATATCTCGTCCGAGAGAACGGATGTATGTTCCTTTGGAGCATCTGACTCTGAATTGAAACGAATCGGCAGATATTTGGTTCAACAATTCAATTGATTCGATTTGAACTTTTCTCGGGGTTATTTCGACTTTTTGACCGGCACGGGCCAGTTTATAGGCGCGCTCTCCGTTGATTTTGACGGCAGAATAGGCCGGGGGTGTCTGTTCTATCTGTCCGGTAAAGCTCGGGAGAATATCTAAAATCTGCTTTTCTGATGGGATGACGCCGCCTTCTTCGGTAACGGTGCCTTCAATATCGTCCGTGTTTGTGGAAGAGCCGAATTTTAATGTAAATTCATAGACTTTTGCCCCGTCCATCACATAAGGGATAAGCTTGGTTGCTTCGCCGAACGCAATCGGTAAGACACCTGTCGCAAAAGGGTCAAGCGTGCCTGCATGTCCGTTTTTATTGGCGTCAAACAGGCGGCGTGTTTGATTAACAACATCTGTTGACGTTAAACCTTGCGGTTTATCGATAATAAGCCAGCCGTTTATGTTTTGGTGTTTTGTTCGTTTCATATTTGTTGATTTAGCAAAAAAAGCCTGAAAAAGCAAGAAAAAAAAAGGACATTTAGTTTTAATGAGATACCAAGCTTGAAATGGTTTGAAATAAAAGTCAAAAAACGTCACAACGGAGCCATGCTGTGTTAAAAATTATCAAAACATAATTTTTGTGCTTGAGGATCATCGAAAAATTTGTATAATAATTTTTGTTCTGATGATTTTTTACAAGGAGGTATAAAATGGGACAAGTAATAAAAGACAATCATGGACGCATCATTGGAAGTACTAGTGAACAAATAAATCAAATTCTTATGAAAGATGAACATGGACACATTGTGGGTTATTACAGAAAAAATGAGGATGCAACTTACGATGAACATGGACGTCGCGTGGGAAGTGGTAACTTATTAACTATGCTTCTTAAAAAATAAGTGGTAACTATAATTGCAATGCCACGCGTTTTCTGCGTGGCTTTTTAGTCGCGTAATACTTAATTTTGAGTGGTTGAAAACTTTACTCGTTTGTATCGCTTTTATTAACTTCATAAGATTGCTTTATAAGTTGCATTGCATAATCTATTTGCTGTACATTTGAAATGTACATTCTATAATCACCATTTCCCCAACAACCAATTCCAGAAACATCTTCAGCTCTATTCTCTGGGTCATTAAGTTCACCTTTCTTCAAGTTGATATAAACCTTTAAGTTATACTTTTGTATTTCAATATCTGTGAAATTTTTCGGCGATTTGAAGGCTATATAAAGTTTTTTGGGGTCAACCTTCACATTTCCGAGTTTTAATATTTTATTTTTTAGTTTTTCGTAAAGCATTACCGTATCGCCATCGCCTTTTGCTAAAAGATGTTCTTCAGTATAATTTACACTGTTTTCAATATCCTTAGCTATTTGCTCATCGGTAATCTCATGTCCTTCCTGCGCGAACTTGTGTAATCTATTACTTGTTCCACTCATAGTGGCAATGGCTTTAAGAATATTGTAGGCATCATCAGTAGACATTGCATAAAACTCTTTTTTTCTCTTTTTGCCATCGAATGTGTCAATAGTTCGGAGATTTGGGTTAATGTTGTCAATCATTTTGTGCAAAGTCAAATCTTGGAGCCTTTCATCTACATCGTATGTTGCAACTTTTCTGAACGCGAAGGGGATGCACTCACTACGATTAAGCTCTTTTAGCCGTTTTTCTACATCGTCAGCATATCCAATTTTCACATATTCGGGAAAACTCGGATTGGTTAGAATGTATACACAACCTTTTCTTTTTTTTTCTACCATTATGTGGTTCCTTTCAAATCATTAACAATTTGTTTGTGCAAAGTTGAACAATGTATCAAATTGAAAGTGTCCGAATTTCCCCTTTGTGTGTAATTCTCATGTTTTATCCTTACCAAAAACTTACCTTCTGATCCATTGTTTTGCTTCTGTGTTTATACATCAATTTTTTTTATAGTTCAAATCTTAAGTTGAACGATGCACTAAATTTGGGGGTGTTCAACTAAGACTTGACATTGCCTGGTTTTTGTTTAGTATGCAACAATTGCAAAAGTTATAATTATAGTCATGAATTTTTTAACCAATAATTTTTAAGAAATATGGAACATGAAGTATTATTAAAAGATGCCTTACCCTACATCGAAGTGTGGACCGTTGCCATTATCGCGATTTTATTGATATTGGCGTGCCATATATGGCGTTTTGGTAAGAAACATCCGGAAATCTTTCTGCCGGATGCGGACACAGACAAGAAAGACGTTGCAGCTCAAAAAGCAGAATTGCGCCGTCAGTACCACAACAAAACAATGATATCAATGTCAGTCGCTTTTATTTGGGCGATTGGTATGTTGGTCATTTGTTATGCGTTTGATGGTTCTACGTTGAAAAATCAGGCATGGTTTTTGCTCATCATTATTGTTGCGAGCGTTTTATGGGTGTTGTCGATGGTAAAGCGTAAGCCCCAAAAGTAAATCAATTTACCACCAGTTTCCCGTTAGCGCATGCGGCGGGATTTTTTTTATGTTACACACACTTGGAGAAAATATATCTTTCAAATAAATATATCCCTATTATTGTTTAAAAAAATGATGTTTTTCAATAAGATAGGATTCGAAGTTTACAAAATGATTCAAGCAAAAACAGGATTATTTTAAAAAATTTAAAGCATAAACAGCAGGATATATTGTTTAAATGATGTTTTTGTTTAAGAAAAACCCCTCCGTTAAGGAGGGGCTTTTTTAGGCTAAACGCCAAATTATAAAGCTGTTAAATCAACTTTAACACCGACACCCATTGTTGAGCTGATTGAAATTTTCTTCAAGTATGTGCCCTTCAATGATTGCGGTTTGGCTTTGATAATGGTATCGATGAACATCTTAGCATTATCATAGATTTTATCTTCGCTGAAAGAAACTTTAGCAACACCGGCATGAACAATACCGTTCTTTTCGACACGGAATTGAACTTCACCGGCCTTGGCTTTGGCAACGGCGGCTGCAACGTCTGTTGTAACGGTGCCGAGTTTCGGGTTCGGCATTAAGCCTTTCGGACCCAAAACGCGCGCAACTTTACCGGCCATACCCATCATATCAGGTGTGGCAATGCAGCGGTCGAAATCAATCTTGCCGGCTAAAATCGAATCGATAAGGTTTTCGGCGCCGACAATATCTGCACCGGCAGCTTTGGCTTCATCAGCCTTTTCGCCTTGAGCAAATACGGCAACGCGAACTGTTTTTCCGTTTCCGTGAGGAAGCGGGCAAACACCTCTGATCATTTGATCGGCATATTTCGGGTCAACACCCAAATTGATTGCCAAATCAACTGTTTCATCAAATTTAGCGGTTGCGTTTTCTTTAACGATTTTAATCGCGTCTTTCAATGCATAAGCTTTGTTTTTTTCAACATTTTTATACGCGTTTACAATTCTTTTTCCTGCCATGATACTACTCCACTACCTTAATGCCCATTGAAACGGCTTGACCTTTAACCATGTTCATGGCTGATTCAACTGTTGAGCAGTTGAGGTCAGGCATTTTCTTTTCGGCAATTTCTTTAACTTGAGCGAGCGTAATTTGGCCGGCAAAAGATTTTCCAGGTTCTTTTGAAGCGGATTTAACGTTTGCAGCCTTTTTAATGTAATAAGCAACCGGCGGTAATTTTGTGATAAAAGTAAAGCTCTTATCTTCATACGCCGTAATGATAACCGGAACAGGAATTCCCGGTTCTAAGCTTTGTGTCGCAGCGTTAAATGCTTTGCAAAATTCCATAATATTCAAGCCCTTTTGGCCCAAAGCAGGACCGACCGGAGGAGAAGGCGTTGCCTTACCTGCGGCAATTTGAAGCTTGATTAAACCTAAGATTTTCTTTTTAGATTTAGCCATTTTATACCTCTTATTGTCTGAGTTCGTGGTTTTGAACATGGCTGTTCTCCCACGAAAAATTAATCCAAAACCTGTTCAAATTTATAACAGGTGGATTATCAATAGCATATTTTTTTTTAAATGCAAGAGTTTTTTTAAAGGCTTTCAGCGCTCGTTTGTAAAATCGATTTCTAAAATATCGCACTTTGGTGTTGTATAAGTTTTACGCGGGCCGTCCGATTGTTTCTTGATATTTTTGACTTTGTCTTTCATGTCTTTTATGTGATTTAAGCGATCTTTTGTCGTCAATTCGTGTGTGTTTTCCACCGGATTATCTTCAAACCACTGGCCTTCTTTTTTGCTTAAAATATCAAGGGGTGTTCGGAGGTTAATACAATTTTTGGTTTGAGGAATTTTTTGCTCAATTGCGACCAGTGTCATGCCGTTTTGAACAACAGGGGCGGCATCTTTAATGGGGACCGCGCCGTCTTTTGCCCAGCGGGGCAAGAGTTCTTGCTTGCATGCACAGTGTATGGTGCGATAGCCCTTTTGAGCGCAGAGATTTGAGGCTGTCTGCACGAGTAAATTTGAAATGTTTGATTTTCGAAATTCGGGCAAGACGCTCATGCGTTCAAATTTAACAAAATCGCTAAAATAGCGTATGCGGACCGTTCCGACAGGCTTTTTATCAAGATAGGCCACAAGGTGTGTTGCACTAAAATCATTGCCGTCAAATTCAAGAGACGGGTCAATCTTTTGTTCTTCAACAAACACTTTTTGACGGACACTGAAAGCATCATCAAGTTCTTGTTGAGACGATACGATTTTAATGTCTACAAATTCTGTCATGCTTTTATTATAGCTTGACTTTGACCTTTTTTATATATACTAAATATATATCTAACCATATAATTTGAGGTATATCTAAAATGTCAGTTAAATCTCATGCCGTTTTGTTTCGAAATCTGTTATATGTCAGGGAAGTTGTTAATGCGGGCTCTATACGTTTGGCGGCAGAACAGAACAATATTAAGGCTTCGAATCTAAGTAAAATCATAACAGATACGGAAGATTTATTACATCAGAAGTTGTTTTTCAGAACAGCTTATGGAATGGTTCCTTTGAAAAGTGCGGTTGAGCTTTCGGGGCAAACGGAAAAAATGGTTCAAAATTTGCTCAATTTGAAACAGAAATTTTTAGCAGATGAAAACGGAACGCATTTAAGGGTTTATGTTTCCAAAGGGCTTGAAATTGACAGCTTGTCTGATTTTTCGGGAAAGATAGAATATGTCGACGGGACAGAATATGCTGACGTGATTGTGAGTGCCGAGAAGCCGAAAGAGGCTTCTAAAATGGTTTGTGTGGAGCACAAGATCGGGTCAGTCGTCAGGCAAAAAATATGGGTTTGTGCTCAAAACAATCAGCACGCGATGGATTTGGCAACCTTTATTCTTTCGCGATTTGTTGGTTGATAATGTTCGTTAAGGCTTTTATTTTCGGGTTTTGAAGACCTTCTTGTTTGACAACCAAATAAAATTTTTTTTCTAATTTTGGAGCAATATTTTCGATTTCAACCAATTCGTGTTCGATATTTTTAACTTCTGTCGGTAAAAGACCGATCCCGATACCCGCTTTTATCAAATTAAGCAGCATGCTTGATGAATTTGTGATGGTTGTTACGTGCTGAGCTTTTTTTGTGATGGTTTTCCAATCTTTCCAGCCGGCGATATAGGTCGCATTGCTGCAAATTTTGTGATTTGTGCGCAAATCGGTCACATTTTGAGGTAAACCGTATTGTTTTATATATTCTTTTGAAGCACAAAGTGCAAAATTTAAAGAGCGCTCAGCCACAACAGACAGTGATTTAACGCTCGGTTTTTGAAAAATCAGAGCCATGTCGAATTCCTGAAGTTTCGGCATTTCGAGAGAACAGCTGATTTCTAAGTTAATTTTCGGGTATTTTTCGTAGAATTGTCTGAAGCAGTCCGCTAAATATATTGAAGCAAGACCGTCGCTTGTCCAAAGCTTGATTGTGCCAAACATTCGATTGCTTTCAAGCGAGATGTTTTCGGTGTTTGAAATAAGATTTTTAATTTCACACGCCGTTGAGTAGTATTCATATCCGCTATCGGTCAGGCTGACGCCCTTCGGATGTCTGAAAATGAGTTTACGTTGGGTTGTTTTTTCTAAGGCTTTAATTTGGGCAGACAGATTTGGCTGTTTCATGCCGTTTTGTGCGGCAGCCTCTGAAATTGAACCATAACGAACGGCTTCTTCAAGGCAGAGAAGCTGTTTTACGCGAGAAATATAACTGCTGATTGTGTGAGCCATTTTTATATACGCATTATATGAAATTAGATTCTTCTTTTTATATAAATTAACATATAGAATGTTATTTGCAAGGAAAAAAAAAGGACAAGGCTAAAAATGAAAGAAAAAAATAAAGAATTACAGAAAATAAGCGAGCTGTTTTATGATTTGGTTGTCGCCTTAAGGGCTCAGCAGTTTGATTTTTGTGCATACGTTGTTGAAGATGCATATCAATTTTATATGATTGAGCTTGAAAAGAGATTTAAGGCGAAAAATATTAATTAAAATGTTTAAAAATAAGAATCAATTCATCAAGCAAAAAATCAAGCGATTTTTCATTTAAGGTTTTGATTTTTTCAATCAGAAATTGTTCGCGTTCTAAACGTGATTTGCTTTTTGAAGAATCAAGTTTTAGGCCGAGCAGATCATCTATTTTGGTGTTAAAAATTTGAGATATTTGAATAATCATCAATAAATCGGGCACAACAAGACCGCGCTCAAGGTTCGAAATTGTGCGCCAGCTGACGTTGCATTTTGCCGCCAAGTCTTCCTGAGTTAAGTTTGCGCTTTCACGCAGAGCTTTAACTTTGAGAGCAAGAGATTTTTTGATATATTCTTTCATGTCTGATACTTTATGCTGAAAAAAGATGTTAATCCAGTAAACAGATTTCATAAAAAATATATCAGTAACATTTTAATGTTTTAATAGAACGAAAGGTCAGATGGTGTGATTTTTTGATTTGGGATGCACAAGTAAAAGAAAAAGCTCGTCGGACGGTCTCGGCTACAAATCCGGGGGATAAGGCGTCTATCTCCGAAACTTCGGAAGATACTCTTAAATATAACACTTTCTGAAGCAAATGTTAAGAAAAGGAGAAAACAAGTTTTTCAGAGATAAAAAAAAAGGCGGTTCGAAAACCGCCTTTTTTTTAAGCCGCTTTGGCAAGTTCGGCCAAGACTTCTTTTTTCAAGGTAACATTGTCAACCTTGCCCGTCGCAGATGTCGGGATTTTATCGCGATAAATAATGCGGCGCGGCATATAGAGCTCGGGGTAACCGTGTTGCTTGATAAATTCGCGGAGCATATCCATCGTTAGTGTTTGTTCGTTTGTTACAACAACGATCTGTTCGCCTTTTTGTTCATGCGGAACGGCGACAATACCGCAACAGAACTCATCTTTGCCTTCATAAGCGGAGTTAATCATGTTTTCAACGGCTTTGAGCGAGACCATCTCGCCGCCGACTTTGGCAAAGCGTTTGATGCGGTCTTTAATTGTTATGAAGCCGATTTCATCAATTTCAACAACGTCGCCCGTGTGATACCAACCGTTGTGAGGCGGAACCAAAACACCCGGATGATCGGCAAGGATGTAGCCTGCCATGACATTCGGTCCTTTAACGACAAGTTCACCGCCTTTTTCGATGCCGTCAACTTTTTCTAAGCGACATTCCATGCCTGGGCAAAGTTTGCCGATGGTGCCGAATTTGTTGAACACCATGTTGTTGCCGGCAACGGCAGGAGAGCATTCGGTAGTGCCGTAAGCTTCCATTAAACGTGCGCCTAATCTTTCATTTAATAAATTGCGCGTATCAAGTTTAACACCTTCCGCACCGGCATAACATAAACGTAATGAACCGAAATCAAGCGGATGTGAAATTTTGGCATAGCTTCTGAAGAATGTGTCGGTACCGATCATGACCGTTGCGCTTAATTCGTAAAGCAGGTCGGAAATAATACGGAAGTGGAGCGGGGAAGGATATAAGAAAACTTTGGCGCCTTGATAAAGGGCGTAAAGCGTTCCCAAAACAAGCCCGAAACTGTGGAAAATCGGCATTGAGTTCATAACGACATCGCGTTTGTTCAATGTTTCAAAAGTTGCAATCTGCCATACGTTCGAAATGACGTTGCGGTTTGATAAAACAACGGCTTTCGGTGCGCCTTCGGAACCTGATGTAAACAAAATAACTGCCCAATCTTCAGAAGTTGCTTTATAAGGCACATACTTGACTTTATATTGGAGCAAGGCCAAAATTTTTGCAAAAATCGAAACGGATTTTCCGACTTCTTCCAAATAAATAACCTCAAAACCGGCGGCTTGAATGGCTTGAACCAAAGGTTCCAGTCCCGCTTTTTTAACAAACATTTTAGATGTGATGACTTTTTTTGCCATCACCGTTTTTAAACCGCTTGTTACGTTTTGAGCACCGGCAGAAAAGTTAATCATAACAGGCACTTGTCCGTATGCGTTTAGGCCGAAAAATGTGCAGATGGCGGCAACCGAGTTTGGCAACATAATGCCGACAGGTTCGTGCTTTTCGGATGTTTTGGAAAAATGACGACCTAATACATAAGAGGCCAACATGATGTCTTTAAATGTTTTCGGTTTTCTCGTAATATCTTCCAAAACATACGGACGACGTAGGCCGAAACAGCGCTTTGCGTGTATTTTTGACGCTTTAATAAGCTGTGTGAACACGGTCATTTTCTTGTCATAAATCGATTCAAACATCTGCTCGCGCATAATCATATAAATTTCGTTTGAGATGTGATTACGTTGGTGCCGCAGTTCATCTTTAAGTTTTAACGGGCGAGGGGCATCAACGACAATTTTGACATGAGGAAAATAACGGTGAGGCAATTTACCGCCTGTTTTTGAAAAATGGCAATATTGCAAGCCGTTAATCCAAATCGGAATAACGGGAGAATCTGTCTTATCAGCAAGCAAGCCGGCAGATTCATAGATTTTCATGATGTTGCCGTTCGTGGTCATGCGACCTTCCGGAAAAATAACACAGAGACGACCGGAGTTAACGATTGAAATTAAGTTTTTTAAGTCGGGTACGTCAATATTATCGTGTTTAACGACATCTGCCGTTTTCATGAATAAACGCACCCAATAGTTACGATAAAGCTGTCCGTGTAATGCAAAAACCGGATTTCCGGGCAGAAAAGCAAACAAAACAATCGGATCAACCCAAGAAACGTGGTTTGAAATGTAAACACCTTTTTGAGGCAATTTTGACACATCAAAGCGCATTTCGAAGCGGACTTTGAATGTTTTAAAAAAACATCTTAATAAAAAGCGCACAACATTACGCATCGTTTAATCTCCGTTCACAGAATATTTCATATTGTTTCCCATACATACTCCCGTTGACCTTGAATGTAAAGTAGGCACTTTAAGGAAACTATTGGTAAATTGTGCATAAAACGGAAACAAAATTTAAAAATATCGCAAAATGAAATATATACAATTGTGGATTATTGAAAAGGAGTGTGAAATATTGAGAATAGTTGCTTTGTTGGGGTTGGTTTTAACGCTTTTCGGGTGCGAAAAAAATGTTTTGTATCAGGGAGATAATGGAAAAACGTTAACTTTGCAGGTCGGAGAGCAATTTACAATCAAATTGCCCGAAAATCCTTCGACGGGTTATCAATGGAATTTACAGACAAATCCGCAAAGTCAGATGGTTGTTTCGGTTGTTTCCGATAAATTTAATCCTTCTAAGTCTAATTTGATGGGTGCGGGCGGTGAGCGTGTGCTCGGCTATCAAGCAACAAACACAGGTACGGTCCAAATTTATGGTTTCCATGAACGTCCTTGGGAAAAGCGTGAAGCACAGCCTTCATTTCAATTTACAATTGTTGTTCATTAGGGTTTAAATAAAAAAAAGCCCCCTTCGGTTGTGTCGGGGGAAAATGTCTCAGGATATGTCTGCGAAGTTTCGCGTGGCTCCTTTGGTGTTGTTTTACTGAGAATGACAACAGGAGCAGAGATTACTGCATTGGTTAACAGTTTTAGTTGACGCCTGCTTGGGGTGGTATTTCCACCTTGCCTAAAAAGTGTCCCGAGTTGGGCTCTTGTTTTTTGCTTCCATTTGAGGTTGCGTTTTTTTTTATTGGCCGCGGCGGATCAGTTGGAAGAATAGTTCCTACGTGGTGGTGACCTCATAATTTTATAAAAGTTAGAATGTTCTTTCCTTATACCTCATTTTTGCCCTAAGGTCAAGACAAAAATTTAAAAAATTTGTATATTTTGGCAAATATTTTCTTAAGCCATTGAAAATGCTAAATTTATTTTTTTTTATTTAATTTTAATGGTATGAAGCAGGTTTGTCAGCAATGTTTGACCGAACGGGTAGCCCGCCGTGGTGATGATATAATCGCCTTTTTTGCCGATTTTTAAGGCTTTAACATGTTTGTTGGCAATGGCTTCAATCATATCAAAATTTTCAAAAACTTTCGGATCAACGGCAGCTCTTACCCCCCAAACAATCCCCATTCTGTTTGCAACTTTTTCATGAGGTGTGATGGCAATAATCGGCAAATCGGGACGCTCTTTTGCCATTGAAAATGTTGTAAAACCGGAATTTGTGAAGGTAACAATGGCTGCAACGTTCGGTAAAACTTCGGAAAGTTCTTTGGCCGCATAGGTAATACCGAGTGATTCCATTGAACAAATGTGAGACTCGTTGTTTGCCGTGCATTCGATGAAATGCGAATCGTGTTCAACCTGTTCGATGATGTGGTGCATCATCAAAACCGACTCGACGGGATATGAACCGACGGCCGTTTCGGCGGAAAGCATGACGGTATCTGCCATGTCGTAAACAGCCGTTGCAACATCGGAGACTTCAGCACGTGTCGGGGTCGGGGCGTTAATCATCGACTCTAACATTTGAGTGGCGACAATGACAGGTTTGGCTTGTTTCCGGCAGGCTGAAATGATTTTCTTTTGCATGACAGGAACCGTTTCGATCGGGCATTCAACGCCTAAATCACCGCGTGCGACCATAATGGCATCGGAAAGGGCAATAATTTCATCAAGCTCTTGAATGGCACTCGGCTTTTCAAGTTTTGAAATAATCAGGGCCTTGTTGCCGATGAGTTTTTTGGCATCTTTAACATCCTGCGCTTTTTGAACGAAAGAAAGACTGATCCAATCAACGCCGAGCCTTAAGGCAAAAGCCAAATCTTCCTTGTCTTTCGGAGTTAGGGCTGAAATCGGCAAGGTAATGTTTGGCAGGTTAACACCTTTGTGATCGGAAAGTTTGCCACCGACAAGAACTTTTGTTTTAATATGGGAAGAATCTTTAGACAAGACTTCTAAAATGATGTTTCCGTCATTTAAAAGGAGTTTGTTGCCTTTTTTGACAGCTTTAAAAATCTCGACATGCGGCAGGTTAACACGCTTTTCGTTTCCGGGAGTTTTATCCAAATCAAGCGTGAAGTCTTGACCTTTTTTTAAATTAACCGAACCGTTTTGAAAAGAACCTACGCGAAGTTTCGGACCTTGCATATCCGCCACAATCGAAACATGGCGCTTCTTTTGTTTGGCAAGCTCACGCACAATGTTGTAACGGGTTTTATGTTCGGCGTGCGTGCCATGCGAAAAATTAAAACGGAAGGCATCTGCGCCGGCGTCAATCAATTTTGAAAGAACTTCTTTCGAAGCGGTAGACGGTCCGATGGTGGCTAAAATCTTGGTGTTTGTGTTTTGTGGCATGGTTCTTCCTCTTAAATTTTTTTGATGTTTATATAATCACAAATTTGACTTGTAAAACGGATTTTTTTTTGTTAAGTCTACCTTTAACACAAAATGTTTAACTTATCATTTACGGAGATAAAAAAATGGCTGAAGTCGGTGGTATTTCAAGCGACAGATTACGTTCTTTGATTGAGCGTATTGAAAAATTGGAAGAAGATAAAAGAGAAATTGCAACGGATATTCGTGAGGTTTTTGCCGAAGCGAAAAGTGCCGGATTTGATGTTAAGATTATGCGTACGATTTTAAAGCTTCGTAAAATGGATGCAGCCGATCGTGATGAGCAGGAATATTTGATTGAGACATATCGCAAAGCTTTGGATATGTAGCTTTTTGAAATTTTTGAGGGCCCCGTTTGGTGCGGGGCTTTTTTATTTTTAAAAAATTTGAAAAAAAATTGTTGCAAAATAAAATTTACTTTGTTATAAAAAGTTCACTTGAGGATTATGCGTGTATAGCTCAGTTGGTAGAGCAACTGACTCTTAATCAGTGGGTCCGGGGTTCGAGCCCCCGTGCGCGTACCAATAAAAAAGCCGCCATAGAAGGCGGTTTTTTTATTGGTTAGAAGCCGCGGTGAGAACTTCGGACGAGGGGCGCGAGGATAAAAAATGCCTATGATGGCATTTTTTACCGCAAGCGGTGCAGTTTTGTTTTTTTCTAAAAGAGCGAAAAGCGACTGAAAGAAAAATTACAAAACAAACGGGTAGGCATTCGCCGAGCCCCCGTGCGCGTACCAATAAAAAAGCCGCCATAGAAGGCGGCTTTTGTCGTTTATATTAACGAAATTCTAAACTTTCTTGTTTATAAATATTGCATTCTTTGAAATTTCAGAGGCATTTATGGTTCTTTTTATCGCTTTTTTATCACCGATGTTTTATGCAACGGCTGTTTTGATTGAAAGTTTGCTTTCAAACTATACTTTCAAACATCAGACAACGATGATTTTTTATATTTCGATGATGAATTGTGTGTTTTTGCCTCTTGTATTATTTTTCGGGCATCCGACTTTGCCGCAAGGAAATATGCTTTGGTTTTATTTGCTTTTGGCGGTGATTGATGTGGGGTATCTTTATCCTTATTATTCCGCGATGAAAGTTATTGATACGTCAATCGTTTCGGCGTTGTTTGCGTTGGGTCAGGTCATTGTGCC
>JAEEGL015959140.1_pt1 | contig 15821 bp, 7 predicted proteins | sample 9134231 | NCBI WGS metagenome assembly JAEEGL01 (sample SAMN16246548, study PRJNA631951) | gut metagenome | biome: gut microbiome; feature: rumen; material: fiber-attached | host: Bos | place: Iran: Karaj | collected 2018-10
AAAGTTAAAAAGATTAAAAAGGTTAAAAGGTTTAAAAGTTATGGCAAATTCAAATTTTTCTAGTCTGTTCAACATGACGAACAGCGTCCAAGAGCCCCAAAATTTTCGTAATTCTGACGAATACAAGCCCTCATTCAAGGACGGTAAAGGTGGCGTTTATCAATCAATTATCAGATTCATTCCGTGGTTTGCAAATCCTGAGAAGTCTATCATTCAGAAGACTGTCTCTTATGTGAAGAACCCTATCACAAAGCAGGGTATTTATGTTGATGACCCTCGTTCAGTAGGTCAGCCTTCTTCAATCATTGACATGTTCTTCAAGTTCTACAATTCTGGCAATGCTCAGATGGTAGATTTCGGTAAGGAACATCTTTCAAGCAAGCCTCAGTACATTTCTCTTGTACAAATTATCCAGGATGAGCAGCATCCTGATTTGGTAGGACAAATCAAGGTTCTCAAATTCGGTAAGAAGATTTGGGATAAGCTTTATGCAGAAGAGCATCCTGCTGTCGGTCAGGGAACTGTTCCTTTCCACCCTATCTACGGTCGTTATTTCCTTCTTAAGATTGTCGGCCAGTCTGGTTTCAACAACTATGACCAGAGCTGTTTCTTCGATATGAAGAACAACAATCAGACCCAGCCTATGGGTATGTGGTACATCAATCCTGCAACAGGACAGTATGAAGTCGTTACTGAGTCTACTGACCAGCAGGCAGTTTTCAATTATCTTCAGACTGCATCACCAGACTTGGCTAAGTATGATTATCAGCCTTGGACTGCTGAACAAGAAAAATTTATCAATGATGCCCTCGCAATAGATGCAAATTACTTGCAAACTGGTACATTGTCAAACAATCTTGCTGCAGTGAATACTCCTTCTTCAGGTATTGCAGTTAATCCTGCACCTGTATTTCCCGGAGCTACAGTCCCGGCACCCGTAGCACCAGCAGGTATTCCAACTCCAGCACCAGCTCCTGCAGCTCCAGTAGGTATTCCTCCTGTTGCACCAGCAGTCGCTCCGACCTTAGCACCTGGCATTCCGCAGCCAGCAGCACCCGCAGCACCCGCAATGGGAGCATTCAGCATGGGTCAGTCTAATTTAGGCGGCGCTCCTGTTCCTGGTCCCGCACCTGCACCATCAATCAGTGGAATCACGATTCCTTCTGTAGAGCCTGCAACTGCACCATCAGGTGGAGTAGCAAATCTCGGTGGAGCTATTGGAAATGTAGACGATGTCCTGTCACAACTTTAACAAGATGTGATAAAAAGAAAGGAGATTCGAAAGAATCTCCTTTTATTATGCGTTAAGAAATGCTTCAGAGTTTTCAACCCAAGTTGTCTTGTTGTCTAGATAATCCATTATTCCAGAAACAATTACACCCGCAATCACATCCATGTTTCCTGCAATATATTCTGCATCATCAAGAACATCTTGGAAGAAGTTTTCAGCAATAACTGCAGGAACAGTTTGCCACTTCTCATTATATTTTTTCAATGTATCAGCATTTGATATATTGTCTGAATTGAATACACAGAGGATTCCGTAGTCATCATATCCAACACCGGCGGTCTTTGCTGTTCCCCAGTGTTCATGATTGTTATGTGTTCTCAGTCTATTTGTTCCCCAAGTGTCTTTAGCATATTTGTACATAGATTCTGCTAACGGTGCAGAATTGAATTGCAATGAAGTATTAGATGAAATGAATATTGCCCATCCTCCATTAGTCTTAAACCACTTATCTCCTCCGCTTGCAGCATTCAAGTGAATACTGACAAATACTCCGTGCTTACTTGGATTATTGAACAATGTGTTGACTGCATTCATCTTTCTTCGAGTCAATCCTGTATAAGTCTGGTCTTTTGTAAGAGCTACAGGAGCAGTGTATTCAACTGTTATTCCTGGTGCAATATCATACAGCATTCCTTCTACCATCATAGCAATCTTTCTTACTACTTCCCACTCTTCCAACCAAGGACCGTTCGTTATCTTATCCGGGTACATAGCACGAGGACTACCCTTACTAGTAAGATGGTCAGTGAGAACACGGGCTTTGTCATTGTTCCAGTGTGTACTGTAATATTCATGACCAGGGTCAAGGAATACAATAATCTTGCCGTAGTTCTTTCTCCTGTCTGCAGGATAAGGTGCTTTGTAATCATTCAATGTGTATATTCCTCCACCATCTTCACCGTAGTACTTGTCTTCTCCTGCTTCTTCTGCACTTACACCAACAGGATTCCACTTAAGAGGAACAGCTTTGTATTCACCGTAGTAAGTATCATTCTTGTAAGTCTTTACTCCTTCCATCATATTCGTTGAATACATTCTTGCTTGGGCGTATTCAGTACTTCCAGGAGGAGTATCTTCTCTGTGACTTGTATTGTCAATTCCTTGCTCAATATTCAATTCTCTCTTGACAAGGTACTCTGTTCTTGGAGAATCAATAGTAAGCATCTTCAACTGGTCTTTCTGATAGTCAAGATCAAGCAAATCATCTTGACAACCTTGTATCTCTTTGTCAAGTGCATTGATTAAAGGTTGCAACATACCTTGGAGACTTCCAAAATTGACTTGTCCCATCTTCTCCAAGAGTTTGATAACTAAATCAATTGCAATATTCAATGGAGGAATTATAGTTGAATTGACGTTACTTGCATTGACGAACAACAACATCGGCCAAGGGAATATTCCACAGAGGCCTATTCCAATGACACATATTGTCCTACCAGGAATGACGAAGAATGGTATATAGATTATTGGTAAAGGTATTGGAACTCCTGAAATGAGGATTCCTGTACCCCAGAACAAAGGAACCATGCAGTTTACAAGTGTAGCATGCAAGCAATACTTCAACCAATACTTCAATTTAGTTATATCACCACGAGTTTTTGAATTGACTGAAGTAGATAAGTTGTCATCTTTCTCTGCATTCTTATCATCTTCAGCGATACGCTGTTCAAGTTTGTCAAGGTCTTTCATTGACTTGACAGGCATAACTCCTTCACCAGGAAGTACTTCATAATTGAAGTCACTTAAATTTCCACCGCTTGCAAGGAAATTCATAGTTGCAGCATTATAGATATCAGTGAACAAATAATAATTAGTTTGTATGCACTCGTGATATATTTCCATAGGGTCTGCCCAACCAATCTGATTGAATTGCTCAAACAAAGAATCATTGTAGAATTCTTCTGAATGGTCATTATACCAACCGATTGCATTCTTTGCTATGACTTGAAGTGTTACTAACTCATTGGCAGTTATAGTCTTAAGGTTCTGTAAATACTGTGACAAGACCTTTTCGTGTTTCTTGAAATATGTTTGTATGATAACATCATGACCTCCACGGCCATCATATTCTTTAGCCATAGCAGAATCAATCTTCTTGTATTCATTAGCAATATAAGTATATTGTGAACCCATTATCTTTGATTCTGTCATTCCGTTCTCAATCCTGATAAGAGAAACATAACGGTGTGCAATCTGACGGAGCTTACGGTCCATTTTGTCGTCTTCAGTTTCTGTAGGAGCTTCTACATTTTCATAACTTTCAAGGAGTGCTGTAACATCAGTGTTTTCTGTTATCTCAATTCCTGCAGGCTCATTGGTCTTAATTCCTACAAGGGTCTTAAGATATTTGTAAACTCTCTTGAACAATGATATTGAACCTTCATCATCTGCTGAACCTTCTTCAATAGAGTCAGTGTTCAAATAATATTCAAATTTGAAAACTTCTTTGAATCGTTTGAAGTAATCATAAGTCGTATTGTAATCAAGGTTCCTGTTATAGTTATTGATATAAGTAGTCTTTGAAGAGTAACCAAACCAATATTTCTTAAGGACTCCATCACACGTCTCATTGAACTTTGATATAAGAGACTCAATGTTAGTCTTGTTCAACTCAAGCCTTTCACGTATTCCTATGAACTTGCTTATTGCATCAGATAATTGCTTTACATAAGGGTTCTCATCATCATAATAGAAGTCATCACTGTGAAGATATTCTATCCAATTGTCACACAACATGAAGTCTACTATTCTACCCTTTGAACAATACTTCAAACCTCCAGGATTGTCTTTGTAAAGTTTAAGAATCTTTTCAGTGAAGTTTTTCTTCTCTTCATAGATCATATCCTTCAGCTGCATTGTCTTTTTCTTCTTCACATATTCCTTGACTTTTTTCTTAGTCAATTTCTTCTTGATGGTCTTCTCATAACCATCAATGATATCATGTGCTTCATCTTCATATTTCTCAATGAACTTGTCAGATGATACTTCAGAACCGTTTGCAACTCTATAACCTGATGCTACACCGAAGTTCTCTCTAAACATATCTTGCAATACAGTATTGTGATAAGTCTTATTGTATGAATAGTCTCTTGTGAACAATGCAAGTTCAGGGAACCTGAAGAATGAAAGATAGTCTTTGATGAACATATCAGTATATGCACTGTTCTTATAGAAGTCTATAAGCTTTTGATAATCATTGACTTTATCTTTATGTTCTTCATAAGTCTTATTGAAATAATCCTCAATATACTTTGCATAATCTTCAGGAGTCTCTGATGTGAACATATCATTGTCAGCCTCAAAGAAATACCAAGCCACAAAATATGTAGGCTCTACAATCTCTACTAAACAGTCTGTATTTGAACGGATTGGAACATCATCAATGTAACCTATGATATCATCAATACGAATATGCTGTCCTACTGATACACAAAGTCTTGCTTTATCTATTATATCTTGTCCGATTTCAACAGCTACTTTTCGTGGAGTATTGTTTCCATTTATTGGGCTGTATTGGAATATAGCACCTAAATCTGTATCATCATCTGTTTCACACATTGATACAGAACAAGGAAAACAACTTGGGTCATTGATATTTCCCTGAGGAGTCTCAGGTTCTTCTTCGTTTTCAGGAGTATTCTGGTCTGAATTTAATTCAGGACAAGGATATAATGAGAACTTGTCTTCATCTTTTGTAGCCTTTGTATAGACAATTGCAACATCTTCAAGAGCCTTGTTCATAGCATCAAGAGGCTTGACGTATTCATCATTGTAAACATCTTGTTCAAGCTTAGGAAAATCGAGGTCATCATCAACAGTATAATCCTGCAAGTCTTTATAACCAGGTTTGATATTGTCACCTTTCATAATATCAAATGACCTCTTCTGTCCTGCTAAATCTACTTTCTGGTCTTCTGCTACACCGCATTCTGCACCGTAGAGAGCACCAATCAATCCTCCAAGAAGAGGAAGGAGTGCAGTCAACAATGACTTAAGTTTTGGAATTATCTTTGAAAACTTAACTTCAGAGATATCAAAGTCTCTTAACGTCTTAGCTTCAGATATGATATTGCGCCAAACACCAATAGATGCAGCACCAATAGCTCTTAATTGTTGTATCAGTTTGACTATCAAATCGATATAAAAGATTTCATATAAGAATTCTTTTATCTTTGGTGAATAATCTTTTATTGCTTCTTTGAAGTCTTCTTGATATTGTTTTGCAAGAGCTTTAGTATCTTTATCTTGTTTCTTCTTTCCGTTCTCTACAATCTTGTTATATATCCTTATCGGTTTGTTGCAGACTCTTGTCAATTCATTATACAATGTATCAACATCACCGAGATAGTTGTCTGCCATTTCAAGGACCTTTGATATGACAGGACTTACGAATGCAGATACTCCCAATTCAGAGAATCCTTCAAGAAGTTTCTTATATTTTAAGTTAAGATTGAATGTCGCACCATTGAGAGCATATTGGATAATAGCTTGCTTGGTTGGAATCTTAGCATCAATCAATTCGAATATATGTTCTAAGAAATCGTCACCAAGATTGTTAGACGCTAAATCCTGCAATATCTTAGCAATTGCAGACGGAATAGAAGGAATCATCAAGTCTTGTTCCTTTGGGAAATTGCCTTCTATATCAGCGAATCCATGTTTGACGTCAGCGATATGGCTCTGCAATTGTGAAAGAGGAGTATCAATTCCTGCAGTCTTGTTGTAGTCTTTCAAGGCTTTCATCCAAGCTTTCTGCTCTTTCTCTGTATGCAGTTTAGTATATTGATTGTAACCTTCACCAACAAAAATGTTGTCAATGAATTCACGGTAAAAATAGAAGCCGTCATCGCGTTTCTTTGATATGCTATATACAATAGAGTCATTGTCTTCATACCAATATTGCACAGCTTCCCAGAAGGCAGAGCGGTATTCATATTCATCTTCAGGAAAGTCCTCATAAGACTTCCATCCGATTAACTTATCCGGAGTTCCTTCTGTTATTACATAATGATACGTCAATTTCGTAGATGAATCACTGTCACCTCGGACGTCATCAATGTAATATTTAATTTTGCTCATTTAAAATACAATCAATCTTTTCTTTTTTAACTACAGTCTTCAAACACCAATATGCATCTGTCAAGTCATCGACACAATGAACGTAAGCAGTCTTCTTCCTCAATATCTCATTGTGACCCCAGATTGTATGAATGAAAAGATGCAAGTCATTGTTCTCTTTTCCCAGAGCAGTAATCATATCTTCTTTTCCCATTCCCTTCTTAGCACAACCAGCAGTTGACTTGATAGTTATTGGTGAGTAGGTTTTGAACCTCTTGAATCCGTTGTCTATCAATTCTTTCATCAAGATGTATTTGTAGCCTGACAAATCAAGCGCAGCATCGCCTTTAGCAGCAAATGCAAATCCTTCATTAGCGATTATAACATCATCAATGTTATAATCGTACGGTTCCAATATCTCTAATATGTCATGCACAATAAATTTTGCAAGGCTAGAAGCTCTTGAAACGTGTTCAAGTATCAACTGACTCTCATCAAGAGACTTGTCTTTGATGGGCTCTAACCCTCTGTCTATTACTATGACATCACAAGATGTCAATTTCTGATTTGTCACATTGTCATTTTTAAGTGGCCAAGTATAAAAACTTATTTTGTTTTCAATCAAACAGCACATTGCTGGTTTGTTCATTGAAAAGTCAAATGCAAATATCGGAGGATGTTTCATGGTGATATAATTATCCTTTTATTATCTATCGCTTAAAAACCGAAGCCGAGATTTTTAAGTATAATTTGTAATGATAAATATTAAAATGAAAACAAATTGGATTTTATGTCATACGTAGATTTGAACAAACTTAATGAAGACAATATCGCTGGCAAGGACCTTACTGCTGCCGCAATGAAGGCAGGTGGTTATACACATGTAAGGGGAATGGGTGATATTCCAATACAATTGAATAAAAACGGATTTGCTATTGCTCCTGCAGATAAACTTCCTGATGGAGTTCTCGACAAACTTAAGGGTGCTTGGGAAGATTCAGGTCATGACGTAAATGCATTCTTCAATAAACAGATTGACGGTAAATCTGTTCAATCTATTTTCCAAGAAATGCCGTCTCAACAATCATATGCAGTTCCTGCAAAGCTTGATGGATTCCCAAGAGGAACTGCAATGCCTTCTGCTGAATGGCATGATGAAGCAGGAAAAACTTACAGTGCAATCAAATATGAAGGAACAAATCATCTTCCTACAACACCTCCTACAACACCTCCTCCTGCACCAACTGACCCCCCTTCTGACCCAACACACGTTGGATCAGTTGATGGTGAATATACTGGTCCTAGTAATGATTGGTGGAAATTCTTTACAGACCCTAAATTCTTAATAGGTGTTGCAGCTCTTGCAGGTATCATTGCATTACTTAAGACCCTTCACAATAGTATCAAGATTAGATTTAGAAAATGTGCAAAGGTTCTTTATAGAATGCAGAAAGATTTCGGCGGCGCAGAGAACGGAATGGATATGAAAGCTGTTCTTCCTGGAGTAGGTTCAAGAATCATGGACTGGTTCGCAATGCTTTGGGGTAAGAAGAAAGGTCCCGGAAAGAACAAGGGTGCTCTTGGTCTTAGACCATTCGTTGATAATTATAGAAATGAGATTGCAGCAGATTATGACCAAGCTGTAAGGTCTTACAATATGATTGCAAGTTACAAATATGAAGAGCATCCAGATTCATCTACTTCAGGTGCATTAAACAATTTTGAAAAACCTACTGCTCCTGAAAGTCCTGCCACAGAATCAGTCAATGTTGATACAAAGGTATATGAATCATTTGCAGATGCATTGAACACTAATAAACTTAATGAAGGTCAACAAGTTAATGAAGCTGTTGGAACTATAATTGCTGCAGGTTCATTAGCATTGTCAGCTGTCAGAATGTTCAAGGGACAATTCCGTATGAAAGCTAAGGACGAGAACGGCCAATATGTAGAAAAGAGTGTTGCTGTTACAAAGAAATCAACAAGAGAAATTTGTTATGCAATTCTTAATATGTACTATGGAAAATACTTCAATCTTGAAAAAGTATTCAAGAAAATGGGTATAGATGACTTTGCTGATGTTGATGCATCAAATGTTGAAAAGTTCCAGCAGATTGCAAACAAGATGGCAGAAACATCTGAAGGCGATGCAAATACTGCAAATGTTAAAATGTATGGAAGAGTCAAGAAGAATTACACTTTGATGGTAGATTCATATATTAGAATTGCTACGGGTGTAGTAGACAACTTCAAGAAGTATACAAGAAAGAAGAAACAAGACAAGGGAAAAGACCTTGGTGAAAAAGATTCTAACCTTCTTAATGCAGCATATGAAAAGCTTAAAGCAGAGCTTGCAAGACAGAAAGATGGATATGAGAACAATTTCCCAAGAGTATTGAATGCTATCATTTCTTCTCCTGAATATGCTAAGTTTACTGATTTGATTATCAAGAAGGTTATTCCTTTGTTCAAGACTGGTCTTGCAGGTGATGCTGACTATGTATTGGATTTACTTCCAAAGGTAGGAGATTATTTTGTTGTAAGACAAACTGGAAGCCAAGAAGGTCTTAATCAAAATGATGAGGCTAAGGGTAATACTGCACTTGTCAGAGTTCTTGATGTTAAGAAGGAAGGTCAAGAAGGTCAACAAAAAGTATCTATTACTTTTGCAAGAACAGCACTTCTTCAGTCTGTTGATATTAATAATTTAAATACAATCAACCGTGACGGTCGTACTATATATGATTTGAGCACTCTTAATCCAGAGAATATAGATAGAACTGCATTCTCAAAAGTAAGAGGAAAGGAAGCAGACCGTTCAGAAGGTGGAGATTCAATTACACTTGCTTATGGAAAATGGATTTCTCTTGACCCTAGAGAAGTAATCAATGTTCCAGGTGATGACAGAGACCCAGAAGATATGAAGAGAACTAAGCTTTATAGAAGAGAGTTCAATGTCAATGGAAAAGATATCGTTGAGTATGCATTCGGTGAGACTGTTGTTTCAGAGAGTGTAGCAGGTGCTTCAACACAAGAATTTGCAGAGGATGTCAATCTTTCAGAGGCAGATGTTAAGCTTACATCAGAGAAGGGAGAACAAAGCAAGGGTGATGCAGACCCTATGAACAAGGATGCTAATATCAGAAAGGTTGTCTGTGTCAATATCAGCAAAGACCAAGAATCTAATCTTCTTTCAGGTAATATACAGCAGCTTCAATTTACTGGTTCATATATTGAATTAGAAAATGCATGTACTGCATTGAAACTTGGTGAGATACTTACAAATCCTAAGAACTTCAATCCTAATCCTGCATTTGAAATGCTTTCAGGAAAGACAAAGGAGAAAGATGCAATTGCAAATCTTATCTCACAGCAAACAGGATATACACATGTATCACACCAGAAGGCTGCTAATGTAGACGATATTGCTCCTATCCTTAACAAGATAGAGACAAGACAGACTACTACAGAAAAACTTACTGATGCTATTCCTGCTATTGCAGAAGATGTTAAACAAATTCTTGCTGTTATCAACAATAACAAAGCAAATGCTTTCTTGTCAATTGCAGATAACAACAGTAATCAAAAGGGATTGTACATTCCTTCATATTCAAACAACAAGGATAATACGGGAACTGCACAACAACTTGCATCATTACAATTGAAACATGGTTCTATAGTATATAAGAACGGTTGGGTTGGTTATATTTCTAATGAGATTAAGAATGTTAAGGGAGATGCAGCTGCATTTATAATAGATATAGATTCATTTAATGAACATATGTTTACTGTTGCAGATGCAAAACAATTGCAAAGAAAAGACAATCAAACCCAAATCAAATTAGCAGTCAATGCAGATGAGTTCTTTAATAAATGGCCATTGTGCTATAGATTAGGTTTGACTAATCACAATGATATAAAGAGCCTTGACGCTCCTGCATCAGAAAAATTCACAAACTTCTATAAGATTGACAGTGGACAAGAACAAGAAGCCATAAAACAATTGATTGAAGTTTTTGTTAAACAATTGGTATATGAGCCACAGAGAGGTAATGATGTTCCAAGAGAAGAACAACCTGCTGCACCACAGACAACAGCACAACCTGAATCATTCAATGTTACTTACAGTGATATGTTCAATCTTGCAGAATCATTTATGGGAACCTTGTCATATCTCAACGTTCATAGATTCATCAAGCCTGAACAGAGAACTAAGGAACAATACTACGTCCTTTCAGAGAATGCTTGGGGTGACGGCGTAACAGTCAATCCTGTTGCAAAGCTTAATGAGTTTATCAAGAATACTCTTGCAACTTGTGAGACCTATGATGATTTCACTAGACTTGCTAAGTCTTCAGTATCAATCAACTTCATGCCTGTAAATGAGGATTGTTCTTACAAGACTGTCCTTCCTTACAACAGATATCAGATGCTTACTGAAGCAAATCCTTTGTATGAAGCAACAGTTATCTTGTCATTTGACCAGTTTGGAGCTGTTTCTAATATCATTGACAAGGGTGTAACTAAAATTTGCAAATAATTTCAATGAAAAGAATTCGTAAACATATCGTAAATGAGGGACGAATGGGAGGATTCACTAATCCGTTTGATGATATTGATGATAGCGGAGTAAAAGTATCTGACAACATTGAAGTGGATGGTGACCTCTCAGACCCCATTTATAGACAATATCAAAAGTCAAAGCTTCCTATCAAAGGAGTCAAACTTTGGAATACTAATACACCCAACAAGGTCATCTTCAAGAATGACAGGATGTATGCAGGTCAGTATTTTGAGGCAGGTGACACAGTTGAACTTGCTCCAATCAAAATCATGACAGACAAAGATATGTATTCTGAAAACATCCGTGACTTTGCATTCACTATAGACAAGGGAAAAGGATTGTATGCACTTCCACTTGGATATGCTGTATGCTATAGGAACTCTAAAGACAGCGGACTTCCTGGCAATATAGATTATGAATTTGATTTTGATAGCCGCTCCATCAAACTCTATGCATTAACTAGAATAAAGAAGGGTGCAGAACTTATAATCAATGCTTCAGCCGAGGATTTTGGAAATGAGATAAAGCCAGGACAATTCCAGTATGACCAAGGCCCCGAGCCTATTTACAGTGTAAGCAATATCAAGATAGTCTAAACGAGAGAAATTGATTGATTTTAACTTTAATAAATATAAAAAATAAGAATACAGCTAAATAATATGAAATCATTTAGTACTGCATATTATACAAGTAGAAGAGAGACTAAAGCAGAGAGAGAAGATGCCATTGAGCAAGAGCATGTAAAGATTATCGCTGCTATGAAGCATGAATTCGGTATCAATAATTTTGGTACTTTGTCAGAGGCAGAGAGAAAGTCTTACAAGTCTATGCTCAATGAGATGTGGACCCGTGAAAATGGTCTCACTGAAAAGGGAGTCAAGTTCTTGACAGAAGCAGCTGCTCCTCTTACCAAAGACTCTACTCCTGAACAGATAGAGAAACAGTTTAAGAAAGAAGTAAAGGCTAACTTGATTGCACTTGTCGCTACTTTAAATTCAGATACTCCTAATTTCGCAGCAGCTGTCAAAGCAAAGAAGGGAATTGAGGACCAGATTGGTCACAAGATTTCAAGCAAGGATTGTAAGAAGTGGATGTATGAAGTAATGGCAAAATATCTTGAGGACAAGATTCGCGGTTTCAAATTTTAATATAGGAGATTAGGTTATGGCAAAGTTCAATAAAGATACATTCTTAAATGAGATAACAGGTAAGGTACAGTCTGCAATTGATAAGAACCTTATCACTAAAGAGGATATCCAGAAAGAAGATATTGAAAGACTTCATGGATTTATCCAATATGAATTGCTTGAATACATTGAGGACAGGAAGTTCGCAATTGATGTATTAAAGGATTTCAATTATGATGAGAAGACAGACTGGGATAAGTTGCAAGAACAATTCGGAAAATTCAAGTCATTGATGGATATCGCTCTTGTCAATTTGTGGAGATTCCTTGATGCAGAAGGCTGCACAAGATATTCTTATTACAATCATACGAATTTCGCAGAAGATACTCCTATGCTTGATATGGTCCACAACTTAGAGGACAATCCTCCTTATGATGACGGCGAGACAGATTACCCAGGACAAGGATATAACAATCCTCCTAGAAGGAAAATCCACGTCCGCCACGATGAGGAAGAATAATAAAGCAACAACACGGTACAGAAAGAGAGATATATATCTCTCTTTTTTATTTTATGTTGTTCTTTTTGTGTGATAAATATTAAAATGAAAATAAATAAAACGAGAAATGGCTAATAATCTAATGATATGTTCTAATGCTAAGAACTCATTGCATTTGAACGAATCAGAAAATACAGGCCAAAGATATATTCTTGAAGGTACATTCGCTGAACTTGATAAGTTGAACAGGAACCAAAGAATATATACCAAAGGTGAGTATTTGAAACACTTAGCATATTTGAGAAATGACATCAAGTCAGGTGAGCCTCTTCTTGGAGAATTGGACCACCCCGATGACAGGTTCGAAGTTAAGCTTAAGGAAGCCTCTCATAGAATCATCGACCTCTGGTATGATGAATCAGACAATACTGTAAAGGGAAAGATTGAATTGCTTGATACTCCTAATGGTAAACTTGCAAAGTCAATTGTTGACCAAGGTATTCCTCTTCATATTTCAAGTAGAGCAGCAGGTAGTGTAAACTCTGACAATACTGTATCAATACAGCAGATATATACCTATGACTTAGTTTGCAAACCGGGATTTGCAGGCGCTGTTCTTCATAGAGTCAATGAGTCTGCTGACGCTCCTAAGTATACTGATGCAGTCAAGAATTTCTTAAACGCTTCTTTGAAAGCAGAGTCAATGAACGCTGCACCTCAGTACGGATTCGTGAATGAAGATATGAACGTATCTGAAATCAAAGCTCCTGCTACTTTGAGGACCGAAGCAAAAAACATACAAATAAATAATCAAATAGAAGTTAATGTAAATGATATGAGTAAGCCTCTTTTAGAAACTACCAATCCTGATTCTACTATCGGCAAGCCTCTTGATATAAGTGGAAACGGTGCAGCTGCACTCGGTATTCCTACTGCAGATGATTTGCAGCAAAAGGAATCAGATGATTCTTCTGACGAAGATAAGAAGAAAAAAGAAGACGTATCTGACAATGCGCCTGAAGCTAATGACAAGCCTGCAGATTCTTCTGAGAAGTCTGACGATAAGAAAGATGACGATAAGGAAGAGAAGGAGGATAGTAAGAATGAAGAAGAAGGTGGAGACGCATCTGAGAGTGATGACAAGGACGACAAAGATGACAAGAAAGAAGTCGAGCGCTTGAATGACGACAAGGATGAGCCTGAAACCGGAGATGATGAGAACAAAGAAGAAAAGAAAGACGATGATTCAGAAGAGAAAGATGATGACTCTTCAGATGATGAAGAAGGAGGAGAAGATGAATCAAAGTCTGACGGTGTAGAGATTATAGAAGTAGAAGCAGAGTTTGAAGATGAAGACAAAGACGATATGATTAAAGATGTTGAGCCTTCATTTGATGACGACGATGATGAAGAGAAGTCTGATGAAGACGGTGACGGTGATGCTGCAGAGCAGGAAGATGGAGAGCCTGAAGCAGAGCCTGAGGATTCAAAGGACGAGGCAGTTGAAAGAACTGTCGATGCAGAAGATGATGAGAAATCAAAGAAGGATGCTGAAGAAGAGGAGAAGAAAGCTGAGGAAGCAGAGAAGCTCGCTGATGAAGCATCTGAAGATATCAAAGATAGAAAAGAGACCATTATGGATAAGCTCGACAAGCTTATGGATGCTATAGAAAAGAAAAGTAGTGACAAGAAAGAAGCTAAGAACGAGTCAATCATTATGGCACAATATCCAATTTCAATGAAGATGAATGAGTCTAACTTCAAGGAGTTCGCAAAATTGGACGATGTACAGAAAAGTAAAGTAACAGCCTACTTGCATGACAACGGAATGTATGACAGTGAATCTATCAATGAGAGTTGGAAGAAGGGAATTGACTACGTCAATGAGACCCCTGTTTGGTTGAAGTACGCACCTGAGAAGTACAAAGCTTTGTATGAAGCAGCTTCACCTGCAGTTAAGGAGTCATTGAAGAACATGGCAGACTACATCTTATTTGAAAATCAATATGATGTAAATGTATTCTGGGAGAATTCAGGTTTGCAAGAAGCAGAAGAGAGACGTTTAGTCAATGAGTCCTTCGTCAATACTTTGCCTAAGGTTGTCGCACCTGTTGAAACTAATTTACCTTATTCACAGGATTTCATCAACAAGATAACTGAAATGGCATGTGAGTATAGCAGACCTTATTAAAATTAATAGACAAATGCAAAACTCACAAAATGTTTGATAATAAATAATTCAAACAACAAAAATCAAAAAGAAAAACTTTATTTAAAATTATGGCACAAAATAAACAAAACATTGCACAGATCGTAGAGTCTTGGTCAAATACTATCAAGACCCTTACTAACAACCGTGTAAATGAATCAACTCCTGAGAAGCTTGCTTGGATGTGCGAATATGCACACAACCATACTATGGCTCTTAACGAGGAAGCTGTTGGTGGAGTTTCATTCCCTTATCAGACCCTTAATAACACTATGGGTATCGGTAATGCAGTCCCTGCATCATTCGCAGGACAGACCGCTGCTGACCAGATGAATCCTAAGGCATTCGGTTCTGGAGACAAGTGGCCTGCACTTCTTCCTATGGCACTTCAGGTAGCTGCTAGAACAATTGGTTTCGACCTTGTTAACACTGTTCCTTTCCAGGGACCTACCGGAGTTCTTCCATTCCTTGATTATGTATATGCAGGTTCAAAGGACGCTTACGGCGCAACTCCTGCAGTTGACGGTGCTACCGCAAATCCTCAGATTGGTGTAAATAAGAGAGAGCCTGCTTACGAGCTTTACGACGCTCCTCACGCATTCCGTTGCGTTCTTACTCCTGCAGAGGGTGTAACCAAGAAAGATTGTGTTGCTGCAATCGTTGAGGCATGTGACTCATCAGTCGAGCCTTTCATCACTATCGGTGAAGACGCTTCATTGAATGTTCAGTTCATTGGTCTTAGCCGTCTTAACGCACAGCCTATGTTCAAGGTCATGCCTGGTCAGACCAACATTCCTCTTGGAAAGGTCTTCGGTCCTGAGGCAACTCTTGACGTAGAAGTTAACGGCGCAAGCTTCACCCTTTCAGCTCCTAGACTTATCTCAGCTCTTGAAGACCAGATTCAGGGATTCACTGGTGCTGGTAAGTATGATTCAGACCGTTGGAGTGGAACCTTCCAGGATCCTCATCACCTTTACGAGCCTATGGACCGCGCAACTGGTGAAATGCAGTATCCTCGTCAGTTGAACCTTAAGGTCTTCACCAAGTTCGTTACTGTCGGTACTCAGTCAATC
>JAEEGL011888166.1_pt1 | contig 15820 bp, 16 predicted proteins | sample 9134231 | NCBI WGS metagenome assembly JAEEGL01 (sample SAMN16246548, study PRJNA631951) | gut metagenome | biome: gut microbiome; feature: rumen; material: fiber-attached | host: Bos | place: Iran: Karaj | collected 2018-10
AATCCTTAATCCTGTAATAATCCTCTGCATCGATACCTATTTGAATATAATCCTTGGGCTTCGTATAATTCTTGCCCAAAGAAACTACAGTCTCAACATGCGTAAGCATTTATAAGGTACTTAACAGTTCGCGGACGCAGGCGGTTACTGCGTTTTGCCCTTTTACGACCTGTCAGATAAGAGGGGGTAAAACCCTCCCGCTGCCGTTTTTATATGCTTTGTCCGCAGTATTGTTTTCGCACCTTTTAACGATAGCCTTTGTCAAAGGGCGATTTTACTATAATACGAGGATAGTCGGACTAAAACAGTGCCGTCCGCCGTTTTGTTATTGCCCTTTTTCGCTTAATACCCACTAAGTCTTTCTCGCATTGAAGCTCCTTTTGCTTATTAGTCTTTGATTCTCTTCACGCTCTTTATTTCCTCGGGTCTTATCATATCCAAGTGAAACTTTTTCAAATTCTTTTTAGGATAGTATCTGTCCTTGATATAACACGCCCGGCTGCAATACTTGATATAATTCTTGTTTATATGTAATCCGCATACAACACAATACTCTTTTTTGACTCCGGGCGTTTCCCTTAGTCTGTCTTGCTCTTCATAATGCCACGCCTGCCTGTGTTCATCACAACAGTAAATACGCTTATGCTCTCCAATAATCCTTTCACCGCAATAACGGCAGTAATACTGTTTTTTCTGCATCAGAATCACCTCCAGATGAAATCTATTGCTCTGATGCAGAAAAAAGGCAAGTAAAAACTATTTGATATGCAATTGAAGATCAAGCCAAGTTCTTTTCTGCTAAAAAAGACTTGAGAATCTGAATACGATCCTTTGTATCAATTCCACTTTCATTCTGTGGAATCTGAACCGTTTCAACAGTCTCATCTCCATCATTTTTCCGAAGTAAAAAAGAGTCATTGGTGCATATTATGTGGAAATCCCCGTATATCAAACGCTGTCCGTTGTCATCCTTAGAAAGATGGGAATCATCCGCCACCTTTAAGAATGGCATATAGGTGTTAGAGGACCACATACTCTGTGTGCACATTACCGAGAACAAGTACGGTTTTTCTTTTGCTTCACTGTTGCTAAGTTTACCATATGCTCCTGGACGATATTCTCGGTACTTAACATAATAGTATCTAAGCGGAAACTCTTTGTTTGTTTCACATTCTGCAATATAGTCATCTATTATCTTTTGAAGAGTATCATTCGTAAATTCTTCATTTGTTGATAACAGTTTTACTAATATACTCTTTGTGTTCTCGAAGCCCGCATTAGCACTCTTATGAAAAAGTTGAAGCCAAGCATACCGCATTCCTTTCGAAGCATACTGATATCGCCATCTATTCCTTTCTTGCTGGCCATAATTGCCTATTGCCATCATAGCGCAATCAATTTTGTCCCACTGACATTTAAAAAGGGATACAAAGCGTTCAGACAAATCAATGTTATCCAGCCCGACTATGCTTATTTGTCCGCGCAGCATATCATGGTCTTCAAGTGAGAATACTCTCTCTTTCAGCTCCGGATTGGCATCAAGGAAAAGAATCTTTTCCTTCTCTTCCGAAAGCTGATTCACGTTAAAGTTGTTTTCTATAGCGTCATCTATATGCCCTGTAAGGATTATTGCATCAACCTCTTTTAATATTGCGGGCATACGATTGCGATCAGTTCTGTCGGAGACTTCATCTTCGGAATTCTGTATCAAATTATTAACAATACGGATTCTCCTCCGGAAGTCGTCTTCTGTGATCTTGTCAGCATTCTGCAGATAAGTCGTAATAGCATATAACAACACTATTCTATTCAATGGAAATTGTCTTATACGGCCAGTCTTGTCAGAATACATGTGTAAGCAATCCGCAAAAATGCTCGGGTCAGACATAATTTTTCCGCTTTCATGCTTGATTGACATAAAAGACTTCAAAAAAGCCGTCGGTGAGGTATACCCAGGAATCTTGCACCAGCAGTCCAAGAAACGTTCCATTGTTTCTACGTTTTTTCTCGCATCCGGGCATTTAGACGAAAAATACTGTTGTAAAAGATTAAATTCATCATTACTTCTTCCGACTGGTGACTTGTCCTGGCGATAGCAAATAACATCACAAATAAATCTAAAATAGCGCAGGAATTCATCATCGATAATATTATCATCAGCGGAATCACTGCCACTATCGCGGTATTCCCAAAGAAGGTCTGTCCAGTCTTGATCTATTTTATTTGCAATACGATCAGCAAGTTTCTCGTCCATCCGACGAATCTCACGTTCAAGTTCGGCTTTAAAATGTTCAAACAAAGTCAGAGGCTTTCCACGAGAGTTCATTTTTATGTATAGCTCATCAGTAAGCCCCATATCCTTTATTGGAAGGAAGTAAAACGTAATACAGTTTTCTTTAAGCCTATCCCAAAGATTCGCCACATTTTTGAATTTACTGTCGATTGCATTAATCATAACAAGCATAGAACCAATTGTAGGATCGCTCTCCCAGTCAAAGGGAAACCATGCTTGATTAACAATACCCTTCGAAATGTCACCGCAGAAATCCGGAATATAGCCCACCAAGTCTATGCAGAAATAACGTGCGCTGTACCTTGTCTCATAACTAAATTGCCTTAAAAAAGCGTATTCTTCTTTAGGAACATTGCATTTCTTAGCTGCGTACCAATGAAGAAGGAACAAGGTTGTAAGACGTTGTTGTCCATCTAAGGGCGTCATATTACCGTCGCAATCAATATCCCCGTAAACAAAATCAAGTGTGATGGGTTTCTCTGTCACTGCCATATATAACGATTCGAGAAATCTCTCCCTTACGCGTGCTATGTCGGCACCGGGTCTTCCTTGCGCATAGTCTCTCTGAATAATTGGTATCACGATCTTTTTGAGCTGAACAGCCTCGGGTCCCTCTCCAAAAAAAGCATTAAAAATATCCATGAAGGAGTGAAGTGTTGTTGCCATATTTATTCTTCCTCCTTTTCCAGTATGATTGGCTCTTCAAGATAGTCTTTTAACACGTTATTCATAGCATCTACATACGCAACTCTATCTGCATGGCCCCAAAAATGAAGCTGATTGTCTGCGGACGGAGTGTAGTATTTCAGAAATACCATTCTTGTACAGAACGGGATATACTGTCCCGCTTTATCCATTTTTATTATTTCATTTCTCTTCACATCAAAAGTAGAATTGTTCAAGGCTGCATTGTCAGACGAACTCAGTAAAGCCATATTAGCAATTGAATGCATATATTCTGTATTACCCTTAACAGAAAGCAACTCCACTACCTCTTGCTGAATCGCATCGAACTCCTGGCGTTCCAGCTTGTCTTTTGACATTGCCTCCGTCATGCGTTCAATCAGCTCACCAGACTCATTGCTTACATTCTTCACCGATGGAATATGTAATAATATCCACTCTTTCCACATTTCTTGTGTTCTAAGACCTTCTGACTGCTGTGCGTGAATGTGTTCAAGGCTCCATGTAACTTTCCCTGATTTGTCATATTTATATTTATCAAACGGGAACCACTGTGAATGCTCACCGTTTCCACGAACGGATTCCACGTTAAATAACAAAAGCAAAGTTGTTATTTTCTTTTGGTCCGCGGGCTTCTCATAGCTTAAATCAGAATAGTTACCTTTAATCTTAATACTTTCTTTGATAAAGGAATCAAGGGATTCTCTAAACTCATCCTTTGTTTTGTCCTTCGATATGTCGAAAACCTCCTGTAATGTAAGCGTTCCTGATGCAATGAGATATCCGATTTTATGATATAGTTCATGTTTCCCATGCCAGTCCTTCAACACCAAGAAGGTTTGCTGAATACTACGCCAAATGCTGTCTAGCGTTTGTTTTTGGCGCATTTCATCAAATTTAAAAAACGTATAGTATTTTTCCCTGTTACCGCTCGGTTTACCCGAAATAAGATCCAGTATAAGGTCAATTCTAGTCTGAAAATCAGCCTTTGCTTTATTAGTCAAAAAATACCACAACGAGCTATTATGAAGCTCCTTCTCCATGTTATCCCATTGAAGAGATATCTCTTCCTGCTTTTCTTTATCAACCTCTTCATTAGTGTCCCGGCTAAGGAACATGGCTTTTACAAGTTCAGCATTTGTAAGCGGGATTTTACCAATATTCAGACGAGTAAACAAGCTGATAGCGTCTTCTGACTCGTCCACTTCATACCATATAATTTTTACGATTTCATCAAAGTACTTGTTAACATTTGTTAGTGTCGATTTCCTATCTCTTTCAGAAAACCACCTTTTGATACTTTCATACGCGGAACAAAAGAACCAAAAATCTATATTTTCGTCCTTTCGCGCTTCATCGAGAGTTTTTAAGAAATCCCCAGATTTATCCCTTGTTTCATAAGAAAGGGTAAATCTCGGCTCATCGATAAATCCGAAGCTCTCTTCATGCATATATCGATATATAAGATATATTGTTGTTAATCTCTGCTGGCCATCAATCAGTTCATATCTATTATCTTTTTTTCGCACTACAACTGGCTGAAGGCAATAGTTTCTCTTGCCTTCAGTAGCATATATATCATCAAGCAAGCGGACAACTTCTGTCTCTCCCCAACGATATCCGCGCTGATATGACGGGACAAAGAAATCACCCTTTATATCTCCCACAAGTTTAGTTTCTAAAGTAATCGTACCATCCATGTATATGTGCTTCCTTTCATATGAATTAAGTGTTATTCAATAATCCGAAATAAGCCCGAGCCCGGGTTATATTCAGCAACCTTTATGTTCTTTAACAGATGCCTGTTTGTTTCATAATAGTACTCTGCAAGGGTCTGCTGCCTCTTGTCATGCCACGAATAGGCCATAACAATATATTTTTCATACGTGTCCGGAAGGAACGAAAGGTAGAATGCAGCCTCATTGCAGAACCCCATCTTTGCACTCGGGACATTCCCCGTTTCCGTCCAAGTATAACACTTGCACTCAATCGCAATGGAATCGTCCGCGCTCACAATGTCAAACTTATGATCCTTGGGTGGCTCGCCTATTCCAATCTTCTTTTCAAGCACATAACTGCCTCCACGGTTTTTAACAAACCAATCGCACACAGCTCTTTGGAACGCCGCCCCGGCTCCCGGATTCTCACTGTTCTTTCTCATAATCTGCGTCAACCCCACATTTCCGTTCAGTCACAGAAGTCATTCAGATAAATATCCTGCATTTTACGGTGTAGCTTATATGCCCGGTTCTTTTCGTTCTCAAGTCTCCGGCACAACTTTTCAAGCACCCTCTGCTGTTCATAATTATCGTGTATATATACATAATCCAGATAGCACTGATGGCACCAATAGTTTCTCTGCTCTCGGATGGCATCAAGCTGTTCATACTCTTCGTCAGAGAAATAAGGATCATTATCGCTGTTATCGAGTTTTCTCAGTTTGTTCAGGATTACACCCCAGTTCTTCCCGTCCAACTCGTCCATACAATCGTAATAATCATCTGCAGACATCCCGGAGTATATCCTTTTCATATCATGCTCAATGCATTGAAAATACATGATTATTTCGCTGTGCATTGACTTAAACCGCTCTTCGGCATTATTTGTAATCAGATTCGTATAAAACATGCTATACCTCTTACCATGGAACAGATAACTTCTATTCTCCCAAAATATTATTTTACTATAGCGTGATGTATTCTTCAAGAAATATGAACAGCGGAGTCCATTTTTGTCGCAATAAAAAAAGCCGCTTCCTGCGACTAATGCTGTACGAGAAAAAGAGCCTCCGCTCTCCTTCCCTGTTCGTTCCGGGTTACTGTATTATCCTCACTGTATCTATTCCGTAGATTACGTTCAGGCTGCTGCCCGTATCCCATCTCATGAGGAGTGATCCTGTATCATCAACCCCCATAACCGTTCCTTTAGTTCCGGTCGGCGGAGCCTGCGGATCGTCCATGGCCACAAGCTCAACTCTTGTTCCTACCGGATACGTTTTTCTGATTCTTTCAACCGTCTCTCTGCTCGGAAAATTCATCTGTCTGCCTCCTTCAGTTATAGCTATGCATAAGAATGCTGTATGCTGTCATAACCGCGCTGTCGTTCTCGTCGGGCTCTATATCCCAGCCCCGGTCATAGTTTATAACCGTTTTCCCATCGATCTTGACCATCATTTTGCTTATCCTGCCGTTTTCGATTCCGTATTCGCTACCTTCGTCATAAACCTTTACCCAGAAATGCGCTATCTTCGTTGCTTTGCCTTCTCCCGTCATGGGAATACCGATTGTTCCTTCATGCCACATATGAAATGCCTCCTTTGTTTTGGTAGTCTATATATCACTCTGAAGGCCGATAATAGCAAGTAAATTATGTGCTTTTCCGCAGTATTTATGCGGTTTCGCAGCTGAATTCCGTTCCGTCGAAAAAACGTATTATTAGATTCCCGCTTTCAAAAACCGTTATATGATCCATTACCTTTATCATAAGCTGGGAATCAAATTCCTTGATAGGGCCTTTCTTTGCCTCAGCTATGATATGCTCTGTTTTGCAACGCAGCAGTTCGTTGCCTTCACTCATATTCTTGTTCCAATGCTCCTCGTATTCTGACGGATTCCCGGCCATTTGATTCCATGATATCGTGAACAGCTTTATCAAGGCCTCCTCGAGGATATAACGATTCGAGCAGACCTTATGACCATTGGTTTTATTCGCTGAACCGCAACGCCACTTTTTTACCTTGCTGCCTTCTCTGTAGCTGTAGATTACTCTGCTAAAAAGGTGGTTGCACTCCCCACACACCACCTTGCCTGAAAAAGGGTTTTTATCTGGAAGTTGTGCGTATGAATTGGTGTGATGTTCCTTGCAATAATCATCGCGCCGTTTTATCTCCAGTTGGACTGCGGTCCAGGTATCCTTATCGATGATAGGCTCATGATCGTTACGGATATAGTACTTCTGCAGCGCCCCTTCGTTCATCACGCGCTTTTTTGTTAGAAAGTCCACTGTATAACTTTTTTGAAGGATAACATCGCCCATGTATTTTTCATTACGCAGCATGCTATCTATCGAGGAAGGCACCCAGTTGCTTTTTCCATCCCAGCTCTTCACCTGTTCCTGTCTGAATATCCTGCAAATCTGGTCTGGCGTCCTTCCGGCAAGGAACTCCTCGTATATCCGCTTTACCACCTTGGCCTGCGGCTTGTTCACCACAAGCTGTCCCTTATCGTTATAATCATACCCGAGAAACCGCTTTGTTGATGTTTTATGTTTTCCCTGTTCAAAGCGCCGTCTAATTCCCCACGCGCAGTTTTCCGATATGGATCTTGATTCATCCTGGGCTAAGGAGGAAAGGATGGTAAGGAGCACTTCTCCCTTGGCGTCCATCGTATTGATATTCTCTTTTTCAAATACCACGCACACGCCCTTGTCCTTAAGCTCCCTCACGTAGTTTAAGCAGTCCAGGGTATTCCTTGCGAAACGGGATATGGATTTTGTTATGATGATATCGATAAGCCCCGTCCTGCAGTCTGCGATCATGCGGTTGAACTCATCCCTTTTCTTTGTGTTGGTTCCGGAAATGCCTTCATCCGCATATATGTCCACAAGCGTATACTCCGGGTTCTTCTTAATCATCTCGGTGTAGTACTGTACCTGGTTTTCATAGCTTGATAACTGTTCTTCGAAATCTGTTGACACGCGGCAATACGCTGCTACGCGTTTCTTCTGTACTTGCATCTCCCCGGATACCAGAATCGTATTCTGCTTTGCCGGTATAACGGTAATGCTTTTCGCCATTTTCAAACACCTCCTCTACTACGGTTGGCTCCGTAAATATCCTGCCGTTAAGGGCCTTGTCTCTGACCCTTATGCCTTTGCAGGCCTGTTTCCCTTTTGAGACATATGTTGAGCAGTCCCATTCGATCTTCCCTCCGTAAACATGCCGTCTTCTTAAAAACTGTCCACAATACGGGCAGATAAGCTTATGGCTGTTCGGATACCGTGATTGGAACTTTTCTGCGTTGTCTCTGTTCTTTCGAATTTTGGAGTTATACTCCATTATCTGCTGTGCAGCTTCCCATTCCTCTTCAGATACAATCGCTTCATGGCTGTCTTTAACGTAGTATTGTTCCTTTTCGCCTTTGTTGGTAACCCTGCTGTACCCAATCTCTGGAGCAAAGGTTTTCTGTAAAAGGCAATCGCCTTTGTATTTTTCGTTTTTAATCATTCCCCCTATAGTACTGGGATTCCACAAGGCTCCCGTTACGGTTTTACAGCCTTCTTCATTAAGCATTTTCGCAATACGGTGCGTTCCGATTCCCGAAAGATAGAGATCAAAGATTCGTCGCACGGTTTTTGCCTCTTCTTCGTTAATCACAAGGTTCCCGTTATCGTCTTTATCAAACCCCATGAATCGCTTTGTATTAATTATGGTTTCTCCACGCTCAAACTTTTTCTTCATGGTCCATGCATAGTTTTCTCTCATGCTGCGGCTTTCTTCCTGTGCAAATGACGCAAGGACCGTAAGCATGAGTTCCCCGTCCGACGAGTCGGTCCTTATTCCGTTTTCTTCAAAGCATACCGCTACACCCAGTTCCTTCAGCTCCCTGACGTATTTTAAAAGATAAACCGTATTCCTTGCGAACCTGGATATGGACTTTGTTATGATGAGGTCTATCTTGCCGTCCCTTGCATCCTTGATCATACGCTGGAACTCAGGTCTTCTGTCCGTTGTTCCGGAATGCCCCAAGTCGGCGTACACGCCTGCAAATTCATAGGCGGGGTTATTCTTTATGAGTGCTGTATAGGCTTCGATCTGGTTTTCGAGCGAGTTTTCCTGCTTTTCATGCCCGGTCGATACCCTTGCATATGCGCAGACCCTTGGCTTTCGCTCATTCACTGCGGGCTCTATCCTTTCAAGCTTCATCCGTCTTCCTCCTGTATTTGTTCAAGTGCACTTCCCGCTGATCCTCTGTTCTGAATGCCGAGTTCCCGGAAAGGTTCATAAGGAGCTTCTTCCGGCTTGTCTTATACTCGTCCCCGCCGAATCCGAGCCTTACAAGCCATACCCTGAAATAGTATTTTTCGTTTTCGGGTTCACTCTGTTCCAGCTTTACTCGCTTTGTGATGCGGGCCTCTTTGCCTATTGCGGACACAAGGTCGGTGTAGGCCTTTACCCATTCGGGATCTTCCGAATACGGGAATCCGGAAAAGCTTATCCGTTCTTCCGAAAGGCTTATGCCCCTCGTAGCCTCTATGCCGCCCGCTTCATTCCATAAAAAGAGGAACCTGTCCAAACTTGTCGGCGGTTCCTCCGTGAGTTTCGTGATGAAGTCGTTCGATACCATAAAGCCTGCTTTTGCTCCAACAGCCTTATTTATAAGGCTTTGCTTTCCCCATATTATCTGCATGAGGTGCAGAAGGCTTGTTGCATCGAACTTTTCCATGGGAAGGTCAATGGATATCGCTTCCCTTTCTTCATCCCAACTGTCATCGATAAGTTTCTGTGCCGCAAGTTTTTTGAGCACGTCCACATTCTGCATAACATCTTCAACCTCTAATGTCCCGTCTTTTGTTACGGTAAAGGTCCCATCCGTATAAGCGAATGTGGGCGGCCCCTGGTAACGCATCTTCTGTCCGGTGACAGAAGTGACAGCGTTTACCAATTCTTTTCTGTTTTCGGTTAATGTGATAATCGTCATGTTTCATGACCTCCTTCTTGTTTTGGTAGTACATATATCACTCTACTCAAGGCGGAAGTCAACAACATATATCGCATTATGAGATTCTTTTTAATCTCATCTGTGGCGGAGCGGAGACCGCGATTTTCTGCCTTATCGCGATCTCCTTTGCATCCACAATTTCGCCTTCTTCGGTCCAAAAGCGGTCCTGAATGTAACAATCATGGCTGCAGTATTTCCTGTTCTTGTTCCCGTAGGAATAGAAATTCCTTCTGCAATATGCACATGTACATTCGTATGTTGCATCAGTGCCGTGTCTGGCATCTCCCGGATGACTTTTCCACCAAGCCCTGCGGCATTCATCGGAACAAAAGAGCTTCTTGCCGGATTGCGGATTACGCTTGATGTCTTTTCCGCAATGCTTGCATACCATAGGATTATTCTTTTGTTCCGTACTCTGTATCTTTATTTCGTCGGCTCTTCCGGCAAGACCGTGGGTCTGACAATAGTACCTCACGTTCTCCCTTGATATGCCGATGACCATTGCTATGGATTTATATCCCAGCCCTTTAAGGCGGAGGCTTGTTATCTGCCTCGCTTCTTCCTGTGTCATATGTAAACTCCTCCAAGAAAATGTTGTAATTATCCATAATTTATCCTCTCGAACGCACTGAGCACTAAGGCTTTCTGGCGTACACTTTTCCTCTTAAACGTATTTACGCTTATTCCGTATTTGACTCTATAGACGTGCTTGACGCTATTTCCGATTTGACTATATTGACGTTTTTAACTGTTTTGACGTGTTTTCAGATCATACAGGCCTGTATATCCGCTATTCTCATAATGAGCAGCGTATGTTGTTTCCCTGGGGCCTTATACCCCGTTTAATTTCGCGATTTTTGCGTACGAAGGGGCGGCACCGTTGCCCTAAGGCATTGCGGTAGAGATTTTGATCCCCCCTCCCCCCTCGTCAACACATATATCCGTGTGCCTTAAGGTTAACTGCAGGTGACTTACCGCTGATGCGGTAAACCCAGTTGAGTGTGTGTTCATCCACAGGTTTGTATCCTGCGATCAGCATCGCGTGCTTGAACTGGTTGTTTGTGGTGTAGAGTTTTATGTCATACTCCATCATGTGCTTAAGCCCGTAGCTGCTGCATCTGTTGTACGGACTCTTCCCGGGGATGATGCTGTCCTTTATCCATTTAAGGATTGCCTCCTGGTCTTCCTTCGGAAGGTCTGTAAAAAGCCTGTCGTCCTCCCTTGTCCACGGTGTTTTTCCCGTGATTCCTGATCTTATAATCATACTTTCCTCCTTTTGTTGTCCCCGAGGTGACTCCCCGGTGACAGTTGTTGTGCAGACATTTGCTGCATCAAGTTTTCGTTGTTCCTTTGTTTATGCCGTTCCCGGCGTTTTGGTGACTGTAGTGACAGTATTTTTGAATCCTTTTATATACACAGTTTTATGTTTTATTTTTCTCCTTAAAGTTGAAAAAGCTGTCACTACTGCACATAAAGCCTTACAAGCCTTATAAATGCTGTATTTTCAGTTCATAAAAAACCGTGTTTGCTGTCACTGGAACTGTCACTAACGGCTTAGTTCTGTCACTAAATCATGCCCCGAGAAACTCTTCATCAGCACAGTAGCCATAGACCTTACGGTAGCCGTCCTTGGCATCTTGCGTCAGGGTATAGTCCTTATAGAAACTGCCGCCCGTTCCTCGCCTTATTACCATATCGGAATAGCTTGTACCAAGATGCTTTGACAGGTCATCACGGAACTCCTTTGCGGTTTTGGCAAATCCATGGTTGTTATCTTTACACCATTCGCGGTATACCTTATAAACCGTTCCGGTCGTAGCACAGTCCATGATCTTAACTTTGTCGCGCTTGACCATGCATTCCTTAAAGAAGGCAATGACGGTATTATTCTCGCTTTGATACTGTTTCCTTGCATCCCTGACGGAAACGGGCTCACTGAAGATACATCCATTGTCCATTACACCTTTAAAGGCTTTTACCGCCTTATAGACAATGCCTTCGCGTTCAGCATAAAGCTTATCGATAAGGAACTTATCCTGCTTGGAAAGCGGTATCGCATTGTTACAGCTGATCTGTATGATACGGTCATATACCCAGTCACCGTCATCTCCGCCGAACTTAGGAAGCCTGTTCATACAGAACCACAATAACCCCTGGTATCTGAACTCAAAACCGTTCTGGCCTTTATACTCCGCAAATACGAAGTCTCCCCCGGTGCATTGCTTAAAAGCCTTAAGTTCCCCGACGGTCATAAAGCTCATATCAGAACTACCTGCGAGCCTCTTCCCGTAGATGTTTGCCGTGCCGAATCTTGCTTCAAGTTCCTGAAGGTCGATCGCAGCATAGTTTCCTTTGCCGAGTATCCTTTCAACTAGTGACTTAAGCACCGACTTGCCGGAATCCCCAGGGCCTACCATGAAGAGTGCTTTCTTAAGCCTGCCGCCATGTATGTTGGAGAATATCGCGCCGATAAACTCAAGAAGGAGTTTTTGCACTTCCTTATCACCCCCGGTGAGCGTATTTATGAACCCATCGAACACGGGCGTCTTATCGGGCACGCCTTTCCACTCACACGGAAGCTGTATCGTAGAGAGAATCCTAGGATCGTGAGGCAGCATCTTAAACGTTCTTAAATCAAGCAGGCCGTTTGTAAAGTTTATGATGTTTTCGTCATCATTAAGCTCATCCGTCCTTACAAAGTTAAGATCCGTTATAAGCTGCTGAAATACCTCGTTTACATCACGCATATGGAGAAGGGATTCATCGTAGTCCGTTATGTACTTCTTTATAACGCCTTTCAGCATCTCATCGGCATATGGTCTGTAACAACCGTCCTCGTAAAGAAATCTCTGTACTCCGCCCCTTCCGGTATCGCGGACGGAAAGAAGGTACTGGTTTTCCCTGAAGTATTTCGCAAGGCGCGGACAACTTACTGTTCTTCTTCCCTTGCTGTCTTCGTACACGAACGGTGGCATAGGAGCCTGACCCGTATAGAACTTCCCTCCGCATTGATCGATTGCCTTCTGTATAGTTGATTCCCGGTAATCATCCCTGTCCCATTTATCACGGTACAAAGCACTCTTACGGAAAAGGCGGTCGATCGCGTATTCATCCCCTTGGGAATAGAACGCCAGGTAGTTGCAAAGCGCCATATCCGCTTCGGAGTGAGAGCCATAATCGCTGATATCTCCCTTGTCATAGAGCTTATTGAACTTCTCGGCATTCTTTGCACGCCTCGCGGTTTTTATGATGTCAAGGTCATTAAGTTCTGCGACCTCTTCATCAACAGGCTCCGCGACCGGACGTTCCGCCTGTTTCCTTGCCCCGGTATTCTTTCTCATGTACCCGGACATGAACTCTAGCACTCCTTCCGTGCAGTCGGCGATCCCTGTATTAAAGACCGCTTCTCCCGTATAGGTCATGTAACGGTTTGTGAGCCCACCAATATAAAGTTCCGTCTTATTATTTGGGTTCTTTACATAGTATTCCGGAGCGACCTTTCCGTCCTTCTGGGGTATTGTCTCAGCGTCCACCATAAAGATGATGTGACGTCCTTTCCCTCTCGGGGATATTTCCATGTAGGACGGTACAAGCGAGTGGATTTCATTGATGTACTCATCCGTTGCATCATCAAGGTCGATTACCCCATAGCCCTCAGGTATTACAAATCCTATACCCTCGAATCCTTTTGCTTTTGCTGTGCCGCTGGCCTCGTCAAAGGGAACCAGCTGGTTACGGTATTTTTCATCAACACCGCATTTATGTAATGTCTTGGCACTGTAAGGAACCTTCTTAAGTTCCCCTTTTATCATCTCATATCGCCACATGAGCCATATGGACATTTGCTTTAACTTATCCATCCGGTTTCCCCCTTTCCAAGGCCTAACGCCTCTATTTTCTGTTGCATAGGAACCTCCTATGCGACAATTTTAAGTGTCTTTACTGCTTCGGGAATGATAAGCTTTCCGTCAACACGGTGCGTAAAGCGGTATCCCACAAGCCCATGCTCCGAGTACAACTCGCCCATACGCTTGAACGACCTCTTGCCTCTTTCGCCAATCCAGTAGTACGAGAAATCGCCGAATGCTATCGGGCTGTCAGCGGGCATTGCCTTTGTAACATATACCTTGTGTCCAAGGAGCAGGTCAGGCGTTCCTTCGGTGAGTGAAGGCTCCCACATAGGACGGCCGTTAAGGTATTTGATCTTCCTAAGCTCTTCTTCTGCTGAGTCGCTCATGATCCATACTGCTTTATTACGGTAGTTCTTGTTAAGGCTATACTCCAGATCAACAAGCGAATCTGATGTAAGTTCAGGGACCTCAATGCCGACTTCTGCATCCATCATAAATCCGCGGGGCCTATGTTCTCCGTTTCCCATAACAAAAGCGTTCTCTTCAAGTTCACCCACAGCGGCTCCTACAGTCCTTATAAGGTAGTTCTCGATATCAAACCCGGCGTCCTCAATAAGCTCTTCCGTGACCCTTATGATGCAGCTGTTCTTGTGAGCATCTATCGTTGCCTGGAAGAACTCCATATCGGAAAAGCTGATCTCTCCGCCTTCCTCAACCCATACGCCGTTGGGCCCTTGTGCGATGCCCGGGATCTTAAGACGCTCCGTTGTTGTAAAAACGTTCGCAAGCTTACGGATCACGTTGTTTTCTGTGAGCGCCTCAACGATTCCCGCTTCCATCTCGTCCGGAACGAGGTATCCTCCGTCCGTGTCCTTTCCGACCTTGAGAACGTCTGTTACTTCGGCTGTCTTTAAATACTCACTGTAATCTTCAGCGTACCTTTTTGCCTTGCGCATCATCTCACGCTGCAGTGCCTCCCCGCGTATCTCCTTCTCGAAGGCATTCATCTTTTCCTTTAAGGAAATATTTGTTTCTGTGTTCATTTGTTTCTTCCTCCTTGTTATGCCGACTGCTGTTCATCAGCAATCTTGTCTACGAGTTTCATGATCCTGTGCTTGAGCTCAGGTTCGAGTTCATGTCGCATCTTGCGACTGAACAGTGAATCGGTCATCCCGAGTGCTTCCGCTATCTGCCAGAGCTTTACTTTGCGGACTCTCGCGTAAGCCTTGATATCCTCATTCATGGCTGTATCCCCCTTTCTTGAAATTTTTTTATTTTCTTGTTGCTGTAATTGCAATTACAGTGTATAATATATTTGTAATTGTAATTACAGTCTATCATGGTCAATAAACCCGGTCAAGGCTCCCGGATACGATTCATCTTGCAGTTACAAAACGGAAGTTCGTCCGCCAAAATGTTACTTGCAATTACAGTTTTTCAAAGGAGAAAATGAATATGAAAAAACCATCAGAAGCGCCTAAAGACTGGTATGACAAGAAAGTGACCGCTGAAAGATTGGTGAAACTCAGAAGCGAATATGAGAAGAAACTCAAAAGAAATATAAGTGCCCAGGAACTCGTAAAGCATATATATGATAAGACCGGAATTGTGCTCGGTGGGAATACATATAATAAGCACGAACGCTTTACAAACGATGTAGCAATGAGTATCGAGGTGCTCGTGGCCTTATCGAAGTTCTATGATGTATCATATGATTATATCTTAGGCTTCAGCGATACCCGCCATCCGGAACGCGATGATATCAGCCAAAAATATGGTCTTACTGATGATGCCCTTGACAGGCTTGAAAACATCCACGGTATCATAGATCGTCAAGAGCAACGAGAACCGGGCGTACCGACAGATATGGAAGTAATCAATGCTTTCTTTGAATCCGCCGAATTCGAAGACCTTGTGACCGTAATACGAAAATCCTGCGAGTCCCGCCTCCGCATGAAAGGCATTTATATGTCCGATTCGTATGGTGCTGCAAGAGACTTCCGTGCTTCCTTGACCGATGAACAGAAAGAAACTATTCAAAGCAACGGTCTCTCGCTTCTTACAATGCAAGAGTCAAAGGAATTCATTGATTATAAAATGCACAATGCCTTAAGGAATGTAGTTGATGATGTGCTAGATAAGCTATGCGAGGATGAATAAAACAGCAAAGGCAGGGGATTGCTCCTCTGCCTTTACTTTATTCTTCATCCGTTTCGTCGAACTCGTCGGTATATTCTTGCTCGTTTTCCTCAAGTTCCTCTGCGGGCTCTTCC
>JAEEGL013350053.1_pt1 | contig 15820 bp, 16 predicted proteins | sample 9134231 | NCBI WGS metagenome assembly JAEEGL01 (sample SAMN16246548, study PRJNA631951) | gut metagenome | biome: gut microbiome; feature: rumen; material: fiber-attached | host: Bos | place: Iran: Karaj | collected 2018-10
GCAAGTCGCTCCCCCTCTTTTGTATCCATAAAGAAATTTCTGACGCCAAAGAATCCCCTGAGTTCATGTGGAATGGTTCCGATGGTCACATATTCGCAAAGCCTTGGATATCTGAATACCTCTATCTGCCAGGAGGACAGAACCCAGGCAATATTCCTCTCCTTTAAGTATTCCATGGTGGCAGGACCATCCTGTGTCTGGAAAGTGGAACAGTCCTGAAAATAGTCTATCAGAGACTCAAGGGTAAGTTCTGCATTCTTATCTACTTCGCTGTATCTGATTCTGGAATCAAAAGTATACATTGGGGCCTCCGTTTTTTTGGATAAGAAAAACCTCCCAGAACACTTGTCCTGAGAGGTTAACTAGCTGGGCTAGTAGGATTCGAACCTACGTAATGACGGAGTCAGAGTCCGTTGCCTTACCGCTTGGCGATAGCCCATCGACAAGATTGTATTATACGTAAACTTTTTGGAAAAAGCAAGTACTTTTTTAAACTTTTTTTAAATTTCCCCTTCGGATTTCTCCGAAGGGGCTAAAATACTGGGTTTATCCTTCAAATAGAAGATCAGCATAAGTTGGGAATGGCCAGTCTTTTTTATCCACCAGCATTTCCAGCTTGTCAGCCGGAGCTCTAAGAGCATCCATAACAGGTCTTACCTTGTCCTTATAGAAGTAAGCACGCTTTCTCGCATCTTCGATCTTGCGGGCCTTGGTTTCAACAGCCTTAAGATCATCCAAAGCTTTTTTCATCTTTGTAAGCTCAGTTGTGATCTCCTTAAGCTCGTCCAAAAGAGCGGTCTCGTCAGCGCCTGCTGCCTTTACCTCGTTGACATCCTTTGCAAGACGGCCGGCATACTTCATAACAGCCGGAATGATCTGCTTTGATGCCATATCGATCATGGTAAGAGCCTCAATATTTATGGTCTTAGCGTAGTTCTCAAAGATAATCTCTTTTCTTGATTCAAGCTCTGTCTTTGTATATACGCCAAAGTTCTCAAAAAGACCTATAGCCTTCTTGGTTGTGAGCATATCAGCAGCTTCGATGGTGGATTTGATATTTGGAAGTCCACGTCTTTCTGCCTCTTTTACCCAGTTTTCTGAGTAACCGTTGCCATTGAATATGATCCTCTGATGCTTTGTAAGGTATTCCTTCATAAGGTCATGAACAGCAACATCAAAGTTATCAGCCTTTTCAAGAATATCTGCCGCCTCGCAGAAAGCCTCAGCAACGATAGTATTCAATGTAGTATTTGAGCTTGCCATTGAGTCAGAGGAACCAACCATTCTGAACTCAAACTTATTACCTGTAAATGCGAAAGGTGATGTACGGTTTCTGTCTGTGGCATCCTTCTCGAACTGAGGAAGTGTAGATACACCGGTCTTAAGCTTTCCACCGCGCTTGCTGGACTTAGCAACACCGGTCTCAATAAGCTGTCTTACTACATCCTCCAGCTGTTCTCCAAGGAATACGGAAATGATAGCCGGCGGAGCCTCATCAGCACCAAGTCTGTGGTCATTACCAACATCAGCAGCGCTCTGGCGAAGCAGATCTGCATGTGTGTCTACCGCCTTCAAAATGCAGGCAAGAATGAACAAAAACTGTACGTTCTTATTTGGTGTATCCCCTGGATCAAGGAGGTTAATACCGTCGTCTGTGCAAAGAGACCAGTTATCATGCTTACCGGAACCGTTTACTCCGGCGAAAGGCTTCTCATGAAGCAGGCATCTCATGTTGTGATGCTCAGCAACTCTCTTCATGGTCTCCATAATGATCTGGTTGTGATCTACAGCAATATTGGCAGTCTCGTAGATAGGTGCCAGCTCGTGCTGACCGGGAGCAACCTCATTGTGCTGTGTCTTATCAGGAACACCAAGCTTCCACAGCTCAGTGTTAAGGTCCTTCATGAACTCGCCAACTCTCTCACGGATTACACCGAAGTAGTGATCCTCCATCTCCTGTCCCTTTGGAGGCATAGCACCAAAAAGAGTTCTTCCTGTGAAGATAAGGTCTTCACGCTTCATGGACTTATCCCAGTCAACAAGGAAGTATTCCTGCTCTGGGCCTACAGATACGTTTACTCTTGTGGCCCTGTCGTTACCAAATAATCTAACGATCCTTAAAGCCTGCTTATTTACAGCTTCCATGGATCTAAGGAGAGGAGTCTTTTTATCAAGAGCTTCTCCTGTGTATGAACAAAAGGCTGTAGGAATGCAGAGGGTAACACCTGCTCCGGACTCCTTAAGGAATGCAGGAGATGTGATATCCCAGGTTGTATAACCTCTTGCCTCAAAGGTTGCACGCAGACCACCTGAAGGGAAGGAGGAAGCATCCGGCTCACCTTTAATCAGTTCTTTTCCAGAGAAAGAAGTGAGCATATGTCCGTCAGAATCTGCACTTCCCACAAAGGAATCATGCTTCTCAGCTGTAATACCGGTAAGAGGCTGGAACCAGTGTGTATAGTGTGTCGCACCGTTTTCCATCGCCCAGTTCTTCATGGCATTTGCCACCACATCAGCAGATCCCTTTGAGAGTTCTCCGCCATGCTCAATGACATTTACAACCTCTTTGTAAACATTCTTTGGAAGGCGTTCCCTCATCTTAGCGATGGTGAAGACGTTCTGTCCAAAAATCTCTTCCACATTAACAATATCTGTCATGTTACCTAAAGCCCTTTCTTTTTGTAAATTATTGTCTTAAAGTGTACATCAATTCATTGGAAACTTGAAGTAAATTTTTACTCTCCGGCCTCTTCTTTTGATTCAATCCTGAGGATATCGAACTTATCCGGCTTTTCAGAAAGATCCAGATAAATGATCTCCTTTGAATGAGGACAGGACTCAACTGAGGTTCCATCCTCTCTGTACATAGCTTTAACAGCTGCCTTAACATCTGTTCCGTCGGGCTTCATGATCTCTATCTCATCACCAACGCTGAATTTATTGCGCTGCTCAATTCTTGCAAAGCCTCTCTCATCAATGTCGTAGACTATTCCAAGATAGATATACTCGTTTATATAGGTGTTATTGTCGTAAATCTGGGCCTCTTCACTGGGCTTTCCGAAATAGAACCCTGTTGTAAACTGGCGGTAGGTACATCTTGATATCTGATCCAGATACCAGGGCATGTTCTGCCTGTACTTTTCCTCAGACTCGAAGAAGTCATCAATAGCTTTTCTGTAAGTTCTTGCCACAGTTGCAACATAGAGAGCAGTCTTCATTCTTCCTTCAATCTTGCAGCTGTCAACGCCGGCGTCAACAAGCTCCGGAATATGCTCGATCATGCATAGATCCTTGGAGTTGAAGATATAGGTTCCGCGTTCATTCTCATAAACCGGCAGATATTCTCCGGGTCTTTGTTCCTCAACAACTGCATATTTCCATCTGCAGGGATGAGTGCAAGCACCATGGTTTGCATCTCTTCCGGTGAAGTAGTTGGACAAAAGACACCTTCCGGAATAGGAAATGCACATAGCACCGTGAATAAAGCATTCCACATCCAGGTCATCCGGAATCTTTGATCTGATCTCTTTTATCTCATTTATAGACAGTTCTCTGGCAGCCACAACTCTCTTTGCGCCAAGGTCATGCCAGAAATTGTAAGTCTCATAGTTCGTATTATTAGCCTGGGTTGAGACATGGATCTCAATCTCAGGGCATATCCTTCTGGCCTTCATAAAAATGCCGGGGTCAGCAATAATAAGAGCGTCAGGTCCCAGCTCTTTTAACTCATGAAGGTACTTCTCAACACCATCAAGATCGTAGTTGTGGGCGAGAATGTTTACTGTTACATGGACCTTAACCCCATGCTCATGGGCGAAGGCAATTCCTTCCTTCATCTCTTCAGGGCTGAAGTTCTTTGCTTTGGCACGAAGCCCAAAGGCATCGCCACCGATGTAAACTGCATCTGCACCAAACATGACTGCTGTCTTTAAGACTTCCAGACTGCTTGCCGGTATCAATAATTCAGGTTTTCGCATACTCGTACCTCGTATGATGCCATGTCCAATAAAGTTGCCTTCGGCAAAGGGACATGGCACTTTCGTATCATTTTCTCACGCCCTCAGCAGCGGTGTGCTTCGGGCTGCCATCTACTTCTTAACGGAAAGAGCCATTCCGTCTCCAACTGTTAGTATTACTGTGTTAAGCTGCTCGTTGTGCTTGAGTTCGTACAGGTACTCCCTCATTCTGCTGTGGATAGTTCTGTTTCTTCTGGTCACAGCAAATCTCGATTCAAATACATCCCCGTCCTGAAGCACGTTATCAGAAAGGAGAAGCCCACCTTTATTAAGCACCCTCAGGCACTCAGGAAGGAAATTTATATACTGCCCCTTGGCAGCATCCATAAAAATAAAATCATACCCCGGTGAAAGGGTCTTCAAAATATCCATGGCATCCCCCTCCATGAGCATGATCTTACCTTCAGTGTCATATTTTGCAAAATTCTCCTTCGCTACAGGAATCCTCTTCTCGAACTTTTCGATGGTGGTGATCTTTGTGTCCTTATCTGTGTATGCTGCCATCAAAAGAGCGGAAAAGCCCACAGCACATCCGACTTCCAGGATGTTCTTTGGGCTATTTTGTGCCATGAGAAATTTGATGAAGGCCTGGGTGTCCTTACGGATAATGGGCACTTCATCCTTTAAGGCTTCCTTCTCCAGTTCATCCAGAAAAGGCTTGTTTCCCGGATCCAGAGAGTTTATAAAGCTTGTTATCCTTTCAAGTTCAGCCACCGTCTGTTCCCTCACCCTCACTGCCAGACTCAGTGCCGGTATCCTCTGTAGCATTATCCCCAGAGCCGGATTCCGTATAGTCTGCTGCTTCGCTCTGGCTTTCCTCTGAGCCATCCTGGCTTCCGGCCATAATGGTGATCATCTCCTCAGGAGTCATAGCAGTACTGAGCTCGTAGGTTCCTGCCTTCTCCTTGCCGTGGTACTCTGAGAATCTCTCCTGAAGTTTAAAGAGGTTCTTGTCTGTAATAAGTCCAACACTGGCCAGATTGGTAGCTATGGTGTCAACCGAATCTCCGCTTCCTACAGTAAAGGAAACACTCCTTCCGGTTCCTGAAGAAACCGGGGTCTGATTAAAAACATGATATCCATAGTTGTATGCCAGCTTGGCATACTTGGAAATGAGCATGACTACTATTATGACGAATACTATCTTCACAATAGCATCCAAAATCCCAAGTCCTATTTTTTTAGCATTCATATTATTCCCCTTGAGAAGACTTTAGAAATTAGTATCCATGATGATCGGCATGATCATTGGTCTTCTCTTTGTCTTTTTCCAGATATAATCGCTCAGGGCATCCTTAACAATATTCTTAAGCTTACCCCAGTCGGTTATGCCTTTTTCAAGAGCTTCTGTCACATCGTCATACACAAGGTCTGTTGCATCATCAATAAGCTTGTCAGACTCCCTTACATAAACGAATCCTCTGGATACTATACTTGGCCCTGATATAATCTGGGCATTTGCCTTATCTATTCCAAACACAACAATTACAATACCATCTTCTGCCAGATGCTGTCTATCTCTAAGGACCACATTTCCTACATCGCCGACTCCAAGGCCGTCTACAAGGATAGCTCCTACAGGAACCTTTCCTGCAACCTTGGCCCCATTGTCATCCAGCTCCAGTACTTCTCCGGAATGAAGGATGAAGATGTTCTCCTTAGGAATTCCAAGCTCCTTTGCAATATTGCTCTGGGCAATAAGATGTCTGTACTCTCCATGAACAGGCACGGAATATCTTGGCTTAACAAGAGTGTAGATAAGCTTGATATCCTCCTGGCAGGCATGACCTGATACGTGTACATCCTGGAAGATAACGTCAGCGCCCTTCATCTGAAGCTCATTGATGATATTGGTTACAGCCTTCTCATTTCCAGGGATCGGGTGAGATGAGAAAATAACAGTATCTCCGGCACCGATAGTAATCTTTCTGTGCTGGCCATTGGCCATTCTGGAAAGAGCGGCCATACTTTCGCCCTGGCTTCCGGTAGTAATGATAACAGTCTTGTTATCCGGATAGTCCTTGATCCTGTCTATATCAACCAGTGTGTTCTCAGGAATCTGGATGCACTCCAGCTTCTGGGCAATATCAATGATACTGACCATACTTCTTCCTTCCACCACAACCTTTCTGCCACACTTGTGGGCAGTGTTGATGATCTGCTGAACACGGTCAACGTTGGACGCAAAGGTAGCAACAATTATCCTGGAATTCTCATGCTCCTCAAAAAGAGAATCAAGAGCCCTTCCAACGGTTTTCTCTGAAGCTGTAAATCCGGGTCTTTCAGCGTTTGTGGAGTCACACATAAGGGCGAGAACGCCTTTTTTACCAATCTCAGCAAAGCGCTGAAGATCAATTGGATCTCCATAAACCGGGGTGTAGTCAACCTTGAAGTCTCCGGTATGTACAACAGTTCCGGCAGGTGAATAAATAGCCAGAGCTGCAGCATCTACGATAGAGTGGTTGGTCCTTATAAACTCAACCCTGAACTGGCCAAGATTAATGGACTGTCCAAACTTAACAACCTTCCTTCTTGTCTTTTTAAGAAGGTTATGTTCCTCCAGCTTATGCTCTATGATACCCATGGTAAGGCGGGTAGCATAAACAGGAATGTTAAGCTCATGAAGCACGTAAGGCAGTGCTCCAATGTGGTCCTCGTGACCATGAGTGATAACAAATCCCTTTACCTTATCAATGTTGTCCTGAAGATAAGTGATATCAGGGATTACCAGATCGATTCCCAGCATTTCGTCTTCCGGGAAAGAAAGTCCGCAATCCACTACAATAATACTGTCCTCATATCTGAAGGCAGTGATGTTCATTCCAATCTGCTCAAGACCACCAAGTGGTATGATCTGCAGCTTGGACGCATTTTCAGTTTTCTGTTTGCTCAATATAATTCCTCCATGTTTATTTGGCGGAGGCAGAAAAATGGGTATTAACCAGCAGCCCGTTAAATATCCAGATCTATGCCATCCTCAGAAAGCAGCTTACGAAAAACACCTGCAACAGCTTCAAGCTCCAGGTCATCATCCACGATCACATAAACCGCTTCTTCATCTTTAATATCGGAGTCATCGCGCAGTATCAGCGCTTCTCCGTCTCCATCTTCTTCATCTGTCACCAGCAGATATGTCTTTGCTCCAATAATGGTCTGTTCAAGACAATAAAACTCTACCGGTTCTTCCCCATCGGGGCTAAAAATAATCTTTTCCAAAATCTGTCACCTGTCTAATTTGTTGTCCAGATAATCCTGAAGGATGATCTGGGCAGCTATCATGTCTACGTACTCTTTTCTTTCCTTACCCTTTATGCGGGCTTCATTCATGATCTCATCCGCCTCTACAGTTGTAAGGCGCTCATCCATCATCTCCACCGGAATCCCGGTTCTTCTTTCGATCATTTCCTTGAATTCAAGACACAGCTTTGAGCGCTCAGAGACAGTCTCATCCATGTTTAGTGGAAGTCCCAGAACAATCTTTTCCACCCCATACTCCTGAATGAGTTCTTCAATGCGCGCCAAAGTCTTTCTAAGCTTATTTTCTTCTTTTCTACGGATTATTTCTTTTCCCTGTGCTGTTAGCAAAAGATCGTCGCTTATTGCTACACCCACAGTCCTGGACCCGTAATCAAGTCCCATGATTCGCATGCATCATCCTCGTGATAAAAGATAATCTCTTATCACTTACCTCTGTGCCCAGTCGTTGCTCTTGATGTATTCTGTGAGCATCTCCTCTACAAGCTCATCACGCTCAACCTTCATGATAAGGCTTCTTGCGCCCTTATGGCTTGTTATGTAGGTCGGGTCGCCTGACATAATGTATCCGACGATCTGATTGACCGGATTGTAACCCTTCTCAAGAAGAGCATCATAAACAACAGAAAGCACCTTCTTAACACCTGTCTCAGGCTCTACCTCAACCTTAAAAAATTGGGTATTTCCTAAATCCTGATCTGCCATAAAACTATTCTCCATTCATATTCATTTGAGGACCATTTCCTCATTATCGTTCATAAATATGCTACTATTCTATAATTTTACACCAGCAATGTTAAATACGCAATGTATCGGGCTTTACAAGGCCCTTTGGGCAAACAACTGTAATCTGCCCTGACACTGCGTTTTCGTACTCCTTACTACCCTCCGGCGCAGCGACTCTGACATATCTGTCAGTGTGTCCTATCATATATTTCCTGCCATCTATGGTCTCTTCGTCCTCCCAAAGGACTGATAGTTCCTGACCAATGAAGGCTTCACGATAACACACAGAGTCCCTCTCTGTCAAATCTATGAGCACATCACTTCGCTCTGACTTCTGTCTGTCTGTGAGCTGATCAGGCATTCCTGCTGCCACTGTGCCCTTTCTTGGTGAATATTTAAAGACATGCATCTCGTAAAAGCCAATTTCCTCTACGAACTTCCTGCACTCCTCAAATTCCTCCTTAGTCTCTCCGGGGAATCCCACGATAACATCAGTTGTGATAGCCGGCCTGTCAAATACCTTGCGCAAAAGAGCTACACTGTCCATGTACTCCTTCGCTGTATAGTGTCTGTTCATCCTCTTTAATACTGAATTGCAGCCACTTTGGAGCGATAAGTGGAAGTGGGGGCACAGCTTTTTAATTGCAGCCATACGCTCTGCATTTTCTTTAGTGATAAATCTTGGTTCTATACTTCCAAGACGGATCCTCTCAATGCCCGGAATCTCCTCCACTTTTTCCAGCAGATCCACCAGATTTACCGGTTGTCCCTCCTTAAAATCCATACCATATGAGCCAACATGGATTCCGGTGATAACAACTTCCTTGCAGCCCTTGGCAGAAAGGTCTTTTATCTCCTCCAGAACATCGTTCATATCGCGGCTTCTGACCCTGCCTCTTGCATAGGGAATAACACAGTAGGTGCAGAACTGGTTACATCCGTCCTGGACCTTTATATAAGCTCTGGTGTGCTCAGGAAGCTCAGTAAGCCTCATATTCTCGTACTCATTGGTGTGATTGATATCTATGACTGATGTTCCTCCAAGGGTCTTATCCACCACATCTCCCCTTGCAGAAAAGAACTCATCCAGTATTTCAGCAATCTCTGATTTCTTGTTGTTACCTATGGCAAGATCTATGCACTCGTCCTTCTTTACTCCCTCAAATCCGGTCTCAACATAGCAGCCAACTGCCACAACAACAGCCTCCGGATTTTCCTTTTTGGATCTGTGGAGCATCTGCCTGGATTTCCTGTCAGCTATATTGGTGACAGTACAGGTATTTATCACATAAACATCAGCTTTATCGTGAAATGGCACGATCACGCAGCCTGCATCAACAAGCTTCTGAGCCATGACATCCATCTCGTAACTATTAACTTTACAGCCCAGGTTGTGCATAGCAACCCGTAGCCCTTGAATATTCTTAAGCATATTTAGCTAAACCTCATTGACTTTTGACATTCTTACGTTTACTATAAAGGAAAAGAAGGAGGTACTTGACCAATGAAAACAGTTAAGATTTCTTTAAATTCTATCGATAAGGTAAAATCTTTTGTAAACGATATTACGAAGTTCGATTATGACTTTGACCTCGTTTCAGGCAGATACGTTATCGATGCTAAGTCTATTATGGGTATTTTCTCACTTGACCTTTCTAAGCCAATTGATCTTAATATCCATGCTGAGGACGGCGCAGAAGAGATTCTTGAAGTTCTGAAGCCTTACACAGTATAATAGGGAACCTTAAAAAGTTCTCTATAAATTTTTAGTTTGAAACACTCCCGGACACTTAGCCAGAGTTATCTAGCTTAGTGTAACGGGAGTTTATTGTGGGCTTTTTTACTTTCTGATCTCTATTACTTCGTCAGTCTCAATTGCAATCCTAAACAGTTCATCTATCTTTTCAGCAAGATTTTCCTCGTGCTTCTCAATAATATCTAGCCTGGGTTTTGTAACAGGGTGCTTAGCCACAAAAATTGTACAGCAGTCCTCGTAAGGAAGGATTGATGTCTCATAGGCATCTATTTTCTGGGAAATGTCTACGATATCCTGCTTATCAAAGGCGATAAGTGGCCTGTAAACAGGCATATCCCTTACAACTTCTCCGGTACACATAAGGCTCTGCATAGTCTGGGAAGCAACCTGTCCTATGCTCTCTCCTGTAACAAGTCCCATGCAGCCGGTTTCGCCAGCAATCTTATCAGCGATCTTCATCATATATCTTCTCATGATGATAGTAAGCTCGTCGTGAGGACACTTCTCATAAATATACATCTGAATATCAGTGAAGTTGATCACATGGAGCTTTATGCTTCCTGTGTACTTTGCAATTACTCCTGCAAGATCTACAACCTTCTGCTTAGCCTTCTCGCTGGTATATGGTGGAGCATTGAAGTAAATCGCCTCCAGGTCCACACCTCTTTTAGCGATCATGTAACCTGCAACAGGGGAATCAATTCCGCCCGACAAAAGAAGCATTGCCTTTCCTGCAGTTCCGATAGGCATTCCTCCGGGACCTGGTATGATCTCTGAAAAGATATTCATCTTCTCTCTGATCTCAACGTTTATAAGTATGTCAGGATTGTGGACATCAACCTTCATCTCACTGAAAGCATCCAGAACCTGCGCGCCAATCTCAGCCGCCAGTTCCATGGAATCCAATGGATAGCTCTTATCGACTCTTCTTACCTTTACCTTGAAGGTCTTGTTCTTGTCAGAATAAACTCCATCAACGAACTTAATTACCTCCTGACATACACCGTTTACGTCAGGAAGGTTGTTCTCTCCATCTCTCTCAACTGAAACAGCAGGACAGATTCCTGTTATTCCAAACACTCTCTGAAGTGCAGAAACCGTCTCATCAAAATCAAAGCCTTCAGCCTCAACATAAACTCTTCCGGCAACCTTCGAAATTGAAAAGTTTCCGTCACACTTTGAAAGAACTCTCTTTATCTGCTTAACAAGGGCATCCTCAAAGATATATCTGTTCTTGCCCTTTACTCCTATCTCTGCGTACTTAATTACAAAAGCATGGTATTGCATATTTAGGCCTCCTTAATGCCTGTAAAACTTTCTCATGTTCTCCACCTGTGAGGCAAGTGTCTCTAAAAGATAATCAATCTCCTCTTTGGTGGTAAGCTCTGACATACTGATACGGATCGTGGACTCAAGAAGGTCTCTTTCAAGGCCAATTGCCTGAAGTGTATCAGAAATATGTGGGTTGTTGGAAGTACACGCACTTCCTGCAGAAACATAAATCTCCTTACTGCTTAACATATTCAGGATTGTCTCAGCTGCAAGTCCTTTGATGGACACACTTACAATATGTGGAGCCCCTTCCCGGCACTCTGGTCCGTTGAGCTTTATGTCGGTGATCTTCTCCTTAAGGCCATCCATCAGATACTGCTTAAGGTCATACATCTTCTGTATCTTTTCGTCGTGGTTCTCGTAGCACATCTTTGCTGCAAGGGCCATTCCTGCAATCCCTGGGGCATTTTCGGTTCCGGATCTCATGCCCTTTTGCTGTCCTCCACCATAGCAGATAGGATTTATCTTTGTGCCCTTTTTAATGTACAAAAATCCAATACCCTTGGGACCATGGATCTTATGTCCGCTTACAGATAACAGGTCTATGTTCATTGATCTTGGTCTGATAACCAGCTTACCATAGCCCTGAACAGCATCCACGTGGAATACGATATCCTTGTTAAAATCCTTTATTGCCTTTCCCACTTCACTGACAGGCTCTATGGCGCCAATCTCGTTGTTAACCAGCATCATTGAAACTAGTATGGTGTCCTGTCTAAGAGATGCCTTAAGGTCCTCCAAGCGAACTCTTCCCGTCTCATCAACAGGCAGCATGGTTATCTCAAAACCTTCCTTCTTAAGGGCCATACAGGTCTCAAGAACAGCAGGATGTTCTACAGATGTGGTAATTATGTGCTTGCCTCTCCATGCATTTGCCCTGGCTGTTCCGATTATAGCCAGGTTATCAGACTCAGTTCCTCCGGAGGTAAAAAGAATCTCTGAAGGCTCTACCTTCAAGGTCTCAGCAATTGTCTCCCTGGCACTGAATACTCTGTTGCCGGACACTGTCCCCATGTGATGTACACTGGAGGGATTTCCGTATTCTTCTGTCATTATCTTTGCCACCAGGGCTGCAACTTCATCAAAAGCTCTGGTTGTGGCTGAATTATCTAAATATGCTCTCATTTCTACTCAGCTTTCAAGATGATACATAAGCCATGAAATGGCGGTGAATCCTGCAGTTTCAGTCCGAAGAATCCTCTTACCAAGAGTGATGGGTTTTATGTCATTATCAAGACACAGCTGTATCTCCTCTTCTGAAAAACCGCCTTCCGGGCCAATGAACACAGCAATGCTCTGCCCTGGCTTAATACCATCGATAATATTCTTTGTTACTGAAATGTCCTTGGCCATCTCATAGGGAATAAGCCGGACATCTATGTTTTCGTTTTTACACATTTCCACTGCCTGCTTCATGGTCACAGGTAGTGCCACTTCGGGGATGATAGCTCTTTTGCTCTGCTTGGCTGCAGCCTCTGATATGGCCTGCCATCTCTTTTGCTTGGCCTGGGACTTCTTCTCATCCAGCTTGACGATGCACCTTTTGGTGGACATGGGGATTATCTTAAAGGCCCCAAGTTCAACAGCCTTCTGAATAATAAGCTCCATTTTATCAACCTTGGGAAGCCCCTGGAAAAGAAATATCTTTGAGGGAAGTTCGTTTCCCACCTCTTCAATAAAGCACAGCTTACCAATTACAGAGGAATCTGTAATCTCCTCTATCTCATAAAAGAGCTCTCTGCTCTCCTCTTCCTGTCTGATGCTGACGGAAAACTGCTCTCCCACCTTCATCCTAAGGACATTTGCTATATGATTAAAATCGCTGCCCGTTATCTCCACCACCTTACAGTCCGGTGAAACCTGGGAGCTTTCAACAAAAAAATGATACACCTTTAATTCTTCCTCGATGTAATGGAAACCCAGTCTCCCTGATGATGGATCTCAAGAATCTCAAGACCAGCATCAAGATGTGCCTTCTTTACTTCTTCCTCCTTGGTGTTGATGATACCGGAGGTTATATATATTCCGCCGCTTTTCAGCTGGTTTAGGATGACAGGTGTCAGGGGCACAAGAACATTTGCCAGGATATTTGCAACAACGATATCGTACTTATCGTATCCTACCTTATCCTGAACCTGCTTGTCGTCGATAATATTTCCGATCATCATATCGAACTTGGAAGGATCAATGCCATTGTTTTCCATGTTCTCTTTTACTGCAGGAACCGCGCACTTATCAAGGTCTGTTCCCACTGCATGCTTTGCTCCAAACATCAGAGCAAGAATTGAGAGAACTCCGGATCCTGTTCCCACATCCAAAAGCTCTGTATCAGATGTAACATACTTTTTCAGCATACGGATGCAAAGCTGTGTAGTCTCATGCATTCCTGTTCCAAAGGCTGTTCCAGGATCAATATGAAGGATCATGGATGCCTTGTCTTTATCTTCAGAGCTTTCTTTTTCCCATGAAGGGATTACAAGTATATCATCAATAAAGAATTTGTGGAAGTACTGTTTCCAGTTATTTATCCAATCAATGTCCTCAGTTACATCAACAGAGATGGTTCCGTCACCTATATCAGAAAAGCTTCTAAGTTCATCCAGCTTTTCTTTTATCTCCTGCTGCATCTGTTCAGGAGTTTTCTTCACTTTAACCATCTCTCCGTTGTCGTCAGGAAGCTCTACTGTCAGCATATTCTCATCATCAATCTCTAAAAAGAAATTGAGGTATGCTGCCCCTGACTCGATACCGGTGTCGGTCTCATCAGGCTCAAGCTCAGGCGCATCAATAAACATCTGCTCCTTATCAGCTGCCGATAAAGGTGCATTATCCTCTATCTGTGCTCCCTCCAGGCCTATATCCTCAAGGTAACTTACAATAATATCCTCTGATTCCTCATTGGTTCTCACACGAAAACGCATCCACTTCATAGGTATCCTCCATACGCAAAAAATCGCGAAACGGAGACAGAGCCTGTCTCCGCTTCACGCGATCACTCCCAGAATTTCTTTTTCTTTTTTCCGCCGCCGGATCCGTTTGTTCCATCACTATCAGCTCCAGTCATTCTGTCTGCTGCTGTAAGTGAATCTCCGGTCTTTTCATCAAACTTCTTAAGAAGGTCCTTAGCTTCCTTTGAAAGCTTTTCAGGGACCTGAACAACCAGTGTTACATAGTGGTCGCCTCTCTGGTCCTTATCTCTAAGGGAAGGCACACCCTTTCCACGAAGTCTTACTCTTGTATCTGTCTGAGTTCCGGCCTTCACATCATAAGCAACCTTGCCATCCACTGTATCGATAAGAACAGTTCCGCCAAGGGCTGCAATAGCAAAGGAAATTGGCACCATTGAATAGATGTTGTATCCATCTCTCTGGAAGATAGGATGATCTGATACAACAACTTCTACAAGAAGGTCTCCTCTTGGTCCGCCGTTCACACCGGGCTCACCTTTTTCTCTGATCCTTACACTCTGGCCGTTATCTATACCTGCAGGGATTGTGACCTTGATTTTCTTCCTGCTGGCAATATAACCTGTTCCGTGACAATCAGGACACTTATCCTTGATCACCTTACCTGTACCACCACAATCAGGACAGGTCTGAACATTTCTTACTGTGCCAAAGAAGGACTGCTGAGTATAAACAATCTGTCCCTTACCGCCACACTTAGTACAGGTCTGTGGAGATGTTCCGGGCTTAGCTCCTGTTCCATGACAGGTAGGACATGGATCCTTAATGGTAAGCTCAAGCTCTTTCTCACAGCCAAACACAGCCTCAAGGAAGGTTATACGTACGCTGGCGCGAAGATTTGCTCCCTTGGACGGGCCGTTTCTTGAAGCTCCTCTGGATCTTCCACCACCGAAGAAGTCTCCAAAGATATCGCCGAAAATATCACCAAAGTCAGCGCTATTGAAATCAAAACCGCCGCTGAAGGGATTTCCGCCACCTTCAAAGGCCGCATGTCCAAACTGGTCATACTGGCGCTTCTTCTCAGGATCGCTAAGTACCGCATATGCCTCAGACGCTTCTTTAAACTTGTCTGCTGCAGAAGCATCGCCGGGATTCATATCCGGATGATACTTCTTGGCAAGTACTCTGTATGCTTTTTTGATCTCGTCTTCTGAGGCGTTCTTGCTTACGCCCAGGACCTCGTAGTAGTCACGTTTCTGTTCTGCCATAGTACTCCTTACACTTCAACTATGATATACGAATTGCTACGCTGCTAAGCAGCTTTCGCAATTCTACATCCATTCGGAAATCGGCTTGCTCATTTCATTCGCCAGCCTTTTTTCCTCATGTCTGTTAAATCCTCAAAGTCGACTGATACCTCATGCAAGCATGGTATCAGTCGACCTTGAGTCCATATATCACTAAGCTTATACTTCTCTGTAGTCTCCGTCAACTACGTTATCATCATTTGATGAAGAAGCTGAACCCATATCAGGACCAGCTGCCTGTCCCATGTCTGGGCCAGCGCCTGCAGCACCTGCTGCTCCCTGAGCGTTCTCATACATCTTAGCAAAGAGTGCCTGAGCATCGTTCATAAGTTTCTCTTTCTGGCTCTTAAGAGAATCGATCTCAGAGTCTGAAAGCTCCTTATCCTTTGTCTGCTCAAGTGTCTCCTTAAGAGCCTTGATGTCATCCTCAACAACCTGCTTCTGAGAAGCATCGATCTTGTCTCCTACATCCTGGAGAGCCTTCTCTGTCTGGAATACGAATGAGTCAGCATCATTTCTAGC
>JAEEGL014148234.1_pt1 | contig 15820 bp, 18 predicted proteins | sample 9134231 | NCBI WGS metagenome assembly JAEEGL01 (sample SAMN16246548, study PRJNA631951) | gut metagenome | biome: gut microbiome; feature: rumen; material: fiber-attached | host: Bos | place: Iran: Karaj | collected 2018-10
CAGCGCCAGCCCCAGAGACGACTCCAGTAGAGGGAACGATGCCGATGCCGGGTCAGGATATGACGCCACCACCGGTGTTACCGCAGCCAGATTTTGGGGAAATGCCACCAGTAGCGACTCCACCGATGCCGGAGATGAATATGCCGCAGCCTGAGAATCCTGCTCCGGTGGCTATGACTAATCCTGCTGCCACTTCGGAGGCGACTGTGCAGCCAGATTTGAACGTGCCGGCTGTAGACAGTATGGGTTTGCCACAGATGCCGGCCGTGCAAGATGCGGGGATGGGGGCAGGGAATATGATGGGGAATCCTGGACAACCAGCGACGCCTATAGTTAACAATCCTTCGGATCCATCGGCGTTCAAGATTCCCGGAATACATATGTAGGTAACTGGGACTTCTTTTCAAAAAAGAAGTCCCAACGAAGAAAAACTAGTTCTAAAACCAAAACGGAAGTGAATTCCGATTTTGGTTTTTGTTTTTGAATAAAGTGTTATTATATTTTTATGGATGAAATACTGCTAATAGACAAGCCGGCGGGGATTTCAAGCTTTGGAGTCGTCGCGAGAGTCAGGCGAGCGCTTTCTCAGCGTCTTGGTGTGAAGAAGGTGAAGGTGGGGCACACGGGGACGCTAGACCCATTTGCGACTGGCCTTTTGATTCTACTTGTCGGAAAGGCGACGAAGCGTTCGAACGAATTTTTGAAACTTGATAAGGAGTATGAAGCGGAAATTCGGCTTGGAGAGACCTCAACAACAGGGGACACGGAGGGAGAAATAAAAAAGTTGTACAATGGGCCGGCTGTGTCAGAAGAGGATGTTAAAAAGGTTGTTCAAAGTTTTGTGGGAGAAATATCACAAACCGTGCCGGCGTTTTCGGCCGTGAAGATTAATGGTGAGAGGGCTTATAAGTTGGCGCGGAAGGGCGAGAAAGTGGAGATGCCGACGAGAAAAGTGCAGATTTATAGCATCGAAATCCTAGAGTATAGTTGGCCGGTGCTTAAGATTCGAACGAAAGTCTCTTCGGGGACGTATATCAGGACGTTAGGGGAGGATATAGGGAAGAGTCTTGGAACTGGGGCGTATCTGACGGCGCTGAGGAGAACTAAGATAGACAAGTATAGAGTAGAGGACGCGGTAGTTTTGGATGAATTTTAGACCTGCTCGCTGAGGTCGACGGTTTTCTATGCGCTCGGCTATAACGGCGAAGGTCCTTAGTCGGAGTCGGCCTCCTTCGCGCCCGTCGTTACGGGGCTTCGGGGCCTTGGCCGTCGGACTTCGTCCTTGCAGCGTCCCAAGGGGCTGGACGGTCGTAACCTCCGGACACTCCGACAGTAAGGACCATTCGCCTCGCCGAGCTTTCTTTAGTATAGTTGCTTAAACTGTTCTCTTGTGGTATAATGGCGGGCATGATTAGCAAAGATAAGAAAGCAGAGGCTATCAAGAAGCTCGCGCGCTCTGAAAAAGACGTTGGTTCTCCTGAAGTGCAGGTTGCGATTCTCACCGAGAGAATTAAAGAGGTAACTGAGCACGTTAAGGCGAACAAGCATGATTTCATGGCTCGTCGCGGACTTATGCAGATGGTTGGGAAGCGCAAAAAACTTCTCAAGTATCTCGAGAAGACTGATTTCAATCTCTATAAAGAGACTGTCAGCAAATTGGGACTTCGTAAATAGTTTCTCAAATACATCTTTCCTCCGGGTTTATTCGTAAGGATTAGACTCAGGGAAAAGCAAAATCCCCGCCTGAATCAGGCGGGGTTTTTGATTGGAAGGGAATTATGGTTTTTGGGTCGCGGCTTTCATTGCCTTTTTGTCGGCGAGCCTTTCTCCTCTTGAGCGAGCAGTACGTTTGTGCTCAGGGTGTTTTTCCAGGTAGGCTTTTCTGCGATCTGCCTTGGTGGTGTGATCTTCTCGGATGACGGTTTTCCGCGTTTTGCGACCGATACCAATGAGGTATTCGTCGATTGAAGTCTTGTTGCGTTCCCTCAGGAAGACGACGAGACCATTATCGGCGGTGCACCAGCTCTCGCATACTGATATGAGATCATTCAGCATAACAGGGGCTATTTTATCTGCTTCACCGACTAGCTGCTCTAGAGGGATCTCCGACCTTTCCAGGGGGCCAAAGGAGATTTCGTAAGTCCTGATAACGGTGCCATCATGGGCTTGATCTTCGCCATGCTTAAAAATGGACAGATGCAGGTCAGATTCTTTGCGCTGTTCTTCGTTAAGGGGGCGCCATAGCTCCACAATTGGATCTATAGTGATATTCGGGTTCCCGAATTCTTTCCAGGTGACAGTAAAGCGATTCTGTTTCAATGTTGTCGTGCCGATTGTCACTTCAACACCAAAGATTTCACCGATTATGGGACAGGGAAGTTTCTCGGCCGCCATTGCGGATTCAGGTGTCCAGGGCATATTAACCACTCTCCTCCGAAATGTACTCTACCTCTGTTTGTAAGACAGAAATAGGCTTATACTTGTTATTATACCACAAACGGAATAAAAAGTCAATAATAGGGGCCTTCCGTCCTATACGCTCGGCTATAACGGCGAAGGTCCTTAGTCGGAGCCGGCCTCCTGTCGGACCTCGTCCTCGCAGCGTCCCAAGGGGCTGGACGGTCGTAACCTCCGGACACTCCGACGGTAAGGACCATTCGCCTCGCCGAGCTGGCTAGACTCAGTTTCTCCTTAAATGTGTCCGAACGCTCAGTTTTGTGATATAATGATACCAGTAAATTAATACGGGAAAACGGCAGAGAAGAATTGTAATTAATTTACGGTTGCTCTCTGATGTTTTCTCGAGAAAGGATCCTTAATGGATATTATCAACCCGAGTGGGAAGAAAACCCAGGTTGTGAAGATTGATTGGCTCGGACGAGAGTTGAGCCTCGAAGTTAACAGGGTCGGATTTAGGACGACCTCGAGCGTATTGGTTAAATATGGTGATACGGTCGTTTTAGGCTCTGTGGTTGTAGGAACGAAGCCAGTTGTACAGGACTTTTTCCCGCTTTCAATTGATTATGAAGAGAAATACTATGCTTCAGGTAAGATTTCTTCTTCGAAGTTTATTAAAAGGGAAGGGAAGCCTTCGGATAACGCCGTGCTTGTCGGCCGTCTGATTGACCGTCCGATTCGTCCGCTATTCCCGAAGGGGTATCGCCAAGAGGTACAGGTTGTTACGACCGTGCTTTCGATGGACCCAAATTTCCGCCCAGATATGGTAGCAATGATTGCGGCTTCTTCGGCGCTCATGAATGCTGGTGTGCCGTTTGATGGGCCAGTAGCTGGTCTTCGTATCGGTAGAATCAACGGGGAGTTCAAGGCCTTCTTGAGTGAAGAAGAACGCGAAAAGTCAGCGCTTGATCTCGTGGTAGCCTGTAAAGATGGTAAAGTCGTGATGGTGGAGGCCGGAGCGAAGGAAGTCCCAGAGGATATGATTATCGAAGCGATGCATTGGGCAGTAGAGAATGTCCAACCAGTGCTCGATCTCCAGAGAGAATTACAGAAGCTAGTGAATGCGCCAGAGCAAGAATATGAACTCGTTCTCCCAGACCCAGAGATTCAGGAGAGAGTTGATAAGTGGACCGAAGGTAAGTTTGGCGAAAAAGTACGTGGAAACGTGCTTGAACGCGCGAGAATCCTCGATGAGATGAAGTATGAAATGCATGATGAATTCGCACTCGAACTCGGAGAAGGTGAGACTGATACTGAGAAAGTTGAGTGGTATGATGCAAACCTCCGCGATCAGTACAATCAGGCATTTGAACTTGCTGTGCACCATGAGGTGCGTCGCTCGATTGTCGAGGAAGGGATTCGCCCGGATGGACGCAAAACTACAGAGGTGCGTCCTTTAAGTAGCCAGGTTGGAATTCTCCCTCGTACGCACGGTTCGTCTCTCTTTACACGTGGCGTGACGCAGGCGATGAATATCGTGACTTTGGCGCCGTTAAGCTTTGCGCAATTAGTCGATACGATGGAAGTAACTGATGGCAAACGCCGTTACATGCATCATTACAACGCGCCATCTTATACGGTTGGCGAAGTCGGAAGACTTGGTAGTCCTGGACGTCGCGAGATTGGTCACGGATATCTCGCGGAACGTGCACTTTTGCCAGTTCTCCCAGATGAAGAAGATTTCCCGTATGCCATTCGTTCGGTGACGGAGATTATGTCTCAGAACGGTTCGACCTCGATGGCTGCAACTTGTTCATCTTGTCTCGCGCTTATGGATGCCGGTGTGCCTCTTAAGAGACCGGTTTCTGGCGTTGCGATGGGGCTCATGGTAGATGTACCAAAAGGTCAAGAGATTACCGCGAACGATATTGATAAGGCTTATGTACTGACAGATTTGATGGATGCAGAAGATTTTGCTGGAGATATGGACTTTAAGGTTACCGGTACGACTGAGGGCGTGACTGCGCTCCAGATGGATATGAAGGTGCATGGTCTCCCAGTTGAAATCCTTGAGAAAGCGATTAAGCAATCTCACGAAGGTAGGATGTTTATCTTGAACCACATGCTTTCGGTGCTTCCTGGTCCGAGAGATAAGGTTTCTGAATATGCGCCAAGAATTGAGAAATTGATGGTGAAGCCGGACAAGATTGGCGCAATCATCGGTAAGGGCGGTGAAACTATCAATAAGATTACTTCTGAGACTGGAGCAATGGTTGATATTGAGGATTCTGGCCTTGTGACTATCGCTGGTAACGACCCGAAAGCAATCGAGAAGGCCCTGGAATGGATTAAGAGCCTTGTCGAGGAACCAGAGGTAGGGAAGATTTACGATGGTACGGTTGTGACGATTAAAGACTTCGGGGCATTCGTAAATATCATGCCTGGTATTGATGGCATGCTCCATGTTTCCCAGATTTCTGATAAACGCGTCGATAAGGTAACTGATGTCCTTAAAGAAGGGCAGAAGGTTAGAGTGAAACTCGTGGCGATTGATGATAAAGGTCGTCTCAGTTTAACAATGAGACACCTCGATTAAGAAAAGGCGCCCTAACGGGCGCTTTTTTGGTTAAAAGCCTCGTATATGCGGGACGGGGAATCGTGGTAAATTATGTAACCAGTAAATAGTCTTTACGTTTTTAGTGCTAAGGGAGTATAATAGTGAAGCAAGGTAACTTTGGTTACCTAGTATTTTTCTGTTGAGGAGGGATGTTATGGAGGTCCTGGCTTTTCTCGTTGTGATGTCTTTCATCTTGACTGGGTTTGATCGATTGTTCGGAGATGATGGAAGATCCTATGATGAATACCGTCGGGTGGAATATCGCAACGAGTATTCCTGGGAAACTAGACAGTATGACCAAAGTCTCTACGATCAGGCGGAATTCTATCATCTCTAATATTCTCACACAACCATAAAGACCGGCTTTTATAAGCCGGTCGTTTTGATTATCTTTGACCAGGTGCGCGCATGTCGTTAGGGTTCATGCCACCGGGGCCCATCATGCCGCCGGAACCGATTTGTGTAGTCTTGCCATTCAAAGTGACACTAGTATATTCGGTGTCGTTGATGTAGATATAGTAGGTTTGGCCTTCTTTGAAGCTTTCTGAGGAGAGGGAGGCGTGGCTGAAGCTTTTGGCGCTGGTATGCTCGAGGATAGAGTTACCAGAAGAATCTTCTACGGTGATGACGGTGCCGGCGCTGTAGGTTTGGGTGAAGAAGATAGAGAGGGAATACTTGGAGCTGGAGTTATTAGGGGAGACGGCCATGCCGCTGGCGCCTACGGCGATGATTTCGCCACCGTTGTAGACTAATCCAGACTCAGAATCGAGAGCACCGTTAGCGTTGTTAGTTGGCCCGTCGACGACGACTGTGCCACCATTGACGTAAACGGCGCCGTTGCTGTCGATGCCATCACCGGCGGAGTCGACATAGAGCAGACCACCGTTTATGTAGATAGCGTAATCTGAGGAGGATTCTTGGTAACGCCCCATGTTAGGAGAGGAGCTGTCGTTACCACCAGCAGCGTTGAGACCGTCATCGCTAGCGACGACAGAAATGTCTCCGCCGTTGATAGTAATCTTGGCACCTTCGAGGCCTTCGTAGGATTTGGTGATTCTGATGGTGCCACCGTTGATTTCCAGAGAAGATTCAGCGTGAATGCCGTCATCGCCGGCACTGGCAGTGATGGACCCGCCATCGATTTTGACCCATCCTTTAGCGACCTCATCAGAGTTATTGGATTTGATGGCGTCGCCACCGGCATTGATTTCAAAATCGCCGTCGACAAGATAGACAGAATCTCGGCCACGGATACCTTCGTCTTTGGCGTTAATGTCGTAGGCGCCGGAGATAATCTTCAAATCGTCTTTGCCGACGATACCGTCTTCGAAATTGGCATTTATGATCAGTGTGCCAGAGCCTTGGAGGACGAGATCATCATGTGAAAAGAGGGCCCCACAAACATCTTCGTCCCAACTGGAATAGATTGAGCCGTCGGTTAGGGTGTTTATGGTGTTTTTGGTGGTCTCGATGATGACGGTTTTGGCTTCTTCGACATAGATAGCTGGGCCGTTTGGGTTAGTTATCGATACGCCGTTGAGGACAAGTTGGACGACACCGACGGTATTGATAGTAATAAGGCCATTATTGATAGTCCCTGTGAGCGTGTAGACCCCAGGTTCGTTAATGGTCAGACTGTTACTTAGTTCAATAGTCTTGCTGTTAGCGGTGTTGACAGCCATTGAGCTAGGAGTGATGTTGTCACCAAGCTCAGAGTTTTCATTCGAACCGATGCCAAAGACAAAAATGGCAAGAGTAACAATGAGAAGGGGGATAGCAAAAATGAGAATGGTTGGGAGAAGGGATTTTTTGCTGGAATTGTTTGAAGGTTTCACTCGCGCTTTATTATGAATTTTGCTTCGGTTATTTGCGGCTTTGGTCATTAGATTAATTGTTCCTTCGAGACGTGGGAGAGAAGGACCTTCAAATTGGAGTTCTTGACACGAATGGCATCGAGAAACTCTTTTTCGTTAGCGCTTTTCTTGAGACAAACGTCATAAGTTAGTTGATAGAGGCTGCCCATGTTGGTCGTTTTCGAGCGGACGAGCTCATGGGAGGTAGTGTATTTTTTGAATTCAGCGTCAAAGGCGTGTGTATAGTCGAGATCTTCCGGGATGGTGATTTCTAGAGTTTGAGGCTGGGCAGTGAGGTTGAAGATGTTGGTTTTCGAGAGGATAAGAATGACAATGACGGTGATAGCGGTGATGATGGCGGCGAAGAGAATGTGCCCCATGCCGAGGGCGAGTCCGATAGCCATAGCGAAGAAGACGCTGGAGATTTCTTTTGAGTTGCCGGCGATGGAACGGAAGCGAATGAGAGAGAAGGCGCCGAGAATGGCAATCGAAGTCCCGAGGGAACCATTGACCATGAGCATGACGACTTCGACGAGAAGAGGAAGGATTGTTAAGGTGATGAGGAAGTTACGAGAAGTTTTACTCGTCTTCATGTGGGTGAAGGCGATGACCAGACCAAGGGCAAGAGCAACAGCGGAGCATATCAAGATGGTCGTGATATTCAGCCCGGAGGCGGAAGTATCGAATACGCTATTAAACATTATTTTTTGTTCCTTTCTGTGATTAGTTGATAGATTTTTCCATATTTTGAAAAACGCGTTGGATAGATTTTAAGTCGGGATATTTCGTCGACGAACCATGGCGGCATCGCATTTATGGTTTTCGCTTCCATAATAATACCGCGTTTTGGGTCTGACGTCGAGGGGAAGTATTTTTCGCCAGTGCTGGCTTTTTCGAGTTTTAAATCGGCAGTGCGGAAACGAAGATTCTCGTCAAAGGTGAGGCGGAAATTCGAATCGTTTTTTCCGGAAAAGGCGGTGCGATTGGAGATGATGAGGATTTTAGGTTTCAAGCCATAGTGCTTAATCAAATAATCAAGCTCCCTCGCGACCTGGATTTGTTGAGGATTGCCGTCGGAAGCCCTTGAAGCGATTTGCTCAAGACCCTTGCCAGTGTTTATATATGTATAGAAGTCTTTTAGAGGGATAATTAGGCGACGCTTGTTGCCGATTTTTACTTTATCGGCAGCAAGTTTGGTTTTCACCTCGAAAAATACTTTGGTGGAGCGCTTAGGAATGTTATAAGCGCGAACCCGAATTTTTTCACGGAAGTTTGGTCGATCGATGGTTTTAATAGCAAGATCAAAATTATCTGTGTCGAGATATAGGCTGATGACTTCTTCTTTATAGTATTCGTCTCGTTTTAGGTGCTTTTTGATAGCTTTTAGAAGCGCGGCTTTTTCAGAACGAGTGATTAAATATTTCTTCTCGACGCGACGAATAGTATGGGCATTAGAAGCATCCATCGGTTTTTTGGTGGCTTTTTCTGGAGTCTTTTTTGTCCCGTTTATGCTCATATATACTACTATTATAAAGGATAATACTTAAAAATGGATTAGAATCTTAAAGGATTATTCTCTTGACAAGAATAGGGGGGTAATATATACTTCTTTCATACAGTTATCGTCCGACCCGAAAGGGCCGGCCGTTTTAGTAAGAAAGGACAATATGGAAACACTTGATCTTAAACAGATGTCTGCAATGGTAAAAGTGATTGCAGAAGAAAAAAATCTGCCAGAAGAGACTGTGCTTGATGTAATCCAAATGGCGATTGCAGCAGCTTGGCGCAAGGATCATGGCGATAAGGACATGAATGTACGCGTAGTTTTGAATGTTCATTCTGGAAAGGCTGATGCCTATGTCACTCGTACCGTGATTGAACCGGGCTTAGCTTTTAATCCTTCGACGGAAATTCCGGCTGATGACCCAGCTGCAAAGGGCAAAGAAGTTGGCGATACGATTGAGCAAAAATATCCAGTCGAGGAAGCTTTTGGCCGCGTAGCTGCACAAACGGCGAAACAGGTGGTTATTCAAAGGCTTCGTGAAGCTGAACGCGAGGCGGTGCTCGCAATGTATGAAGATAAGATTGGTACGGTTGTTACTGGTATGGTGACTCGTGTTGATCGCAATATTGTGCGTGTTGATTTGGGACGCACAATTGGTATTATGCCGAGAAGCGAACAAATCGACGGCGAATATTATACCGTTGGTTCACGTATCAAGGTGTATATTAAAGGAATTGAACGTTCTGAACGTTCAACTGGACTCTTGCTTTCCCGTGGTTGCGCTGAATTTGTCGAATATCTTTTCCGTCAGGAAGTTCCAGAAATTGAGAACGGGACCGTAGAGATTCGCGCGATTGCTCGTGAGGCTGGTCGTCGTACTAAGATTGCAGTTATGTCGACAGTGCCTGGCGTCGATCCAGTTGGAACCTTCGTTGGTGGCCGCGGTGTGCGCGTCCAAGCTGTGATGAATGAAATTGGTGAACGCGAAAAAATCGATATTGTTACCTGGAGCGATAATGCTTCAGAGTATATTCGCGAAGCTCTTTCTCCAGCCGAGGTAGTTAAAGTTGAAATCAGCGGCAAGAAAGCGAAGATTTACGTTACTGAAGACCAGCAATCGATTGCGATTGGCCGTCAGGGCCAAAACGTGCGTTTAGCTTCTAAGCTTACTGGCTATGATCTCGACATTGAGCTTTCTAAGGGCGTCGAGAAGAAGAAAAAGAAGAACGTTGAGGATTCACTCTTAAGCGCGCTCGAGGAGACAGAAGAATCAGAAGATACGGAAGAATAGATATGATTTCAAGAATCCCCCGAAAGGGGGATTTTTGATTGTTTTGAAAAAATAACGACATCATGATATTATATAGTAGTTATGGCTACGAAGAAGAAATCAAGTAGAGGTGGAAGAAGTACGAGCCGTGGGGGAAGCCGAAGCTCGAGCAAGCGAAGTACGCGTGAAGTGCGAAAAAAGCAAGAACTACCGGGCGGTTGGGGACAACAGGTCCTAGCGCTAGTTCTATTGGCTATATCAGTGATTTTGATTGCGACATGGTTTTCTGGCGAGAAGAACGAAGCCTATAAAATCATCTTTTCTATTATCGGAAACGGGATGTATGTTTTGCCATTTTTGTTTACCTATTTAGCGGTGAAAATTTTTCGAAGTGAAGATAACCGTTTGCCGTTTGTGGTTTGGATTGTCTCGATTCTTCTAATTGTTTTTGCGGCAGGTGCAAGCGGGGTTTCTTCGTTTGGACAAAAATCTGCTCATGGCGGGGCGGTTGGTGAATGGATTAATGAACTAGTGCTTCCGATGTTTGGTCAAGGCGCAACGGTATTTGTTTATATTGTTTTAATCGCTATTTGCTTGTTATTTATCTTACAGAAGACGCCTAGCGCAGTTGTGCGTGGGTTGAAGGGTTCCCTTAAGGGGAAGGAGAAACAAGAATCTCTGGCTGATGCGAAGGGTGGCGAAATCGAAGAAATTGAGGATGGAAAGAAACATAAGTTCGAGTTTAAGGTTAATAAGGGTGTGGCAGTAGAGGAAAAGAAGGAAGAACCTAGGGAAATGCCAACTAAGAAGCGTGGTCTTTTTGGACGAGGGAAGATTGAGGAAATTGAGCCGCCTGCCAAACCGGAGGTTAAGGTTGAGAAGACAGCTGGGGCGTTGACATCAGTGGCGGATAAGGATTGGAAATTCCCGCCAATTGATCTTTTAGAAAAGAAACAAAGTCCGGCAGATGCTGGCAATATCCAGCAAAATGCAGTGATTATTAAATCGACTTTGGCTGAGTTTGGCATTGACGTAGAGATGGAGGGGGCAAATATTGGGCCAAGAGTGACGCAATATACGATGAGGCCACCGGCTGGCGTGAATCTGTCGAAGATTGTGGCGAGGGATAAGGAATTAGCTCTTAATTTGGCGGTAGATAAGATTCGTATTGAAGCGCCGATTCCGGGAACTCGTTCAGTAGGTGTAGAGATTCCGAACGTGAAGTCGGCTAGCGTGATGATGCGCGGGATTATTGATAGCCGCGAATGGAAAAATGCTAAAGATCCGTTAACCTTTGCGGTGGGGAAGGATATTTCTGGCAAAAGTGTAGTGGCAAACCTTGCGAAGATGCCGCACTTGCTTATCGCTGGTACGACTGGTTCTGGTAAGTCAGTAATGACAAATACGCTTATTAGCTCGCTTTTGTATCGCAACTCGCCGAGCGATTTGAAACTGATTATTATCGATCCGAAGCAAGTTGAGATGGCGCTTTATGATGGAATCCCACATCTTCTGACGCCAATCATTACTTCGACTGAGAAGGCGCTTTCTGCACTAAAATGGGCAGTGAATGAGATGGAAAAGCGTTATTCTCTCATGGCAGAAAAGAAAGTAAAGAATATCGCGGATTACAATGCACGAATCGAGGCAGCGGCAGAGGAAGATGAGGTTAAGGTCGAAGATGGAAAGGTCGAAGAGATTGAAGAAAAGACTCAAGACAGGAAAATGCCATATATCGTGATTGTGGTGGACGAGATGTCAGACTTGATGATGATGGCGGGGAAAGACTTAGAGATGTTGATTGTGCGTGTAGCGCAGAAAGGACGCGCAGCCGGTATCCATCTAGTGCTCGCAACACAGCGTCCGGAAGTTAAGGTCATTACGGGCCTGATTAAGGCAAATGTTCCGGGAAGGATTGCCTTTGCAGTAGGTAGTCAGATTGATTCGAGGATTATGCTTGATCAAGGTGGGGCGGAGAAACTACTTGGCAAGGGTGACATGTTGATGTTGACGACTGAGATGATGGGGAAGCCGCAGCGAATTCAGGGTGCTTGGGCGTATGAGGATGATAGGGGGAATGGCGATGTAAAGAATCTGACCGATTATTTGAAGAAACAACGTCCGCCAGAGTATAATCCAGAAGTAATTGCGCAGCCAGTTCAGATTAAGGGAATGGGGTCAGTTGATGGTGGCGCATTCGGTGATCTCGGACGGAAATATGATCCGAACGACCCAGTGGTTAGAAAAGCAGTTGAAATCTCTATTTCTAAAGGTAAGTTCTCGACAGCTATGTTGCAGACGTATCTTGGTAAGGGGCATGGATTCGTCTCGGGTCTAGCTATTTGGTTTGAGGAAATCGGCGTGATTGGGCCTCAAAACGGGAACAAGCCACGCGATATGTTGATTAGCTCTCTGGAAGAGTTTGATCAGCTGGCTAATGTATAAAACTTTTATTCAGGTAGGTAGAGCTTGATAACTATACAGAATCCTTTTTCTGTGGTATAATGTGGACAATATCAACTCAGGGAATAGATTAAGTCGTATTCCCGTTAACCAAAGGAGCAAATCGTGAAACAATACGAACTTACGTTCTTGATTCATCCTGATCTTGAGATGAATACAGAAACGGTGGTCAGTAAAGTCAAAGACTTGATTGGCACTAATGGTGGTAAGGTCACTAAAGAGACCAATGAAGGCAAGAAACGTCTTGCTTACACCATTAAAGGTCAAGATTATGCGATCTACTACTATCTTGAGGCTGAGCTTCCTGCTGAAGCGCCAGCAAAGATTTCTAGTGTTTTGAACATTACTGACGAAGTGCTCAGATATCTGCTCGTTGCAGTAGACGAACGCAAACTCAAGGCTGAGGCTAAGAGAGCAGAGCGTCGTGCAGCTCATGCAGATGAAGCACAAGAAGATGAAAAAACTGAGGAGGAATAATTATGCGTGGCTTTAGTAAAGCTATTATCACAGGAAACTTAACAAGAGATCCAGAACTTAGGACAACACCAAATGGAACGAGTGTTTGTTCGTTTTCCGTTGCCGTCAATCGCGTTTATCGTGATTCAAGCGGCGCTCAACAAGAAGCAGTTTCGTTTATCGACTGTTCGGCATGGGGCAAACTCGGCGAAATGATTGGCCAATATGCCAAAAAGGGCTCTGGCGTGCTTGTATCTGGACGACTTGATCAAAGAAGTTGGGAAGACAAAGCTACAGGTCAAAAGCGTAGCAGGGTGGAAATTGTTGTAGAAGATTTTAACTTTACTGGGCCAGCTAACAACGAAGGCCGCGGAAAAGGCGGCTACAATGGTTCGAACTTTGGTGGCGGAGACGCTAACGAGGCAAACGAACCAGCACCAATGGATGCTCCGGAAGAGGAAGAACCAATTGACCTCTCTGAAGTCCCGTTTTAATTAATTAAGGAGAAATATGAGAAGAGTTAAATTAGATGCTGATATCTATTTTGACTATAAAGATGTCAAAACTTTGCAGAAGTTTCTGGATCCTTATGGTAGGATTGAGGCTGGTGCCCGCACCGGACTTACTGCAAAACAACAAAGACAATTAGCGGTCGCTGTTAAGCGTGCGCGTCATTTAGCTTTGTTGCCGTTTGTTTCAGCAAATTAACATAAAACTATTCAGGATAGCGAGCTGCATCGTCAGCGAGTGCGTTGCTCGCTTCCTTGCATCTCATCTATCCTGAACAGTTTTAATGGAGGATAGGGGGAGAAAGGATTATTCAATAGATGTACGGACCAACAGATTTAAAGAAAAACGTGCTTATTACGCTTGATGGGCAGCCATATAAGGTTGTTGAATATTCTCAAAAGGTAATGGGCCGTGGTGGTTCTATCGTAAACGTGAAGGTTAAAAACCTGATTACTGGCGCTTTGCTTCCTAAGACTTTCAAGGGGCAAGAAAAAATTGAGCCAGCAGAGGTTACCACTCGTAAGGTGCAATACCTTTATAAAGACGACGAAAAATTCTACTTCATGGATCCAGAAACGTTCGAGCAATATGAGCTGATGGCTGATATGGTTGGAGATGCAAAGGACTTCATGAAGGACGGTGACGAGATGGAGATTCAGTTCTATAACGGTACTCCGATTAATCTTGTGTTACCTAAGAATCTTTGGCTTGAAGTTACTTATACCGAGACTGCAGTAAAGGGCGATACCTCGACTTCAATTACGAAGGACGCAACGCTCGAAACTGGCGTGGTTGTAAAAGTTCCAGCGTTTATCAAAGTTGGAGATGTCGTTTCGATCGACACAGAAACTTATGCATATCGCGAACGTCGTAAGTAGAGCAGAATTCAAACTAGCAAACGCCGTTCAGGCGTTTGCTTTTGATTTTCGCGGAAAAGTAGTGCTGGATATTGGCAGTTCGACAGGAGGATTTACCGAGTACGCTTTGAGTCGAGGGGCAGAGAAGGTGATTGCGGTAGAAAAGGGAACGAACCAGATGAAGGCGCCACTCCGTTTTGATTCTAGGATTGAGTTGCACGAAAAGACAGACATATTTGAATTTAGAACAGACGAGAGAATCGACGTAATTCTAGCAGACGTGTCGTTTATTAGTCTGCGTGGGGTTCTCGTCTATGCTAAAAAGAGTTTAGCGGATAACAAGACAGAATTCTTAGTGATGCTAAAGCCACAATTTGAAGCCGAGCCGAAACAGTTACTTAAGGGAGTAGTCAAGAACGAGAAGATGAGACGAGAGATTATAAAGAGTTTTGAACAATGGCTTTCCGATAATGGATTTATCGTTAAGGGGAAACGCGATAATAGCCTGGCGGGGAAGAATGGGAACTTGGAAAGATTCTATTATTTGTCGTTGCAGACGCTTGCTAAAAAATAAACATAAGCATATAATATAATGTATGAAACTATTACAAGGCGTGGGCGATTTCTTCGCGATGGATATCGGGACGACTTCGGTTCGTATCGTTCAGCTGTCTGGAGACCAGCAGCATGGTTGGAGCTTGCAGAAATATGCTTATGTTCCTATTGATGAAAAAGTTTTGCAGGATTCTTCTGAACTAGGTAAGCAAAAATTTCAAGAAGTTGTTTTGGCAGCCATAGAGCAAACAGGGATTAAGACTAAGAATATTGCGGTCGGAATGCCGGCCGGCAAGACTTTCACGACGGTTGTAGAGGTTGACAATCAGGACCCACGTGACTTAGCGAGAACTATCAAGTATCGACTTGATCAATACATTCCGATGGCGGTAGATGAAGCTAAGGCAGATTATGTTGTGCTTGGGACTAGCCCGAATGATCCGGCTAAGGCTGAAGTGCTTGTGTCGTCGACCTCTGCAGAATACGCGGAGAGTGCATTGGAGCGCATAGAAGGTATGGGGCTTAACGTGATAGCAATGGAGCCTGAGCCACTCGCAATGGCAAGGGCTTTGATTCCTGCAGGCGTAGTTGATGCGCGGATGATTGTTGATTTGGGCGAAAGATCGACGGATCTTGTGGTGGTATTTCAGAATGCACCTAGATTGGTACGTTCGATTCCTGGTGGTTTTGATTCGCTAGTGAAGACGGTTGCGCATACGCTTTCGGTGCGTGAGGATCAGGCCAGGCAGTTCATCCTTAAGTTCGGCTTAGCACAGGACAAGATTGAGGGGCAGGTTTTCAGGGCACTTGACTCAACGCTTGAGGCGTTTGCGAATGAGTTGACGAAGTCGGTTCTATTCTTCCAAGGGAAATACGTGAACGTAAAAGTAGGCGGAATTATTCTTTCTGGGTTTGCAGAGATAATCCCGTTTATTGCTGAGTACATTGAAGCGAAGACGGATGTTCCGACGATGCAAGGTAATCCTTGGCAGATGGTAAGGGTTTCTCCAGAACAACGAAGCGCTTTGTTGAATGTGGCGAGCGAATTCTCGGTAGCAATTGGCTTGGCTGAAAGGAGCAATGCATAATGTTTGAGATTAACCTTGTTCCAGATGTTAAAGCGGAGATGATTCAGGCGCAAAAGAAGCGCAATGTGGTATTTTTTGCAGCCGTGACGGTTTCTGCAATTGCGATTGGGCTAGTTGTTTTGTTGTTTTCTATTAAACTTGGACAGGATTTGAAGATTTCTGGTCAAGATAGTCAACTAAAACAGATGTCGTCGAAGATTAAGGAATATGACGGGTTAGAAAGCTTACTGACGGTGCAAAAACAGCTTTC
>JAEEGL016371952.1_pt1 | contig 15820 bp, 15 predicted proteins | sample 9134231 | NCBI WGS metagenome assembly JAEEGL01 (sample SAMN16246548, study PRJNA631951) | gut metagenome | biome: gut microbiome; feature: rumen; material: fiber-attached | host: Bos | place: Iran: Karaj | collected 2018-10
ATACGAGACGGGTCTGACGTTTCCACATATTGTAATGATCCTATGTGTTATTATCGGGTGCCCGTTATTAACAGCATCTTCGGCGCTTGGAACGGGATTGTGGTTGCTTATGGAGTATACCGGCAAGCCTGGGTTTGTAGATTTCTTTTCCCGACATGACTTGGGATGGATTTTTTTGATTGTAGCGATGCTTGTAATAAATCGTTATTTCAATCTGAGGATAGAACTTGAAAGAACCACATCTCTCCGCGCTTATATAGGTGTATTTGTTTATGACAAGATGTTTTTGGTAATGACCGCCGCAGGAATAGTTTTGTTGATTTTACAGAAATGCGGGGTTATGACGATTCCGGATATTATTGCGAGAATGCATCTGGTCAGAACAGGGATAATATCTTTTGTAGGTATGGTATTGTTTGCATGGTGGGATGGCTGGTTAGATGATGATGAGCCGGAAAGTGAATATGAAGGTGTAGATGCCGATGATAGTGAATTGGACAAATGAGGATATCGAAGCGATCCTTAGACAATTGAATGATCAAGCACTCCCTTTTAAGAAGTACGTATTTTCTGCACTTGATAATGGTCTTCATATACTTGGCAGGGGGTCTACTGCTAATGTCTACAAGGCGGAAACCCGCGATAAACACAAGGAAGGGTATGCAATAAAGGTTATCGGTTTTGGTGATAAACATGTTGAATCAGGCGCTTTCAATAATTCTGTGAGTGCCCAGAAGAATCTGGGGCAGTTTCAGAATAATGTTGTGAAGATATATGATTCAACTGAGATTCGTGTGTGGATAGAAGGAGATCATACTGTAACAAAGGCTGAGGTCGTAAAAGAAGATGAGGATAAAGAACCTGCGGGGGAATACCTTAAGCTTCAGTTTGTTTTAATGGAAGAGCTTGCCAACATTGTAAGAGATGCAAGATTTGGAAAGCCGACATTGATATCCGCCTTAAATAAGTATGATGAAAAAGAAATACTTAAACTTGCGTACGACATAGGAACTGCCCTTCGCCTGGCTCATGAAAATAAGCTGATCCACCGGGATGTGAAGCTTGAAAACATTTTTTATTCGGCACGTGGTGGAGGACATTATAAACTCGGGGATTTTGGAATAGCAAGAACTACTGATAACGGTTTGGCGAGTACGGTTGCATTCACCAGAGGCTATGGCGCTCCTGAGGTTGTAGGAACGCTTGAGGACAAATATGACTGTACGGCGGATGTGTATTCGTTCGGGATGGTCTTATATGTTCTTTTGAATGAGCTGCGATTCCCAGAGTCAAACAATTATCATCCAAATCCAATGCAGTATATGTACGGATATATACCGGATCATCCGATACATGGCTCGGATGAATTGTGTCGTATTGTAACAAAGATGCTGGCATTTGATCCGAACGACCGTTATCAGACAATGGATGAGGTATTAAATGAACTGGAGAAATTGCAATATGGTCGTGCTTTGAAATACCAAAGAGAGCATAAATCTATTTCACTGGTTATGGGGACAGCGTTTGCATTCATCGGAGCCGTATGCTGGAAGCTTTCATTTGCCCCGGATATCAGTTGGAACATGACATTATGGATGTATCTTTTCTGGGGATTGTGTGCATGTAAAGGAATCCTGAGCGTTTTTAAGAAGAAGATATATCTTGTCAGCACCGGTATATTGGGTATAGGTGTTTATTTGCTGGTTGTTACTGGGTTTACAGTACCTAAATTGATGTTGGTGCTATTCCTGGCTTTATTTGGCAGCATACTGACCGGTATTGCAGGTGGCTCCATGCTTCTGATAAATGCTACATACCTAATAATGAATTTATCAGAGGTTTACCTGACGGATTTTTCCTCAATTCGTTGGATTACGGTTCTGCTTTTATCCTTGTCGTGTATTTTGCTTTTTCATTATGAATTGCTTGGTGAAAGAGATCCGAAGATCACAAAAGCATATTTTAAGCGCAATCTCTACTGGATTATCATAGCTGCACTTTATGCTGAACAGGTTTTATTGGCTTTATCAATAAATTCTGTTGAAGCTAAAGGGGGATTAAATTTCTTTAGAAAGATGATTGGCGAGCGTGCATATGAAATGTTTGCTGTCTGCAATCCCATGATGATCGGAATCGGGGGAGTTGTATTTTGCCTGATCTGGATAGGAAGAGAGCAATTGCTTATATTTCTGGAAAAGCAGCAAGAGAAGAAAGCAATAGAGGACGGATATTACTGATAAATCATCTGAATATGTTTTGCCCGGCGTCAGAGATGATGCCGGTTTTTTTATGTGTAAACTTGTGGTGAAAGAGCACCTTTTGTTTTTTGATATGATTCAGACAGATACGATAAATATCACCGATTACAGGAGATCAGGAGGTGTGAGATGGGAAAAGTTATTAAAAACACATTATACTTCATCATTTATATGATCATAGGAATATGCATGGCGGTATATGAGTCAATCAAGTATATTTTCCGCGGCTCGTCCTTTGCTGGAAAAGTTGTACTTGTAGGACTATACAGCGGAGTAATATCTATAGGAGTTTTCGAACCTAATGCGCTTCTAATAGTTCTTGGAATAGTGATTCTTATAGATGCATTATTCGCAGCGTATATGGTATTACATAGCGACAGCGCATCAACGAAACAAAAAGGAAATTCTGCTGAAACCAAAAAAACTCAGGGCGGGTTCTTTGACGGCATGAATCTGGAAGATGCAAAGAAGGAATACAGAAAGCTTATGAAACAGTATCATCCTGACAACAACGGTGGTGATCTTGAGATGGCGCAGATTATATCGGAAGCATACAGACAGTTCTGTGTGGTGAATGGGAGATAGGAGGAGGGTCAAATGTCAATGTCTTTAATGGTACCGGCAGTTGAAAGGGAAAGTGTAAATGGTATCCAGGAAATCTCACTGCTCACAAGTGCATTTACTAACAGAAAAATCTTTCTTTTCGACGAGATCAGTGCGGAAACAGTATACGCATTTACAATGCAGATGATCACACTCATGGAAGATGAACAGTCAGAGATTGATATTTATATCAATTCACCTGGAGGCGAGGTTACCTCGGGACTGGCAATTTATGATCTGATCCAGTCCTGTAAAGCTCCAATCAACATGTACTGCATCGGTATGGCAGCCAGCATGGGAGCGTTGATTTTCGCAGGAGGGCAGAAGGGAAGGCGATTCATCCTCCCGCACAGTAAGGTTATGATCCATGAGCCGCTTATCCCAAATGGAGTTGGCGGATCCGCATCATCAATAAAGAGCACAGCAGATTCTATTCTTAGAACCAGAGAACTCTTGAATGGGATTTTGTCAAAGCACACAGGAAAGACACTTAAAGCGATCAATAAGGCTACTGATCATGACAATTTCATGACTGCTGAGGAGGCAATTCATTTTGGCCTGTGTGATTCCATTGTTACTACGGTGATTTGACATAACGGTTTACTACGGAGGTTTGTGTATATGAGTAACCCGATAGAAAAAAATAAATATGGTTCGATGATATTACCGGATGGGAAGTATTACAGTCTTGATGATCGTGAAACGAGGCTTAACAATAACGTTCTTGTTGTTGGCACGACAGGGGCTGCAAAAACAAGGACTGTAATTGCCCCCAATCTTCTTGAGTGCGTGGGGAGTTACGTTGTCACGGATCCCAAAGGAAATCTGTATCGTCAATGGGGCGAGTATATGAGAAATAACGGATATAGGGTGGTTCGCCTTAGCTTCATACATCCGGAGAACTCAGTGCACTATAATCCGCTCGATTATATAAATACGACCCAGCAGATCCAACAGATGTCATATGCCCTGCTCAGGCTGGAAAGAGGATCTGCTAAAGATCCATTCTGGGATGATTCAGCCGTTATACTGATAAACAGCCTTATCAGTTATCTTAAAGAGGCATACGCGGGAAGAACAGATGATTGCAATTTTCATAATATCTTGAAACTGCTTCGTGTGGCCAGCAGAGATGGAGAAACACCTAACAACGCGACACCCCTGGCAATATTGATGGAAGACTTATACAGAACAAATCGTGAGAGCTGGGCTTATAAGCAGTTTCAGAATATAAATGGATCTCCGGATCGGACATTTAACTCAATAGTCGTGTCAGCAGTAGCGAAGTTCTGTACAGTTGATACAGAAGAGCTGGCAAAGATGATGAAATACGATGAAATAGACCTGCCATCGATCGGGCAGAGGAAAACAGCAGTGTTCGTTGAAGTGTCGGATACAGATCGCTCCATGGATATGCTGATCAATATATTCTTTACGCAGGCAATGAACCAGCTGTGCACATATGCGGATGAGCAATGTGAGGATAATCAGCTGCCTGTTCCGGTCCGGTTTTTTATGGACGATTTTGCTACAAACTGCAGAATAGATAATTTCGAAAACATGATATCAAATATACGATCTCGGAAAATTGCGGTAACACTGGTGCTTCAATCCCTCTCCCAATTAGAGAAAGGATATGGGCAAAGTGCTCACACAATTGCGGATGATTGCGACACGCTGATCTATATGGGTGGGAATGATCCTGAAACTGCGCATTCTATCGCTGTCCGTTGTAATAAGACAACACAGACTATTTTACAGATGCCGCTTTGTACCAGTTGGATCTTCAGAAGGGGTGAAAAGCCCTTTACCTGTAGAAATATGGAGTTGGATGACTACCTTAAAGCCAAGATGATAAAGCAGGTTGTCAGGAGGGAGAAGCTAGATCAAAGCATGGAACGAGCAGGATGAAAAGTAATTGTGCAATTTGTACATACAACTTTCTAAAGACATTGAAAATATGTAGAAATAGTATATTTTCATTGACATCTTGCGCTCGAACGTTTAATATACAAGTGTTACGCCTGTGTGTATTTGAGCGACAAGGAGCGCACATTGAAAGGATATCTTACAACGAAAGAAATAGCGAAGAAATGGGGGATTTCAGTTAGAACAGTTCAATCATTTTGCATCGCAGGAAAGATAGAGGGGGCATCTAAGATGTCTAATATCTGGATAATTCCTGAAGATGCGGAAATGCCCAAAGATGGGAGATTGAAAAGCGGAAACTACGTAGGCTGGCGCAAATCTGAACCAAAACAGATTGACGATGAAGGAGGATTGGATGGACGATTTTGAGGAGTTAGGAGAAAAGATCATCAGCGAAAGCGAGAAGGTGTTTTCAGATTCTGAAAGGCCTGAGGATGACAGGATTATGCAGATCCTGCTGAATTCTCGTGAACAAGGACAAATTATGGAGAGTATGATCAAGAATCAGATCGAGGTAAAAGACGAATTGATCGATAAACTCCATAAGGAACTTGATTATTACAAGCAGGATTCGGCTGATCGGTTTGTGGACCAGTTGATGAAAGCGGTAATTAAGGTTCGAAAGGATATGCTTCGCCTCATTGGCTCAGACAAGTGGGATGATATGTCCTCTGAAGACCTTCAAAGAGAATATCGGTACATCTTTGAAGATCTTACGGATCTGCTTGAGCAACAGAATATTGATGCATATCAGACGGCGCCTGGTGAAATGTTTGATGCTTCGATACATCAGGCCAAGATAGAGCAGACGGATGACCCTGATTTAGACAAGACCGTAAAGGAAAGTCTGAGTGAAGGTTACAAAAAGGGTGAAAAGGTTTTACAGCCCGAGAGAGTGGTTGTATATCAGTATAAATCATAAAATAATTAAAAGGAGAGCACTATGAGCTACGTATTTGGAATCGATTTAGGAACAACCTATTCCTGCATTTCTTACATTGATGAGTATGGAAAGCCAGTTGTGTTGAAGAACAGCGACGGCGATCACACAACACCTTCTGTGGTTATGGTTGAGTCTGCAGATAATATCGTTGTTGGAACGGAGGCAAAGCGTTCCATTGAGATGGAGCCTGATAAAACTGTTCAGTTTATTAAGAGAAAGATGGGTAAAGAGAATGATTCGGTTACCCTTAATGGAACTACATATCATGCACCGGAAATCTCTTCGATGATCCTTAAGAAAATCGTTAATGACGCAAATGAAGAGCTTAGACAGACCGGCGTTCTGAAAGACGGAGAAGAGATTAAGGATGTTGTTATCACCTGCCCCGCGTATTTTGGAATGAACGAGAGACAGGCAACCAAGGCTGCTGGAGAACTTGCCGGATTAAATGTTCTTAATATCATTAACGAGCCGACAGCAGCTGCAATCAGTTATGGTGTTTCCGGAAACGACAAGAATGAGACGGTCCTTGTTTATGACCTTGGCGGTGGAACATTTGATATTACCGTCATGAATATCAATGGCAGTGATATTTCAGTTGTGTGTACCGGTGGAGACGATCAGCTTGGTGGTAAAGACTGGGATGAGGCTCTCATGGAGTATGTGACCGGTCGTTATGAGGAGGAGAATGGAGAGGATCTGTCGGAGGATCCCGAGACAATCGCATCCTTATATGTTGATGTGGAAACATGGAAAAAAGCACTTACCTCCAGAGAGAAAGTTAACATTTCCGTTAACGGACCGGCAGGACGTTTCCGCGAGGAACTTAGCCGTGAAAAGTATGAGGAGCTGACAAGTGATCTGCTGAGCAGAACCAAAAACCTTCTCGATGATGTACTTGCCACAGCCGAGAAGCAGGGATATCCCATCTCAAAGATCGATAAGGTTCTGCTTGTAGGTGGTTCATCAAGAATGCCTCAGGTTGCGGCAATGATCGAACGGGATTATCATGTTACTCCTGTTCTTTCTGATCCTGATGAGGCGGTCGCAAAAGGTGCTGCGATCTATGCGAGCAACGAGAAAGCATATAACGACTTCGTTCAGAGTGAAGCAGATAAGACCGGTAAGTCCGTTGAAGAGATCAAAGAGCAGAATCTTGTCACAGGTGAGATGGATAAGAAATTTGCTCTTACAACGGGCGGATCCGCAGGTGGTGCATTAAAGATCAATATTACCAATGTCCTTTCAAGAACTTATGGATTGGAAGTACAGGGCGATGATGGACGCATGCACATATTCAACATGCTCATGATCAATGACAAACTTCCGGCAACGAGAACAGAGACATTCTATACGGCTGGCAACAATCAGAGCATGATCTCTATCAAGATTTACGAAAGCCGTGTCACAGATGGACAGATGGAAATTGAAGGCAGAACACCTCTGACAGAAATCGAAATGAAGTTCAGAAATATGGTTCCTCAGGGAACCCCTGTCATTATGACTACTGCATTGGATAATTCCGGCATTCTTCATATTATAGCCGAGGAACAGCAGGGACACACAAAACTCGACACCACATTCCAGCTGTCAAATCAGATGTCTGATGAGGAAATGAAGAGCGCTGCTCTTCGCATGAACTCCGCAAACATAGAATGATGGAGGATTGATAGTGGTAGCATTTGTAATATTTTGGGCGGCTCTGTTTTGCGTAATCTTTTTCCTTTTAGGGACGCTCTTTAAAGGGCTTGCATCGCTTTTTACCGGGTTTATTACCTCTGCAATAAACGTTATATCTTTTGCAATATTAGCAGGTCTCGGAGTGGCTGCATTGTTCGCGCTTTATGCTATTGCGAGTGGAATCCGAACCTCCGGGCTCGGAGCGGTGATAGGGACGATAGTCATGCTTGTCATCGTGCTTGGCATAATCGGCGGACTGGTAGGTGGGCTTGGCGCTGCATTGTTAGAATTGGCTGCTGTGGTTGTCGAATTTGTCATAACTGCTGTTTCCGTGGTGCTTGAAGGTGCTGCGGGGATTTGCGAGAAAGCTTACGCACATTTTCTTTTGGTAATAATAAAAAGATTGGACAAATGCTAAGGAGGAGATAAAATGGCTGACATTCAGGAAAAAATCCTTAGCAAATATGATATTGATATTGCCAAGGAAAACATACTAAAGCTTTACAAAGTTGAAAAACCGGATCTAACTGAAGGCGAGTTGAATGCTCTCATAGAGGCAACCAGGAAACGTTGGACACAGAGTATTAATGGTGCCAATGAAAAGAATGCTGAGCGAGATCGTGCCAGACTTGAAAAGGCTGATAAATACGAGACTATTTTAAGAGATGCCAAACTTCGAAAGGCGGTCTATGACTTCTACAACAAGGGTGGCGATAAGCAGGCACAGTCCTCTGCTGGCGGAGGTCCTACAGGTGGAATTGAGTTCGCCAGGGATTATTTTAAGCTGATTGAAACATCAAAGAAGATAAAGAAGGAAGATGTTGAATTCTTCTTTAGTTATTACCAATCAGAGAGGAAGAATAAAAAAGCTATTCTTGAAATGCTGGAGAAGGATTTCAAGGTAAGGGCTTTGGGTAAAGAAGAGAAGTATGCTTCAGAGGGCGAAGACAAGGATATTGATGGTAAGACAAAAGATGAATCCAGCCCACTGATCGTCAACTTGTTTCAGGAAGCGACGATACTTAAGCTACGCAAGTGCGTGGAATTTTATGAAAAAGCTCTTCAGAGCAATGATGTGTGTCAGAGATATCCCTCTTTAAGAGAAAGCCTTTATGATTTTCTTGAGCTAAAAGGGATTGATGATATACAGAAGTTTTCTGATTATGTGTCGACTAAATCTAAGGAAGTATACGCGGTGAGGCAAGAAAGAGGAACCGATTACGTTCCGCTTGTTGACTTGTTTAATACACTGCAGACATTGGCTACATATAGGGATGTTGTGGATAACTTTACAGAGATAAAGCTCCTTATCAAGTATCCTAACCTAACTCCGTATATGTATTCGTTTACAGAAATGAAACCAAATACGCTTAAAGGTATTATTTCTGTAGCAGATAGAGATTACGCGTTTCGAGATGACACAGATTTTATTCTGAATTATTACAAGCCTGTTCATGATAATTTTGGTATGACAAATAGCGGTATTGGAAACATAATCAGGAAGGCCGAGAAGAAAGCCAAGCAAAATCAGATTCTTAACAGTATTGACGAAAAACTCGGTAGAAAGAAAAAACGCGAGATTCCTATATGGGCAGATATTGTTCATTGGCTTGTTTACTGGCCGATATTCCTTGTATATTTTGTGTTTGAGGTATTTAAGGCAATCTTTACCGTTCTTCCGAAGTTTGCAATTCCTGTGTTCATAATTACTTTTGTGGGAGAGAACTGGCTTCTTCCCAAAATCGCGGATATAGGGAATCTGCTATCGCTGGGGAAAATCTTTAATAAGAGTAAGTGGCTATCCTTTATTGGTGGATTCTTGGGAGAGAGTCCGGGCAATGCATTCGAACTCATATTGATATCGTTAATTGTTATAGTTATTTTGTTAGCAATTTACGTACTGCCACCACTATTCATCGCGATGTTCGTATCTGAATCTGCACAATCATTGAATGAACACTATGATTGGATAGGTTATGAGAGAACATTCCAAGGGATTTTTCAGAATCTCAAGGCACGATCCGTAGATCTGTTTAAGACCAAGCAAAAAGTATTTGTTAAGAAAAAGATTCCTGCAATAATTATAAACATAGTATGTACGCTCATAGTTATTGCAATTGTACACTTTACGCCGATCGGATTTAGAGCGTTTAGCGAAAAAACAGGATATTTCCAAAAAACTGAAAAGGTAGAAATGGTTGAGGAGAGCGCTTCTGTCGAGACTGGTGAAGCAGTATCTGATGAGGATAGTAATGTTACATCAGAACCGGAGGTCGAAGAACCGGTGTTGATGGTGATTACAGCCGCTGAAGCAAATATCAGATCGGGACCGGGGAAGGATAATAAGGCTATTACCGTGGCACATCAGGGAGATGTTTTCGTATATACCGGTAACGAAGAAACAGCTTCAAATGGGAAAACATGGTATGAAATCTACCTTGATGAAGAAAAGCAGCAAACCGGTTGGGCAAGTCAGGCGGTAATAACATTTAAAGAAGATTAGGAGGAATCCGAAGATGGGATTAAAAGATTTATTTGCGAAGAAGACAATTGTTTGCGAAAGATGCGGTAAGGAGTATCAGGCAAGAATTACGTTAGGCGTTCACATCTGTGATGAATGCCTGGCCAGAGAGCAGCAAAAGAAAGAGAATGTAAAGGGATATGTAGATTATGCAAACGATATGCTTTGGCCCAGCTATACAGAAGAGCAGCTTGACCAGATAGCAGCTCATCGTGATCAGATTCTGGCAAAATATAGAATGACCGAAGGAATTTCCAGAGCTGAGCTGCAGGATGCATCGGATAATTATAAGAAATTGTCTGATGATGAGGCCGCAAATGTATTGATTAGAATGGCTAATTCCTCCATTACTTCAACAATGGGCGCGGCATACACAGGATACTTTTTTGTACCCACTGCTTATGAGAAGACTATTGTAGATGCGCAGGATGTATTTGCAGTAGGATTTACAAATGATTATAAGTTGGAATCAACAAGCCATGAGATTATACTGTGTGCGATTTTCACCAATGATCCGTATATGCCGGTATTTCCAATGATCTATATTGGCAAGCTTGGCTTCTTTGAAATCATGAAGAGCAAGAAGGGTCGGAAGGGTGTCATTGATTTGTTCGAAGCAATGTGTCCTAATTTGACATATCCGGTACAGGATCTTAAGAAACTCAAAAAACAGATCAAGGATGAGGGCTCTGTGAATGGTAATATTGATATGAAACTCATGCTTGATAAGATTTCAGACGCTTCGTTGAGCTCAGGAATATTTGATACTAAGAAGATGCATAGTGATCTTTATCCATCTTCTGCGGCTATGCTTGATCAGTTTGGCTATATTCAAGAGGATCAGATTAACCAAATTCTGAAGATGGATAAAATGTTCAACCGGAACTACTGGAAAAAACAGATCAAGCGTCTTGCAAACTATGATATTGGTGATTAATTTGGATGTTGGATCATTTTCAGATTGGCGAGATAAGAGTGCCAGCATATGGACTGATTGTTATTGCCGGGATTTGTATATGTAATTTTATTGCTCAATGTGTTGTAAAAAAAGAAAAATTAAGAATTGATATATTTTTGATTCTAGAAGTCGGCGGTGGACTTGGCGCTTATGTGGGAGCAAAACTTTTATCGATATTATCGGCAACCTTGAGGGGCGTAAGTATTAGCCCCTCATGGGGGGTTTTTGATAAAGCAGGGTATTCCTACTACGGCGGTCTTGCTGGCTTCTTTTTTGCAGATTTTGCTCTTCAGAAGATAAAGAAATGGGATGTATCGGAGTATTCGAGAAAGCTTATCTTTCTTATCCCTCTACTTCACGCCATATGGAAGATAGGATGCTTTTGCGGAGGATGCTGTTTTGGGGTTCCTTATGATGGCATATTAAGCGTTGTTTTTCCCGGTGGGGTGAATGATCTGGCCGGGGTTCCGGTATTCCCTGTTCAGCTTTTGGAGGCCGCAATCGCATTGGGCATAGCTTGTATTCTATTTATACTCGGTAGTGTTGAACGGTTGAGGAATCCGGTGCCCGCCTATTTGCTTTTGTATGGTGCAACAAGGTTTGCTGTTGAGTTCCTAAGGTATCATGCTAACGGTAAATTGCTGAGTGAAGGCCACGCTTATTCATTGGTATGCGTTATTTTGGCCATAGTATTTATATATAACCAGAAAGATACAGAGGTAAAACAATATGAGTGAACGTGGACAGAAAATATTTCAGTGGTGTGTGTGGATAGTCATTATCGCGCTTGTGGCTCTAAAGATCATCTCCATCGTGAAGCCGTTTAATAAGCAGGATACAACGCCGACTGAGGAATATATTTCCCAAAACGAGTGGAATGAAATGCTCGCTGAGGGCTTTGATAATAGAAATATTCACATCACATTAGACGAACCCGCTGAAAACGTGACAGGCAGATATGCTGCGCTGTCTTCAATGTATGCATTAAATGATAGGATCGGTGCCTTGACTGATGAGGAAAACCCTGATGATGACGCGAAAATCGCTTTGGCGACTGAATATAATATAGTTTCTACTGAGCAGCTTGATAAGAATCTTACTCAGGATGAGGCAGATGACATTTTAAATAATGCCTTAGGCATTTATTTTGATCCACAATATTATCCTGAATATTTTGAAGTAGAAACAAAACAGGATGTAATCAATGGCGATGAATGGGAAATCAGTAGCTTCGATGAAGAATCGCAGGTTATTGTTGCTAATTTTGATGAAAATATACCTGAGGCCGGACAGGTAATGATGTATACGAATGACTATGGTATTGCGCAGGCCAGATATGTAGATAGTATCACACAGGATTCAACAGGCGCATACACCGTTCAGCTTCGAAATGTTGAAGATGTTTCAGAGATATTTGATTCAATATCTTTCTCGGGAACAACTGATTTTAGCTACCTTGCTGGAGGTGGCGGCAATGGTGGAAATGGGGGCGACGGTCAGCCAGGTAATGAAGGAGGCGAGGAATCTGCTAGTGCAGGTCATAACCCGTTTGTGATGACGGCTTACGCTGCTGAGCTGGATGATTCTATAATGCTGGCAGAATGGGAATGGTTTGAGGATAAGACAGCGTTAAAGAAGGAATCGAATACGGCTGACTCGGCTTGCGATATAGAAATTAACGTCGGAATCACGGATACTGTCAAGAACGGTAAAGAAACCGCAAAGGTAACAGCTTATATTGAAGTCACATCTGATGGAGTTACAAAGAAATATAAATTTTCAGTCGATGATGAAGGAAAAACTTCGTTTTCAGAGACAGTTTCAGCCGAGGGATTTAAGTTTGAGTTTAGCGAAAATGATAAAAAGGGATTTTCCTCTGATACAAGTTATATGAAAGATGAGTTCGGCGTTACAGCAAATGTAAAGTTGACAAATTTCTCGGTTTGTACGAGCGGATACTATCAGTGGGCAGATCCTGATGATCCAAAGAATTATGTTGAAGTGTTGGCAAGTGCCGATAAGGTGAATATAAATAGCAGTGCAAAGCTAAGCTCTGAGGATAAATACAAAATAGCAACACTTCCGTTACCTATTGCTGCTACAGCTGGAACGATAAGCATCAACCTGAATGTATATTTGGTCGTATCGGCAAGCGGAGAACTTACCTTGTGGTATGAACTTGATAATCCATACACCGGAATAAACATTTCTACGGCTAATGGATTAACACATCCGCATGGACATGGATACGAGGATGCCGGTGTCAGAGCAAAGGTCGAGCTCAGTGGTGGACTGATTGGGGAAGCTGCTGTAATGGTACTCGATACAATTGATCTTGCAAATCCAGGTATTGACGTTAGAGTATACGGGTCTGCATCAACCGTGGATGTAAAAGATGACTATGAGTATAAAACGGAATATATTGGGGTTCCTTGTTATGAACTGAAAGCACAAGGGCCGATCATTAAGCTTACAGCAACAGCTGGTGAGGATTCCTTGTTGTATGCTCTGCTGGATACACTAAAGGTTGAAGCTACATATGATTTGATAAAAAAAGATGGCGATAATGTTCCATGGATGGTTACATATCATGTTGAAGAAAATACTGATGGAACAGTTACAGTTACCATGCTCGAAGATGAACAGAAGCATGATGATGTTTGCACGCATATCCAGTTGAAAGAGCCGGAAGTACCGGATGTTGCCGGGGATTTGGAAGATGCTGTAAATGATAAAATTGATGAGAAAAAGGAAGAAGTAGAGGAGGAAATAAACAACGCCCTCGAAGATGCATTGGAAAAGTGGCTTGAAGAAAACTGTGGAGATTGCTTTTAATGAATAATAAAGATCTTTGGGAACAACTAAGAAAAAACCAAGAATATAAGGGTTACACAAAAAAAAGCAGGAAAAGATCTTTCTTCGGACTAATTATATTGGCTGTGTTTTGGCTTGTTATGCTGAATGCTAATAATGCCAATGTATCGGAAGAAATGACCACCATTCTCTTTGGAGGCCTGTTTTTTGCAACGGTTATTATGCTATATTTTCTCTTTTTGGCTTTTTTCAAGAAACCCAATTTGATTATTATTGGGGACATAGTTGATGTAAAGGAGAAGAAACGTACAGTAAATGAGGAAGAAAGATTAAATACAAGACGAACCCATAGTTATCTTGTTAAGGGCGAGGATTCACAAGCGTGGGGTGATTGTATATACGATTATCTTAATGGGAATGAGAAGCAGCATGCTGTTGGTGAAAAGGTTATCTTGTTTTCCGTATCTGCTGGGAATACGTATATTATTAGCTTATGATACAAATCAAATAGCAGATTGCTGTCAATAGAGTTAAATGTATGTGGAGGATTTTCATAAATTATTAATGAGTACTGATGTAAACTTTGCCTGAAAACGATCATAATTAACCGTGGTATCCTATAACCATCAAAACAAGAGCACATGAAGTGCTGAAGCAAAAGGATTCTGAAAGGAGATATGATATGGGATACTACGAGGCAGCTTGGGAAGAGAGAAAAGGTTTTTTGATTAAGTCATCCATAATCGGAGGAATCATTTCTTTGATCACGGACGTACTGATGGCTACAGGAGGTATGTTTAGCGGTAGCGGCATAATGGAGACCGTCGGGGGCTTTCTGCTGATGTTATTGGTTCTTGCGATATTCTTTGTACCTACTGTGGCAATTGTAAGGATGATGGGAGGTCATGCAGAAGGATTTGCAATCGGAATGCTTAGCGGTCTTTGGACAGCAATGCTCAGTTCAATTTTTGACTTTGGACCGGGCATGGTACTTGGAATTATCGAGTTGATGCTCTTCGGAATGCTGTTTGCGATTGTCGCAGCTGGATATTGTGTATACCTTCCCGTTTCCACTATCTATTACTTTATTCGGAGTAGGATGGAAAGAGCTGCAGCGTAAAGATTGACTGAATATAAAGATTGGGAAAATATGTGGGTCGGACGTATTTAATCTCAGGTTCTTATTGAATGGGAGGAGATGCGTCCGATCATATTATTGGATAAAGATGGAGTATGGCGAGCAGAATATAGAATCACGCAGTAGGCATGTTCCTAAGATTAGGACTACGATAGTCCCAATCTTTATAATTTCGTGGTAAATGCTATTGTCTTAAAATTATGACGTAAGTATTCCTAAAGAAAGGAGGCGCTTATGTCATGGGCAAGGGAAAGACGGAGCTTACCGCGTCAGAAATGGCAGAAGAGGCTGAATTGGTAGCAGATATATCGGCCCGATTGAAACATGTTCTGGAGGAAAGAGGGTGGACGGTATATAAATTGATCAATGAGTGCCATGTTTCCAAGAACAGCGTGTATAATGCCTATTATGGCCGAGCCGGGGTAATGGTTAATACACTGAACAGAATATGCAAGACGATGGACATGGAAATTGTTGATTTTTTTAGTTATCAGCCAACCGAGGATCTTAACCTGTCTGAAGCGGAACGTATCGACATCATGAACAAGCGAAAACTAGACGAGGCCGCAAAGCAACGCGTAAGTGCATACATCCAGGCTCTCGTGGATGAAAAGGAATCTAAGAAGGAATAGTCCGATGCTTTTAAAAAAGCACCGGGCTATTTTACAGAGAGCGCTTCTTATCGCGTTCTATCTCCTGGGACTGTTCAGCTTCCATATAGGACGCCAGTTCATCTCTTAATCTTATCAATTCATTACAATCTTTCTCAGATGATTTATAACTTGCATAGGACCTTTCTCTTTCTGAGGATAAACGGGTAAACTCCGACTCGATTTCCGAAAGCTTCAGTGTGTCAGGATTCAAACCGAGATTGATCAGAGCACTCTTCGCTCCGAGTGCCTGCTGGATGTCGGTGAAGTGGGTGCGGTAATATCGCTCCGGATCCTTCGATTTATCATATCCAACTTCATATTTA
>JAEEGL013477987.1_pt1 | contig 15819 bp, 11 predicted proteins | sample 9134231 | NCBI WGS metagenome assembly JAEEGL01 (sample SAMN16246548, study PRJNA631951) | gut metagenome | biome: gut microbiome; feature: rumen; material: fiber-attached | host: Bos | place: Iran: Karaj | collected 2018-10
CTGTGCCACCTGCCTTACGCTGGCAAGAAGATCCCTGTAATATGCGGCTCTCTCAAAGTTTAGTTCCTCAGAAGCCGCTTCCATCTTATCTGACAGATCTTTCATGATAGGCGCATAGTTTCCATCAAGAAAATTCAAGGCGCCTGCTATTCTCTGTCCGTATTCTTCCTTTGATATTTTCCCGTCGCAGGGAGCTGAACACCTCTCCATATGATAATTGAGGCAGGGTCTGTCCACACCTATATCCCTTGGAAGAATCCTGTTGCAGGTCCTAAGACCATATATCTTATTTATCAGCTCGATAGTATCCTTAACTGCCGCAGCACTGGTGAAAGGACCGTAATATCTTGATTTATCCTTTTTCATGATTCTGGAAAAAAGAATCCTTGGAAAATCCTCGGACACAGTGACCTTGATGTAGGGATAGGTCTTATCATCCTTTAGCATGGTGTTGTATCTGGGGCTGTTTTCCTTAATGAGGTTATTCTCCAGAACCAGTGCTTCAAGCTCTGAGTCAGTAACTATATACTCAAACCTAGCAATCTGCGATACCATGCGATCTATCTGAGGCCCGCGGCCCACAATTTTACGAAAATAAGACCTCACACGATTGTGGAGGTTAATAGCCTTCCCGACATACATGATGGTATCATTCTCATCACGCATTATATAAACGCCCGGCTGATTGGGCAGCTTTTTAAGTTCTTCCTGTACGTTAAATTTTTCTTCCATATAAAAATAATAGCATTAAGGCTGCCGCTATGCGACAGCCTTATAAAAGTTTACTTATTATCAAAATTGTCAGGAACATGTGAAAAACGTCCGCCGCTGGGTGCTGCATCATTCTGTGCCGGTGCGGAAGGGTTCTCCTCATATGGATTTCTGAAAGCCGTCTGAGGAGCATCAGGTGTCCAGTCAATCAGAGGCTCATCTTCGTCCTCCGTATCATCAGTCTGATCCTGAACCTGCGTATCTCCGACAGATGCTTCAAAAGTCGGCGCTACAGGCTGTGCCCCGTCTTCCATTGCCGCCCTCTCTTCCTTGGTAGGAATGTTCTCGCCAACTGCTGCTGACTCAGGTCTTGTAGCATAGATTCTGCCACGCTTTGCAGTCTCTGCCTCTTCATCTGTAGGCTCGGGAATATTCTCAACCTCTCTGTAGATCTTCATGAATTCCTTACCGGTGATTGTCTCCTTCTCTATAAGGAACTGCGCAATCTTATCCATGGAATCAAGGTGATCGCGGATTATCTGCTTAGCCTTCTCATAGCATCCTGCAAGGAGCTCCTTAACCTCTTCATCAACCAGGTATTCTGTCTGCTGGCTGCAATTAAGGACTCTGTTACCGTCAAGGTATCTGTTCTGAACGGATTCAAGCTGCATAAGTCCGAATCTCTCGCTCATACCAAACATTGTGATCATGCTGCGGGCCATGGATGTAGCCTTCTCGATATCATTTTCAGCACCGGTTGTAACAGTGTTGAAAATAACCTCCTCTGCAGCACGTCCGCCGAGAGTAACGATGATATCATCAATAAGCTCGTCCTTTGTCTGAAGATATTTCTCATCCTCAGGAACCTGCATTACATAGCCAAGGGCACCCATTGTTCTGGGAACGATTGTAATCTTCTGAACGGGCTCAGTATTCTTCTGAACAGCGCTTATAAGTGCATGTCCAACCTCGTGATAGGATACGATCTTTCTCTCCTCTTTACTGAGGATACGATCCTTCTTCTCTTTACCTACAAGGACCTGCTCAACAGCTTCCATAAGATCCTGCTGGCATACATATTCTCTATGAGCCTTAACTGCATTGATGGCAGCTTCATTGATCATATTGGCAAGATCTGAACCAACAGCACCGCTTGTAGCAAGGGCGATTCCCTTAAGATCAACGGTCTCATCCATTTTTACATCCTTGGAGTGAACCTTAAGAATCTCTTCACGTCCCTTGAGATCAGGCTTATCAACGATGATTCGTCTGTCGAAACGTCCGGGACGAAGCAGGGCCTTATCAAGTATCTCCGGTCTGTTGGTAGCACCAAGAACCAGAACACCCTTGGATGAATCAAAACCATCCATTTCGGAAAGCAACTGGTTAAGAGTCTGCTCACGCTCTTCGTTACCGCCATACTTATTATCACGGCTTCTACCAATAGCATCTATCTCGTCGATGAAAATAATGCAGGGAGCATTTTTACTTGCTTCAGCAAAAAGCTCACGAACACGGCTTGCTCCGACACCTACGTAAAGCTCTATGAAATCAGAACCTGCAAGAGAATAGAAAGGAACATGGGCTTCACCTGCAACTGCTTTTGCAAGAAGTGTTTTACCTGTTCCGGGAGGACCTACGAGAAGAGCTCCCTTAGGAAGCTTGGCACCGATTTTTACATATCGTCCGGGGTTGTGGAGGAAATCTACTACCTCAACCAGGGACTCCTTTGCCTCATCCTCGCCTGCAACGTCCTTAAAGGTAACTCCCGTCTCACGCTGCATGTATACCTTTGCATTGTTCTTGCCGATGCCAAGCGGTCCGCCGCCCTTGGACATACGTCTGAACACGAAGGAAATGATGAGCCACATAAGAAGAATCGGAAGGATGTAATACATTACAAAGGAAAGTATTGCTCCCGATGAATCCGGAACCTCGCTGCTGACTTCAATACCTGCATTTAAAAGTCTCTTTGTCAGAGTAGCATCATCCTCGGCCTTACCTGTGTAATATGTAAGAACCGTTGCAGATCCGTAGAAAGGATTGAACTTAAGTTCGTTCTTACCCACCTTAGGAATAATGTTTATCCTGTCATTTTCAATTACAACACTCTCAATCTGCTCTTCCTTTATCATAGTGATAAATTCTGAGTAAGATATCTCTTTATTGCTGGTGGATGTCATAGCACGCATGAAATATGTCATAAATAGCATTGTGACCAGTGCAGCCACTACCAGCAGCAATATATTTTGTTTTCTGGGGCCGTTATCGCCACCGGGATTGTTATTGTTGTTTAAGTTATTATCCATATATTATCCCCTTACTTTCAGAGTCGTTCTGTTCTATTATATTTATAACACATATATAAATCAATTGTGTACATTCGAAAAAATTGTGTCCAATTTATAAAAAAGTATAAACTCCCCTTCCAAAATAACCACTATTTCGTATTCACTTTTATATCAATTCCCATTATCACACTATTTTGCAAAATAATCATCCCTATTCCGCTTGATCGGATAACGAAATTCCGAATTATTTTTTCATAAATATGCTATAATCTTTGTAAAGTTTTTTCAAAGAAAAGATACATTTAAGGAGGATATGTTATATGGGTATTTTACAAGCTGGTATAGGCGCTGCAGCAGGTGTACTTGCAGATTCCTGGAGAGACTATTTCTATTGTGATGCACTTCCCGCAGACACTCTTGCTGTTAAGGGTCAACGTCGCACGGGAAAGACAAGCTCCAATAAAGGAAACGATAATATCATTTCAAACGGCTCCATCATTGCTGTTGCTGACGGACAGTGCATGATCATCGTAGATCAGGGCAAGGTTACTGAAGTCTGCGCAGAGCCCGGTGAGTTCGTTTACGACACAAGCACTGAGCCTTCTCTTTTCTATGGAAGTCTCTCTTCGAACATTGCTGAGACCTTCAAAAAGTTCGGAAAACGCGTTGGCTTTGGCGGCGATGTAGCTAACGATCAGAGAATCTACTATATAAATACAAAGGATATCATCGGCAATAAGTACGGCACAGCTAATCCTGTTCCTTTCCGCGTTGTTGACAGGAACATCGGTCTTGATGTTGATATCGCTATCCGTTGCCATGGTGAGTACAGCTATAAGATAGTTGATCCTATCCTCTTCTATACAAACCTTTGCGGCAACTTCCAGGGTGAATACAAGCGTGATAACCTTGATTCACAGCTTAAGAGCGAACTCCTTACAGCTCTTCAGCCCGCATTTGCAAAGATCTCCGAGACAGGAGTTCGCTACAGCGCACTTCCCGGACACACCACAGAGATTGCTGATGCGCTTAACGAAGTGCTTTCTTCAAAATGGGGCGAGACCTATGGTATCAAGATTTCTACCTTTGGTATCAACTCTGTAAACGCATCCGAAGAAGATGAAAAGATGATCAAGGAACTGCAGAAAAATGCAGTTTATACAAATCCCAACATGGCAGCTGCTACTCTTGTAGGTGCTCAGGCACAGGCTATGCAGGATGCTGCCAAGAACACCGCTACAGGTCCTATGATGGCATTTGCAGGTATGAACATGGCTCAGCAGGCCGGCGGCGCAAATGCAGCTAACCTCTTTGCAATGGGTCAGCAGGCTGCTCCTGCGGCAGCACCTCAGGCTGCTCCCGCTGCAGGTTGGACCTGCTCTTGCGGAACAGTTAACACAGGTAATTTCTGCAGCAACTGCGGATCACCCAAGCCCTCAACAGACTGGACCTGCTCCTGCGGAACAGTTAACAGCGGCAAGTTCTGCTCAAACTGTGGATCACCCAGACCCCAGTAATCTATTACTCTGATTTTTTAAGGAATTATCTATGGGATTAACCGAATATGAATGCCCCGCCTGTGGCGGGGCAATGGAATTTAATGCAAAAAGCCAGATGCTCTCCTGCCCTTACTGCGACACGCAGATTAAGGTAGGAGACTATAAGGCACCAAGACAGGAAGAACAGGACAAGGATGCCAAGGCTGACAGCAATGAGTGGAATTCCGACGAGCTAAACGGAATGGTAGTTTACTCATGCCAGTCCTGCGGAGGTGAGATCATCGCTTCCGAGACCGAAGGTTCCTTAACCTGTCCTTTTTGCAGTAACAATGTTGTAGTAAAAGAAAAATTTGCCGGCGATCTTAGGCCTAACTATGTTATTCCTTTTAAGACCACCAAAGAAGATGCCATGAAAGCCTATTCCGGATATGTTAAGAATAAGCTTTTATTACCGTCTGCCTTTTTTGAGCAAAACCATATCGATAAGGTCAGAGGAATCTATATTCCTTATTGGATCTACAATGGCAAGATCAAAGGTAATTACAATTTTACCGCAACCAATGTCCGTACCTGGAGTGACGGAGATTACGAATATACCGAAACCTCATTCTTCGATGTTCACAGAGAAGGTAATGAGAGCTTTAAAAACGTGCCCCATGATGCTTCAAAAGAAATGCCGGATGACCTGATGGAATCCATAGAGCCCTTTGACTTTAGTCAGGCTGTAGATTTCAACAGCGGCTATCTTGCGGGCTTTTTGGCCAACAGATATGACGTGGATGCCAAGGATACTGAAGCCCATATAGTTAAGCGCATGGCTGATTCTGTAGAAAGTGATATAAAGGACACTGTTTCCGGTTATACCACATCCACAGTTAAGGCAAAAACAAATGATGTTGTGTCCATATCCCATAAGTATGCCCTATATCCCGTATGGCTTCTTAATACTACCTGGAATGGCAAGAATTTCCTTTTTGCCATGAATGGACAAAATGGTAAATTTGTCGGCGACCTGCCTGTAAGCAAAATAAAGGCTTTGATTCTTTTCCTTTGCACATCGGCCGGTGCTACTCTGCTTAACATAGCAATATGGTTCATGTTTTTTAGCAAATAATTAGTAGGACGTATAATGATGAAATATATTCGTAAACATAAGAAAAATATAATATTGCAGACTCTGCCTGTGCTGTTTGCAGCTATGGTCATATCATTATTCATTCCTGCTGTGGCCAAAGCTGATGCAAGCGGACTGGTAGAGCCTATCTATGCTACCGATGGTTCACTTTATCCTGTTGTAGACTACGCTGATCTCCTCACTGATGAAGAGGAACAGGCTCTGGCGGACAGAATATATCCTCTTCAGGAGCAATACAATTCCGCTATAGTACTTCTTACAGTGCCTTCCACCGGCGACAGATCTCCCATGGAATACGCCGATGACTTCTACGATTACAACGGCTATGGAATGGGCGATAGCCACAATGGAATAATATTCCTTCTGTCAATGGAGGACAGAAGCTGGCGTTTTGAGACTACAGGTACAGCCATCGACGTATATACCGATTCCGATCAGGACTATATATTTGATGAGATCAAATCTTATCTGTCGGAAAATCGCTATTACGATGCTTATTATAAATTCATATCTCTCTGCGAAGACGAGCTTCAATCTGACTACGAATCCGGAATATTTACCCCCGGTAAGTTTTTCATTTGTCTCGCAATCGCACTTGTTTTTGCTCTGATTGTGCTTTTGGGCTTTATAGGTCAACTAAAGACTGTGACCCCGGCCAAGGGAGCATCCAATTATTCTGATGGAGGTCTTCACTTAACGAGTCAGTATGACAGATTCACCCACAAGACCCTTTCAAAAACAAAAATCCAGAAGGACAACGGTGGTTCATCTACCCACACAGGATCCTCAGGAACATCGCACGGAGGAAGCGGAGGTCATTTCTAATGACCTCCTTTTTTCATAAAAACATAACCCTTTTTTAATAAATAGCTACTGTAAAGTTGTTATACTTATTGTCAGGAGAGTACGCCATGAGATTACGTGATTATTTACGCATAAATGTGTGGCTGCTGCCTTTTATTTTAATACTCCTCCCAATAACACTGATAATTTTTGGCAGCTCATATCTGTCCACACCAAATACGTACTTTAATACCCAGCTAAATGGCGGCTGGTCTGTTAGTCATGGCGATAATCACTACAAAAATGTAAATCTTAAGAATTTTAATCTTGGCAATACTTCTAAAGGTGATGTTGTTACTATAACAAGCACCATTCCTGACATGACTGCCCCTGCAGCCGCAATTATGTTCAGAAGCATTCTGTCCACAGTAACAGTATGGATAGATGATGAGCAGGTATATGAGTACGGCAAGGATTTTGCAGACAAAAATCTTATGCTTCCAAAACACTACAACTTCATCTCCATTCCCGAAAGTGCCATTGGAAAAACAATAACCATAACCTTTGACGTTACCGAAAGCAACGCATTCTCAGGCATTTCGCCGATTTATTACGGAAATCTTTTTGAATTGGAGCGCAGCTATTTACAGAGCAAACGTCTTGATCTGTTCATAGGAATCTTTCTGTGCCTGTTTGGCTTTATGCTGCTGACTCTGTCCTCCTATCTGTATATGTATCACGGCCAGGACCTTTCTCTGATTTTCAGTTCGGTTATATCCTTCAATCTTGGCTCCTATATCCTTTGCTATAATGACCTTTTTAATTTCATAGGCGATAATGATTTTTATTTCTGCATAATGGAATATGTGACACTATATTCGATTCCTTTTTCTATCATCGTATTCCTTGTGTCCACGCACCCTGAGCTGAATACCAATCTTGCAAAGGTATTTCTGTCCATAAATATTCTGTTTCCTGCATTAACACTTATACTTCAACTTACTAACCTGGTGCATATAAATTATTTCGTAACCACACTTCATATTATGGCTTTGCTTGAAGCGGCCATTTTGCTTCCAAGACTTGTCATGAATATATACAGGAGATACCAGTCAAGGAAGAATTCCCCGGATTACACCGGCATGACCTCAGATTCCATCCTGATCATTGGTCTTGTAATTTTCATTTTCTGCTGCGTCATCGATATCGCAAAATACAACTTCTTCAACGAATTTGGCGGTGGCGGCGTTGCCTACACAGGCATTACTTTCATGAACCTGGGTGCTCTCGGATTTGTTATGAGCCTTTTCGTGTTCTATTTCTACCATGGAATAGAGCATATAAATGCTGCCTACGTAAAAGAACATTTGGAAGGTCTTGCCTATACAGACCCTCTCACAGGACTCATGAACCGTGCAAAATGTATGCAGTACATGGCTACAGTTAAGGGAAACTATGCCCTTATCAGCATAGATATGGATAACCTTAAACCCGTAAACGACACCCTTGGACATCTTGAAGGCGACAGAATGATCCGCTGCTTTTCAGATATCCTAAAGCAGGCTTTTGATGGTGCTTCTCTTATCGGCAGAACCGGCGGCGATGAATTCCTTGTCGCAATAGAGAATCCGGAATCCGGCATTTGTGAAAAAATGATAGAAAAACTGGAAACTCTTATGGCTGTTTTCAACGACGCAGATAAGAAAATAAGGCTCTCCGCATCCTGTGGTTTTGCATACAGTAATGAACCCAAACTTACCGATGCCAACTCTGTATTCATTATGGCTGATACCCGTATGTACAGAATAAAAGAGCAGCATCATGAAGATAAGCTTTCGAAATTCCTGGATGATATCATCTCCGGAAAAATCAGTCAGAAGGGAGGTGAAGAGGGCACATGAAAAAACGTATGCACTTTCTGATGATAGCCTTCCTTACCTTCATCATTCTGGTGGTGATATGCTATGGCACCTTCATGCCCCACAGCTCCAGGAAGATTTATAAACTTAATGATGGATGGGATATCGAACTTGGATCTGATATTTATGAAAACGTCAATTTGAGAGAATTTATAAAAAGGCCGGGCAGCCCCATTGAAAAGGGTGATGTCCTTAAGATGACCAAGGTTGTTGATATTTCTGATGACATTACCTTCCCTACCATACAGTTCATGTCAAAATATTGCTCATGGCGCGTGACCTGTAACAATGTAATGGTTCAGGAAAAATATGCTGATTATATACCCAATGGAGAATTCATTGGAATAAGCTACAATACCGTAAGTTTGCCTAAGATTAATGGGCCCTTTACGCTGACTTTGGAATTCTCCATCAACGAGAATGCATCCTACAGCTATTTTGACATACCCAAATACGGCGACTTTTTGTCCATAATGATACATTACATATTCAGTAATCTCTTGGGACTGGGAACCGGAATTTTCCTGATAATCTTTGGCCTTTCCTTTGGTGTGATAACGCTGATGTTTTACAGAAGGCTTCCCGGGATCTTATCTCAGCTCTTTTCGTCCTTGTTGTTTGTGGATGTAGGCGTATGGATTCTGTGTTATTTCAGGGTTGCGGATCTTATCGTTTCTACACGTGGACACTCGACGGAATTAGAGTTTTTTGCGCTTTACATGCTGGTGCCCCTGATCTATATGATAATCGGCTGTACCCAGCAGCACTATAAGGACTGGATCTTCATGGTCACAGCTGCAACCAGCACCATGATCTGCCTGTTCTTTATGCTCATGCACTTAACTGGAATTGCTCATATAAACAGGACTTTCTCATATTTCCAAGGCATATCCATGATATGCTTCATTTTCCTGTGCGTGACCATAGGAAGAGATATCGCACAGAAAAAGCTTGAACCCTCTGATAAGATCCAGCTTCTTGGTCTTGCAACCCTGGCGATGTCTTTCCTTTTCAGCATGGTTTTGCATGTTCTTGAGATGGCAGGGGTAATCTATGGAAATACTGTTATCAAGATAGTAATTCCTCTGGGCTGCCTTACCTTTGTATTTGCGACACTTATCAACTATTTCATTTATATATCAGAATCCTACGCAAGAAGAAAAGAGTATGAATCTCTGACTCACCTTGCTTATGCAGATGGCCTGACAGATCTTCCAAACAGATCAAGATTTGAGAAATATATGAATGATCTTGATAAGGGAAATGAAACCTACTGCATCGTAAGTCTTGACCTGAACGGTCTAAAAGAAATAAACGACAATGACGGACATGCTGCAGGCGATAAATATCTGAAGGAGTTCGCTGACATTTTACAGCATTGCTTTGCCGAGAAGGCCTTCATAGCCCGTATAGGCGGAGACGAATTTGCGGCCATTCTGACAAAAAACAACATCTACGATGTTGATACCATGATTACAAGACTTAAGGATGCATTGGAAGTTAAGAACGTACTGTATCCCGAATTCAGAAGAAGCGTTGCCACCGGATATGCATACAGCACGGAAATCCCTGAAGGAGACTCCCATGCTGTTTATCTGCTCGCCGACAAGCGCATGTATAAGAATAAAAAGAAAATGCACGAAAAACTCGGTATAAAAGCAAGATTGTAAATCTTACAAATCAATCTGCAAAAGAATATGATCAAATCAGTTCATTAGGGCTTCAAGGCTGTTTTGCGCATCCTGGAGCCCTTCATCTATGGTCTTTTTTCCTTTGATGATGTTTTCCATTTCCGCTCCAAGGATTTTATAAAAATCCGGCCACTCTTCCATAACTGGTCTGTATACGCCATTTTCAAGAGCTTGAAATACCGCTTCGAAGGGAGGATTTTCCTTTAATACCTTCTGATCAGTAAGGCAGGAATACCTGCATGGAACACCGCCACTATCTATAGTTTGCATCTGAACATGCGGATCCATCAGGTATTTAAGGAGCTCCAGTGATAGCTCTTTATTCGGTGCATTCTCGGGAATTCCAATGGTCCAGATACCGTATACATTGGCGTTGTATGCAACTGCGCTATCTGTAGTTTTACCTGTAAGCGCAATATAATCGGATGACGATCTTGCGGTAGGAGTATACCATCCGGGCCATCCTATAGCCATGGCCGCAGCACCGTTTGCTATGGCCATAATGAGATTATCCCTGCTCTCTGCTTTTCCGCTTTCAATAAGTTGCATATAGAATCTGAGGGCTTCTTTAAATTGCTTGGTATTTACCGTAGGATTATTGTTTTCATCAACAACCCATCCACCATAGGATAAAAGGATTGGAAGGAAGTCTACCACGTAGTTATTCTCTGAGTCGCCTCTATACATAAAACCCAGATTTCCATACTGTTTAGCTTTATCGCATACTTCCTTAATGGTCTTAAGTGATGTCAGCTGGCTTCCATCATAGCCCGCTTTCTGAACAACCCTCTTGTTATACAAAAGAACTGTTACGTTTCCATAATATGGTGCCAGGTAAACGTCACCGTCATGGTAACAGATTTCTTTGGTAGCCTCGATGATGTCGGAATCCAGCTCATATCCGTTTTCACTAAGGTTCATCAAAACGCCCTTTGAAGTGAATTCTGCCATCCATGAACCATCTACCATGCACAGATCGTAGGCACCGGTATCATTTGCCGCATCATTTATTAATCCGGAGTGAAGCTCCTCCTCGCCCAGCTCAACTATGTCACAGATAATTCTGTTTTCCTCCTCAAAGGGAATCAGACAGGATTCTATGGCATCAACATATATGCCTGATCTGAGTGCCAGCGTTATGTGGGTCGCTGTGTCAGGATCAACTGTCAGGATTTGTTCCGGTTTCTTTTGCATGCCGCAGGACACCAGCGACAAAGTCATTATTAAGATCAGTATGACGGATGTAAACCTCTTTAGATGTGATCTCATTTTCAGTCCTTTCCTTCATAAGAAAATCTATCCATCTTTCTTCTGACATCTTCCAAACATTCATCAATCTTATTCATAGGGATGTTGCAAAAAACCTTAACAAGGTATTCATCAAGCTGTTTTCCCGCTGCCAGCTTAAGCTCTGAAACTGCCGCAGCATAGGGAAGTGTTGCTCTGTAGGAACGATTCATTGTTATTGCAGAATATGTATCCGCAACTGCTATGATCTTAGCTCCAAGGGGTATCTGATCTCCTGTAAGCTGGTGATAACCCTTGCCGTCTATGCGCTCATGATGATAAAGAATATACTCCTTTACCTTGTGAAAACCCTCTATATCATCAAGTATCTCAACTCCAAAGTCGGGATGCTTTTTCATAATTTCCCACTGAGACTGCCCTAGCTTACCTGAGTGTCCCACGATTTCCCTTGGAATCGCAAGCTTACCGATATCAAGAAGGAGTGATGCATAGTGAAGATCCCGCTGTCTCACCTTTAATCTGTAGCTGTAGGGCAAAAACTCATAGATGGCCATACAAAGGTTATGTACATGTAGTGAATGTCCGTCAAGGTTCGGATCATCTGCTTCCAGTATTCCTATCAGTATCTCCATTAGCTGCAGTGAACGTTTCTTTTCAATAAATGAATTGTATGTTGAAACGATAGCGATCAGAAATGCAGCAAACATACAAAGAACCAGAAGATCAAAAACTTTAGATTCCATTGAAATCATAGTCCGCCTCCCTGTCCTTCTACATTACTGAATCTGATCTGATTTTTACCAGCACGTTTTGACTCATAGAGGGCTTCGTCTGCCCTCTTATAAGCCTTATCTATATCGCGGTCTTCCGGCAAAATTTCTGCCACACCAAAGGATGCATGTATGCCGTGAAGCTCGCCTATTTCCACATGATTAAGAGCATCCAGCATACGCTGAAGCAGTTTTGTAACCTCTTCTCTGTCTGATGCTCCGCGGATCATAACTATGAATTCATCGCCGCCAAGTCTTCCGGGAAAGCTCTGCTTTTCCTCAAGAACCTTTTCCTGGAATCTCCATTTTTCAGACATATCTATGTTCAGGGTTTCTATAATAGTTGTTCCCGCCACCTGTATGGCTTTATCACCCATCTGATGTCCAAGCTTATCATTTATCTGCTTGAATTCATCAAGATCAAGAAGACAAACAGCCATGTATTCATCGTGGGGATTATTAAGTACATTGTTTGCAAGGGAGAAAAACCTGCCTCTGTTAAGTAGAGATGTCAGGGCATCAAAGCTTGACTGTATCTCAAGTTCTCTTTGAATCTGGGTATTCTTCTGATAGGTTACAAACTGCTGCATCCTTGTTCTCTGGAATGCAAAGTGCAGGATAACGGCAAGACCCGTGAAAGTTACTGCGTTGTAAACATCCTGCATTACTATGGATGCAGGCTTAACCAGGTATGATGAATAGACAAAAACTGAAACCTGCACAGCTATTATCATCAGCATATTAAGCATATTTGTTATAAAAGAAAATGAAATTACCACCAGCATGATCATAAACATGGTGGCTGCCATGTACGGCTGACTGACAGAAAGCTGAATACTGTATACCATCCACAAAAGGATGCCTAAAAGGAGCTGTAGTTTTACAAACTTATGAGGATACTTTTTCTGAAACCATCTTGAAAAAGCAAAAGTGCATATAGAAATAGCGCCATAGGTGATATAAAACTTAATATCAACCTGGTTTACACTAAAAAGATCAAGCAGTGAAAAAATGACGCATAACAAGTTAACGCTGATGAACCATAGACTGAGAATATTAATATGATTCCAGTTGGTATCATCGATCAGCTGCCTGCAATCTTCGTATGTAGCTTTATCGTATCCATAGTATTTCGTACTCTGTGCTGTCATTAAAAACCCTCATAAAAACAAACAGTACATCATACTAATACTCTATCAAACAAATCTATTAATTCTCTAAATAATAAAATAATTTTTTAGGAAAAATGCAGCTATTTACTGCATTTGTACAGCTTTCCCAACTTCAAAAATCTCTGTTTTTTGGCCTGGATATTTAATATCGATATAATCTTTGAATTCTTTGGGGTCAGCACTGTTAAAGAGGAACATGTCATAGTGACCGGGAACTGCAAGGCCGGGCTTAAGTGTACCCACAAGGTCTGCTGCCTCCTGATAGGTCATATTTCCAATGCAATCCTCTCTAAGTCTTCTTGCATCTCTTCCGTTAATGGGCACAAACATTGCATCAAATGGCCCCTTTTCTCTGAGCTTTCCGTAAATGCCTTCATAGAGACAGGTATCTCCCAGATGACAGATCTTTTTCCCATTAAAGGTAACAATATAGATAAGATAAGGGTGTGTTTCATCCTCCCTGGTATCAAGGAATTCGTGAGCTGCAGGAATCGCCTCGATATGCACAGGTCCCTCATCTGCACTGATATTTTCATCAACAAAAATAAATCTGTCGGCGCTGATATCGAGGTCTCCAGGCAGATCATCTTTAAAGGCTATAGGTGCTACAAACTTAATGGAAGGATAAAGTTTTCCTATCTTTTTCCATGCCTCTCTGTCGATGTGGTCAACATGATCATGAGTACCAAATATCAGACTTACATCTGACAAATCCTCTACATTCACTATATTTTTCACCTGTCTTCCATCCATATCGGAAAGAAACAGATCTATACCAAACTTATAGCCTGTATCTGTATCCCACACAAGAATTCCCTGCTGTCCTGTGCGCATAAATTCCACTGCCATAACCCTTACCTCCTGTTTTTGTCCTTTAATTATTTATGCCTAGGTTACTTTTTCTTTTTGTGACTCTTTTTATTACCCTGCTTATTTCCGGCCTTTTTTGATGACTTATTAGCCGGCTTCTTAGCTACACTGTAACCAAACTTTCCAAGCTTTTTGCCAAGCTTAAAGTATTCGCCATGAGAATATGCCACAAGATCAGCTGCCACAAGGTCAAAGCGGCCCTTCTCGTCCAGATATTTCTCATCCACGGTAACAGCCACTACTTCAGCCACAAACATGTCGTGACTTCCAAGCTCAAGTATCTGTTTTACTTTACATTCTATATTTACAGGGCTCTCTTCTATTCCGGGAGCGCTGATCTTCTGGGACTTCTGAGGAGTAAGCTTCATCTCATTGAATTTATCATAGTCTCTTCCGGATCTTACGCCGCACCAATCGGTAGCCCTTGTAAGCTCAGTATTTGTCAGGTTTACAACAAACTCCCCTGTCTCTTTTATTATGTCGTAGGAATATCTTTCTTTTCTTACGGATATGGAAAGCATCGCCGGAGAGCTGCATATATTTCCTGCCCATGCAACTGTTATGATGTTTGGCGTTTCACCTTCTCTGCCACAGCTCACCATAACTGCGGGAATGGGATAAAGCATATTTCCGGGCTGCCATACTTCTTTTGCCATTAGTATCTGTGCTCCTTACTTTTTTATTTAATTTTATACAATATATAAGCCCCGGTAAAGGATTTATAAAAAATCAATTACCGGGGCTGTAAGTCAGATTAAAGCTTGGTGGTCCACTTGGTGCAGTCGATTATCTGGGTAGCAAGATCCTCATAAAAATCAGGCTCATGGCATACCATAAGTACTGTACCCTTGTATTCCTTAAGTGCTCTGTGGAGTTCTTCCTTAGCATCAACGTCAAGATGGTTTGTAGGCTCATCCAGTACCAGAATGTTGGACTCTCTGTTCATTAGCTTACAAAGTCTTACCTTTGCCTGCTCACCACCAGATAAAACTTTGCACTTACTCTCTATGTGCTTGGTGGTAAGACCGCACTTGGCAAGAGCTGAGCGAACCTCATACTGTGTAAACGAAGGGAACTCATTCCATATCTCTTCAAGGCATGTGGTCGTGGTATCAGGAGACATCTCCTGCTCGAAATAACCTATCTCTACATGCTCTCCCCTCTGCACCCAACCTGACAGTGAAGGTATCAGTCCAAGAAGACTCTTTAAAAGTGTGGTTTTACCGATACCGTTTGCACCTGTAAGTACCACGAAGGTATTTCTCTCAATCATAAGGTTAAGAGGACTGGATAATGGCTCATCATATCCGATAACCAGATCCTTAGTCTCAAAAAGGACCTTACCGGGAGTTCTGGCTGTCTTAAAATAAAATTCCGGCTTTGGCTTTTCCTGTACCTTCTCGATAAGCTCCATGTTATCAAGCTTTTTCTGTCTTGCCATAGCCATGTTTCTTGTGGCAACTCGTGCCTTATTTCTTGCAACAAAGTCCTTAAGATCAGCAATCTCCTGCTGCTGTCTGTTGTAGGCAGCCTCTCTTTGAGCCTTTTTCATCTCATAGACTTCCATGAACTTATCATAGTCACCTACGTATCTCTCAAGGCTGTGGGTTGTACCATCCATGTGATAAATGATGTTTACCACGCTGTTAAGGAACGGTATGTCATGAGAAATCAGAATAAATGCATTCTCATATTCCTGCAGATATCTTGTAAGCCACACGATATGCTCA
>JAEEGL013527624.1_pt1 | contig 15819 bp, 13 predicted proteins | sample 9134231 | NCBI WGS metagenome assembly JAEEGL01 (sample SAMN16246548, study PRJNA631951) | gut metagenome | biome: gut microbiome; feature: rumen; material: fiber-attached | host: Bos | place: Iran: Karaj | collected 2018-10
GATAATGTTGCTTATAGAGTTCACGGCTCTTCTCTTTACGCGTAGGCTCTGACTCCAGCTCCAGCATAGCCACCTCGCTGACGAAACTTTCCATCTCGCTGCGAATAGATGTAATAGACCACGTACGATCTGAGGAACGGACATTCGTATAGAGCTGTTTCAAATACGACGAGCCTGTCATATGACGATAAATGGAAATATTAGCACAAAGGACATAGAGACGCTGTAACAAACGTTGATATTGCTGTTCCAGCAGAGGGTCCTTGATGCCTTGCTTCCAATAGCTTACCATCAACCGATAGTCTTCCTTCAAGGTCAGCAACTTGTCTTTTGTCTGCTGGTTGGGCCATGCCTCCAAGTATATCTCGGCCTCAGCGATAGCCGTTCCGACATTACCCTTGATAAGTTGCTGGAAAATGCGCTGTAAAGATATGTCAGTCGTTCCCATAGTCCTCACTTATTTCTTACCAAGCCATTTCTCTACTAACTCAACATCCTTTTCACGGGGTTCGCGCGCGTGAACATATTTTAATTTATCTGGTACAGAATCAGCTACATGTAGTTTGATCTTACAATAATTCAAAATGATGTCACGATAACGACGGACACCATACTTGTTGATAGAGTCACAGGCCTGATTATAGACCTTTAAAAACATCTGCAACTGCTCAGAACGTTCCTTGCGCTGCATCTCTTTATCCCGGAACACCAATACGCCTAACTGCAAATCCTGCTTCTCAGAGTCATATATAACACCATGCTTCATTTGACGGGCAGCAGTGGCATAGGGCTCTGGCATCCACAAAGCATCCATCTCATTATTCTGTAACATTTGTAGACGGACTGACAAATCGTTCACCTGAATCTTAAAAACACGATCCTTGTCAAGTTTTACAGAATCTATCACACAATCCGTTAACAAATCGGTGGCCGAAAAACGTGTCATAGACACCATCTTGTCGTCCAACTGCTTCAGTTGATGAATACGGGCATTACGATTGGTGACCAATACCCATTGTGCATTCGTGGAAGCCACATAGCGCAACTTAACACCGCGCTTTTCTATGCACTTGGCCCTGACAAGATCTGAGACGGAACCCTCTACCCTGCCACATTCCAAAGCGGTGTCACAATCCATCTGTGCCATATAATGCTTCAGCCGCACGCCACCATGCAAGGAATCAAAGAGATGGTAGTGTTCAGCCACAAAGACAGGCAAACAGTCCAATGTCGGCATTACAGCTATCTTTAGGGCTGCAGAGTCCTTCTTCCAGGCATCCAAGCGTTGTTGGCGCGTCTGGCGTTTCGTTTCTTCGTAACTCTGCCCACATGCTGCCAAAAGAAGCACGCTTGCTATCGCAATTAATATAGAATTCTTCATATTGTTTCTAAATTGTTGGCAAAGATACTAAAAATAAACGATTACGTGAAATAAACCTTAATTTTTTATTTCTTATTATCATTTTATTTGTATCTTTGCAGCATAAAACTTTCTAAATCTAAAAAACATGAGCAAGAAATTTCTTATTGGAGACCGCACGAAGGACGAGTGGATTTCCGTACTGGACACCGAGAACAAAAAACTCGAGTTTACTAACCACCTCGCATCAGCCAAGGAGTTTAAAGGTTTCGACGCTACCAAAGAAGAGCTGAAGAAGCTGCAGGAGCAGACTGGTGGATATTTTCAAGACCTGCAGGTTTACGTCCTGGGTGAGGACAACAAGGCTCACCGTCCTGACGAACGTGACATGATGCCGTGGTAATATGAAATATAGAGAATTAGGAAAGACGGGAATGAAGGTGTCGGAGCTGGGCTTCGGCGCCTCTTCTTTGGGTGGTGTATTCCACTCTTTCAACGAGAATCGAGGCATTGACGCCGTATTTGCTGCTGTCGACGCAGGTATCAACATCATCGATGTGTCACCCTACTACGGCCACTATAAGGCCGAAATAGTGCTGGGTAAGGCCCTCAAGGATATTCCTCGCGACAAATTCTATCTGTCAACGAAGGTGGGACGCTACGGCAAGGATGGCGTCAACACCTGGGACTATTCAGCCCGTCGTGCCAAGGAGAGCGTCTACGAGAGTCTGGAGCGTCTGAACATCGACTATATCGACATCATCAACGTCCACGACATTGAGTTTCAGGGACGCATGGAGGGTGGTCTGCAGAAGGTGGTCGACGAAACTCTTCCAGCGCTGCATGAACTGAAACGCGAGGGTGTCGTGCGCCATATAGGTATTACCGACCTGCAGCTGGAGAACCTCCGTTGGGTCATCGAGCATTGTCCTGAAGGTATGGTAGAGAGCGTCATGAACTTCTGCCACTACTGTCTGTGTGACGACAAGCTCATCGACTTCATGGACTTCTTCGATGAGCACGGCATTGGCGTCCTGTCAGCATCGCCATTCTCAATGGGGCTGCTCACCGAGCGTGGCGTTCCCGACTGGCACCCTGCCCCCAAACCGTTGGTGGAAGCATGTAAGCAGGCTGCCGAGTATTGCAAGGCCAAGGGTTACCCCATCGAGAAACTCGCCATGCAGTTCTCGTGCTCCTATCCCCGCATTGCCTCTACCGTATTCAGCACTACTCGTCCTGAAGCCATCAAGACCAATATCGCCTATATCGAAGAGCCGATGGACGAACAGCTGGTGCAGGAAGTACGCAATATCATTGGTGACCAACAGCGCGTATCATGGGCCAACACATAATTGATGCACATGCACACTTGTGGCTGAATGTGGATACTGTTGTGAACGGTTCTCCCATTCACCCCTTGGAGCCCAACCGCAGCCGCTCTCTGTTCTTTGGCGAAGAGCGACAGATGTTGCCACCCTATATGGACGATGGCCAGAACACGGCAGAGCGTTTCCTTTCCAATATGGACTACGCGCAGGTCTCTGCTGCTGTCATCACACAAGAGTTCATCGACGGTCTGCAGAACTCGTACCTCAAGCAGGTACAGCAGCGGTATCCTGACCGTTTCTTCTGTTTCGGCATGCCAGAATTGCGCAAGGCAGGGTTCTGTAATGAGGCGAAAGTCCTTATTAACAGCGGTTTCCGAGGCATCAAGATTCCGGCTGCCCGCCTGCCCCAACAGTTCCTCGACGATGAGATGATGCAGATGATGCACCTCATGGAACAACAGAATGTTATCCTCGGCATCGAACTGATGGATGGCGACGCACAAGTCGCACAAATGGAGGACATCATCGCAGAGTGTCCCCGTCTGAAGATTGCCATTGGCCACTTCGGCATGGTGACACGTCCTGACTGGATGTCGCAAATCCGTTTGGCACGCCATGAGAATGTCTATGTTGAGAGTGGTGGTATCACATGGCTCTTCAACGACGAGTTCTACCCCTTCCCCTCAGCTATCCGTGCCATTCAGAAGGCAGCTGACGAGGTGGGCTGGCAGAAGCTGATGTGGGGATCGGACTATCCGCGCACCATCACAGCCATCACATACAAAATGTCGTACGATTTCGTGACGAAGAGCCAGGAGCTGACAGACGACGAGAAGCACCTCTTCCTTTGCGATAATGCCAAGCAGTTCTTCGGCTTTGGCAACCTAATAGAATTACCGTATATCAAAAATATGAGCGAATGAAAGCAATACAGATTACAGAGCCTTCGGTCATGAAGGTTGTAGAAATGGAAAAGCCTCAGTGCGGTGCAGATGAGGTATTACTGAAAATACACTACGTCGGTTTCTGCGGAAGCGACCTCAACACTTATCGCGGACTGAACCCGATGGTAAAAATGCCCGTCATCCCTGGTCATGAGATTGGTGCCGAGATTGCCGAGGTGGGCTCTAACGTGCCCGCACATCTGAAAGCAGGCATGGCTGTCACCGTGAATCCCTATACCAATTGCGGCCACTGTCCGTCGTGCAAGAACCGCCGTTTCAACGCCTGTCAGCACAACGAGACCTTAGGTGTCCAGCGCAATGGTGCCATGCGTGAATATATCGCCATCCCATGGCAAAAGGTCATCCCCATTGGCAACATCACCGTAGAGCATGCAGCCCTCATCGAACCCATGAGTGTGGGCTTCCATGCCGTCAGTCGTGCCCAGGTGGTCGACACCGATACTGTCATGGTCATTGGCTGTGGCATGGTGGGGGTTGGTGCTGTGGTACGTGCCATCATGCGCGGGGCAAAAGTTATCGCCTGCGATATGGACGACGAGAAACTGGCCATTGTTCGTGGCCTGGGTGCAGAATATACCATCAACTCGGCTAAGGAGAACGTCCACGAACGCTTGCAGGAAATCACCAATGGTGCCGGTCCTGATGTTGTCATCGAGGCTGTCGGTGCTCCTGTCACCTATCAGATGGCCGTCAACGAGGTGGCCTTTACAGGTCGCGTCGTCTGCATCGGCTATGCCAAGCAGGACGTGCAGTTCACCACCAAGCTCTTTGTTCAGAAGGAGCTCGACATTCGTGGTTCGCGCAATGCACAGCCTGAAGACTTCGAGGGTGTCATCCGCTATCTGGAGCGTAGCAACCCGCCCTACGACATTCTCATCTCCAATGAGGTCGATCCCGAGCATGCCGAAAAGGCAATGCAACAATGGCTTTCAAATCCTGCCAAGGTATTCCGCATCCTAATCAAATTTGGTCGCTGACCGAATGTCTCATTGCGATGGTTCATTAAAAATATCATAGTCTTTATCATAGGCCGGCGACTCGATAGACAACAGGTTGAGCACGGAATGGAAGATATAATGCTGATTGAGCACGACCGGCAGTTCGCTTTTGTACTCTCTGAAATGCTCTGATGTCCACACCAGGAACGGTATCTCGTATTGTTCCTTGGGGGCCAGTCGCATAGGCAAGCCATGCATGAACATTTTGTTTTCGCCTAGCGACTCACCATGGTCAGAAATAAAAATCATGGCACTCTTCCAGTCTGTCATCCCGCGCAGATTGTTAATTAGGCTGTCCAACAAAAAGTCGGTATAGCGGATAGTGTTGTCGTAGGCATTAACGAGCATGCCGACATTCTTCTCACCCTCCTCTACATTCTTGGCTACAGGCTTATACACCTCGAATGTCTTGGGGTATTTGTCGGCGTAGTTCGGGCCATGACTGGTACTCGTATGAAGAACTATCAGCACCTTTTCTTTTCTGCTTGCCGTTATCCTTTCACGAAGTCCCGTAAACAGCATGCCATCAAAGTCTTGCGCCTCATCGGGATACTTAGAACATAGTTCATTGTCAGTGAGATATTCACTGATATGAATGGGCGGTTCACCCCAGTTCGAAGTACGCCACGACACGTCGACGCCTATTCTGTAGGCATAGTTGGGCAGCAGCTCATACAAGTCATTCGAGTTCTTGGGTTCCAAAATAGCCTTAGTACCTGCTGTGGTATAGGTGGCGCACGACGTCGCCTCATACACTTTCAGACCCTCTTGCTTAGACAACAACGGATTGGTGTCGCGCTGGTAGCCGTAGAGTTGGAAGTTTGCTTTCCGGGCAGACTCGCCGATGACAAGTACCACCACCGTCTTGTCGTTGTCCCGAATCCGTCCGTCAGGCAGTTTGATTTCCTCCACCTGTTCGTCGTGATAACTACTGATCATACGCCCTGTATTCACCAGATACGACCATGGCTGCAGCAATCCCCCTAATTCAGTATCGTGTTGACTGATAAAGAGTGTTTGATTGATATTGACGACAGCCACGACAAGGATAACAGCCAGCGAAATGCCACAGTATATGCCTAATTCTTTCGCCTTACTTATAATTACTGGCTGCAATAGGCACCACAAAGCTGGCAGCACGCCACAGACAATGACAAACAGCCACAGTCCCCAACTGAAAAATCCCGATGCCTCCGAGTAGCGGGTATTGAACACGTTTTCCACAGTGGTCTGATCTATCATCACGCTGTAGGTCATGATAAAATAGACCGCCATGGCATTAATGAGTGCAAGGATAGCCAGAAGGATTCGCCCCAACCTTCTCATTAGGAACATCACGAGACAGGTCATCAGGAAGTTAAGTACCAGCATCATCAGAACCAGCGACAACAACAGGAAAAATTTACCACCGACCGTTTCATTGGTATTGTCGGCAACATAGCTAAAAAACGGCAGGTTGTATAGCAACAACGTCCCGATGCTGACAAGCCACGAAAACGTCAAGAGAGAGATGGGTTTGCGTAATAATTCCTTCATTGTATGTCTCATTGCTTTCACCAGTTTATTATCTCACACTGCAAAAATACAAAAAAAAAGCAATCACACACAAATTGACTCCATTTTCTTTGTCATTTATTAAAAAAATTTGTATATTTGCACCCAATTCAAGGCAAAATGCCCAACAAATGAAAGAAATATTAAATAAACATAAAACCCAAAACAAAGCATGAAAACGAAAAACTTAATGACGTGGGCTGTAACGATAGCTACAGTAGCCAGCAGTTTGACGGCATGCGGAATCGACATGCCCAAGGAGACTCAGTCGTCATTTGAAACAATGACAGTGAAGAAATCAGACATTGAGCTGCCATATAAGTTCAGTGCCAAGATGAAAGGTAAAAACGACGTAACGGTAACGCCACAGGTCAGTGGTCAGTTGATGAAGATTGCTGTGACCGAGGGGCAGCAGGTGAAGAAGGGACAGACGCTCTTCGTCATTGACTCGCGCAATGCACAGCTGGAACTTCAGGCTGCACAGGCCAACCTACAGGCAGCCTTGGCTCAGGAGAATTCTGCCAAGCTGGAGTACGAGTCGAACAAGAACCTGTTTGAGAAGAAAATCGTGAGCAGTTATATGCTGAGCAACTCCGAGAACTCCTACAAACAGGCGCAGGCATCGGTGGCACAGGCCCGTGCATCGGTAAACCGTGCGAAGGTGAACCTCGGTTTCTGCACCATCACGGCGTCAGTGACGGGCATCATCGGTGCAATTCCCGTGCGTGCTGGCGACCAGGTGTCGCCTGCGACACAGCTGACGGTGCTGAGCGGCAATACAACCATGGACGCGGAGTTCTCGGTGCCGGAGGCGATTATCGAGGAGTCGGTGCAGTCGGGTGCGACAAAGGACGACAAGGCGAAATATATGGCTGCGCTTCCCGATGTGACATTCGTGATGAAGAACGGCACAGAGTACCCACATAAGGGTCGTGTCACGAGCCTGACAGGTGTGGTGGATGCCGCTACAGGATCGCTGGGAGCCAAGGCATCGTTCCCGAACCCCGATGGTCATCTGTTTTCCGGTATCCAAGGTACGTTGGTACTGCCGCTGAGCGAAAAGGACGTAATAGTGATTCCACAGAATGCCGTGGTGAAGCTTCAGGACAAGTCGTTGGTGTATAAGGTGAATCCAGACAGTACGGCGACGGCCGTGACGGTGACGACGGCGAATACCGGCAACGGCAAGGATGTCATCGTGATTAGTGGTCTCAATGTTGGTGACAAGATTGTGACTACTGGTGCGAACAATGTTCAGGAAGGCCAGAAAGTGCTCTTTCCGGAGGAAGTGAAATAATATATTTCGTGATAACGTAATAACGTAATAACGAAGCAATGAAGAACAACATATTCATCAACAGATACGTGATGGCTTGTGCCATCTCGATAGTTATTGCACTAGTGGGCTACATCTGTATGAATTCGCTGCCCATAGAGCAATATCCAAGCATTGCACCGCCGACGGTGCGTGTTACGACTTCTTACACGGGTGCCGATGCGAACACCATTATGAAGTCGGTGATACAGCCGTTGGAAGAGAACATCAACGGTGTTCCCGGCATGACATATATGACCTCGACGGCAAGTTCGTCAGGTGACGTGAGCATTCAAGTATTCTTTGAACAAGGCAGCGACCCCGACATTGCGGCGGTGAACGTTCAGAACCGTGTGTCGAGAGCCACAGCGCTGTTGCCTGCCGATGTGACGAAGGTGGGTGTACAGGTGATGAAGCAGCAAAACAACATCTTACAGATTGGAGCCATCAGAAGCGTGAACAGTAAGTATGACGATGACTTTATTGCCAACTACATCGACATCAACCTCAAACCGCGTCTGCAACGTATTACCGGTGTGGGCGACGTACTTTCGTTGGGAAATACCTACGCGCTACGCATTTGGATGAAGCCCGATGTAATGGCACAGTATGGCCTGACGCCTAACGATGTTTTTGCTGCCATCGGCGGCCAGAGCTTCGTTGCCGCTACGGGTTCCTTAGGTGAACAGTCAGAGAATGCTTACCAGTATACAATGGAATATAAGGGTACGCTGAAAACCGTTGAAGAATTCAACGACATTGTGCTGCGTACCAGTGATGGTGGTCACATGCTCCACCTGAGCGATGTAGCCGACGTGGAAATCGGTGCCGTGAGTTACAACTTTGTGTCGAACATTAATGGCAGTCCAGGCACCATATACATGGTGTTCCAGGCTCCTGGTGCAAACGCTACCGAAGTGAATGCTCGCATCGACAAGCTCTATGAAGACTTAAAACCGACGATGCCTGCCGGACTGGAGTTCGTAAAGCTGGAAACCAGCGACGACTTCCTCTTCGCAGCCATCCACAACGTGGTCGAGACGCTCGTCATCGCCATTATCCTCGTGGTGCTCGTTGTGTTCTTCTTCCTGCAGAACTTCAAGGCCACCATCATTCCCTCTATCTCGATTATCGTCTCATTGTTAGGCACTTTTGGCATCGTCTCACTATCAGGCTTCTCGCTCAACATTCTGACACTGTTCGCGCTCGTGCTGGCCATCGGTACAGTGGTGGATGACGCCATCGTGGTGGTCGAGGCTGTGATGGCGAAGATGGAGAATGGTATCAGCGATGCCCGCGAGGCCACCCGTCAGGCCATGAGCGAGGTGTCGGTAGCTGTGGTGTCGTGTACGTTGGTATTCATGGCCGTGTTCATCCCCGTGACCTTTATGCCCGGTACCTCAGGCACGTTTTTTACTCAGTTTGGTGTGACCATCGCCTCGGCGGTCGGTCTGTCATGTGTGTCGGCCCTCACACTCTGTCCGGCCCTCTGTGCCATCATGCTGAAGGCGAAGGAAGGTAAGAAGGAGGGCAAGAGCCTGACTTACTATACCAAAAAGGCCTACACCGTGAGTTATAATGCCATCTACAACAAATATTCGAAGGCCGTCCAGAAGTTCATCAAGCGCCCCATCCTGGCATGGAGCGTCCTGGCACTGGCTGCCGTGCTGCTAGTGTTCTTTATGAGGAGTCTGCCCTCTGGCCTCGTGCCACAGGAAGACCAGGGCGTGTTCCTGGCTGAAATCCGCGCTCCGGAAGGCACCACCATGCAGCAGACGCGAGAGATCGTCAAGCAGGTGGAAGAGAAAGTGAAGGAGATTCCCGAGATGGAGAGTTTTGCCGTAGCCGTTGGCTATGGTATGATGTCGGGCTCCGGCTCGAACTATGCTACCCTGATTGTCCGCTTGAAGAACTGGGATGAGCGTCCGGGCATGAACCACCTGATAGACCTCGTCCTCGGGCGTTTCTACTATGCATGTAAGGATATTAAAAATTTGCAAGTGATGCCGTTCCAGTTGCCTCAAGTACCGGGCTACGGCTCGAATAACAGCGTGAACCTCGTTCTTCAGGACTTGAACGACGGCGACCTGTCTGAGTTCGCCAAACTGACCAACAACTTCCTGACAAAGTTGGGAGAGCGGCCAGAGATTAGTATGGCCATGACGTCGTACTCTGAGCGTTTCCCGAAGTATCAAGTCAATGTCGATGCTGCCCAGTGCGACCGCGCTGGCGTATCGCCTGCTGCTGTGTTGCAGACGCTGGGTGCCTACTGCGGCGGAAGCTATGTGGGCAACTACAACCAGTTTGGTAAAGTATACCGCATCATGGCCAGCGCAGCTCCCGAATACCGTCTTGACCCGTCGTCACTGAACAATATATTTGTCAAGGTACGTGACGGCAAGATGGCACCTATTTCAGAGTTTGTCTCACTGAAGGAGATTGTCGGCACGTCGAACATCGAGCATTTCAATCTGTTCCAGAGTATCACCTGCTTCGTTCAGGCTGCCGGCGGCTACACCGAGGGCGATGCCCACAAGGTGATTGCCGAGGTGTTCAAAGAGACGATGCCTAACGGCTATAGTTACGAGTACAGCGGCATGTCGCGCGAGTTGGAGGAGGCAGCAGGCTCCAATACCACTGCCCTTATATATATCATATGTGTAGTGCTTATCTATCTCATCCTTGCCTCGCTCTACAACTCGTGGTTCACACCGCTGGCTGTGCTGCTCTCAGTGCCCTTCGGTCTGATGGGTGCCTTTATCTGCGCCTACCTCGGTTCGCTGCTCCACCTGCCAGGCATGGATAACAACATCTATCTGCAGACGGGTGTTATCATGCTGATTGGTCTTCTGGCGAAAACGGCCATTCTGATTACGGAGTTCGCCAGCGAGCGCCGTGCCCAGGGCATGAGCATCCGCGATGCAGCCTTCGAGGCTTGTAAGGAGCGTTTGCGCCCGATTCTGATGACTGTGGCCACGATGATTATTGGTATGATACCTCTCGTTATCGAGGGTGGTGCCGGTGCTAATGGTAACCGCGCACTCGCTCTTGGCGTCATCGGTGGTATGAGTGTCGGCACTATCGCCCTGCTCTTTGTCGTCCCGGCTTTCTTCATCGTGTTTCAGAAACTGCACGAGCGCTTTCAGGGATCAAATGTGAAAGTTGAGAGTGATAGTAACGATGTCGTTATAACGAAATAACGGAATGTCGAAACATCGAAATATCGAAACATCGAAATATCGAAAAAGTATGAAAATAAAAAACATCATCTTCGCAGCTGTCGTGAGCACAATGCTCACGGGCTGCGGCATATATAATAAGTACGAGCAAAAGAACGAGATACCTGCTGATGTCTATGGCAACACCCTTGACGCGCAGGTATCAACCGATGGCTCGCTGGCTCAGATGTCGTGGCGGGAGTTCTTCACCGACCCACTGCTGCAACAGCTCATTGAGCAGGTATTAGCCAACAACACCGACTTGAACTCTGCGTGCATTGCCGTAGAGATGAGCGAAGCCTCGCTGAAGGCCGCCAAGATGGCCTACCTGCCGTCGCTCTACTTCTCGCCGCAGGGAACGCTGGCCAGCTTCGACAACAGCGCCTTCTCAAAGACCTATACTCTACCCCTGCAGCTATCGTTAGACCTCGATCTGTTTGGTAGTATCACCAACAAGAAGCGAGCCTCGAAGGCCGTATTGCTACAGGCTAAGTTAACTGAGGAGTCTGTGAAGGCCAACCTCATCTCAACAACCGCCCAACAGTACTATATGCTGCAGGTGCTTGACCGCGAGCTGGAGATTCTGACAGTGACCGACAGCCTGTGGAAAGCATCGCTCGACACACAGAAGTCCCTGTGGGAGAACGGTAAGGCTTACTCGACGGCCGTCAACCAGCTGGAGTCATCATACCTGAACGTTAAAACGCAGATTGTAGACACTCGCCGTAGCATCCTTGCCACCGAGAATGCCATCTGCAGGTTGCTGGCCATCACGCCACAGCACATCGGGCGCAACAAGTGGGGCACTTCCGCCCTGCATCATCCCGAGGCACAGGGCGACACTGGTCAGCGCATGTTCGACGCGAAATTCCTAAAGATTGGCGTAGCTGCCGAAATGCTCGAACAGCGTCCCGATATCCGTCTGGCCAATGCCGCTATGGAGGAGGCGTTCTATAACACGCAGGCAGCCCGCTCTGCTTTCTTCCCCAGCATCACACTGACGGGAACGGCAGGCTGGACCAATAATGCCGGTTCTGTTGTCATCGACCCAGGTAAACTATTGCTCAACTTCGTCGGACAGCTCACACAGCCCATCTTTGCCCGTGGCAAGCTCATTGCCAATAAGAAGATTGCCCAGCTGACAGAGAAAGACCTGCAAAGGAAGTATGTACAGACAGTCATCGATGCTGGTAATCAGGTGAACGAAGCCCTTGCCGACTGTCAGGCAGCCCGCGAGAAGCACCAGTATTATCATCGTCAGGTGGCCGTTCTCAACGACGCCTACTTTGGAACCCACGAACTGATGGATAATGGTAAAGCAAGCTATCTTGAGGTGCTCACCGCACAGGAGAATCTGCTTAGCGCGCAGATTAACGAGGCCATGAACATGTACAAAGGTGCCCAGGCCGTTATTGCTCTCTACATTGCTCTCGGCGGCGGAACGAAATAAAGCTGATTGATTAGTTCTATGACAATAACAAACAGAAAAAAAACAACCCTGACATTCGCGGCTCTGTTGTTGGGAATGTTATGCCACTCGTTAATTGTCGAAGCACAGGACTATCGTGATGTGGTGTTCCTAAAGAACGGCAGCGTTATCAAGGGCTTCTACAAGGAGCTGTATCCTTCCGACAGTCTGCGTATGGAGACAATTGACGGAGGTGTATTGGTCTGTGCCTTCAGTGACATTGAGCGCATAGCTAAGGAGCGTACGAAAATCTATGTCGTCAATACCCAGAATGCCGACATGTTGCCGCCTCGTATATGGCGTCCGAAAGGGTATATCGGTTCTATAGAATATGAGCGTGACTTCAACTCGTCTGACTCTCGCATTATCACGTCGGCCATGTTTACCGTACATGGCTATCAGTTCAATCCATACATCTTCTTAGGAATAGGTATCGGCTTTCAGCAGATGGAATACGAGACTGATGGTGTAAAACTGTCGTTTACAAAGACTACTGTACCATTGTTTGCCGATGCGAAGATTCATTTGCTCAAGACGCGTATTGCACCATTTGTTGAAGGCCGTTTAGGCTATTGTGTCAGTGGGTTCAAGGGCTTATACTTCAATCCTACAGTTGGTGTCAGCTTCGGTATATCACCAAGGACCGGCGGCTTATTGGCATTTGGTTATTCGTTTCAAAAGTTGAAGGGTAATGAAGAAACTGACAGAACAAAGTTGGAAGGACTTTCATTCCGTGTGGGCCTCTTTTTCTAAGCTTTTGGCCTTTAGCTGTTGGCTATCGCTGACAGCGTGGGCACAGCAGCCTATCGTCAATGCCGACCACACGGCGACCTTCACGGTGAAAGCACCGGGTGCAAAGAAGATGGTGCTTGTATTGTCAGAGAAAAAGTACAAGATGAAGCGTCAGGGTAATACCTTCACGTATCAAACCGACACTTTGCCTTCGGAGATGTACACCTATTATTATTTGTCGAAGGGCAAGCACATGCTGGACCCGGAGAACAGCCATGTGACTCGTGACATCGACCTGAAGCTGAACTTCTTCTTCGTGGAAGGCGACGTAGCCGACTGCTATTTGGACAAGGATGTTCCCCACGGTAAGATAGACAAGGTGTGGTATCCGTCTACACTCAACGGCATGTCTCAGCGACGCATGTTTGTATATACACCACCAGGCTACGACAATCAGGGTGAGGACACTTATCCCGTGCTCTATCTGCTCCACGGCTCGGGAGGCGACGAGACTTCATGGACCGACTATGGTCGTGCCTGCCAGATTCTGGACAATCTGATTTACCAAGACAGTATCCAGCCTCTAATTGTCGTTATGCCAAACGGTAATGTCGAGTTGGATGCTGCCCCAGGCGAGAGTCCTTATATGGATAAGGAGCCGACGGGTAATAATATCAGTTCGTGGTTTGGCAAATACGAAAAACTGTTCGTTCCCGAGATAGTGAAATACACCGAGAAACACTATCGTGTGAAGACCGACAAGCAACACCGCGCCATTGCCGGATTGTCTATGGGAGGACTGCATACTCTTTTTATTGCGCTCAACAATCCCGATATGTTCGACTGTGTGGGACTCTTCTCAGCCCAGACCTCGAACATGCTCACCGTTGACAACATCTACAAGATGGAACGCTTCAACCACAACGTGCAGCGTTTCCGTAACGTGATGGCCCTGATGAGGGACAAGGTGGCACGTCCCGTTTCCCTTTCCAGCAGGATGGAGGCCATAGACATCTACGACAATCTGGAAGATAAATTGCAGCGCCAGTTTGAACAGGCTCCAAGACTATACTACATAGCCATCGGTCGTGACGACTTCCTGACGAAGATGAACGGTGAATACCGTGCCATACTTGACAAACATAACTATCCCTACACCTATGTTGAATCCGACGGAGACCATTCGTGGGAAAACTGGCGCAAATATCTGGTCGATTTTTTGAAGCGCATGTAACAATGCTGATAGAAACAATGAAAAGATTTCTGATTATTTTTTTAACGTCAGCATGGATAGGTAGCTCGATATATGCCCAAACAGACAGTATGTCTGTCAAGAGGAAACTCTTCAAAATGAACAACCTCGTTGACAGCATACTGACAGAGCGTTATTGGCGTGGCGACATCGACACCAATTACGTGATCCGTCCGCAGACCAAGTGGACACTGATGGGACGCTTCAACGTCTCAAGGTCAAAAATCAGTACTATAGGCGAGCAGGAAGGTAAACAATTCGAGTCGGAGATGAAGGCCGATTACAAATCGACACTCAGCATCGGCGTAAGCTATCTGGGGCTGTCGCTCAACTTATCCATCAACCCCACAAAGATGTTGGGAAAGTATCGCGACTACGAGCTGGGGTTCCGCTCTTATGGCAAGCGCTTTGGTTTTGACATCGCCTATCAGGACGCCAATAATTTCAAAGGCTGGCAAGAGGTGAACGGCGACAGGTGGGATATCACCACATCAGACGAAATGTTCCGTTTGCGCACTCTGAACGTCAATGCCTATTACGTCTTTAATAAGCACCGTTTCTCCTATCCCGCAGCGTTCTCACACAGCTATATTCAGCGTCGCTCGGCAGGCAGTTTTCTCCTGGCTGCATCGGGACAGGGACAACATGGTGAGGTGAGTGTCAACACGCCTATTACGTTCAAAATGACCAATATCGGTATCGGCGGAGGCTATGGATACAATTACGTGCCAGGCAAAAACTGGTTGCTCCATATCTCGGCTCTGCCCACCTTCATCGTCTATACCAATACGTCGCTTACCATGGGCGACACAAAAATCCCGCTGAACTACCAGTTCCCGGAAGTCATCATCACTGTTCGCGGAGCCATCGTCAAACAAATTGGCCGCAACAAGTTCGCGGGTTTCTCTGGGATCTACTACTATACCGGCATCGGTCAAAAAGACAAGCTGAATGTTCGCAACACAAAGTGGCTCGCCCACCTCTACTTCGGATTCAGACTTTGATGATGACTCTGCGATAGACTACGAGATGGAAGGGACCGTTGTCGTGGCCTGGGTGCTGAATAATAAGTTTTAGTTACACAATGTTATTTTTGGTCGAAAACAGCATGTCCGAGTTAGGGTAACCCTTTGTCGGCCTGCCACTCTCTTCGACTTCGCGCGATGGTCGTGAGCTGTAGACAGTCGCTGTCAATCGACGGTGCAAAGATACGGCGTACAAAAACACTATGGAAGACAACAAAAATTCTAAACCAAACAAGGGTTTCGTTAAAGTGCAATGATTCACCATAATTCGCTTTAGTCTGTTTTTTTTGCTGTAAAGTTACATTTTTTCTATAATATTACTTTGTTTTGCGCTCATTTTTTTGTAACTTTGCAGCCAAAGGCTATTATAAAATAAAACAACTATGGGAAAGATTAAGACTATTGGTATTCTGACGTCTGGTGGCGATGCCCCCGGCATGAATGCAGCGATTCGCGCCGTGACACGAGCAGGCATTTACAACGGTTTCAATATTAAGGGCATCTATAGGGGCTATGACGGACTCATCAATGATGAGGTAAAAGCCTTTACCACTGAGGATGTCAGTGGCATTATCACCAAAGGTGGCACCATCCTGAAAACTGC
>JAEEGL014180402.1_pt1 | contig 15819 bp, 12 predicted proteins | sample 9134231 | NCBI WGS metagenome assembly JAEEGL01 (sample SAMN16246548, study PRJNA631951) | gut metagenome | biome: gut microbiome; feature: rumen; material: fiber-attached | host: Bos | place: Iran: Karaj | collected 2018-10
ATTCCCAAAGGTAAGCCAATGGGATAGGGGCATAGTGGACATGCCCTGTTCTGCAGGATGCATAGAGCATCCTACAGGTTCATGCCGCCATGCGGCATAACAGAAACCCTTTCCGACGTGGAGTCGGTGAGGGTAGTTCATTTAGGTATTCTTAGTTACCTGCTGAGGGATGTGGCATGAACTGGTACAATTTCATGGCAGTTGAAGATATAGGCATTGACTGCAAAACCACCTTGCCAGGACCTGTCACAACCGTATTAAAAATACCCTCCCCACCAAAGAGCATATTCTTAACACCTGACACAGTTTGTATATCCATAGAACAAGATTCTGACATAGCTGCAAGATTTCCTGTATCAACAATCTTCTTCTGTCCTGCTGACAGCTCATATTCATGAGCAGATCCATCCACTTCAAGGAAAAGAACTCCTGATCCGGTAAACTTTCTCATAAGAAAACCTTCTCCGCCAAAAAGCCCTTTTCCAAGCCTTTTCTGGAAAAAAACTTCTGAGCTTATGTTGCCTATCGTTGCAAGATAAGATCCCTTCTGAACTATGAGGCCATGTCCCTCAGTGATTTCTATAGCCTTGATGGATCCTGGAAATTTCGATGCGAATGCAATCTCACCGGAACGTTCTGCTACATACTCATTCAGAAACATGTTTTCCCCGGTAAAGGCTCTGCCTAGCATCTTCCCTATACCACCGCCCTGTGTCTGCATCTGGATACCTTCGTCCATCCATGACATAGCGCCTGCTTCACACTGAATCCTCTCACCTTGTGCCAGTTGAACCTTAAGAACAGGCAAGCTTTCTCCACTAATTGAATAGTTCATATGTACCCCCTCTTTGCAGGATCATCCCCTGCTTGTGTATTGTTTATGATAAGTACTTCCATTCATATATAATTATATCAAGCTTTGCCCTACAAAGACATTTTTAAATTCATCCTTGACTTTATAAGCTACACTACTAAGAAATTAACTTCCTCTTTACTCACCTTCATGTAGAAGCTGTCGTGTCTCTATCATTCATGAGAAAACAGGGAAGAGTCCATGTTCTTGGATTTCTTCCCTGTACTACATTATAGTTATGCTATGAGCTTGATGTCTAGAGGTTTTTGATAGTTATAGCTGAGTATACTGACCCATCTCAGCGGCAAGCTTGGGAAGGATTGCGAGATCAGCAGGAAGCCAATCAACACTTTTCAGTTCACTATACTCAAGCCATTTTGCTGCTTCATGTTCTAAGAGTTGAAGTTCTCCTTCCACTACTGTTGCCCAATAGCAATTCATATGCAGGTGGAACTTTTCATAGTCGTAATCAATTACATCAATCAGTTCATGTACTGCTATCTCAGCGCCAAGTTCCTCTCGTATTTCCCGAACCAGGGCTTGCTCAGGTGTTTCCCCTTCTTCTATCTTTCCTCCGGGAAACTCCCAGCCGTCTTTATATTCGCCGTAGCCACGCTGCGTGGCAAAAATTTTCGTTTTCTTTTTGTAATCGTCACAGATAATTGCTGCAACAACATTGACTGTCTTCATACTCATTCCCACTTTTTCCACACATCCGGCTGATAGCCAAGGGTAGACTGCTTGCCGTTTCTAACCACCGGAGTCTTGATGATCTGCTGAGACTCAAGAAGCTTTTCCAGCTTGTCCTCATCAGCGATATACTGGAAAAGAGCTACTGCGTCCTTGTCCTTTGCATCTGGATCAACCAGATTGGAAATACCGCCATTGGCTGAAGCCACCGATGTAAGCTCACCCTTACTCATGCCTTTTTCCTTCATATCAATAAACTGATATTTAATGCCACGCTCTTTAAAAAAGCGTTCTGCCTTCTTGGTATCATTGCACTTTTTCGTGCCAAAAATCTGTATATTCATCTCTGGTCCTTTCTTCAGCTTTAAATATATGAAATCTGTTTTTCTTTGTAAAGCAAAATGACAGGCACTGTGAAGAATTGTTCACAATACCTGTCACCAGCAAATGATCCAAGGTAAATGATCAATTTCTGAAAGTGATCTTACCTGTTGCAGGATCCATACCATCAACTATTGCAAGAGACTCAAGTCTGTAACCTAAGTTTCTGATTATCTGTCCACCGGGCTGGAAGCCCTTTTCTATTGCTATACCAATGCCCGCAACAGTGGCATTTGCACTGTTTATTATTGATATAAGCCCCTGCAATGCACATCCGTTTGCCAGGAAATCATCAATAATAAGAACCTTATCATTCTCATTAAGGTACTTTTTGGATACGATAACATGGTTCTTATTTTTGTGGGTAAAAGACTCTACTTCTGCTGTATACATTTCGCCATCAAGATTGACACTCTGTGTTTTCTTGGCAAATACTACAGGAACATTAAAATGTCTTGCTGCAACGCAGGCAATGCCTATACCTGAAGCTTCAATCGTCAGGATCTTGTTTATCTGAGTGTCTTTAAATCTCTTTGCCCATTCTGCGCCCATCTCATCAAAAAGTTCAACATCCAATTGATGATTTAAAAAGCTGTCCACCTTTAATATGTTGCCTTCTTTTACAACACCGTCTTTAATAATTCTCTCTTCAAGAAAATTCATTTTTGCACCTTCTTTGCTGACTTTATCTTTCTTCACGGAAATAATTGGTTCCAAGACTCTTTGGCGGCTGATCTTCCCTTTTGTTCCTCATGCTGGTAAAAACAAGAACCACAAGGGTTACAATATAAGGGATCATCTTATAAAGCTCTTTGTATTCAGTGTGTGTTCCTGATGGAAGATACAGGTATAAAATATACAGTCCTCCAAATAGTATTGAAGATATAACACTAACATCAGGCTTCCAAATTGTAAAGATAACGAGTGCAATAGCAAGCCAGCCTCTGTCGCCGAAAGCATCATTTGACCATACACCACATGCATAATCCATTACATAGTATAATCCGCCAAGTCCCGCTATCATACATCCAAGGCATGTTGAAACATATTTATATTTCTTTACGTCAATTCCGTCTGCATCCGCTGCTGCAGGATCTTCGCCAACAGCGCGAAGGTGAAGTCCTACTCTGGTCTTCCTAAGAACATAGGCACAAACGAAGGCTATAATGATCGCAACATAGGCCAGAAATCCGTATGAAAAGAATACTTTGCCAACCCATCCCATCTTCGATGCAAAAGGCAGAGTGCTGCTAAAATAAGCAGAGGTTGCTGAGAGTGAAATTGAAGGAACATCAGCACCTGCAAGCTTTATCAGAGAACCTCCAAAGAAATTACCAAAGCCTATACCAAAGGTAGTCATGGCAAGACCTGTAACATTCTGATTTGCTCTTAAGCTTACCGTCAAAAAACAGTATAACAGCCCCATTAAAAAAGAGCCTACCAGTGAGCAGATAAGAGGTATTAAAATAGCCAGAAAACCATTAAGCCCACCTGACGCAGCTGACTGTTCATAGAAAAAAGATCCTATAACACCGCTTATAGCGCCTACATACATGACACCTGGGATTCCCAGATTCAGATTTCCTGATTTTTCTGTGATTGTCTCACCTGTACATCCAAAGAGCAGAGGAACGCCCTGCTGAACAGCTCTTGGTATAAATGCAACCAGACTAAACATTATGCGCCCTCCTTTCCTGAATCTTTATTTACAACAATTTTATATCTGATAAAGAAGTCACATCCGATTATAAAGAACAGGATTATTCCGGTCAGAATATCTGCAAAGCTCTGGTTGAGCTCAAACACTGTAGATATCTCGCTGGCGCCTCTGTCCATGAAGATGATCAAAAGGCTGGTGAAGATCATAGCTATCGGATTAAACTTGGCCAGCCATGATACCATAACGCCTGTAAAGCCCTGTCCATCAGAAATAGTTGTGGTTATTGTATGGTTAATACCTCCCACTAAAAGAAGACCTGCCAAACCACAAATTGCGCCGGACAATAACATAGTTCTGATTATTACCTTCTCAACACTGATTCCTACATATCTGGCTGTGTTCTGGCTTTCGCCAACTACTTCTATCTCATATCCGTGCTTGGTTCGTTTAAGATAAATATACATTCCAATAGTGACTAAAGCAGCTGCAATAATACTAAGTAGATATTTATTGCCAACATTTGGAAGCCAGCCTATGTTTGAATTCTGGTTGATAATACCAATCTTACCTGATCCCTTAGGAACCTCCCAAACTATGGTAAAAAATGCTACAAGCTGGGTTGCAATATAGTTCATCATAAGTGTTGAAAGTGTTTCATTGGTGTTCCACATGGCTTTAAAAAGCGCAGGGATTACTCCCCAAATGGCGCCTGCCAGGATTGAAGTAACGATCATAAGAATGATCACAACGGCATTTGGAAGCTTATCTGAGAGCGTGATCATGCAAGCTGCCGCTGCAAGGCCTCCCATCAGGACCTGTCCTTCACCGCCTACATTCCAAAACTGCATTTTAAATGCAGGTGTAAGCGCCAAAGAAATGATAAGAAGAATTGCAACATACTGAAGAGTTATCCAGGTTTTTCTCTGGGTGCCAAAGGCCCCTTTGAAAATTGTTGTGAATATTGATATAGGATTATCACCTGTGCAGACCATAGTAATTATCGAGCATAAAGCCAAAGCAGCCAAAATTGCGATTATTCTGATAGTCCACGCTTTAGCGCTACTGATATCTGCTCTTTTAACAATATGAAAACGAGGCTCTTTTACTATCTGTTTCATTATGAAGCCTCTCCTTTCTGTGTCATCATTGATCCCAAGGTGTATTTATTGGTATTTCTACCATCTACAATTCCGCTGACCTTACCATCGCAGAGGACAAGAATCCTGTCGCAGAGCTCAACAAGAACATCCAGATCTTCGCCCACGAAGAGCACAGCTGCTCCACGCTTCTTTTGCTGGTTGATAAGATCATAAATCTGGTAGGAAGACCTGATATCAAGGCCTCTTACAGCATATGCAGTCAAAAGCACCTTAGGTCTTGAAGATATTTCTCTTCCAACAAGAACCTTTTGAACATTTCCGCCGGAAAGCATACGCACAGGCGTATCGATACTTGGAGTTGCCACCTGAAGCTTGGAAACAACCCTTTCTGCAAGTTTTCTAGGCTCTTTTTTCTCTGTAAAAAATCTTGACTTACCGCTTCTATAGGACCTGAGCATCATATTATCAGCAAGATTCATATTTCCAACCAGTCCCATTCCAAGTCTGTCTTCAGGAACAAAAGACAGCTTTACACCAAGGTCGGAGATTTCCCTTGGAGATTTACCGATAAGCTCCTCAGTTCTTCCATCCTGGTGGATATATGTGACTCTTCCATCTTTGATGATCTCGAGACCGGCAATTGCCCTGAGAAGTTCCTTCTGTCCGCAGCCGGATATTCCCGCAATGCCCAGTATTTCTCCGGAATTTGCAGTAAAAGATACATCGTCGAGCTTAACTAATCCCTCATTATCAACAACAGTGAGGTTTTCAACAACGATACGAGGCTTGGGATCCACAGGATCAGGTCTGTCAATATTAAGAGAAACAGAATGACCCACCATCATATCAGTCATTTCCTGAGCATTGGTTTTGCTGGTCTTCATGTCATTGATGAATTCTCCCTGACGCAAAACTGCAACTCGATCGGATATACTCTGAACCTCGTTTAGCTTATGAGTAATAATAACTATGGATTTTCCATCCTTTTTCATATTACGCATGACATTAAAAAGTTTCTCGGTTTCCTGAGGAGTCAATACGGCAGTTGGTTCATCCAGTATTAAAATATCTGCTCCCCTGTAAAGAACCTTAACAATCTCAACTGTCTGCTTTTCAGAGACGGACATATCATATATCTTCTTTTTGGGGTTGATCTCGAATCCGTATTTATCACAGATTTCCATGATCCTTTTTTCAGCCTCTTTAATATTAAGCTTACCTTCAAGACCAAGAATTATGTTCTCAGTTACATTGAATACATCAATAAGCTTAAAATGCTGATGAACCATGCCTATTCCAAGATCAAAGGCATCTCTGGGCGAGCGGATAACAGCCTCTTTGCCGTTTATGATTATCTGGCCGGCATCAGGATAATAGATTCCCGCAAGCATGTTCATAAGAGTAGTTTTTCCGCTTCCGTTTTCACCAAGAAGAGATAATATCTCACCCTTATAAATATCTAAATTGACATTGCTATTTGCAGTTACATTACCAAAAGACTTTGTAATGCCACGAAGAGATATGGCTACTTCTTTATTTTCCACAATTATCACCTTTCATAATTTCCATAAGACTAAAAATAGGAAATCTTTGCTGCAGCAGAAAAGATCTGTGCTCACAAAGATTTCCTCATGTCACATATTATAAAGATCAGTATGCTGTATCAAGAAGTGAAATTCCGTCGATCTGTAAATCAAAGTAAGGAGCTGATCTGAATTCAGGGTTAGACTCAGCAAAATAACCATCTGTGATAACTTCTGTATCAGCAGTATACTCAGCATCTGTATCAACATCAGCCATGTAAGATGTAAGAGTCTCACCGTTTACAGTAAATGTAGTTGTATCAAATACATGCAGTGTTCCTGCATTCATAGCTTTTTCAGCCTCTGCAATAGCCTCAGCTGTTCCCTCTGCTGCTGCATCTCCAAGATCTGTAAGAACAACAGAACCTGTATCTACTGTTCCAACCCAGTCAGTTGAAATCTCTTTGCCGTTTGCTACAGCGTCGATGATGTATGCAAAATATGGTGCCCAGTCAATTCTTGATGAAACGATAAATGTGTTAGGGCAAGCAGAAGCTGTGCTTCCGTTGTAAGAAACGTCAGGTACACCAGCCTTTTCACATGCTGTTGGAGCTCCCATTGAATCAGCATGCTGTGAAAGAAGAACACAGCCGTCTTCAATAAGCTTATTAGCGCCTTCCTTCTCGGCTGTCTCATCATACCAGGAACCTGTAAAAGTTACTTCCATAGTAGCTGATGGGCAAACAGAGCGTGCACCAAGGAAGAATGATGTATAACCAGAAATAACTTCTGCATATGTGTAAGCACCAACATAACCAATCTTAGTCTGGTCTTCTGTGATCTCTCCATTTGCAATCATCTCATTGAGCTTCATTCCTGCAGCAATACCTGCAAGATAACGTCCCTCAAAAATATTGGCAAAAGCGTTATGGTAATTTGAAAGACCCTCTGTATGAGCCTTTGTACCTGTAGCATGGCAGAACTGTACTTCAGGATATTCCTTTGCAGCCTCGATCATGTAATCTTCATGACCAAATGAATCTGCAAATACGATATCGCAGCCTGCATCTGCAAGTTCACATGCAGCCTCGTAGCACTCCTGTCCCTCAGGAATATTTGTCTTGAGCATGTACTCAACACCTGCTGCATCGCATGCCTGTGTAGCACCGTTGATAAAGTTCAGATCGTAAGTTGAATTCTCATCGTGTAAGAATATGAAACCAACCTTAACATCTGATGCAGCTGTCTGTGCAGCCTCTGTGCCTGTAGTCTCTGTGCCTGTAGTCTCAGATACTTTCTCTGTTTCAGCTGTGCCTCCACAGGCAGATAATGCCATTACCATTGTTGCAGCAAGAACTGCTGACACTACTTTTTTAAATTTTCTCATTTCATCCTCCCTTTTTGATACCGAACACTGGTCATTATTAAGGATGGATCTCTATGCTATTTTTATGCTATTTTTTATGCAATAAAAAAGATAGACATAGAATCCTGGTTTCTACGCCTATCTGTTTTGATATCTTCTATAATAATTTATAAAAACTATTGTATATGCATCAAACACTCGATAGTCCGGTAATTTACGGTAACCGGGTAGAAACATCAAATCCATATTATTTGACCTATATCGATAAAATACCCGCTTATATTAGCAAAGATGCATCAAGATTACAAGCTTTTTTTATTCTTTTTTTGAGGTAAACAAACTCTCAACATCGTCGGCTGTCGCCTTGCCACATACAAGGAACTCTTTTCCGCCAGAACCTGGAACCATCATAATGCTCATTTCTTTCCATATGTAGGTGCCGCCCGGTCCCTTGAACCTGAACAGATTTGCAATATATCCCTTGTCTGAAGCTTCTATCCTGCTCTTCAAAGTCTTCATTTCGGTGAACTTATAGAATTTGTCTCTGTCAACATCAGCAATAAAGCCTTCCACAAGCTTATTCAGATGTTCCTGAAGCACTTTTTCAGTACCCTCAGGTGCATCATATTTGCTTCTGCCAATCAAAGGAAAAATAGTATCGTTTTCTATATTGATTACCATAACAGACTCAAAGAGATGATTTAATTCTCTGAGCTTATTAACAACATTCGTCTGTTTCTTAAAGTCATTATCAATAGAGATATTCCTGATGGAGCCTCTGATCAGATGCTTTCCGTCAAGTTCAGCTATTTCTTTTCCCTGAAAGCAAATGATATTCCCATCGTAAGTATAATAAAAGGATTCATTGTTTTTGGTTTTTTCGATAGTATTTGCATACTCACGATATTTTTTGAGAAGTGGAGATTTTGTTTTATATATTATTTGATCCAACTCTTTTAACGAATAATTCCTTGTAAAAATCTGCCTCTTGTACGCATCATTCATGAAAAGAGTCCTGAAATCCTTGCCATCATCTTCTAGGATCTCCAGGGGTTCCTCTGTATATCTGGCACATAAGCTTGCCGCATGATAGTACTGACGCCACTTTCGAGGTTCTATTGTAATTCCTTTTTCAGCTATATGATCAAAAAAATCTTCAATAGGCTGGGGCTTGCCATAATAATATCCCTGAAGCTTGCCACATCCTATAGAATAAAGAAAATCTACCTGTTCTTCATTTTCAACACCTTCCGCAAGTGTCATGCTCCCTATGTCTTTGGCCATAGTTATGGCAGATGTCATGATAGCCTTGGATTTATCTGTAAAAGAGGCCAAAAACTCCATATCCATCTTAATGGTCTCAAATTCATAATCCTTGAGATGGTTCAAGGAAGAATATCCGCTGCCAAAATCATCCATCCAAACTTCAAAACCGGCATTCCTAAAGCCATCTATAACCTTTTTCATTAAGATGGCATCAGATACGATCATGCTCTCCGTTATCTCCACATGGATATAGTCCCTGGGAATGTTGTATTTGGCTACTGCATCCTCTACAACCCTTAGCATGTTAGCATTTTCAAAATCTAGTTTAGAAAAATTCACAGATGCGGAAACTGTATCGAGATTTTTTTCTAATCTCTCAGAGATATCTGAACAGACTTTTTCTACAATATAGCTATCAAGCTTGTGAATCTGTCCGCTATCTTCCAAAGGCCCTATGAATTTGTCTGGTGAAAGAAATCCATAAACAGGGTCGACCCATCTGGCAAGAGATTCAGCTCCACATAGCTGTCCTGTGAGCGTACGAATAACAGGCTGGTAAAAGGCCTTAACCCAACCCTTCTCAATGGCAACATCTATGTTTTTTACCACATAATCGGCTATATTCCTATCATTTACGGCATTGTTATCCGATTTACCCATGCGCGATATCTCCACACAGCATTGTCGATATATTGATTATAACACATATTAGTATAGGCTGATAGCGTATAATGTAACGCTTAAATAATGCCTGTTTTTATCCGATATACAAGATATATCGACATATATTTTTTGCCTAATATAGTTACCATATTAATCTCAATGGAATAAGGATAAAAGATGCGCTCTCTAAAAACCAAATTAGCTATTTCTATGCTGCTTGTGATATTTACAGTTATTCTGGCTATCACATTGCTCAGCGTGATCTTCATACGTAAAACTGCCAGCCGTAAGGCAGACCAGCTACTGCTGATGCTGTGCGAAAATGGTCAGTATAGTTTAAATTACTATTTTGACAGTGTTCAGTATTCGGTAAATCATATTACTTCATTTGTGGAAGACGACTTACAAGGACTTGATGATGAGCATCTCAATAAACATATGGAAAATGCCCGTGAATATTTCGATTTTATTATTCCTAAAACCGATGGCGTTTTGACATACTACTATCGTATAGACCCTTCTATCTCTTCTACAGTAAAGGGTTTCTGGTACACCAACATTGATGGCAAGGGATTTGTTGAGCATGAAGTAACAGATATCACACTTTATGATGTAAATGACACATCAAACCTGGTATGGTTCACTGTTCCCAAATATGAAGGAAAGTCTATCTGGCTTCCGCCCTACGTAACAGATAATCTGGATGTTACGGTAATTTCTTATGATGCACCTATTTATTACAAGGGACAGTTTATCGGAGTTGTCGGAATTGAAATTGACTATTCGGCTATGGCTAAAGAAATTAACAGTATTAAATTCTATGATAATGGATATGCTTTCTTAAGTGATGCCTACGGAACACTCTTTTACCATCCATATATTGATGTAGCAAATTTGCCTCCGGGGAAGACCAGGCAAATGCCCTACAGCAATAAAGCTGAGACTAGATCTGCGAAATATGTCTATGATGGAGTTCTCAAGGAAGCTGTATGGCTTCCTCTTAGCAACGGCATGTATCTGAACATCACGGTCCCTATTGATGAAACCCAGGGTGAATGGCGCGAACTTATTTTGGGGATCACGATATGCGCCATAATAGTGCTGATAATTTCAGGTATACTGCTGATCACTTTCCTTGGCTATATAACCAAGCCGCTTGAACAGCTTACTGAGGCCGCAGACCAGATAGATAAAGGAAACTTCGAGGTCTACTTAAATTATGATAAAGATGATGAAATTGGAAGACTTACCAAGTCCTTCAAGAAATTGTCAGGAAATATGAAAGCCCATATAAACGCTCTGAATGAGCAGGTATTTATTGACTCTCTTACTCACGTCAGAAATAAGGGTGCTTTTTCTCTTGCAGTTGAGGAGCTGCAGGAACAGATCAATAACGGGTCGATAGATCCTAATTTTGCCATTGGTGCCTTTGACTGTGACAACCTGAAACATATCAATGATCAATACGGTCACGATAAAGGTGATCTCTATATACAAAAAGCCTGCAATACAATCAGTGATGTATTCAAGCGAAGTGCCGTATACAGGGTTGGCGGAGATGAATTCTTTATTATTCTGGGGCATGAGGATTTCCATAACCTCGACTTCTTACTGGAACGTTTTGACAAAGTTGTAGAAGAAATAAATGCCTCAGCTGAGGCTCCCTGGGATAAGGTATATGTGTCAAAGGGATTTGCTATCTATGATCCGTCTAAAGACAATATCGTCCAGAAAATAATGCAGCGTGCGGATATGCTGATGTACGAAAATAAGCGGGAGCGAAAAAAAGGCGGTGCCAATTAGTGATCAGCTCCGCCTTTGGTAAATCATATTATTGCTCATGCAGCTTGTAGTCTACATCTTCCTTGATTATTTCAAGCATTATCGCCGCAAACTGAGGGTCGAACTGTGTTCCTGAGCCCTTCTCAAACTCTCCTTTGACCACATCCTGAGGGATAACGCCCCTGTAGCTTCTGTTACTGGTCATGGCATCGTAGGCGTCAGCAACAGCAATTATTCTGGCTTCCTCCGGTATATCATAGCCTGAAAGTCCATCAGGATAGCCTCTTCCATCAAAGCGCTCATGATGCCATCTTGCACCGATTGCAAGCATAGGCATCTCCTCAATATTCTGAAGTATCTGTGCCCCTCTTCCCGGATGGGTTTTAATCTTTTCAAACTCCTCATCTGTGAGCTTGCCCGGTTTATTTATAACAGCATCTGGAACTCCTATTTTACCTACATCATGGAGAAGTCCCATCATGTAGATTTCTTCCTGCCTGTCATAGGAATAACCGGCTCTTTTGGCAATTTCTCTGGCATACTCGGCAACTCGTCCCGAATGGCCCTTGGTATAGGCATCTTTGGCATCAATCGCATCAGCAAGAGTATGTACAACATGAAGTGATAAGCCCTCTATCTCTTTGGTCTTGCGCTCTACTTCAGCGTGCAGATCGCGCTGTAGTCTGATAAGATCAAGCAGGTGTCTTACTCGAAGTATCAGAACCTCAGCGGCAAAGGGTTTTCTGATAAAGTCCATGGCTCCAAGGGACAGTCCTTTCGTCTCCGAGGCGCAGTCATCATTGGCGGTAAAGAAAATAACAGGTATTTCTTTCCTGTCGTTTTCTTTTTCCCATTTTCTTAGAAGCTGCAAGGTTTCAAAACCGTCCAGATCAGGCATCTTGATATCAAGAAGTAACATATCTATCGAGTTTTTTGTGACATAATCCAGCAAAAGTCTGCCGCTTTTAAGGCAGGTGACCTTGAAACCTGCGTCAGCAAGAACTGTGCTTGCACTTCTCAATATGATCGCATCATCATCTACAACAACTACTCGCTCTTCCATTTTGCAACCTCTCAGCTATGCTATCTCATCCCGCTTACTTTTTGCTACGCTCTGCTATAGTCTAGTCATCCCACAAGTTTCCATAAGAACTTATTGCTTCATCTACTGTCATAGTACCATTTGCAACCTTATATGCGGCTGCGCGGAACTCTTTATTAACAGCGTCATTCAGGCCCGTATCCTGGTAGCTGAAATATCTATCCTCCGGGAAACCATCCAGAGATGAATATACTTCGTCCAAAGAAAAATCGTTGGTCGGTGTGATCAAACGCTTGATCGCAGCCATGTTTCCAAGCTCTTTTTCTCTCATAAGAAATCTGATAAATTCGTTGGTCATATCAAGATTTGCGCTGTTCTTGTTTACACTAAAGAACAGATTGACTGAATCCAGGAAATATCCACCCTCATCATCAATCGGAACCACGTAGAATTTGTATTTAAAAGGCTCTGCCAAAAAAGCTTCTGACTTACTCTCACGCTTTTGCGTACCTGAAACCATGTCGCCGCTTCCAAGCATCATTGGGACATCCCCTTCGAAAAAGCGCATGATCACGGCATTGTAGTCATCTTCAATCTGCTCACTGCATAACTCCGGATTCAAATACCCTGAATCTACAAAAGACTTGATCTTCTCAAGTGCGGGACGCATCATTTCTCCGGCAGACGGATCTAATGAGTTAAGCTGTTCTATAGAATCAGGATTCTTAATTACATCGGCGCAGAAAAGAGGAAACGAGAAAGGATAGTATATTCCGGCTACAGTAACCCCGTTAGCTCCCATGATAGGTGTCTCATATCCTGCTGCCTTGAGCTTATCGCAAGTCTCTACCAGTTGCTTGTAATTCTCCGGAACCTTAAGCCCGTTCTTTTCAAAAATATCCATATTTACAAGCATTCCATATGACCTTGTAAAAATCGGAAGCATGACAACATCACCGTTTTCTAGTGTCCACATCGCACCTTTGCGGATGCAGCCAAGGTCGATGCCCAGGGCCGGATCTGATAAAACTTCTGCATTTTCAAAAACAGCATCCATCTTATCATCCTCAAGCATCCAGGTTGCCGTTACATAAATATCAGGAGCTTCATCACTCATAAGTGCACTTGTGATCGTGTTATTGTAATCATCAAGATTGACATAATTAAGGCTAACATTTGGATAATACTCATAGAAGCGCTCAAATTCGCTCTCTAGTGATTCAAAATTTGAGTAGTTGCCTGCAACTGTAATCTGGCACGACGTTTCTGTAGACAATTTGGGCTTAAATTCTGCACTTTCAGCTGACTTTTGTCCGCACGCCATAAGACCAAACACCAATGTAATGACAGATACAAATACAAGAACTTTTCTTGTCATCATGTTGCCTCCTTTTCATTTCCTGACAAAATATCAGGTATCAGGTCGTAGTCAAAATTATCGACAGCTCTTTTAAGGTTCTCAAACCTCTCCGCCTCATTCTCCGGAAATCTGTATTCTTCCAGAGATTTCATAATTCCTATCACACCATCGTAGTCAAAGGCGTTACACAAACCAGCAAGGTCTTCATAAGCTTTTTTAATATCCTTATCAGAAATAGGGGGCTTCTCACCCTCCGCTTCATTCTTGGCATCTTCGAGTGGCTCAAGCTCTTTTACCAGATTCCTGTACTGGGTCAAAAGAGCTCCTATCTCCCTTTCAAGCGTCTCTGTATCACCTGTTTCTCCAGCCTTTTCAAGTCTCGCAGCAAAATCGCCAAGATTGGCGGCTCCTATAATACGAGAAGTACTCTTAAGCGCATGGATCTTAACAGTTGTATTCTTGATATCTTTTTCTTTCCAGTACTTTTCTATCTCCTGAGCATTTCTTTCTGCAGCTTCCAGATACATCTCAAGTGTGGCGATGTAGGAATCCCGGCTTCCACAGTGGGTTATACCTGTTTTAACATCAAGTTCCTCAAGATTCATTATGAAGTCCGGAATAAGGCAATCTTCCTCCTCTTCATCTTCAGATGCAGGAGCAATCTTATCCTCAGGAATATACTGAAGCAGCAGCGCTTCCAACCTGTCCGGATCGATCGGCTTGGTTATATAATCATTAAATCCAGCTTTTATGTAGGTTTCACGCACGCCGGAGATAGCATTGGCTGTAAGGCACACTATAGGAGTCTTGACGTTTACAGAACCGGGAATCTTCCTCATTTCCTGCAAAGTCTCAATACCATCTTTGTCCGGCATCATATGATCCAGAAAAACTACATCGTACTGCCTGTGTCTATATAGTGAAATGCCTTCATCTCCGCTTGTTGCCGTATCTATCTGAACCTTGGTACGCTTTAGCAGACTCTCAAAAACTGACAGATTGACCGGTGTATCATCAACCACAAGAAGCCTTGCATCAGGTGCAGTGAACCTCTCGCGGTATTTCTTTCTCTCTGAAACTGCTCTTCTGAAGGTTTCCTCGTAATCACCTATAGGATTCCAGTCCTTAACTCCCTGAACCAGCTTAAAAGAGAAGGTCGAACCCTTACCGTACTCACTCTCAACCTCTATATGGCTTCCCATCATATTGAGGAAGCTCTGGGCTATACTCATTCCAAGGCCGGTTCCTTCAATATTTCTGTTCTTACTCTCTTCAATACGTTCAAAGGCTTTAAAGAGGCGCTTCATATCTTCAGGCTTGATACCGACACCGGTATCGCTGACACTTATGTTTAGGCAGATTTGGTCAGGCGAATCTTTCATTTTCTCAAAGGTTGCCTTGAAGTTGATCGATCCCTCTTTGGTGTATTTGACCGCATTGGAAAGAATATTGGTTATTACCTGCTTAATACGGATCTCATCGCCGTTTAATATAACGGGAATATTCCTGTCCACATCAAGATTGAAGGCAAGTCCCTTATCCTCTGCCTTGACCTGAACCATATTCACCAGGTCGTTAAGAAGGGACGCAAAGCTGTAGTCGACATTTATAATATCCATTTTACCGGCTTCTATCTTGGAAAAATCAAGTATGTCATTAATAAGTCCAAGAAGTGTTCTTCCGGCTGTTCGTATGCTCTCTGAATATGCCACGATCTCTTCCTCATGGCTATCGCGCAGTACCATCTCATTAAGGCCCAGAATTGCATTCATAGGAGTACGAATGTCATGGGACATAGTCGAGAGGAAATGAGATTTAGCCTCATTTGCCTGATTTGCCGCTTCCGCAGCTTCTGCAAGCTTTATGTTGTAGAATCTTAGTATCAGGTAGTTAAATCCCAGGAGCAGCAATAGTCCCAAAGACACCATTCCCAGAAGCAACCAGTCCACTACTGTATTAGTTGCCTCCAACTCTTTAGCCGGTATATAAGCTAATAGAAAAAGAGTATTCATGGACTTTAAGGGTGTATACGATATTACGCACTCCTCTTTTTTGGAGTTATACATCCTCATGATTCCGGTTTCTGATGTGATCATCTCTGTTATTTTCTTGTAAACGGCTATATCCACATCA
>JAEEGL016774142.1_pt1 | contig 15819 bp, 9 predicted proteins | sample 9134231 | NCBI WGS metagenome assembly JAEEGL01 (sample SAMN16246548, study PRJNA631951) | gut metagenome | biome: gut microbiome; feature: rumen; material: fiber-attached | host: Bos | place: Iran: Karaj | collected 2018-10
TACCGGGTACAACATTGAAGTGACGGGCGGTGAGTTTGTCCTGGCTGAGCAGGTCTATGTATACCGCGCTGAGGACCGGGCCAAGGAAAGCCGCCTGGGCAAGGGCAAGGTGAAGCGCGCCGCGGCGGTGGCCGTTAAAGGCACCGAGAACGCAAGCATCCTGAAGATGCATGTGAAGAACGGCGACTTTGTGGAACGCGGCGAGGTGCTGTTTGAGACCGTGGAAGGTGTGCTGAACGGCTATTACGCGCCGGACAACAACATCAAAACCCCGGTGACGGGAATTATTACCGACGCGCCCAAGAATCCGGGCGAGACGGTCAGCAAGGGCGACACCCTGATGACGGTTGTTCCTTCCGACAGCTTCCAGGTGGAGTTTGAAGTGCCTGAGGAAGAACTGTTCAGCCTGAAGGAAGGGCAGAACGTGACGATGGAACTCCGCTGGGACAGCACCGCGGACAAGATCTATTCCGGAAAGATCATTTCCATCTCCCATAAGAGTGAGGATGCCAAGGAAGGCTCCGACAAGACGGTATACAAGGCATATGCCTCCTTTGAGCCGGACGAGCGGATCCGCCTGGGCATGACGATGTACATTTATATCAACGAAGATGAAGAACCCGAACCGGACGAACCGGCCGCGGCGGAACCTGAAGACGCGGAAGAACCCTAACAGCCGGAAAACAACATAAGGAAAAAAGAAATCCGGAAATACCAGGAGCAGAACTGTGCCGGACAGGCCGGTTCTGACGGCGGCTGATGCCAGTCTGCTGAAAAGGCAATAGTCATTCTTTCGCCGGAACTGTATCGGCCCTGTCGGACAGTCCGGCGAAAAAACAGAAAAAGACGGAGGAAACCGACGAATGAAGAAACTGAACGTGAAAACAGTGGTTTTATGTATTCTGGCGATGATTCTCTGTGTGACAAGCTGTGTGCCGGCGTTTGCCTCGACCGGGGACCGTGTGGTTTACCGTGTGAAAGCCGGCGCGGACGGATCTTTTGAAGCCGGTATCAGAGGCGCGTGGAAGACCGGGGACGGTTTCTGTGTCCTGCTGAGAGGAGTGCAGACGGAGATCCTCCGATACAACGATATCCAGGGCGAACCGGAAACATTTATGCTGGAAATGCCGCATTACTCCGCATTTGATTCCGATGAAGGTGAAGCGGCCGTGGGCATCGAAGGAATTGAAGGCCCTGCGGATGCTGAAGGTACTGAAACGCCTGAAACGGCTGAGCCTTCCGTCGCTCCCGTACCGGAGAACGCCGGAGACAGTGAAGATGACGAAGAAGATGAGGATGACGAGGAAGACGGATTCCTGTTTACCAAGTCCGCCTCGGAAAAAGCGCCTGAAGAAGCGAATGTACTGGATGAAGACAACAGTTTTTATGACCTGGAAAACTGCTTCTGCTGGAATGATGAGCTGTACTCCCTGACAGCAACCGGTGTCACAACAGAAAAAGACGGCGATTACCAATATAAAATCAATAAAGTTTCAGTCATGCATGTGAAACTGGAAGACGGGAAGATCATCCTGGAGAAGAGCAATGTGCCTGACCTGGATCCGCAGTATCTGGTCCAGAATTATGGTGAGTATGAAAGCATGATGTGGCTTAACCATGCGTTTACCTCCGGCAATTACTTTGTGGCGTATGCCTGGAATGACAGCCCGAAGGTTATCATATATGACCTGACAGACGGCTCCGGCAGGGAAATGAGCGTAAACTATGATACGAGTATTGCCCCGGGCGGCGACGATTTCATTCTGACGACCCATTCAACATGGACGAGTGAAGAAGTGAGCGCAAAGATCTGCAGGATGAACCTAAAGGACCAGAGCGAGGAAGAACTGACAGAGATCAAGGGACTCAGCGACAATCAGATCGGCCTTTACTATGACCAGGAGAAAAACGCGCTGTATTATGTGGCTTCCGGACAGCTGTGGGTTATGCCGGAACTGGATCCGGAAAAAGCGGAGGCGGTGAATGACTGCGCGGAAAATTCCGCGAACCTGGAACTGCTGCCGGGCGGATACATGCTGATCTGGTCCGATAACACAGTGATGATCAAGAACACTGACCCGTCGCAGCGCGGAGACGGAACTACGCTGAATCTTTATTATGCATCCTATGACGCGCAGGCCGCGAACGACGCAGTTTTTGAAATGTCCAATGCCCGGAGCGATATTTCAGTTATTCTGCAGCAGGACTGGTACAGCAATGTTGATCTTCTGCAGACCATGATGAACCGCGACAGCCACACGGATGTCTTTGTTATGCCGTATAATGAGAACGCGTTCAATGCGGTCAGGAACCGGGGATACCTGCCGGACCTGAGCGATAACGCGCAGCTTGCCGGCTATGTTGAGCGGATGTATCCGTATCTTCAGGAAGCGGCGAAGAAGGACGGAAAACTCATCGCTGTTCCGGTCAGCGCAAATCCGGAGGCAATGAGGATCAACATGACCGCATGGAAAAGACTGGGCGGTACGGAAGAGGAACTGCCCGGAACGTGGGATGAGTTCCTGGACTGGATCATGACACTGCCGAAACGGCTGGAAGGCACGGAATACAAGCTGATGAATCCCTATATGGACTACACCTCGTTCCGCGCCGGGATCGGCGACATGATCATGAATAATTACCAGCTCGTCATGGACAGAAAAGGAGCGGATTATTCCTTCAATACGCCGCTGCTGAAGAATCTGCTGCAGCGTGTCGCGGACATTGATTATGAAGCGCTCGGCATCCCCAAAGAACTCACTGAGGAAGAAATGAATGAAATAACGGGCTATTCCACGGAAGAGCTGCTGCTGGACACTTCCGGTTACAGCATGGGGGGTATTGGCGCTTTCGACCCGATGGTTCCGCTGGCCCTGAGTATCAGCAAGGATGAGGATCCGATTATTCCGGCAACAATCTACGCAGGATTTGTGAACCCCTATTCCGAGCATCCGGAAGAGGCGAAGGAGCTGCTTGCGCTGATCCTGAAAAACCTGGATCTCCAGACACAGTACGTGCTGTTCACTGACAAGACGGAACCTGTTGAATACTCTTATGCAGCGGAATCGCGGGAATGGCATGAGAAGTATCTGGCGGAACTCAAGGACAGCCTTGAGAAAGCAGAGGACGAAAACAAGGCCCTGATTGAGGAAGAACTCAGGAATGAGGAAAAGAACTGGGAGCAGCAGGAGCACTGGCTTTGGGCTGTGAGCCGGGAAATGCTTGATGTTTACCGGAAGTGCCAGGATAAACTGACCATACAGAATTATAATATCTTCAGAAGCCTGTGGGACGCGGAGAACGACAAGGAATACACCAGGATTGTGAAAGGCCTGTACGGATACGATATGCCGGACCGGAATACAGAGAATACCAGCCTGGAGGAAGCCCTGGCCCTGATTGACCAGAAGGTCCAGATGAAGCGCAGGGAAGGAAACTGATCCGGACGCACAAACCCGTGCCGGACAAGCCGGACTTTCCGGTTTGTCCGGCGCTGTAATTGACGGAGGAAACTGTAACAATGAATCAACTGAACGGAAAAACAATAATTCTGTGGATCATGGCATTGATCCTGTGTGTGACGGCGTGCTGGCCGGCGTTTGCCTCGGCGGGGGACAGGGTGATCTTCCGGAGCAAAACCGGTGACGACGGAATGTCAGAAGACTGGATTGACAGCGTCTGGAAAGCCGGCGACGGGATTTATGTGGTGATCCGGGGTAATGACGATACCGTTCTGGCATACAGGGATCTTCAGAGCGAACCGGAGCGGTTCACGATGAAGCGCTGGGGTTTTGCCAACGAAGACAGCGAAGCGGCAGAGTCCGCCATTGGTGAAACTGCCGCGGTACAGGCGCTGCCTGTCCTTGGAATCGGTGATGAGGATAACGAGGACGAGGGTGACGAGGACGAGGACGACGAGGATGACAACAGCTTCCTGGTCGCAAAAACCGCTCCGGAAGAGGAGAACGGGGAGAAAGAACCGGAGCAGAGTACTCCCATGGATTTTTATGTGGAAAACTGGTTTGTGTGGAATAACGAACTGTACGGCATAGGCGCAGTCCAGACATCCACTGAAAAAGGAAACCGGGTGGACAGCATAGCGATCCGCCGCGCAAAGCTGGAGGACGGAAAGATTATTCTGGAGGACAGCGGCCTGCCGGAACTGGACCGGGAACACGTGGTCGAAAGCTATGACGAATCAGAAAACTTTACCGGTATATACAACCTGTTTACAGCGGGCAATTACCTGATCGGGATAAGCTACGGCATGACGCAGAAACTGGTGGCGTTCAACCTGACGGACGGTTCCTCCAAAGCGATGGAACTGGATTATGAATCCAGCATTGAGGCCGCCCGGAATGATGATCATTCCTTCCTGCTGTGCCGCGGGAAATGGACCGGGGATTACAGCACCGCGGACGTAACGGTCAGCCGGGTGAATCCGGAAGACCTGAGCGAGGAACCGCTGACGGAACTGAAGGGATTGAAGGATACCCGGATAAGCCCCTGCTATGACGGGGAGAAGAATACCCTGTATTACGTGGCCGGCGGACAGCTGTGGGCAATGCCTGAACTGGATCAGTCAAAGGCTGAGGCGGTGAATGAGTGCCCGGAGCAAAGCCCCAACACGATCCTGCTGCCGGACGGCTATGTCCTGATCTGGTCCAACCGGACGGTGATGATCAAGAATACCGATCCGTCACAGCGCGCGGATATTACGCTGCGGGTTTTTGACAACTGGAATACCGACGCCATGAACGAAGCTATTTTTGAAATGGGCAACCAGCGCAGGGATATTTCGGTGATCCTGCAGCAGGAATGGAGCAGCGGCTCCAACGATATCCTGCAGGCCATGATGAACCGTGACGGCCAGACGGATATCTATATTATGCAGTACAACGGAAATGATTTCAGGGCGCTGCGGAACCGCGGATACCTGACGGACCTGAGCGATAACGCGCAGATTGCCGCGGAGACGGAACGGATGTATCCCTGGATTCAGAATGCCATGAAACAGGACGGGAAAATCATCGCGGTCCCGGTCGGTTTCTATTCGGAGACATACAATATCAATATGTCTGCCTGGAAAGAGATCGGCGGAACCGAGGAAGAGCTGCCCCGGACCTGGGAACAGTTCTTTGACTGGATAGAGACGCTGCCGAAACGCCTGGAAGGCACGGAGTATACTGCGGTCGAACAATATATGAGCCGGACGGGCTTCCGCATGTCAGCCGCCTCGGTCATCCTGGCTGAATATCAGGCGGTTATGGACAGCAAGGGTGAAGATTACGCTTTCAATACGCCGCTGCTGGCCGGCCTGCTGAAGCGCCTTGAGAATCTGGATTATGAAACGCTGGGCCTCCCGGAGGAAGTGAACTATGAAGAAGCGGATGACGGGGGAGACGATTGGCATACCCCGATGGTGAGCAACTACGGATACAGCGGCATCACCGGCTATGATGACGGATATGTTCCGCTTGTGCTGTCATTTAGCGAGGAAGAACCCGCGATGCTGCCGGTAACGATGTACGCGGCATTTGTGAATCCGTATTCCGAACACCAGCAGGAAGCGAAGGAACTGCTTGCGCTGATGCTGAAGAAGATGGATATTTATTCCCAGTACAAGTTATTCACCGACAAAACGGAGCCCATACAGATTCCGGACATGGATGAGATGGTGAAGAACCATGAAAAAACCATGGAGGAATACCGGAAAAAGCTTGAGAAAGCGGATGACGCTGAAAAGCCAATGCTTGAGGAGTGGATCCAAAGCGAAGAAAAATACTGGAATGATAAAGACCGCTGGATGTGGACGATCAGCCCGAACGTGATTGCCACATACCAGAAGCTCTCGTCAGTTCTCATTGCACAGGATTCAGCTGTCATAGATGAACTGTGGGGAACGGAAGAGAAAAAGGAACGTGACCAGATCTTCAAGGGCCTGTTTGGATATGAAGACCCGGAGAGCCAGGATAAGCCCGGGAATGTCGCCATTGAAGAAGCGCTGGACATGATCGACCGGAAGATCCAGATGAAACGCAAGGAAGGGAACTGATCCTTTTTGTACAAGAAACTGAGACAGGCGTGGCTTTTTCTGCTGCCGGGACTGGCAGGCCTGCTGATATTCTATATCATTCCCTTTGTGGGAGGTATCTGGTACAGCGTAACAGACGGCACTGTGCAGAACGCCTTTGTGGGAATCAATAATTACGTGTCTGTATGGAACAACGTGATGTTCCAGCTGGGGCTCAGAAACACGATGGAGCTTTCCCTGGTCTGTGCCCCGCTCCTTTTTGTTCTTTCCTTTGTCCTGGCTGCGGGCCTGCACAGGATCCGCCCTGCCGGCGGCTTTTTCCGCGCCAGCGTGCTGATGCCCTACCTGATGCCTTCATCAGCTATCCTGATGATCTGGCTGCTGTGGTTTGACTTCGGCGGCCCGGTGAACCACCTGATGACCGCGCTGGGCGGGAGCCGGATTGACTGGCTGAGCGGGGCGGAACTCCGGGTACCTGTGGTGCTGATGTTCCTGTGGAAGAACCTGGGCTTCTGCCTGGTGATTTTCCTGTCCGCGCTGCAGTCCATTCCGGAATCCCTGTATGAGTACGCGACGCTGGAAGGAGCTTCCTTCATGCGGCAGACCTTCGGGATTACCCTGCCGCTGGTGATTCCCTCGGCTTTCCTGGTGGCAATCATGTCCTTTGTATCCGCTTTCCGGATTTTCAAGGAAGTCTATTTCATTGCCGGCGCCTATCCTGTGGATCCGCTGTATACGCTTCAGAATTACATGAACAACATGTATAATAACCTGAACTATCAGAACGTGACGACGGCAGCGTATATTTTTGCCGTGATCGTTTTTGTACTGTTCGGGCTTCTGTTCCTGAGCCAGCGGAAAGCGCTGAAACGGCTGGGAGGTGACTGACAGAGATGAGAAACCGGAACAGCATCGGGATCTGGGCTGCCCGGATCCTGCTGACACTGCTGGCAGTCATCATCCTGCTGCCGATGGTACAGACATTCCTGTATTCCTTCTCCTCCACCGGTGAGATGACAGCCCTGATGAATACGAGGGATAACAGGAACCTGAACGAATGGATGGATCCGCACCTGTCCCCCAATCTGTTCTCCCTGGGACAGTACGAGCAGGTGCTGATCAAAGACGATAAAATCCTGTTCTATTTCACCAACTCCGTGAAATACGCCGCGGCCATCCTGCTGGGACAGACACTGGTGATTCCGGCGCTGGCTTTCGGACTGAGCAAGTTTAAATTCCGCGGCAGGGAAGCAATCTTTTTCCTGATTGTGATGCTGATGCTGCTGCCCTTCCAGGTGACGATGGTCCCGAACGTGCTGACGCTGCGTTTTATGGGACTTATGGACACGGTCTGGGCGGTGATCCTGCCGATGATCTTCGCGCCGTTCTTTATTTTCCTGCTGCGGCAGTATATGATTGCCCTGCCGGACGAACTGCTGGAGGCGGCTTCGATGGACGGAGCCGGACCGTTCCGGTCCTTCCTGTGGATTGTGCTGCCGGTCTGCCGGCCGGTGCTCGGCGCGGCCGCGGCGCTCTCCTTCGCTGAAAGCTGGAACCTGGTGGAACAGCCGCTGACCTACCTGACACACCGGCTGGATCTGATGCCGCTGTCCACACAGTTCAACCAGCTGACAAAGAGCCCGAAAGGGTATGAGTTTGCGGGCGCGGCACTGTACATTCTGCCGGCGCTGCTGATTTACCTGTTCTTCCAGGAAGACATCCTGGCCGGGATCCAGCTGACAGAAATGAAATAAAGGCAAGCCTGAAAGGCGGAAAGGTCTGGTTTGGATATGCAATTCAAGAAATTCGCTCTGCGGGGTATGATTATTCTGGCGATTGTGATCGCGCTGTGCATACTGTTTTCCGGTACGCTCCGGACACTGGCTACCCCAAAGGTCGCCTTTGCGGAAAAAAGGACGGGCAAGATTGAGCAGAACGTTGACCTGGAGGGCTCAGTTGTTTTCCCGGACCAGTTTGAGCTTTCACTCAGGGTTCCGGAAGGCCTGGGGCTGACCGTGACGAAAATCCATGTGATCAACGGCCAGAAAATGAAGGCGGGAGATGTGCTGATTTCCACAGAGGTCACAGAAGTGGAGTCAAAGCTGGAGGAGCTGCAGGGCAAGGTTGACGAGGCAATGAGCGAGCTGGAGGAGTGGCAGCGGAAGCACAGTGACATCCGCCTGAGCCGCAACGAGCAGCTCTGGATGGATGCCTATGAAGCTGCCCGGGAAGCGGAAGCGGCAGAGCTGGAGGTCCGGCTGGCACTGATGACCGAGCTGAATGTGTCGAAGGCCAGCAAGCTGACGGAAAAGAACGTCAGCAAGGGAAGCGATGAAGCCAAGGCGCTTTATACCCAGTGGCAGGACGCCGTGAAGGCGATGGAAACCGCACAGAAGAAGCAGGAAAACCTGAACCGGTACGCGGTTGATGAAGATACCTGGAAGACGCTGAAGGACAAGCAGGCCTCATTAAAAAAGAAAAACGACGCCGAAAGCCAGATGATCAAGATCCGGCTGCTTGAAAAACAGGTGGGCACCATCAGGGCTCCCCATGACGGCTATGTCATTGAGCTGAAGGTGGAGAAGGGAAGCTCGCTGACCGGTGAGAACGTCCTGCTGCTGTACACCCCGGAAGGCGTGAATCCGGTGATCCGCGCCGAAACAAAGAAAACAGACAAGCCGATCCAGAAAGGCGCGGAGATTTATATCCTGCCGGAGGATTCCAGCAGAGGCAGAAAAGTCAAAACAAAGGTGATATCCACCGGCGTGACGGATACCGGCATTCCCTGCGCGGACGCGGAAATCACGGATGACGTGATTTATGAACACGGTTCAGTCAGCAGTATGCTGCAGAAGAAGATCTCCATGCGGGTGATCAGCCGCGCGAAGGAATCCTCAACCCTGATTACAGCAGCAGCGGTACAGGGGAACGGAGATAACTGTTTTATTTATATTGCCGAACCGTTTACGACGATGACAGGAGAAACCAGGTACCGCCTGAGAGAACAGAAAGTGACTGTCCTGGGAAGAAACGACGAATGGTGCGCGATTGAAGATGACTATTACTTCGGTGACGTGAAAATCGCGTATTTGTGGGACCGCCAGGTGAAGGAAGGCGATACTGTCATGGAGTATGAAGGAGCAAAGCAGAAATGAAACGGAAATTTCGGATTTCATTTGTGCTTCTGCTGGGAATCCTGCTCCTGGGCGCGGGGCTGATCGGCCTCACCACGGTGCCGGACCTGATGCAGTATGCTTTTCTTCCATCCGCGGAACAGGGATCGTCACTGCCGGAGGCTGACGACGCGGATATGCCTTCCGCGGGACGGTCCGCGGCGGAGGCTGACCTGCTGGAACAGTATGACCACGCCATGGAAACCATGTCGGCCGCATTTCCGCGGCTGACGGTACACGGCGTGATCCCGGACGTGACGCTGACCAATGAAGGACGTTACCAGTCCGTCTTTGTATACGCGGCAGGGCCGTCCTGGGACGCGGTGTATGCCCCGCGGATTGTGAAAGGCCGGCCGATCCTGCGGCTGGACATGGAGAACAAGTCCGGGGTAATCGTACTGGATGAGGGTACTGCGTTCACATTATTCGGGATTGAGGATCCTCTCGGGAAAACCGTGGAAATGAACGGTGAATACCTGGAGGTGGTAGGTGTGGCGGCCCACGGCCGGAAGATCGGCGAGCCGCAGCAGAACGCGGTCTGGATCCCGCTGCGCCGGTATGAGGACTGCAGCATGGCGGTGGTGTCCGCACCGGCGGACTCCGCAGAATATTACACCATGTTTGAAAGCCAGGCGGGCGACTTCTTCTCGAGAGAAGGAACGATGATCAGCATGACCAGGGAAAAGACCGCGGCCATGCTGCCGCTGCTGGCGGTGTTTGTGATCCTGGCGATCTGGGTGATGAAGCGCGTGTTCAGCCGGATCGGCGAATACGGAAAGATCCAGATCGCGAAGGTCAGGGCGGAAAGCAGGCGGCGTTATGCCCTGCAGCTGATTCCCTACGCCATCGGGCATCTGGTGCTTCCGGCGCTGCTGATTGTCCTGGCGGTGGCCGCCTGTTACGGTGTGGCGGTGCTGGCGATCGGCCCCCTGAAAACCTTCCCGGACAGTATTCCGGACACGCTGGGGGAATACACTTCCTGGGTTGAAAAGTTCTGGTACCTGACGGGCCAGGCCGCGAAACCGGTGACCCTGAAGACACCGGAGCTGGCCCAGGTCCAGCTGTGGGGCGGGATGATTCTGTGGGGAACCCTGCTGATCCTGCTGCGGGCGGCGAAGAACACGCTGACCGGTTCCGGGAAACGGAAGGAAGAATGACAGAAAACGGGAGGACGGTGAAAAAACGTTCCCCCGTTTTTTTACTGTTTGCGGATTGACAGTACCTTTTGCAGCATATATTATGGCAGCAGGGATAGTATTAAAACCAGAACATGGAATGAGGTGGCCGGGGTGAAGATATTCAGGAGAACCATAACCCTTCTGCTGGCCTTAACGATTGCGTTGTCCTGCAGTATTCCGCACGCACAGGCTGCCAATGTGCAGGTGCAGCTGCAGGCTGAATACAAGTATTCCGAGGCCCGGAAAATGCTGAAGCTGATCAACGGGCTCCGGACGGGAAACAAGGCCTGGTACATTTCCAGGAACAACCGGACCCGGGTGAGGGTCAAAGGCCTGAAGGAACTGGAATATGACTATAACCTGGAAAAGGTGGCTATGCAGCGGGCGCTGGAGATCGCGGTATACTTCAGCCATACCCGGCCGAACGGCGCCGCCTGGTCCTCCCTTTATCCCAAGGGATACAGCGCCCGGGGGGAAAACATCGCCTACGGGTTCTGCTCCGTGAAATCGGTTTTCAACGCGTTTGCCGAAGAGAAGGAAAACTATGCCGGGCAGGGACACCGCCGGAATATGCTGAACAAGCGGTTCACCAGGGTCGGTATCGGCGCTGTGCAGGTGGGCAACGTCATGTACTGGGTGCAGGAGTTCGGCGCCGGAGGGGCCAAAGGCTCGGACGGCAGGAAACTGAAGACCGGGAAAGTCAGCGTATCGGAAAAAATCCTGAAGAACAGCGCGTACAAAGTGCAGACCGGCGAAAAAAAGATGACTGTCCAGGTGGGCACCAGCGAGGCTGTGCCGATGGTGGTGATTACCAGCCGGAGCGGCGCGAGGATGACTCTGGAAGGCTGCACCTGGAAGGCGCAGAGCGACCTGGTCCGGGTGAGCAGGGGCAAGGTGACCGGTGTCAGAACCGGTAAGGCACGGCTGACAGCCAAAGCTGCCGGCACCAGCCTGTCTGTGCCGGTGTCCATTGTGAACGAAAAACCCGCTGCCGCGACGCCGAAACCGACGCAGACGCCTGTTGATATAACCATTATTGAGGATTATGAAGCCGCGCTGGGAACGGAATATGTTTTCCTGGAACCCGACGACGAATGCTTTGAAGCGGACGACGAACTGACGGAAGCGGATGATGAAGCCTTTGAGGCGGAAGACTGAAACAAGAAAACAGGACCCGAACGGGTCCTGTTTTACTGATGCCTGCGAAATCAGATGCCGATGAGTTCCTGCTTTGCTTTTTCCAGAACGGTGATGACCCGGTCGCACCAGGCATCGAATTCCGGGTCCGGTACCCGGCACTCGGGATGGGTGAGAATATAATCCAGCGCCTTCCGTACGCCGATATGGAAGGGAACGGTTGTCTTCATATCAGGGACAGCCCTTTTCAGCTTCCGGTTGTCAAAGACGACAGAGACGGATTTGTCCCCGACCAGGCCGCCTTCAAAATCATAACCGTACGGTTTTCCGGCAGCTGCCAGGAAGTCCGCGGAGATATGGTAAGGAACCAGCGTTTTATCCAGCGCGTCGGCAATGGTCTGATGAATCTGGTCCCAGGTGAGGGTTTCATCCCCGGTGATCTGGAAGGCTTCGCCAATGGCATGGCGGTTTCCCATAAGGCCGGTGAAGCCCCGGGCAAAGTCCGTGTTGAAAGTCAGTGTCCACAGGGAGGAACCGTCCCCCGGGATGATGACGGGCCGCCCTTCCATGATGCGGCGGATGACCTGCCAGGAGCCTTTGCTTCCATGGACAGCCACGGGAACGCTGCGCTCATCATAGGTGTGGCTGGGCCGGACGATGGTGACCGGGAACCCTTCCTCCCGGTGCTTTTTCATCAGGAACTCCTCACAGGCGATCTTGTTGCGGGAATACTCCCAGTACGGATTCGCCAGGGCGGTTCCTTCGGTAATGACATAGCCTGCCGCAGGCTTGAGGTAGGCGGAGGCGGAGCTGATATAGATATACTGGCGGGTTTTATCCCGGAAGAGGCGCCAGTCCCGTTCCACCTGGCCAGGTGTAAAGCCGATAAATTCGCATACGGTATCGAAGAACAGCCCTTTGAGCTTTTCAGCGGCATCCGCTTCGTCATTGATGTCCGCGGTGATTGTCCGGACACCGGCAGGCACGTCCGCAGCACGCCTGCCCCGGTTCAGGAGCCAGACTTCCCAGTCGGTTTTTTCAGCCAGGCGCCGGACGATGGCCATACTAATGGTGCCTGTTCCGCCGATAAACAACGCCTTCATCTGTGGGACACCCCCTATGTTCATTTTTCCCGGTTGAGATGAGTTAATCATAACATGAGGGAGAAAAGTTGGGAAGGGGATTGTGCCGGAAAAAAAGAGTGAAATTCCCAAAACAATTTCCGGTTTTCACTGCGTCTGTATGGGTGTAAGGGGAAAACAAAAAAGAAGTTTACTGTTCCCGTCAACCCTGTACCGGCGGATGTGAAAGCCCCCTTCGAAGAATAATACCATCGGATAAGAGAAGGAGACTGAGACAATGAAGAAACTGACTGCACTGCTTGCGGCCCTGATGATGCTCTTTGGCATTCTGTTCAACGGCGCCCTGGCCGCGTCCAATGAATTTACGTTTATTGAACCCTACGACGGGAATGACATTTATCAGGGACCGTCATTCCCGGACCTTACAGATGAACTGATCCCGATCAATCTCAGCCGCGAAGACCAGGGAATCCGTTTCGAGGTCGTAGCCGGTGTGGTGAAGGGAACCCATGCCTGCTTTGAATGTTCAGTACAGGACCTGGAGGGAGATCGGGTCAACCAATATGCTGTCAGGTGTTCCCGTATATCCGATAACATCGTGAGCACTGGAAAAACGAGCAGTATGACAGACTTGTCTGAGGATGAAGCGAACCATAAGGTGACGCTCAGGATTCAGAGCAGATTCCACCAACCGCCCGAACCTGAGGACGGCCTGTGCACTATTGAATTCAACCGTATCGAAACCAGATATGGTTTGACGACCGATCTGATTCCCGCACTTAAGGAATACGGGACAACCTCCGAAGGCATCGATGCCCCGGAAGGGGTGCAGGAAGGGTGGTACGAAAGCCATTCCGTGACGGAGGACATGAAGATCCTGGATTATACCCGGCCCCTGAATATCCCCCTGAGGGGAATCGAAAAAACCACGGTGTCCGCCATCGGCTGGATCGACGGCAAACTGCATGTGCAGACCCGCACAGTGGAGGATCCCGATCCTTCCGAAGTCGCCACCCTGACAGGCCGCCGTACGGGAAGCTATGATTACCGCCGTGTTTACTGGACCGACGCGGACAATACGAGATGGGATGAATACATCCTGACAGATACCCCGGAGGATATGGAAAGCGCCGGCCTGAATGCGGAAATTACACAGATCACAAACCGGGTGGACGGTGACTGGTCTGTCAGTTTCCCGATCGACTCTGTCCGGGTCGCTTCGGACGGTTCAGAAGATGGCTTTATGTATGACTGGACTCCGGAAGAACGGGCACGCAGGGCATTCGGGGAAGCGGCGGACAAACTGCGGCCGCTGAACCTGACCGTCGAAAAGCAGGGTGTCCGGATGGAACTTCTCTCCGCCTATGCGGAAGAGAGAAGCCTTTGGCTGGTTTATACCCTGCAGGACCTGGAAGGCAGCAAAAAGCTGGATGCTGACAAGTCTCCCGATGTGACAGTCTCCGTCCTGCCTGTCAGAGCCCCTTTCACAATCACCAGTTCAGATTTCAGCAACAGGGAACGGAAGATGATCTGCCTGAGCCAGATCGATTACTGTGATCCGTTCCCGGCTGAAAACCAGCCTGTTTCCATTGCCTTCAATCTTGAACCGGTTGTGGGAGAAAAGATCAGGATTCCCTTCAGCTTCATGCTGGACGATATCCGGACGGCAGAATCCGGAGATAGCGCCGTCACTGTTCCCGCAGCCATGGAAGGCGATCCCTCTGCCGCTGCCTACGCAAAGATCATTGAAAGTAAAGTCAGGGAACGGTATCCGGAAATCGCGGACAAACTGGAGCCTGTGAACCTGAGCCATGAAGACCAGGGAATCCGCCTGGATGTCCATTATGTCATTGTGGATGGAAGTACCGAATATATTGTCTATTCCCTGCTGGACCTGGAGGCTGACAGCCGGGACGGCAAAATGGATATGTCAGCAACTGCTTTTAAGTATACCCGCTGTACTACCGCTTCAGGATACACGTTTTCCTATGCAGATGAGATTGCCACGATCTGTTCCAATGAATATAACGGACAGACCACCTATGCCCGGATATTCAGACATAACCCGGACGATTCCGGTTCCATCCCGGATGGAGCCCGGCTGGCTTCAATCAACCTGAATTTTGTACCGGTTTCCAAAGGCATAAGTGTTAACGTACTTCCCCAGGTAAAGGAATATGCCGCTGAAGCCGACGGTGTTGATTCACCCGAACTCCTGCCGAATTCGCATTTCCTGGAAAACGAATACCACTGGAAACAGGTTCCGGACAACAAGGCAAAAGTGCTGGATTATACCCGGCCGCTGGACCTTCCGCTGTATCAGACTATTTCCCTGACAGGCGCCGGATGGATTGACGGGAAGCTGCATATACAGGCACATAACAAGGATACGCAGCTGTTCGGAGGATCAGACTTTCATCGCACAGAGCTCCCGGGCAGCGCATATTTCTCATCCCCTTCGTATTTTTCAAATGACGGGCAACTGTACTGGGACGACAACGGCGACGGATACGCAGAATGGTATGAATATACCTTTGACGTCTCTCCTGAAGACCTGGAACAGGCCCAACAGCTGACTGTGCATGTCACGGAATACACTGACATCCTGCACGGCGACTGGACTGTTGAGCTTCCCGGCGCCTGATCCTGATCCCCAAAACCATTCCGGAACGGAAGCGTTTGCTTCCGTTCTGTTTTTTTGTATTTACCCGCAGGCGGGAGAAGGCCAGGGTTACTTGCGGAAATGCGGAAGGTGTGGTATAAAATGGGAATACAGCACACGGGAACCGTACAAAACCACAGCCATATAAGGGCAAAGGATGAGGAACCATGGACAGGGGACATATTTCATTATTTCTTCGCAGGGCTTTTGCGCTGGGATGCGCCCTGACCCTGCTGTTTTCCTGCCTGCCGGCGGCGGCCGGTTCCGCGCCTGACGAAGAAACAGTCCGGATGACCTTCAAGAAATACAAGACCTCCGGCGGCATGGTGCTGGCGGCGAAGGACGGGGAAATCGTATACCGGCAGTGCTATGGCTGGGCAAACAAGAAGGCGGAGGAAAAGATTTCCGAAGACACCTATTTCAAGCTGGCTTCCGTATCGAAGCTGGTAACGGCGCTGCCGGTGATGAAGCTGGCGGAGGACGGCCGGCTGGACCTGGACGAGAACATCGGGCATATCCTGGGAAATCCCGCCTTTGAGGCGGCCAGCGCGAA
>JAEEGL014504661.1_pt1 | contig 15818 bp, 17 predicted proteins | sample 9134231 | NCBI WGS metagenome assembly JAEEGL01 (sample SAMN16246548, study PRJNA631951) | gut metagenome | biome: gut microbiome; feature: rumen; material: fiber-attached | host: Bos | place: Iran: Karaj | collected 2018-10
AGTAGCACGGTAGTGCGGATTCCGAATGTCCGTAGCATGGCGGGAGCGAAAGCGGAGCCATGCGTATATCGCGGAGTAAATTCATTGATAAAAAAGGTTGGACATGAAGAAGTAGCACGGTAGTGCGGATTCCGAATGTCCGTAGCATGGCGGGAGCGAAAGCGAAGCCATGCGTATATCGCGGAGTAAATTCATTAATGCCGCGCTGGCACAGTGTGTTGCAGGACTTTGCAGACCGAACGGACATGAAGAAGTAGCACGGTAGTGCGGATTCCGAATGTCCGTAGCATGGCGGGAGCGAAAGCGGAGCCATGCGTATATCGCGGAGTAAATATCCTTTATTTTACACAGATAAACAGGTACTTAAAGTATTTGTGGTTTGCCTCTGTGTCATAAAGATTAATAAGACTGATAATATACAGATCGGAACAGGCTTTTAGCCTGTTCTTTTTCATTATGGAGACAATTTTCTTATAGGTCTTCTCAATACTTCCGCAGTGGTGGTCATGATAGCAGATTATTGCCATGCTGCCGGGGATAGGATATGTCTCCGAGTTGTCCGAGGGAAGGAATGAGAGACTTATTATGTTGTTGTAGGTGTAGTCGCCCATTAGCAGGTTTTCGCTGCTTATTGTAACTCCTGTCGGAAAGAGAAACAGTGTGTCATCGCTCTGAGCCTTTCCAAGATGTACTGAGATGTCCCCGGCAATATCTTTGGTATGATAGGAACCGGGATGGCTCACAGGGGTGGATCTTACACTGATCTCGGGCAGATAGTCAATAAAAGGCGTGCCGCTTTTCTGGTATTCATAGCCTTCAAGTATCCACATACCAAGGTGTAGGGCTGAAATCTTAATATTCATAAGATACAGCTGCCTTTGCATATCAAGTATCTTGGAATTGACAACTTTTGATATGGAGCTTCTCGAGGAATGGTAGAGGATATCACTTATCTCCTTTATGGAGCATCCGGCCTGGCGCATTGTTGTTATGAAAAAGAATGAAGTGATCTGCGAAGTTGAGTAGTAGTGATATCCATTAGACTCATCCACTCTTGGAGTAAGGATCTTCTGCTCATAGTAATATCTAAGAGTGTCCCTTGTTGTACCGCAAAGCTTTGCAAACCGGCTCACAGAAAGCGTGTATTCAGACTCAGCGTCATTAAGATTCTCAAAATTTCCCATATTCTAAGCCTCACAAATAAAAAATAAGATAAAGGTGTTGACTTGGGGGTAACCCCCAAGATTATTGTATCAGAGAAGTGAAAAAATACAAACGAAAACACAGAAGGAGATAGAACCATGAAAGATGTTAAAGCAACAATCGTTCGTATAATTGCAGAGTACCTTGACAAGGATGAGGCAGAGATCTCAACAAAGGAATCTTTTTCTGAGATAGGTCTTGACTCCCTGGACATCATGGAGCTGGTTATGCAGATGCAGGAGGAACTGGACTGCAAGATCGAGCTGACTCAGGATATCACATCGATCGACAAGCTTGCAGAGTTCATCACCAGACAGTAAACAGATCACCGCATAAAAGGAGAAAAGAATAAATGAAAAATAACCCGGTTTGCGAAATGCTTGGAATCAGATATCCGGTATTTCAGGGAGGAATGGCATGGATCGCAGACGCTGAGCTGGCAGCCGCTGTATCAAATGCAGGGGGTCTTGGGATAATAGCAGCAATGAACTCAAACGGTGAGCAGCTCAGGGAACAGATCGTTAAGGCAAGGAGTCTTACAGATAAGCCATTTGGAGTAAATCTCATGCTCATGAGCCCGTATATTGATGAAGCCGTCGACGTTGTATGCAGCGAGGGCATAAAGGTTGTGACCACGGGTGCCGGGAACCCTTCCAAATATATGGGAAGGCTCAATGAGGCAGGCGTGAAAGTCATATGTGTGGTTGCCAGTGTGGCTCTTGCAGTGATGGTTGAGCGCATGGGTGCCTGCGCGGTGATCGCAGAGGGGTGTGAATCCGGAGGACATGTAGGTGAAACAACGACTATGGCTCTGGTGCCTCAGGTCTCAGATGCAGTAAGCATTCCTGTAATTGCAGCCGGTGGAATTGCTGACGGAAGAGGAATGGCAGCGGCATTTATGCTGGGTGCTGTGGGAATCCAGATGGGGACAAGATTTCTCACAGCAGCAGAGTGCAACGTCCACGAAAATTATAAGGAGAGAGTTCTTAAGGCAGGAGACAGGGATACGATCGTAACAGGAAAGAGACTCGGGCACCCCGTGAGGGCACTTAAGAACCGCATGACAAGAGAATTCTTCAAAAAGGAAATGGATTCAAATACTACCGACGAAGAGCTGGAAAAGATGGGGGCAGGAGCACTCAGGCTGGCGGCTGTAGAAGGCGATGTGAGGATGGGCTCATGTATGTGCGGACAGATTGCGGGACTTGTAAACAGCAAAGATACATGCAGCGGGATAATCACAGGTATCTGCAGGGACGCACAGGAATTGCTAAAACATGCGGAGGAAAAGACATGGGAAAAGTAGCCTTTTTATTTGCCGGTCAGGGGAGCCAGTATGCCGGGATGGGGAAAGACCTTTTTGAAAATATTCCGGAAGTACATGATTTCTTTGGAGTTGCGGAGGCCATAAGACCAGGGACGCTTCTCCAGATGTTTGGCGGTACCGAAGATGAGCTTAAGAAAACCGAGAATACACAGCCGTGCATGTTTCTTGCAGATATAGCAGGGGCTATGGCGCTTGAAAAAAACGGTATAAAGCCGGATGCAGTTGCAGGTTTTTCGCTGGGAGAAGTTACAGCAATGGCAGTTTCGGGTGCGCTTTCAAATGCAAAAGCATTCAGGCTTGTATGCAGGCGCGCAGCTCTGATGCAGAAGGCGGCTGATGAACATCCGGGACAGATGGTTGCAGTCATCGGTATGGATAAAAATGAACTTCAGGAGATATGCGCTGAATATGGTGTATATCCTGTGAATTACAACTGCCCCGGGCAGGTAGTGGTAGCGGGATGTGCAGAGAATATGGATGGGTTCAGGGATAAGCTGACCGATAAAAAGTCCCGCTTTATGGAGCTGAAGGTCGGAGGCCCCTTTCACAGCCCCTACATGAGCGATGCAGCTAAAGCTTTGGAAAAAGAACTCTTAGAAGATCCGGAATATGATCTTAAAAAGACAGACATAGCTCTTTTTGCAAATAAGACGGCAAGGCCGTACCCGGAAGAGAAAAGCGATATCATAAAGACCTTATCGGGGCAGGTGGAGAGCAGCGTTAAATGGGAGGAAACTCTTTTGAATATGGCAGATGAAGGGATAGATACATTCATAGAGTGCGGTCCGGGAAGAACACTCTCAGGCTTTGTAAAAAGAACTGTTCCGGGTGCGAAGATCCTGAATGTGTGCGATATGAAATCCCTGCAGAAAGCTATTGAGGAGATTGGATAAATGTTAAGAGGCAAGAAGATAGTTATAACAGGCGGAAGCAGAGGCATAGGCAAAGCCATTGCCAAGAAATTTGCCCAAAATGGGGCGGATCTGGCTATTGTCGCAACGAGGGAATCGGACGAGGCAAAAGAGACGGTCAGGGAACTTAGGAAAACCGGGAGCGATGTAAGGCTCTATACCTGTGACATCAAAAATCCAGAACAGGTTGAAGCTGTTTCGGAGGAGATACTTACGGACTTTGGCTCTATTGATGTTCTTGTAAACAATGCCGGCGTCACAAGGGACAATCTTTTGCCGAACCTGAGCATTATGGACATTGACAATGTGATCGACACCAATCTCAAGGGAACCATGTGTGTCACCAGGTCTTTTATCAGAAGCTTTGTGCGTCAGAAACATGGCAACATCATAAATATGAGCTCGGTAGTAGGACTTATGGGAAATAAAGGACAGACTAATTATGCCGCTTCCAAGGCGGGACTTGTGGGCTTTACCAAGTCCGTCGCAAAGGAATACGGAAGAAAGAACATAAGATGCAATGCCATTGCCCCGGGATATATTGAGACGGATATGACAGCAGGACTTTCAGATGAAAAGAGAAATGAGCTCATAAAGATGCTTCCTCTGCCGCGGCTTGGCAGGACTGATGATGTGGCTGAACTGGCTCTTTTCCTGGCAGATGACAGGTCGTCTTATATCACAGGGGAAGTCATAAAAGTAGATGGAGGAATGTATGTATAGAGTAGTTGTTACCGGAATGGGAGTGATCTCTCCTGTGGGAAATGATGTGGAGACATTTTGGGACAGCCTTAAAAAGGGGAAACTCGGAGTTGGCAGGATCAGCAAATTTGATGCGGGAAGACTCAAGGTCAGCCTCGATGCTGAGGTCAGGGACTTTGAACCCAAAAAGTACTACGATACCGTGCAGGAGATAAGAAAGTCTGACCTCTACATGCAGTATGCCATGGCAGCCTCGAGACAGGCAGTTGAGATGAGCGGGGTTCTTGATTCTGATCTGGATAAAGAACGCTTTGGTGTATACATAGGATCCGGAATAGGAGGAATAAATACAACAATAAGGGAGACGCAAAAGCTTATGGAGAAAGGCCCTGAGATGGTTTCACCTTTCTTTGTGCCAATGATGATAAGCAACATGGCAGCCGGTGCAGTGTCGATAAAATTCGGTGCCAAGGGGCCTACACTCCCTGTCGTAACTGCCTGTGCCACTTCAACACATACTCTCGGAGAAGCCTACAGAGCCATCAAACACGGCTACGCTGATGCAATCATCGCTGGCGGAACTGAGGCTTCCATCAATGAGCTTGCCATGGCGGGATTTATCAACTGTCAGGCTCTTAATCTTGCAGAGGATCCGGAGGAGGGCAGCATACCTTTTGATAGGAGGAGAGGCGGCTTCGTGATGGGCGAGGGCGCCGGAATACTTATGCTTGAGGAATACGGGCATGCGAAAAAGCGCGGAGCAAAGATATATGCGGAGGTGGTCGGTTATGGCAATACATCAGACGCATATCATATTACAGCTCCTGACCCGGAGGGCGGCGGTGCGGTCCGTGCTATCAGGGCGGCAATCGGAGAAGCGGGCATTAAGGAGAGCGACGAGCTCTATATCAACGCCCACGGTACCGGAACACATCTCAATGATGCAATGGAGACCAGAGCCATTAAGGAGGTCTTTGGAAGCCGCGCCTACGATATTCATATCAGTTCTACCAAGTCAATGACCGGGCACATGATGGGAGCGACGGGAGCTGTTGAAGCCATAGCCTCAGTGCTTGCGCTTAACGAGGGAATAATTCCCCCTACTATCGGCTACAGGGAAAAGGATGAGGAGTGTGACCTTGATTATACAGTCAATAGGGCAGTTAGAGCCGACATTGATTATGCCATCAGCACATCACTTGGATTTGGCGGTCATAACGCATGCATAGCATTTAGGAAGTTTAGTGAGGATGATAGACAATGAATTCTTTACAGGAATATGGAGAGATCTTTCATAAGCTGAATCTGACGGAGCTGACAGTGCAAGAGGGGGATAAGAAGCTGTGTCTTAAAAGAAATTCCGCACCGTTTTCAGAGCAGCAGTATGCCGTCAAAATGACACTGAATAAACCTGAAGAGAGGCAGAAAGCCGAAAATGCTGATGTGCCTTCTAAAGAGTACAGAGCAGATGAGGGGATAATAGTAAGAGCTCCGCTTCTTGGCATGTTCAAATCGCAGGTCAGCGTCGGAGACAAGGTCAAAAAAGGCGACGTCCTGTGCATGATAGAAGCAATGAAGATGATGAACGAAGTTGTATCTCCCACAGACGGCATTGTTTCTGAAGTGCTTGCGGGGGATGGCGAGCTTGTGGAGTTTGAACAAAAACTCCTTGTCATATCATAGGAAAGGAGTTTGTGTAATATACACATTTACTGTATGGAAAGAGATGAGATCAAAAAGATACTTCCGCACCGGGAGCCAATGCTGCTATTGGATGAAGTGAACCTTAATGAGGACGGATCGGCAACAGGGTACTATCTCGTAAAGGGCGATGAGTTCTTTTTGCAGGGGCATTTTCCGGGCAACCCTATCGTACCCGGGGTGATCCAGTGCGAGATGATGGCCCAGTCTGCGTGCATTATGTTTGCAGACAAGATGGAAGGTGGGAAGTATACACCGGTTTATACAGGTCTTGACAAGGTGAGATTTCGGGAAATGATAAAACCCGGGGACAGGATAAAGATCGACACAAGACTCATTCGGGCAAGTCATCCTCTGTACAAGCTCTGCGGGGAAGTATCTGTCGATGGAAAAAAGTGTATGGGCGGCGAGTTTTCTTTTGCCCTGATAGAGGAAAGTGAGGCTGAATAAATGTTCTCAAAGATCCTGATCGCAAACAGAGGAGAGGTGGCAGTGCGAATCATACGAGCCTGCAAGGAGATGGGGATAGAGACGGTTGCAATCTATTCCAGTGCCGATGCTGATGCTCTTCATGTGGAGATGGCAGATTCAAGCTACTGCATAGGCGGTCCTCTTGTTAAGGACAGCTATCTGAATATGGATGCCATCATCACACTTGCGCTGCAGGTCGGAGCAAAAGCCATTCACCCCGGATACGGGATGCTTTCAGAAAACCCTGAGTTTGCAAGGCGCTGCGAGGAGTGCGGAATTGTGCTTATCGGACCGGACTCTGAGGTCATGGAAAAGATGGGGCAGAAAGAGATCGCAAGAAAGATTGCAAGGGAGGCCCTCGTTCCTGTAACACCCGGAAGCGAGATTCTGGAAAGCATAGAAGATGCCCGCAGCAGAGCCGGGGAGATCGGATATCCAGTCATTCTCAAGGCAAGGTCCGGAGGCGGAGGAAAAGGGATAAGGATCGTCAGAAATGAGGACGAGCTTGCCCCCGCGTTTGAGCAGGTCAGAAAGGAAGCTGACAGCTCTTTTGCCGATGATGCCATCTTTATGGAGAAGTACCTGGAAAATGTAAAGCACGTGGAGGTTCAGATCATTGGAGATAAGGATGGCAAAGTGATCGTGCTTGGTGACAGGGACTGCTCTGTACAGCGAAGGAACCAGAAGCTCATTGAGGAGTGCCCCGCTCCGGTACTGGCAAATGAGGTCAGAGAGCGTATGTACAGCGCTGCTGTGAGCCTTGCAAGGAAGGTCAGATATGTAACTGTCGGAACTGTAGAGTTCCTTGTTAAGGATGACAGCTTCTATTTTATGGAGATGAATACAAGACTTCAGGTTGAACATTCCGTGACCGAGATGGTATGCGGCATTGACATCGTGGAGTGGCAGATAAGGACTGCAGCAGGGATGAGCATTCCCTTTGATCAGAAGGATGTAGAGCACAAAAGACACGCGATTGAGTGCAGGATCTGCGCAGAGGATCCTGAATCCTTCAGACCTTCCACGGGTAAAGTGGAGCTTTTGCATGTTCCTGGCGGAGTGGATGTGCGATTTGATTCTGCTCTTTACCAGAACTGCGTGGTGACACCGTTTTATGACTCGATGCTTGGCAAACTTATAGTGTGCTCAGACACCAGAGAGGGTGCAATCCGCAAGATGAAGAGTGCACTGTCTGAGTTTGTGCTGCTTGGAGTTGACAACAACAGAAAGATGCATATGAAATTCATGGAAAACAACCGCTTCCTGTTAGGCAATTATGACACAGGGATCTGTAAAAAGGTATTGTGATGGAACTTAGAAAACTATTTTTGAAGGCCAATAACGAGCTTGAAAGCAGCGACAACAGGCAGCGAAGCAGGAAGATAACCTGCAAAAAATGTCAGAAGCAGATATCTGTGCGCAAGATCAGAAAGAACAACTTTGTCTGTCCGCAGTGCGGTCACTACTTCACTGTGAGGGCAAGGCGAAGGATTCTTATGCTGACTGACAGAAGGTCCTTTCATGAACTGGACAGAGATATCATGTCAAGGAATATTCTGAATTTTCCGGAGTATGATGAGAAGCTTTCAAAGGCCAGGGAAAAGAGCCGTGAAAATGAGGCGGTTATCTGCGGAGAGGCCACAATCGGCGGATTCAGAGTCTGCATTTTTGCAATGGATGCTAACTTCATGATGGGCTCGATGGGGGCAGTGGTTGGAGAAAAGATAACAAGGCTCTTTGAATATGCAACAAAAGAGAGACTTCCCGTGGTGGGAGTGACCGTATCAGGGGGAGCCAGGATGCAGGAAGGGATGCTGTCTTTGATGCAGATGTCAAAAGTGTCTGCTGCTGTAAAAAGGCATAGCAGCGGTGGGAACCTGTACATAGTTCTTTTGACTAATCCAACGACCGGAGGTGTGGATGCGAGCTTTGCCATGCTTGGGGACATAACCCTCGCAGAACCGGGGGCAAGGGTTGGATTTGCAGGGCCACGAGTGATTGAAAAGACGCTAAACCAGTCACTGCCGAATGATTTCCAGAGGGCTGAAAGGGTGCTGGATTGCGGATTCATAGATGAGATAGTAACAAGGTCCGACCAGAAGACCTATATTGAAAAGCTCCTTCGTTTTCATTTGGGAGCCTGAAGATGCAGGGAGATATGTGATGAAAGATTATGATATCGTACTGAATGCAAGAAAGCCTGACCGCCGCACCTGCATGGATTATATAAAGACTGTTGTGAGGGATTTTACGCAGATGCACGGGGACAGATTCTGCGGTGATGACAAAGCCGTAGTTGCCGGAATCGGGTTCATCGGAAAGATACCGGTTACTGTCATCGCAGTTGAAAAGGGAAAGGATACGGAGGAGAGGATAATGCACAATTTTGGAAGTGCTGGTCCCGAAGGATATCGAAAAGCCCTTCGCCTGATGAAGCAGGCAGAAAAGTTCAAAAGACCGGTCTTATGCCTTGTTGACACTGCAGGTGCCTTTTGCGGAATAGAAGCTGAAGAGCACGGACAGGGCAGGGCAATCGCAGAAAATCTATATGAAATGTCAGATCTTAAAACACCCATTTTATCAATCGTAATAGGAGAAGGCGGAAGCGGAGGAGCACTGGCTCTATGTCATTCAGACAGGATATGGATGATGGAGGATGCTTATTTTAGTGTGGTATCACCGGAGAGCTGTGCGAATATTCTATGGAAGACAACAGAGAAGGCGGATTTTGCCGCAGCTGCACTTTCGCTTACGGCGCAGAAGCTGATGGGGCTGGGACTTATCGACAGGATAGTTACACAAAATGAGACAAAATATCTGGCAGCCATGATAGAGACAGAATTTGAAAAGCTAACGAGTCTGGATACAGAAGTACTAATAGATGAGAGATATGAGAAGTTCAGAAAGGTCGGCTATTGAGACCGTGAAATTGGCACTAAGGAGTAACTATGAGCTTGGTATATGAGGATTATTATAAAGAAATTTTAGACGAATATGGGAATATAGTGTCTGTAGAAACCAGGTACAGTGAGGACTTTAATTTTGCCTATGACGTGGTCAGGCGCTATGCGAGTGTAAGTCCTGATAAGCTTGCCCTCGTACATAAGAGCGCAGAGGGAAAAGATTCCCGGTTCAGTTTCCGCGATCTGGAGCTCTTGTCCAACAAGACAGCCCATGTTCTGAGAGATATGGGAGTGGGCAGGGGAGATTCAGTAATGCTCCTATTAAAGCGGCGCTTTGAATTCTGGATATGTATTCTTGCAATTCATAAGCTTGGGGCTGTGGCTGTACCTACATCCCATATGGTTTCAGCAGAGGATATACATGAAAGGGTCAATATAGCGGGCTGCAGGATAGTCATAGGTGTTAACTCCCGGCAGATCTGTGAGAAGATAGAAGAGGCGCTTGAGGATACTGCTGCAAAACTGCTCGTAGTCGGCGAGAATTACAAAGACCTGCCCAATCTTGGAGCTCTTTTACCAAAGGCAAGTGACAAGCTTGCAAGAGTCCGTACCGGTGTTCATGATGACATGCTTTACTACTTTACTTCTGGTACCAGTGGATCTCCAAAGGCAGTAATCCATGACTTTTCCTACCCGATAGCCCATATCTATACCGCCAAAAACTGGCATGGGATGAGGGACGGCGATCTTCACCTTACAGTTGCCGATTCGGGATGGGCCAAGACTGCCTGGGGCAAGCTTTACGGACAGTGGTTTATAGGCGCTGCGATCATGGTATATGACTATGAACAGTTCTATGCAGCAGACCTTTTAAAACTGATAGAGGAGCAGAGGATAAACACGTTTTGCGCTCCGCCGACGGTGTATAAGTATCTGATTCGGGAAGATCTTAAGTTTTATGATCTGTCTTGTCTTCATGCTGTGACCACCGCTGGGGAATCCATGCCTGCCGAAGTCTCGAAGAGGTTTACACAGATGACAGGACTTGTTGTGAGAGAGGGCTTTGGTCAGACGGAGACGGCTCTTTTGACATGTAATCCCGTCTGTGCAGAATATAATGAAGGTCTTAGGGAGGGATGCATCGGATCTGCGACGCCCATGTACCACTTGGAACTTGTTGATGAGAATCTTGATCCGGTGGTGTGCGGAAAAGAGGGTGAAATAGTCCTGATTCCTGAAAATGGCGGGATACCTGTCGGGGTCTTTAAGGGGTATCTAGGAGATGAGGGACTTTACAGGGAAGTATGGAGAGGAGGAGTCTATCACACCAGGGACATGGCTGTACGGGATGCAGATGGACAGTTTACCTTCATTGGGAGAAACGATGATGTAATAAAGAGCAGCGGCTACAGGATCGGACCATCGGAGGTTGAGGACATTCTGATGAGACATCCTGCAGTCTTCGAATGTGCAGTGACCGGGTACCCCTCAAAAAACAGGGGCACACTGGTAAAGGCATCCGTCATCCTAAGAAGCGGTTATGAGGCCGGACGGGAACTTAAGCATGAGATTACCGAGTTTGTGAAGGCGAGAACAGCCATATATAAATATCCCAGAATGATCGAGTTTGTGGATGAACTTCCAAGAACGGCAAATGGAAAGATCTCAAGAGCGAAGATCAGGGAGAAGGATATGAAAAAAAACAACCTGCAATGCGAGGTATAAGCATTGCAGGTTGTTTTAGAAATTACATGAGTTGTCTGAACATACTGATAACCTGTTCTTTGGTTGCCTCTCTGGGATTGCCGGGATAGCATGCATCTGCGAGAGCATCTGTTGCGAGCTGGTCAAGATCTTCTTCGAGGATCTTTTCGTTCTTCTCAGGAATTCCAACATCCTTGGAGAGCTGCTTAACAGCATTTATAGCTGCGTCTCTGTATTCTTCCTGGCTCATTTCGTCAACGCCCTGTACGCCGAGAACTCTTGCGATCTCTCTGTACTTTTCACCTGTGAAGTCGCGGTTAAATTCCATTGAGATAGGAAGGAACATAGCGCAGGCAACTCCGTGAGGTGTGTCATAGTAAGCGGAGAGAGTATGAGCCATAGCGTGGTCGATTCCAAGACCTACATTTGAGAAGCCCATGCCGGCGATGTACTGAGCCATAGCCATGCCTTTTCTTCCCTCAGGCTTATTCTCAACAGCATCACGAAGATTGGCACCGATGAGCTTGATTGCCTCTAAGTGGAACATATCTGTGAGTTCCCAGGCACCTCTTGTGGTGTAGCCTTCGATTGCGTGTGTAAGAGCGTCCATACCTGTAGAAGCTGTAAGACCCTTGGGCATTGAACTCATCATGTCAGGATCAACGATAGCAACTTCAGGGATATCATTGGTATCTACGCATACAAATTTGCGCTTCTTCTCAACATCTGTGATAACGTAGTTGATGGTAACCTCAGCAGCGGTTCCGGCTGTTGTGGGAACAGCGATTGTAGGAACAGCGTGGTTCTTGGTAGGAGCTACGCCTTCAAGAGATCTTACATCTTCAAACTCAGGGTTTGTGATGATGATACCGATAGCCTTGGCTGTATCCATTGATGAGCCGCCGCCTATTGTAATGATGGAATCAGCACCGCACTCCTTGAATGCCTTAACACCGCTCTGAACGTTCTCAATTGTCGGATTGGGCTTGATGTTTGAGTAGATGGTATAAGGAATTTTAGCCTCATCCAGAAGATCTGTAACCTTAGCAGTTACCCCAAACTTGATAAGGTCAGGATCTGAAGCAACAAATACGTGCTTGAAGCCCTTCTGCTGGGCAATCCCTACGATCTCCTTGATAGCCCCTGCTCCATGATAAGACACGGTGTTTAAAACAATACGATCTGCCATTTTTTGTAACCCTCCTTTTTGCATTCCCCATGCATTATTTGATTTTGTCAGACAATTTTTGCTCGACGATATTATTTTACATCAATTCTCCTAAGCTTGTAAGTGATAATTATGCACATAAAAGAAGTGGTAAATATGTTCTATTTTTTGTATCGAATTTTCAATAATATTGAGTCATTTTACATGCCATTAAGCCGTGCCGAAGCCTTGGAAGAAGAATATAAAAAAGTATTTGTAAAAGCTTAAAATGAACCGGGAAAATGGTCTGCAACTCTTTTGGAAGCCGGGGGTATGGTATATAATTAAGGATGGTTAGGGGAAAAGAATTTGTTTTTTTTGAGGAACTACAGGAATGAAAAATATTATAAGATCGGGACTTCTTTCGATAATGCTATGCGCAGCACTCATATTTTCACCGATGACTTCCGCGGACACGGTTTTGGCTGCCCAGTCGCAGGTTAAATATGAGAATGCTGTAAACAGTATACTCAGAGGTATCAATCCAAACTGGAGAGCGGAGGAGAAGCTCTTTTATCTGCATGATTATCTGGTTACACATATCAAATATGATGAGTCTCTAAAAAAGTATGATGCCTATGATGCCCTTGTGGGACATGATGCGGTGTGTTCCGGATATGCTGAAGCCTTTAAGGATCTTGCGACAAGGGTTGGCATACCCACGAGAGTAATTGTCAGCATAAATCACATGGGACATGGCTGGAATGCAGTGAAGATAAACGGAAAGTGGTATTATGTCGATTGCACTTATGATGATATTCTGGGTGCACCGACAGCAGAGTATTGCAAGCATGAAAATTTCCTGTGCAATGAATCAGGTATTAGATCAACACATTACGGTTATGACTGGAAGGTAGGAATAAAAGTTGAGGGAATGACTGCCTACGAACTCTTTCGAGGTGAGTATGTCTGCGGAAAATACACAGATTCTACCTATGAATGGATGAACTGGAAAAATGTAAACACAAAGGTAACTCTTCTTGATAAGGGCATAGCATATTACAACGAGAAAGACAATTCAGTTTATATCTACAGATGTAATGGCACTAAACCCAAGAAGATAATGACGCTGAAGAATAAGCCAAAGGACTATTACAAAGTTGTCTCAGGGAGCGGCAATACGGTCTTTATCTGCGACAACAACAGGATTTACAGGTACAAATTTGGATCTTCAGATGCTCCAAAAGCAATTTATTCTCTAAGCTCCAACGAGAGACTCGCTGGAAGTATGACCGGAGTTTCTGTGAGCGGGAAGAGCCTGCGCTACGATATTGGATCAGAGGGCGAATATTACAAGCACCCTGATGTCAATCGCGCAGGTTATATAGATGTCAGCAAGACTTCCAAGATGAAAGCATCAAAGGCAGGCAAGGTTCCTAAATCTGCTACAGCCAGGAAAGGAATAAAATTTACTTCAAATAAAATCACCTATAAGATCACAGGATCCAAAACGGTATCTGTTGTGGGCATAAAGGAAACTTCGGTTAATATTCCGTCAGTAGTGAGCTACAGGGGCGGCAAGTATATGGTCAGCAGCATCGCAAAAGGGGCATCCTCTTTGGGCAAGATCAAGGAACTCACTATTGGAAGCTGCGTGCAGAACATAGGTGAAAAAGCTTTTTATAAATGTCCGCTTAAGAAGATAAATGTAAAATCAGGAGTTATAAAGAAAGTTGGAAGCAAGGCATTTTACATAAGCGGTAAACCGGTGATGACCGTTCCGTCAGACTGCAGGAGCAGTTACAAGAAACTGTGGAAAAAGGCCGGATTCCCAACTAAGGGGAAGATCAAGTAATGGTAAATATATGCGTGGTACAGTAATGAACAAACAATATGATAAACAGATTAAGGCTAATCCCTTAATACAATGACGGGTTGTAAAGGAGAGATTGAGATATGTTAGAAGTAGGTACAAAGGCACCGGCATTCGAACTGCCTGATCAGAACGGAGTAATTCATTCTTTGGAAGAATACAAAGGCAAGAAGGTCATATTGTACTTTTATCCTAAGGACAATACTTCCGGATGCACCAAGCAGGCGTGTGGTTTTTCTGAGAGATATCCTCAGTTTACAGAAAAGGGTGCGGTAGTGATCGGGATAAGTAAGGATACTGTTGCTTCACATAAGAAGTTTGAAGAAAAATACGGCCTTGCGTTTACTTTACTTGCAGACCCGGAGCGCAAGGTTATTGAGGCGTATGATGTCTGGAAAGAAAAGAAGAATTACGGAAAAGTATCTATGGGTGTAGTCCGGACCACATACCTTATTGATGAGGATGGCATCATCATAAAAGCGAATGACAAAGTTAAGGCGGCTGAAGATCCCGAAAAAATGCTTGGAGAAATATAATGAATATACGGTAAAGCGGGTATAGAACAACCTGGATCACAGGATAAGACCTGAAAGGGGCAGTGAGTAATGGAGCTTTTGGAAGGAATAGTTATCTTTATTATGGCGGCTTATGCATTCTTTGTCATCGCCCCTCCAATCATTTTGGACATCATATGGATCAATAGAGTTAAGAGCGGAAAGAGCAAGAAATTCGGTCCTCTCGGCATCATATCCATTATCGTTACCGTTGGCAGTCTCCTGTATCTACCGAAATTGTTCTCCATGATAGGGGGATTTTTCGGCTGGATATGAAAAACTGATATTCCCCATAGCACGAACTAAAATCTTTCAGGCGAGCAATTGAATTTTCACAAATAATCTTCATTTTGATTTCCTTAAGGCAAAAGAGCGGGCATTGAAGGAACTTCGCGATGTAAATTGAGATTATATAAATAGAGGATTTGTGAGGTAAAAACTATTCACAGCAATCGTTAGAGATGCTGCCTACAGTCTGATATATAGTGAGACCTCTGCAGTGGTGCAGAGGTCTTATTGTCTGGATGCGGTACTGAATCAATCCCATTCACAGATAAATCCAAAATTATCAAGTCCGAACCATGACTCAGATCCGAAAGTTCCATTGTTTACAAGATCATTCCACTTGTAGGTGTCATCAGCACCTGTGTTGGGATTATCATATCTGTATATCATAAGACATTTCTCATTATCCCTATCAGGCATACCACCGGCAAAATCAGTGTAATCGAATTTTTCTCCATTCACCCATTTAAACTGACCTTTCGAATTTTTTTTGGCTCCTAGCCAATAATTATTCCTCTTGGCGTATTTCTTCAATGCTTTTTTCAAATACTCATTTTCTTTAGCGGATGTAATAACAACGAGATGTCCGCCCAAATACTCACAGTATTTTTTGGCATCCGACCACTTCATTCCCTTTTCGATTATCTGATATTTGTGAGTTTTATTCTGCCACGTGTAAGCATTGATGACAGTTATCTTACATGTATAGGAACGACCATCTGATACTGCAGTTATTACAGCTGTTCCGGTCTTTTTTGCTGTGATGGTTGCTGTATATTTGCTTTTCTTTTTGACGATAGCATACTTGGTATTGCTGCTTCCCCAGTATGCTGCCTTTGTTTTTACAGTAAAAAGTCCAACGGATGAAACTACCGGAACAGCCGTCAGCATTATTATGGCCAACATCATTTGATATTGTAAATGATGTGCATCATGTTTTGGCTCATACGAGAGCTAAACAATGGAACTCCATGGTGTGTGAAATGTCATCAAGGGAGTTTTGGGATTCACTTGCAAGCCTATGGAAGATTCTTTAT
>JAEEGL015522832.1_pt1 | contig 15818 bp, 12 predicted proteins | sample 9134231 | NCBI WGS metagenome assembly JAEEGL01 (sample SAMN16246548, study PRJNA631951) | gut metagenome | biome: gut microbiome; feature: rumen; material: fiber-attached | host: Bos | place: Iran: Karaj | collected 2018-10
AAAAAGCATGGAATCTGCAGGGAGAGAGGCCTTGTACACTTCCTCGGCTTCATCATAACACCTGAGGGAATCCTCAAGACGACCGCCGGCGCGGTAAGCATTGGCGATATTAAGAAGGCTCGTGGCGTGGGGAATGCTTCCCTTAAGTCCCATCCTGTCGGACAGTTCCAGGATCTTGCCTGCAATGACAAAGGATTCGTCGGCTCTGCCGGTCTCACGCAAGAACCCCAGGTATTCATTTAAAAGCTGCAACAGGGCACCGTCGTCCCCTTCCTCCATACAGGAAGCGATACCCTTTACAAGTACCTCTTCGGCCGCCTCTGTGTCGGCTCTTTCAAAGGCTTCGTCAAGTTCTTTGAGTATTATCGAAATATCCATATTCTTTCCCTTCAAAGTCAGGTTTCTTTCTTTTTACAAAAGAAGATAAACGGCATCAGGACTTCAGTCGATGGTGAGGGATCCTGCCAGCTCCAGCATTTCCTCGGCATTGACCTTACATATCTTACGGTCGTAGGTATAAAGACCGTTGATTTCGTCCTCAACGTCGGTGAGCTGGGTGTATATGCTTCCGCACAGCCCTCTCTTTATGTTGGGAATAAGATCCTCTTTGTATTTGGCGATTATCCTTGCGGTCAGTTCATCGGAGGTTTTGCAGACACCGTATCCGTAGGATCTGTCCGGATTAAACACGTGATCGGAAACCTTGAGGGTGTAGCCGCCGAATTCCGAGAGTACGGTGGGGCGATTGGCTTCCTTGAATCTGTATCTTCCGAAGTAGCTGTGCTCACTTTCCACATCGGATCTTTGCTGCTTGAACCATCCCGAGGCGGAGTCAACGATCCTTGTCATGTCCATGGATTTAAGGATGTTGTACATCATGTCGCTTTCGAACTGTCCCCAGCCTTCGTTGAAGATCGTGTAGTAGACAATGGAAGGGTGGTTGTAAAGATGAGCCACCGTATCCTCCATGTGCTTGGTAAAGATGGTGCGTACCTCCTCGGGTACATGGGACTTCATGTCGTTCATCTTCTTGTCACCGAGGGTAGGAAGGATGGTGTCGTGAAGGTAACGGTATTTTCCGTTGTTTACCATGTCCTGGAACACGAGCATGCCCATGCGGTCGCAGGCTTCGTAGAAGCATTCGGGTTCCACCTTGATGTGCTTTCGCAGGGTGTTGTACCCAAGGCTCTTTAAGAGACGGATGTCTTCCTCGTAACCGGCTTCGGAATTGGGCAGGAATATGCCTTCCGGATAGTAGCCCTGATCAAGGACTCCGTGGAAAAAGAAAGGCTTTCCGTTAAGAAGGATCCGGGGCACTCCCTCCACTTTGTCAACGCTCACGGTACGAAGTCCGAAGTAGGATCCGATACAGTCCGTATCGGTCTTTATGGAAAGATCGTAAAGATGGGGGTCATCGGGAGTCCAGAGAATGGGATCTTCAATATCTATGTGAAAATAGCCGTTGCATTTGATGCCGGAGTATACAAGGCCGTTGCGTCCGGTGATCTCCACGTGGAAATCCTCGGCATCGCTGTCGATGTCGATGGTGACTCCGTTAAGAGAAGGTGTGATCTCAAGACTCTTTATGTAGTATTTCGGAACGCTTTCGAGCCATACGTTCTTCCAGATACCCGTAACAGGGGTATACCACATGCCGCCGCGGTTTAAGCTTTGTTTCCCGTAGGGGTAGCGTATATCCAGACCGTCCGTGACTTCCACTCTCAGTGTGTGGATCATGTCATAGGGATTGCTTCCGAGGGCATCGGTTATATCTGCCGTGAAGGGAAGATATCCGCCTTCGTGGGAACAGACAAAGATACCGTTGACAAAGACCTTGGAAATGCAGTCCGCAGCATCGATGTGAAGGAGGACTCTGTCTTTGATAAAGCCCCGGGGCAGTTCGAAGTCCCGGGTGTAGGTGTATCTTTCACCCACAGTGCCTTTGAACCCCGAAAGTTCCGATTCAAGGGGAAAAGGAACGGTAACTCCGCCGTCCCATCGCCCGTTGAGACTGATATATGAATCACGCTTAAGCTGGGGTCTCGGATACCTTGAAAAAGGGGGATCTTCAGGCCTTATTTCGGTTGAGAGTTTTTTAAAACGGCTTATTTGCTCGCTCATACACGAAAAACCTCTGCTTTGGTTTATTTTATGGATATGAACATTTTACAGGTGTTTATTTTGTACTATTATGACATTTATTTTATCACATCCATGCTTTATCATAAAGAAGAATAAAGCATAGGGGTATTGACAAAAAGAAACCCTATGTGTATAACTGTATTAGTACGCATAGTACAGTTTGGCAAAACATTATTCAGGAGGGACGAGGGCGTGCTTAGAATTGAACATTTAACAAAACGGTTTGGAGACAAGGTAGCGGTCAACGATCTGACACTCCACATTGAACCCGGTGAGATCTACGGTTTCATCGGACACAACGGAGCAGGTAAGACCACGACTATTAAATCCTGCGTGGGACTTTTGCATATCGATGAGGGTGAGATCTTTATCAATGGTGTTTCCGTTAAAAAGGAACCCTTAAAGTGCAAGCAGATGATCGCATACATTCCTGATAATCCGGACCTTTACGATTTCATGAGCGGTATCAAGTATCTTAACTTTGTGGCTGATGTTTACAAGGTTCCCGCAGGAGTGAGAGAGGAACGTATTGCGAAATATGCGGACATGTTCGGTCTTACTTCGGAGCTTGCCAACGGCATAGGCAATTACTCTCACGGTATGAAACAGAAACTGGCCATCATCAGCGCTTTAATCCACGAGCCCAAGCTTATCATCATGGATGAGCCTTTTGTGGGACTGGATCCCAAAGCAACCTACGAAGTCAAGGAGCTTATGAAGGCTCTTTGCAAGGAAGGAACAGCTTTCTTCTTCTCAACCCATGTGCTTGAAGTGGCGGAGAAACTCTGCGATCACATAGCCATCATCAAAAACGGTAAGCTCGTTGTGGACGGAACCGTTGAGAGTGTTAAGGGTGACAGTTCCCTTGAAGATATCTTCATGGAACTGGAAGAGAGAAGTGAGGGAGGAAATAACGATGCTCGGTAAGCTTGTTGCCATCAGAATGACTTCCATTTTCCGCGAGAAACGTGACGACGGGAAAAAGAAACGTAATGTGGGTCTTCTGTATGCCTTTTTGGCGATCTACATGGCCCTGGTATTCGGATTTTTATTCTGGAACACTTTCGGAACATTGTTCTCTGCTTACTGCGGAGAAGCACAACTTGACTGGCTGTATTTTGCCATGGCAGCTTCCATGGCAGCGATGCTTGGTTTTATCGGAAGTGTTTTTATTACACAGAACCAGCTTTTTGAAGCCAAGGACAACGAACTGTTGCTCTCCATGCCCATAAAGCCTTCGGTAATACTTGTTTCAAGGCTTTTAACCCTGTATGTATGGTCCTTCTTTTTCGGAGCGGTAAGTTCGGTTCCGGCTTTTGTGGTGTATTTCTTAAACAAGGAACTCGCACCTTTAGGTATAGCGGCCTTTGTTGCGGAGCTTTTCCTGGTTCCGCTGTTGGCTCTCACCGTAAGCATTCTTGCGGCCTGGGTGCTTCAGTTCTTTTCAAGATTTGTTAAGCATAAGAGCCTGTTTGTTATCATCGGAACCTTTGTATTCCTTGGGCTTTACATGTACGTGGTGAACAAGCTCATGGATTTCACCGACTACCTTGCGGAACACGGCACGGAGATGGGAAATCTCTTTAAGAGCAGACTGCTTCCTTTCTACGCCTGCGGTACGGCGGTAAGCGATCCCGGCCCCGTTCCTTTGGCCCTTATGCTTGCCATCACGTTGTTGCCTTTCTGCATCCTGTTCTTTGTTCTTTCAAAGACCTTCGTAAACCTCATTACCACCAAGAAGGGTTATGCCAAGGTTAAGTACAAAGCAGGCAAACTTAAGGTAACGGATCCCGTAAGTGCGGTATGCAGAAAAGAAATGCTCCGTTTTGTAAAGAGTTCGGCCTACGCCGTAAACGGCGGCACCGGTCTTTTGATGCAGATAGTGCTGGCAGTGCTGATTTCCTTAAAGGGTGATATGTTCTTTACCATCCTTACAAGCGCGATGGGAGAAGAAAGAGGTAAGGCTGCGGCAGTTACATTGATAATAGTTTTGGTTGCTTTTTCCGCGATCATCACCGAGATCACCATCTGCAGCATATCCATGGAAGGAAAGATGCTCTGGATATTAAAGAGCGCTCCCGTAAGCAGTCTTGATATCTTAAAGGCAAAGATAAGGGCGCACCTCTATATGGCGGTTCCCTTTGCGGCTGTTGCAGGAATAGTACTTAACATATTCCTTCCCTTGAACCCGATCCAGAGAGTCATGGCAGTTGTGCTTCCTGTGACACTGCAGGTATTTAACGCCTATTTCGGATTGGCTGTAAACTTAAAGTATCCTAAGCTTGACTGGGTCAACGAAGCTTACGCGGTAAAACAGAGTACCGCAGCCACCATCGGAGCTCTGGGCGGCATGGGAACGATCATCGTGGCAGCCATAGCAGCGATGATCCTTGGAAATATCATTCCCTATGATCTGGTACTTGTTTTATTGACAGCCCTTCTTTTACTGGGAATACTTTACTATATTTTCAAATACCTTCCCGGTAAGGGCGTAAAAAGATTTGAAGAACTATAAACTTATGTATTTGAGATCCCTCATTGACGGGATCACGGCTCACTAAGGAGATTGACATGAAGATAATCGTGAGAATGGCCTGTGTGCTTGCGGCAGCAGTTTTTGCTTTCGCAGGTTTCACGGGGTGTGGGAAAAAACAGGCGGAGGATGCCTATGAGTATTCGGCTTCCTTTAAGCAAACTAACATTAAAATCGACGGAACCTATATGGCCTGCGATGCTTTGGCCGGAGGAAAATACTACGGCGTTGAGGTGGATTACAAGGAAAACGGCGAAGAATACAGCATGGATTATAAGCTTCACGTTATGGATCTTACAAGCGGTGAAGATAAGGTCTGCCCTCTTGAAAACCCCGGCGTTTCGGATGCTTCATACAACATTTACGATATAGTTCCCGCCAACGGAAAACTCTATGTTTTTGCGGGAACCTGGAATGCGGAAACTTATGAAAGTACATATTCCTGCTATATTTACAATCTTGAGGGCAAGGCGGAGAAGGAAGTATCTTTATCCGCTGTTATCGGCAAGGAGGATTATCTCAATTCCGAAGCGATCTCGGTGACCGATGACGGAAAGATCATTCTGACAAGCAATGACGGAAGCATAGTGGGTGTTGACGAAAACGGAAAGCAGATCTTTTCCGTTAAGGCGGGTTATCATGTGTCGAATGTTGTCAAATCAAGCAAAGGGGAGATCTTCTGCGCTTATTATTCCGACGGAGGAGAATCTGTAGCAAAGCTTGATACAAACAAGGGAAGCCTTGAAAATCCTGTTTTGGTATCCAATCCGGACGGTATCTATGCGGGCGCAGGCAAACTGTTTGTTTCCACAGGTACTTCCGTACGCGAAACCGATATGTCCACAGGAGAGTCAAAAACTCTTTGGAGCTGGCTTGATGTGGATGTGGACGATACCATGATCCTCGGCATGACGGAAAATGAGGACGGTACTTATACCGTGATATCCGGAAACAGGGATGATGAGAACAAGAAGTTAACGGTGGAAACCGCAACGATTGCCTATGTACCTGCTTCTGCCAACGCCAAAGAAAAGATCGTGTACGGCTGCGTCAATCTGGACTGGGATATTAAAAATCTCATCAAAAACTTTAACAAGACCAACGATAAATATCGTATCACCGTTAAGTCTTATACTGATGACTATCCCGATTGGTCCGAGGCGGATGAAAAGTTCAGGATGGATATTTCCGCAGGCAACAAGTTTGACATTATGAGCATAGACAGCCCCGATCTTCAGTCGCTGGTTGATTCCAAGGCACTTGCGGACCTTACGGAGTACTTTGACAAAGACTTTAAACGCGATGATTACTTTGAAAAAGTTCTTGATATGAACTCAAGGGATGGGAAGCTTTACGGCATAGCGCCCACCTTCTCCCTTCAGACCATGATGGTATCCGAAGAGACCGCAGCAGGGCGTACTACCTGGACTCTGAACGATGTTATGGAACTTCGTAAGAAATATCCCGATAAGACCTTCCTGGAAGGAGCCAATCGTAGCACCGCACTTTTGATGATGCTTTATTTCACACTGGATGAATTTGCTGATGTAAAGACCGGAGAATGTTATTTTGATTCCGACAAATTTAAGATTCTCCTGGATTTTGCCATGACCTTCCCGGAAGACTTTAACTATGAGGATTTCGATTCCTGGCAGGCCATTGCCGACGGAGATGTGCTCCTGACCATGAATTATATTTCGGATCTTGACCTGTCTGACCTTCAGCTTTACAACAAACTTTTTGGCGGAAAAGGTGTCCTTATCGGCTTTCCCACCGATTCGGGAAGCGGTCACAGGATCAACTGCAGCGGTCTTCATGTTATCTCTTCAAAGAGTAAGCACAAGGACGGTGCATGGGAGTTTGTAAAGACACTTCTTGGCGATGATTATCAGCGTGATTCCTGGAGTTTCCCCATTTCCAAAAAGATCTTTGATGAGAAGGTTGAAGAAAGACTCAGTGAGGATAGGGGATTCGGCGGCGGATCCATCGGAAACGGACATACCGTGATTGAAATAGGACAGCCCACCAAAGCGGATTTCGACCTTGTAAGAAATGCCATAGACAATGCCAATGCGGCAAGTACCTACGATGAAAAAATCTTTTCCATAATACAGGAAGAGACCGAGCCATTCTTCAAAGGACAGAAGGGTGCCGCAGAAGTTGCGGACCTGATCCAGAAGAGGGTGCGCCTGTATTTGCAAGAGAAAAAATAACAAATAATAAATAACCAATAATACAAAGGCCGTGCAAGCAATTCTTGCACGGCCTTTTTACGTATCGGTAACAGTAAAAAGCCCGTGGCATTTATTTTTCACAAGCAAACACTGCGACAGGAACCGAAGCGAAAATCCACTTCTTACGGAGACTTTGCGTGCGGCGTGAGCTTCCGTCTCACGCGAACACGTTGCACGCATAGTCGCAGTTAGAAGTTAGTTGAGCGTAGTGGGTCGCGTTTGCGGTGAAAAGATAAATGCCATGGGCATATTATTTAAAGTGATATGTCCGTAAAAGTAAGTCGTGCACGCTTCTGTATAATAACAAAACAGAAGAAATCACTTCGGCACTTTGAAGGTCACGCAGGTTCCAAGGTCCACGGTACTGTCGATGGACAGTCCGTTTCCGTACTGGTTGCGAAGCCTCTTATCGATGTTGTAAATACCGATACTCTTATTTTCTTTGGGCTCTTTAAAGAGCCCTTTTATTGTTTCTTCGTTCATCCCCACTCCGTTATCGCTTACATAGAAGTAAACTCCGTCGGGATTATCCATTATCCTTAAGGTCACGGCACCGGGACGATTGGATTTGCGTACCCCGTGCTTTATGGCGTTCTCTATGAGAGGCTGTATGGTAAGGGCCGGAAGAGAGATCTTCGGCATCTTTAAGGGGTAATCGGTATAAAACCTTATGGAGGGAAATCGTTCTTTTTCTATGGCTGTGTAGGCCCGAGCAAGCTCAAGTTCACGCTCAAGGCTCACCTGCTCCTCCATGTTGTCAAGATCAAGGATCAGCTTCAGGTATTCGGTAAGGGAATCGATGAGCCCCTTTGCTTTTTCCGGATCCGTCACACAAAGGTCTGCGATGGTGTTAAGGGTATTGTACAGAAAGTGAGGCTTGATCTGGGCGTTTAAAAAGGCATTTTCCGAAGCCTGCAGTGCATTCAGGTATTTTGATAATTCCACTTCATAGAATATTTCAGTGGAGTTCTGGTGCTTGTATTTGTCCGCCATCATCAGCACGTTTAGGATCATGAATCCGCCGATGGTGGGGAAGTAAACATACATGACAGGCATTGAAAGACCGCTGGTGGCATGCCTTAAGAGTACGTCGGTCTCGGCAAGGAACAGACATATTCCGAAGCGCAGGGAGTATTTCTCGCTGCCCTCGAAACTGAGAGCAAATACATAAAGACAGGGTACAAGTGGAAGCACCAGCACGAAGTCAGAAATGTATGTCAGCAGCGGGAAGGTCTTAAAGCTTAAGTCGCTGATAATGGGGAAGATCTGCAGGAATTCTATTATCATTACCGCTTTGGAAGGGAAATAATAAGGGAACAGCCGATAGCAGATCAGCAGTATCGATGCGGTGTATAACGGTGTTGCCACGCTCTTTAAGAGCAGCATTATGTTAAGAGGGAAGGATATTCCCAGGTTCACGAGGGAAAAGTCGTCTCTTGTGAAAACATAGAGAAGACTGGCCGCAAAATAAAGAATGAACGAAATGAGTATCCTGCTTTTCTTGAATGCCAGCAGCTGCAGGCATAAGAAAACCATGGAGGTGATGATAAAGCACAGTACCACAATGTTGAATATGGTGTAAAAGTCGTATGCCGTGTCGATGACATCGGAAGCTCCCACCAGAACAGAGTCAAAACTTCCGCCGGTAAAGCCCTTTGAGGACACGATATTGATCAAAACCTCATAGCCGCCCGCAGGGTTATAGGGAAGATAGATCTTCTTTGGGGTGGGAAGAAGAAAACCGAAGGTCTCCGAGCGCTTCTCCGTGGAAACAGACAGTCCGTTGACATATATTTCATGCTCGCAGAAAGCTGCGGGGAAGATCATGGCATAATCGGTGCCGGAGGGAAGTTTGAACTGCATGCACAGCGATGCTTTGTAATCCTTGCCTGAGACACATTCGTCGGTATATACATCGGAAATGGATTCGGCAGTGAGGCTTTTGTATTCGGTCCGCATGCGGTTAGCCGTATCCGTAGGGAAGACCGTGGTCCTGGAGGACCAGCGGGGACTGGGATCCACGTGCTCGCCGGGAACGATCACCATTTCGCCCGAAAGAGCGTAGAGCACTCCTTCATCGATATAATCGGTTGTCCGGTCGTTAACGCTGTTTACCAGCGAAACACTTTTGACGGCAAAGATCCTGCCCATGACAAAGACCGTGAGGATCATGAATGCGGGGACAGCCACCAGTATGAGGATGGCCTGTTTCAGTCGTTTGCTCATACGGGTACCTCCGTTTCTTCGGTAGCCTGGGGAGTAGGGGGAACAACGAAGGATACACTGGTTCCCACGCCCTTTGCACTCTGTATCACAAGGCCTTTGCCGAAAAGCCCTATGAGTCTTGCGTGGATGTTAAACAGACCGACTTTGGCGGTGCCGGCCGCACGTTCGGTCACTCTTGAAATGGTTTCTTCATCCATACCCGCACCGTTGTCGGAAACATCGATGTGGTAAAAAGAATCGTAATTCAGTATGGTGACGGTTATCTTGCCGGTACGATCCCTGCCTGAAAAACCGTGCTCGATGGCATTTTCCACCAGAGGCTGTATGGAAAGGGGCGGAATGTTAAAGTCCGCCATATCATCGGGAAGATTCATCTCAAAGGAAATGCCGGGATTCTCCGCACGTTTGATATTGATGTAAGCCTTGGTAAGCTCGATCTCATTGCTTATGGGAACGATACCCTGAAGCTGCTGGAAGGAGAGGGTATGCCTTAAATATTTGGAAAGGGATACCGTCAGTTCTTCTGCGGCAAAAGTATCGCTGTTACAGCGTGAACGTATCAGCGCAAGGGACTCATATAAAAAGTCGGGATTCATCCTGGTACACATGAGAGCGTTGTCCGAGTGCTTGATCTTTTCAAGGGTTTGGGCAAGTGACTCCGACAACTGGTCCGTGTTGGCGATGGATTCGTTGTATTTGGCGCAGAATACATATGCGTTGGCAAGGGAAAACAAAGCAAGGGAAATGATCCTGAAACCGATACCCCTGTATCCCGCAAGGGGAAGCAGCAGATCGGCAAGGGACGCAGTTATCATAAGAAAGTAACATATAAAGGGCGGTATGAAGGCTCTTGAATCCACCTTGACCAGCTGAAAAGAAAGGTAGCCGGCATATACAAGGGGCGGAAGGGTCATGATGGTGGCAGCTGCAAAGCAGTATACGAGATGACTGTCGGGAGCTGCAAAAAAGATGGCTGCGGACACAAGACACAAATAGCCGTAAGCCCGGATGTACTTATAATTGGCGGAATATGAGCCTCTGAGATTGATCTCGCCGGAAAAACTCATGAACATGCTCACAAGAGCATAGGTGGCGACATAGAAATTCCCGGCAAAACCGGGAGAAGCATCAAAAAACAGCCCGCTTGGGCAGACTGCATAGAGACTGCCCATGTGCGCGGCAAAAAGAATATACGAACCTATATACCAAAGAAAACGCTTTGCATTGTTGAAATAGTTATATACGACAAAACAGTAAATGATCGATACGACGCAACACATGAAACAAAGTGTATGTAGTACGATTATCATGGTGTTCCCCTATTCTCAGGACAGTATGGATCGCATCATTTCCTTGATGTCGTGGGAAGGATCTAAGCCGTATTCCTTATTGAGCGATTCACTGTACTTGGTGTAGTAATCGCGGATGGCGGCGGGCGGAAGCTTCTGCTGTTTAAGCTTGATTATGCGGCGGAAGGCTTCTTCTTCGTAAAGATCCACGCGCAGAACAGCTTCATAGGAATCGATGGCGGAGTCTGTACGACCTGCCTCGGTGTAGAGTTCACCGGCCTTGTAAAGAAGTTGAATGTATCGGCTCTCAAGCCAGCCCTTGGTCTCCTCGGCCCAGTCGTAGAAGCGGTTTTCGAGATAGGGTCCTTTGTAAAGACCGATAAGGTATTCGATATCGCTTAAGGAAAGGGTATCGGGACTGGCAAATTTATTGCGGAAATCAATGTAATCGCAGCTGATCCTTGCTGTGTTTATGCTGTAATCGTCATGGTCACGGACCAGAACATCGGTATATCCGAAATCCACGAGGGTGCTTCGGATGTATGTACAGGTCACACGGAAGTTGTTGGCAGCTTTGTCAAGATCCGCATCGGGCCAAAGAGTATCGAGGATCGAATCCTTGACTCTGGCGCGGCCCTCATTCTGGATAAGATATGCAAGCAGCTCCTCGGCTTTGGAGGTGCGGAAGCGTAAGGGTTCCTTGTCGCTTCCCTTGCGGATGGAAAAAGAACCGAAACAGGTGATGATCAGACGGTCATCCTCGACTACGGGAGTCTTCACCAGTTTCTTCTCCATACTGTCTATCTGCTTGGCGAAATCTTCATTGGAAAGGGGCTTTAATAGATAGCCGGTGGCATGGGCTCTGAAAGCATCGAGAGCATACTGATTGTATGCGGTGACAAAAACAACCTCCAGGTACGGATTTGAATCCATAAGTACTTCCGCAAGCTCCAGACCGGTCATTTCGGGCATTTCGATATCAAGAAAAGCAATGTCCACAGTGTTGGTCTTGGCAAATTCTATCGCGTCGCTTGCTTTGGTAAAGGTCTTCAAAAGTTCCAGTCGGTTGTCCTGTGAGATAAGCCTTTCAAAGCGGTTTAATGCGTTTTGCTCGTCATCCACTGCAATTACTTTAAACATAACAGATTAACCCCCAATTATTCTCGTAATGGACGGTATCGTCGGCATATTTACTATCTTTGAACGTATACCATTCTTATTTTATAGGAAATGCCGTTCATTTACAAGGGTTTTCTGTATTTTATCAGACGCTTTCATTTAAATGTGCCTTGTGTTAAAATAATTCCCATGAAAGAATTTACCAGTTGCAAGCAGGCCACCGAAAGCTGCATGCAGACAGGAACCTTTGCGGTGGCTCATCTTTACAAAGAAGAGAAGACCATGGACATGCACATCCATGACTGCTGTGAGATCTATTTCTCCATTTCCGGAGGGAAGCAGTTCCTCATCGACAACAGGTTTTATACCATTGCTCCCGGGGATGTGTTTGCCATCAATCAGTACGAAAGCCACTATCTTACCCAGATCGACAGCATGGTCCATGAAAGGATCGTGATCTCCGTACACCCGGATTATGTTAAGACTCTGTCCCGGGGTCGCACGGATCTGGGAGAGTGCTTTTCCAAAAGGGGTCCCGGTTTTTCTCATCGCATTTCTTTGAGCCGCGAGCAACAGCAGCGGTTTCTTTATCTTGTCAACAAGATCTGCGCCGACAGGGATTACGCCGGAGAGATCATGGAGGAGGCTGCCTTCATGGAACTCATGGTCCTGATAAATTCCGCATTTCACGGCAAGAAAGCAAAGTCCGGGCAAAAGAACGCAAACAGCGCTTACAACGGTCAGGTTGACGAGATCTTAACCCACATCAACAGAAATATCGCAAACCAAATAACCATTGCAGGGTTGGCAGAGAAGTTCTTTTTGAGCGAATCCTATATATGCAGGATATTTAAGAGCGCCACCGGAACCACCATCAACAAGTACATTACGGCAAGGCGGATAAGTATCGCAAAATCTTTGCTGGATTCGGGAGTCGGAGTCCAGGAAGTATACGAGCAGAGCGGATTCACCGATTATTCGGGCTTTTTCAAGGCATTTACCAAGGCTGTGGGCATTTCTCCCAAAAAATACAGCCAGTGCAGCATAAAATAATTATTCATTTACAGGCAGGTATTACAATATGAGAAGCATGGAATTCAAGATGGAGCGTCCGGGACTTCTTTCCGAGGGACAGCACATAACCGTAACGGAGGGATTGCTCCCCAGCAACTACTATTACACCATCGATCCTTCCCTTGCCATGTCGGGCAATGTTCCTTTTAACCAGAGGATGCTTGCAAGAGAAGGTGTTGTCAAGGAAGTAAGGGAGACCCCCAGAGGTTTCTACGTGGTGGCGGAATTCGAGGATTAAAGTAAGATCCTTAGATAATATATTAAAAGCCTCCGGGCTTAAAAGGTAAGGAGAGGAATCATGAAAGTCATTTCAACAGACAAGGCGCCGGGCGCCATCGGACCCTATTCCCAGGGTATCATCGCAGGGGGATTTTTCTTTGCTTCGGGACAGATAGCCATCGTTCCCGAAACAGGCGAGATCGAGAAGGGTGACATTAAGGCTCAGGCCGAAAGAGTCATGAAGAATATCGGAGAACTGTTAAAGGCTGCGGGCCTTGATTACGGCAAGGTAGTCAAGACCACATGCTTTCTTGCGGATATGGGGGATTTTGCCGCTTTTAACGAAGTCTATGCGGGTTATTTTACTTCCAAGCCTGCCAGAAGCTGTGTAGCGGTAAAGACTTTACCCAAGAATGTTTTATGCGAAGTTGAGATTATTGCCTGCGTGGAATAATCCTGTCGGAGGATGCATTGAAGAGTTTTTTCAAACGCTATGTCTTTGTGATATTAAGCAGTATTGTGGCGGTTGCGCTTCTTGTGTTGGGACTTTATCTCTTCAATTACAGGACGGAACGTATCGTCACAAACGTGGCGGAGAACTTCACATCGGAGAAGGCTGAGAGCATAGGAAAGGCTATTTCCAACAAGCTCTCCGGTGATCTGCGGGCTTTGAACGGAAGCCTTGAGCTTTACGAAAGCATCAACCTGAAGAACCTGGCGGAAATAAAGAACACACTGGTACTGTCAAGAGGTGTGGGAAGCTTCAGGACCATCATGGTTGCTACTTTGGAAGGCGATGCGGTCGACAACGACGGCTTCTTTTGGGGCAATGTTTCCTCGGAGACCTTTTTTAAAAAGGCCGTGGAAGGGGAAGCGTATATTTCGGATCTTCTGACGATTCCCAACTATCCTGTGGATATCATCGTTGCCGCCTTCCCAATCATGAGGAGCAATCGTGTGGCCGCGGTATGCTGCGGTGTCTGGGACAGGAACGTGTTCACGGATATACTGGACAGTTCCGCAGGTCAGAGTAACAGTGTAAGCTTTCTTCTTACAAAAACGGGTTCCGTACTGGCCAGCTCTGACAGAAAAGCAAATCTTTCAAGCCTGGGAGATACGGGCTATTTTGCGGTGGAAGGAGACTGGAAGACCAGAGGCTCCGCCATACCCTTTGAGCGCACCAGGATATTTGACAGGGAAGAGACAGTCTTCTTTAAATACAATGTTGAAGGCGATGAGAAATTTACCGTCATCACACCCGTTGAAGGTTTTGAATGGGTGCTGGCGGTGGTGCTTCCCGACGATGCCATCGCCCGTGAACTTAAACCCATGGCAGGGTATATTACCGTTCTTATCCTGTGCATAGCGGTTTCTTTTGCATTGGTGCTCTTTGCCATCGTGATGCTGATCCGAAGCGACCTCGGTACCGTAAAGAGAAACGAGAACTTTGCCCTTGCATCCCTACAGAATCAGATCGTGGTCTTCGATTACGACCACGTTAAAAAGAGACTTGAACTTGCGGGTAATTACGATCTTATAGTTGGTAACCGTAATCCCGTATTCGGTGACGGAGAAGAAAGAGAACTCTTAAACAGGATCCACGATGAAGACAAGGCCGTTAGGGATATGATCCTCAGTGCCGGCGGACAGCTGGACACCCAGATCAACGCTGAGGCAAGGATCCTTTGCGAAGACGGTGAATATCACTGGTTCAAGATGAAAGCCAATATAGTGAGGGGACTTGAAGGCAGAGTAAAGGGCCTGGTAGGCAACCTTACAAATGTTGACGAGCACTTTAACGAGGCTCAGGAATTAAAACACAAAGCGGAGATAGATCCTCTTACGGGACTTCTCAACAAGGGTGCTTTTTCGTCACTGGTCCAGAAGAAACTGGCTGAAGCCGGAGAGGGAAGCGTTTACGCTTTGTATATGATCGACATAGATAACTTTAAGAACGTAAATGACACCCTTGGTCATGCCATAGGCGACAAGGTCATCGCGGATGTGGCCACAAAGATCGGGCTGGTCTTCTCCGACAGAGACTGTATCGGACGTATCGGCGGCGATGAGTTCTCGGTGCTTTTGCTCCTTTCACCGGATTCAAGGCATGCAGGCCAGCGGATAGTGGAAGACAAGGCATACAGACTCTGCAAGCGGATGGATGAGGTATATTCCGACGGTGTCAATGATGTGCATGTTTCTTTGAGCGTGGGAGTTTCTTCTTTCCCTCAGGACGGAGAAACCTACGAAGAACTGTACAGACGTGCCGATGCGGCTCTTTATGCAGCCAAGCATTCCGGAAAGAATCAAAGCTGCATTTACCGCTCCGGAGCACAATAGTTCAGATCACAGAAGTGTGATATTAATATCGGGATTTAAAAGAATAAAAAGCACGAGGCCGATCCACAGAAGAAGGATCAGGGGCATACCCCAGACAAAGGCCTTGTGCTTTGTTTTGTGATGAAATACACGCATGCCTGCCATGGAGCCGATGACGCCGCCGATAAAGGCAACGAAAAAAAGCGTGGCTTCGGGGATCCGCCATGCGTGATTTTTTGCTTTATGCTTATCTATTCCCATGGCGGCAAACCCAATGAGGTTTACCGCCGCGAAATAGCATATTAACCAGTGAACTGTGGTCATATTACATTATTTTCCGTTCTTTTCTACTTCCTGCATCTTCATTGCACGGACCTTGCAGGAGAGACCGAAGAGGTTGATGAAGCCTTCGGCGTCGTGATGGTCGTAAAGGTCACCGGTAGTGAAGGATGCGATCTTTTCATTGTAGAGGGAGTATTTGGAAGTGGTACCCGCCTTGATGATGTTACCCTTGTAGAGCTTGAACTTAACTTCGCCGGTAACATATTTCTGGGTTTCGTCGATGAAAGCCACAGCTGCTTCGCGAAGAGGGGTGAACCACTTTCCTTCGTAAACGACCTGAGCGAGTTTGTTGCCCATTTCCTGTTTTTCGAGATAGGTATC
>JAEEGL010324745.1_pt1 | contig 15817 bp, 8 predicted proteins | sample 9134231 | NCBI WGS metagenome assembly JAEEGL01 (sample SAMN16246548, study PRJNA631951) | gut metagenome | biome: gut microbiome; feature: rumen; material: fiber-attached | host: Bos | place: Iran: Karaj | collected 2018-10
AAGTCTGGGGTCTGGGGTCGCGATGGGTCTGGGGTCTGGGGTCTGGGGGCGCGATGGGTCTGGGGTCTGGGGTCTGGGGTCGCGATGGGTCTGGGGTCTGAAGTCTGGGGTCGCGATGGGTCTGGGGGCCCCGAAAGATGGGTCTGAAGTCTTAGCCAGGAAACACCATGAATCTTGCGAAATTCACCTTGCCGTGCCTGTCCCTTTTGCTGGGGGCGCTTCCCGTGCTTTCCGCGGCGCCGTCGGCGCCCGCCCCGCTGGTGCTGGCGAATGAGGGCCGTTCCAAGTATGCGATTGTCGTGCCCGATGCTTCGGATCCCCGCCAGCGTGTCGGCGAGGCGGCGGTCTTGCTGCAGGGCACCCTGAAGCGGATGTCGGGGGTGGAACTGCCGATCCGCAGCGAGAGCGGGCATTCGGGCGGGCCTGCGATCTACCTGGGCGCCACCAGGCGCGCCAAGGCGGCGGGAATCCCCCTGGAGCGCCTGACCGAATGGACCTATTGCAAGCGCGTCGTGGGAAAGGACCTCTTCCTTGTCGGATGCGACCGCTCCGCTGGCATCACTGGCGAGATGGAGTTCCATGACAAGCAGTATCTGCTCTGGTTCGAGGGCTTCAACCAGCAGGAGACCCGCGCCTATCGCGAATGGCGCGGGACGCACAAGGCGGTCACGTCGTTTCTGGACCATGAGCTGGGCGTGCGCTTCCTCCTGCCAGGGTCGTCTGGCCTGCACATCCCGCCCCGCCCGACCGTCACCGTGCCCGCCGCCCTGGATTTCCTGGGCGCGCCTGCGTTCCCCTACTGCAACGGCAGGTGCTACGGCGACCGCACGCTGACCATTGCGCTGAACCACAACGACATCCCCTCCGCCAAGAACTACGGCGGGCATTCCTACCCCGTCGCGGTGCCCGCCAGGGTCTACGGCAAGACCCATCCAGAATATTTCGTGCTGGTCAACGGGGAGCGTCGGCCATTCTACGGCCCTGGCGGCGCGGGCCATCTGTGCGTAAGCAATCCCGAGGTCCAGGAACTCCTCATGAAGGAACTGGAATCCCAGTATGCGAAGGGCTTCCGCTGGGTGCAGCTGGGGCAGACCGACGGCCTGGTGCCGTGCGAATGCGACCAATGCCGCGCCTTGGGCGGCGGCGACACGGGCGAACTGCTCTGGAAAGTCCACCGCAGGATCGCGGAGGAGATGAAACGCCGCCTCCCCGACCTGAAAATCGTCCTCCTGGCCTATTCCCACACCGCCCGTCCGCCCAAGTCCTTCGACTCCTTCCCCGACAACGTCATCCTGGAACTGTGCATCTGGCGGAACCACCGCGAGTTCATGCAGGAGTGGGCCCGCTTCAAGGACGTCCCCAAGATCGCCTACCTCTACCTGTGGGGCACCTACAGCAGTTGCATCTTCGATCCCACGCGAAGCGTCCGCTACCTCGCCGACACCCTGCGCGTGCTGCGGGACAACCATGTCGTCTCCATCTACAAATGCGGCTTCGGGACCGCCCTCGGACTGGAGGGGCCGCAATACTATGTCTTCAGCAGACTGCTGGAGGATCCCGACCAGGATCCAGTGAAACTCCTGGAGGAGTTCTGCGACGCGGCCTACGGCAAGGCCGCCGCGCCGATGCGGCAGTTCTTCACCGCCGTCGACGCCCGCCTCTCCCTGCGCGACGGCTCCTCGACCCTGGATGTCCTGGAGACCTTCCCGCGCAACCCCAGGCAACTCCACCAGTTCACCTATCCCCCGTCCACCGTCAAGTTTCTCGCCAACCGCCTGTGGTATGCCTCGACCCTGGACAAGGATCCGCAGGTGCAGGCGCGCATCCGCCTGGTCCGCCGCGAGTTCGGCCTGCTGCAGGCCCGCACGAACCTCTACGCCCTCTCCGACGCCTGGGCGGTGGCGCGGACCCCCGCGATCCTGGCCGCCTACCAGCGGGAGTATGACCGCGCCGCCAAGATGGTCTCCGACTGGTATGACGACCGCGGCAAGATGCGGCGCGAGCCTGGCTTCGACTGGCCGTTCCTGTGGGACACGCCCCGCAACATCGTGATGTTCGGCGGCGGCTCCCTCAATCCGAGTTTCCCGCCAGAACTGGCGCAGGGCTTCGCGCCCCTGAAGGCCTCCCTGAAGATGAAACTCGCCCCCGAGGACTATGTGTGCCTCGCCTCGCAGCTCCGCAACCCCGCGCAACTCGAAACCTTCCGCCAGAAGGGCGCCGACGACAAAGGCGCGCCCTCCTTCGGAAAGGACGCCATGCAGACCCGCTTCCGCATCGGCTACGACCAGGGGAACCTCTACCTCGCCGTGACCGCCGCCTCCCCGCAGGATCCCGCCGCCATCACGCCCGCGGGGCGGGACGGCGACTGCCGCCAGGGCGATTCGCTCGCCATCTACCTGGATGTCGAGGGCACGGGGAGACGCTGCTACCGATTCGAGTTCAACCCCGTCCCGAACTCCTGCGCGGAGGCGCGCAAAGGCTACCGCGACGATCCCGCGCATCCCGACTTCGGCAAGGAGGACCTGACCTGGAACGGCAAATGGCAATACACGGTATATTATGACGCCAAGGCGAAAGTCTGGAAGGCCTTCTGCACCATCCCGCTGGGCGAATTGGGGCAGCGCGACGGCGCCTATCCAGGCGCGCAGTGGCGCGTCAACCTCGTGCGGCGGCGCCCTGGCGGCGAAGTGGCCTCCTGGATTGAATTGCCGAATGGCGTCGCGCCCGACGCACCTGCCAACTACGGCACCCTGCGCTTCATAGGATTCCGCAGCGTGATCTCGCCGTAATCCCAGTCCACGCCCCCGTCGATTCAAGGAAATCACCGCCATGACGCAAAATGGAGACGCATTGCCAGGGACACGCCTCGCGGATTTCCGCGCCGCACTGGCAGGCGAGGCAAATGGCGCCGCCACGCCGACCTGGGAGTTCGCCGATTACACGACCACGCACGGCAATGGCGTCATGCTCCTCTGCCGCCCTCATTGCACCCCGCCGCCCGTGACGTTTTCCCCGCATCTCGTCGGCTGGCACCGCATCCACGTCTGCCTCGTGTGCAGCGGCTATCCGAGCCCTGGAGTAACCCTGCGACTCACGCGGGACCTCGGCGCGACCTTCTTCCGCCGCAGCCTCCCGAATCCGGCCTACCCCGCCTGGAGCAGGATGGAGCAGGCCGAGGAGTATCCCTGGCAGTGCGCCGACTTGACTGGCCAGTCCATCACCGTCACGAAACTGCTGGACGACTCCCCGTATGTGATTGGCCTGCTTTGGCTGCGCTTCGAGCCGATGAGCCCCGCAGAAGTGGAGGCCTGCCAGAACGATCTGGCCTCCACGCAGAACCGCACCCTACACGCCCACACGGACCTGGACTGGCTCCAGCTTGTCCGCAAGGCCCCGCCAGATCTCTTCGCGCCCTTTGTCCAAAGCATGGTGCACTCCGATGCGGAACTGCTCTCCGTGGAGTTCTATCCCCTCCTCATGAACCGCGACTTTCTGGAAAGACGCGCCAACGAGGACGGCTGCAACGATCCCTTCACAGGCCGCTTCCAGGCCTTCCGCGAACTGCTCCCCCATGCGGCCGAATGCTATTTCTACCTGACGCGACAGTGCCATGCACACGGACGGCGCGTCTATGCGGCGCTGCGCCACTGCCTCTCCGTCTGCCCCATCCCCTACGACGAATCCTCCATCGCGGGCGTGGACTTCGCCGCCGAACATCCCGAATGGCATTGCGTCGACCGCGACGGCGAGCCATTCCCCGTCATCTCCTACGCCTTTCCGCAGGCACAGGATTATCTCATCGGCGAATGCCTGAAGGTGCTTCCCTACGGCTTCGACGGCATCACGCTCTTCTTCCATCGCGGCATCATGACCGCCTTCGAGCAGCCCGTGCTGGACCGCTTCCGCGCCCTCTGCCCAGACGAAGATCCGAGACTGCTCCCGCTGGACGACCCGCGCCTGGTGGCCGTCCACTGCGAATTGATGACGGATCTCATGCGGCGGATGCGCCGCGCGCTCGACGACTACGCGGCGGCCTCTGGCCAGGGGAAAATCGGGCTGGCAATCGTGGGTTGTTACACCCTGGAGGACAACGCCCGCTTCGGCGTCGACATTCGGCGCTGGGCGGAGGAGGGCCTCGTCGACACGGTGGTCGTAGGGAACATGTCCGTGTACGAGGAAACGGAGCGATTCCTGGACGAAGCGCATCCTGGACGCATCAGCCTTGCAAAATACCGCGAATGCAAGTGCCACGGACTGCTGCCGCCGATTCGGCGCTTCTGCGACAACGACCTCGACCGAATGCTCCAGGCCATGCCGCCCTATCTGGAATTGGAGCGGCGCACCAGCCTTCGGGTCTATTTCGACGTGCCGTGGGAATGCACAAGGCCGCCAGAGTTCTTCCGCGAATACGCCCTGCGCCTCTACAAGGCAGGCGCCACCCGCCTCTCCTTGTGGGACGCATTCCATGTCCGCGCGATGAACCGCGCGGAGTGGAATGTGGTCTCGCGCCTGGGCCATCGCGAGGAACTGCCCGCCATGCCCGCCACGCGCGACGGCTACGGACGGGCCTGCCGCGTGCTCTCCTTGAATGGCGTGCCATTCGCAGCCTACCATCCAGCCTGGAGGGGATGAAATCGTCTGCTTTTTAGGCATGGACCGCACATTTTGAAAATGATACGCCTATATTATGCAATGCCAACCCGCGAGAACGCCCGACGCCACTTGGTGAAAGCATGAAAGAATTCCCTATGGAGATCTAATTGCAATGGACGAACCGATTCTGTCCTCCGAATACCGCTCCTGGCTGTTGGAACTCAAAAGGCGCTACCGCAGCACTCAAATCAAATCATCAGTTGCCGTCAATCGCGCCATACTGGAATTCAATTGGAGCCTCGGCAAGGACATCAGCGAAAAATACTCTGGGGTGCAATATGGAGCAAAGTTCTATTCCAAACTAAGTGCCGACTTGAAACTGATGCTTCCAGAAGCCACTGGCCTCTCCAAGGGAAACATCATCTACTGCCAAAGATTCTACGAACTGTATTCCAAGGCGTCTATTGTTCCACAACTTGCGGAACAATCATCTGGGGCCGACAAGACGACTACCGTTCCACAACTTGTGGAACAATTCCCCGCGAAAGATGGAATCTGGTTAGGCCGTCATGGCATAGTCCCCTTATTTCTAGTCCCTTGGGGACATCATCGCCTGATTATTGACAAATGCAAAGGCGACGTGAAGAAGGCACTCTTCTATGTGTTGAAGACTGTGGAAAACAATTGGAGCCGCAATGTGCTCCTAAACTGGATTTCCACAGATCTCTATTCCAGGGACGGCAAGGCGGTCACGAATTTTCAACGCACCTTGCCAGAGCCTGACGGCGACCTCGCCCAGCAATTAACAAAAGATCCTTATGTTTTCTCCGTACAGGGACTCAGCGAAAAATACAATGAAACCCAACTGAAAGCAGCAATGGTAAAGAACATTGAGGCGCTACTGTTGGAACTCGGCAATGGTTTTGCCTTTGTGGGCAGGGAAAAGGTGGTTGAAGTATGTGGTGAGGAAAAGCGAATAGACCTGCTCTTCTACTTCATTCCACAACACCGATACTGCGCCGTCGAAGTTAAGACTGGAGAATTCGAGCCATCTGACCTCGGGCAATTGCAAGGATATGTCGCAGCCTGCGATCTAGTCTTGAACCGACAAGGAGACTGCCCCGCGATGGGGCTTCTTGTATGCAAGGGCAAGAATGCCCCTCTCGTCCGTTACCTGATTGGAAAAACTGACATGCCCTTGGGAGTCAGTGATTATGAACTCACCAAGGTGCTTCCTGCAAATTTCAAAGACGACATGCCCAGCGTGGAAGAATTCGAGGCGGAACTGGAACGGTTGTCGCAGGGGACTCCGCCCCCAATGGAAGAAAACAACGATGGAGGAAATGAGAAATGAGAATTTGCGTTAACTACGCGCGATGGCTACGGTCTGGTTTGCGCGCGCATTTCTTGAATGACGCTTCCATTAGCAAACTGCCATCCAGCCTGAATGGGATGAAAAGATGATGAAGGCCTCCGACTACATCGCGCGTTTTGATGTGGAACGCCATTTGGGCAAGGCTCCAGGTTTCCAGCCATGCGTGGAACGGAAGCATCCTGGCCTACGGGCGATTTTCTATGAAGGGGCGCCGTTCCGCGGGAAGCCGACCCGCTGTTTTGCGTGGCTTGGCCTTCCCAAGGGCGCGAATGCGCCCCATCGTGTGCCAGGGATCGTGCTGGTGCATGGAGGCGGCGGAACGGCCTTCGCGGACTGGGCGGACATCTGGGTGAAGCGCGGTTATGCGGCGATTGCCATGGACACCTGCGGCGCGCTCCCAGCCCCCGACGCACCCCCGAACCGCATGCAGCATCCGCCGCGCCTGCCCGACGGCGGCCCTCCTGGATGGGGCGGCTTCGAGCAACAGGACTGGCCCGCCGCCGACCAGTGGATGTACCATGCGACGGCCGCCGTCCTGCGGGCGACCGCCCTGCTTCGCTCCCTGCCGTCGGTCGAGGCCTCGCAAATCGGCATCGCGGGCGTCTCGTGGGGCGGCTATCTGACGCTGGGCGCCGTCGGCATCGCGCCGCAGGGGACCTACCGCTTCGCCATCCCCGTCTACGCCTCCACAAGATTCGCGACCATGCCCACCAGCATCCTCCTGGGGCGGCCAGAAGTCTCGCACCGCCAGGCGATCCAGTGGATGGAGACCTGGGATCCCGCCCCCGTCATGAAAAACATCCGAACCCCCGTGCTGTTTCTCTCCGACGCCGAGGACATCGCCTTCCCCATGCCCACCTGGCAGAAGACCACCGACGCGGTCTCCGGCATGGCGCAGCGTTCTTTGCGCATCGCCTATCCGCACAACCACAGCATCTCCCTGCCCTCGCGCACGGAAGCCGTTTTCGCGGAAGCCATCCTGAAACGGCGCCCCTTGCCGAAATGGGGCGAACTCCAGCGCGCCAGACAGGAACTCTCCTGCGCCTTCCAGCCCGCTGGACGCAAGATCGTGGAGGCGCGCCTTTGCGCCACGCGGGCGACGGGCTTCTGGGCGGACCGCCGCTGGCTGCCCTACCCCGCCACCCTGGATTCCGCAACCCATTCGATCCAAGGGACGCTCCCCTTCGGCGCCACCGCCTTCTTCTTCCAGGTCAAGGACGACCAAAGCGCCATCTGGTCCTCGCCCCTGGGCATCAGGAAGTAACCTTCCACGAAGCCACCCATGTTCAAGCATCTCTTCTTCGACGACCAGCGGCTGTATGTGCGCGAAAACCTGCGCCGCGTCCATGGCCAGCCAGCCATGGTCGGCTGCTACCAGAACCACGACGTCCATGTATTCTACGGCTGGAGCTGGGCCGTCATGGACGCGGAGGGCCGCACGCATCTGTTCTACCAGGGGCAGAGGGATTTCAATGTCCAGGACAATATCAGCTATCTGGCCGCCATCAGTGACAACGGAATCGATTTCCAGCCGCGATGCACGGCGGCCGAGGCTGGGATCCACGGAGACTTCCCGCACGCCGTCCTGCCGACCTCGCGGGGGGTGGCCTCGGAAATCGGCGCCATCCTGGCGGATCCCGTCGCGCCGCAGGAGGAGCGCTACAAGATGCTCTTCACGGACAACTCCCACCTGAAATCAGGATACATCGAAGACTACGTGCTGGCCTCCCAGGATTTGATCCATTGGCGCAAGGTCATCGGCAGCAGTTGGAATCCCTACGGAACCGAGCCCGTCCTCGGCGGCTTCCACAATCCCGTCACGCAATGCACCACGATCCTCACGCGCCCATGCTGGGGGCAGCGGCGCGTGGCGTGGACCGACACGCGGGACTGGCGCCACTACACCCCTGCGCAACTCTGCCTCCAGTGCGACCCCCTCGACGAACCGCTGGCGGAGTTGTACGGCATGCCCGCCATCGCCCATGACGGCTGGTTCATCGGCTTCCCGCACATCTTCGCCCGCCACCCCCAGGCGCGCGTCAACAAATTCCGCCCAGGCACCATGCACTTCGAACTGGCCTATTCCCTGAACGGACACAACTGGTGGCGTTTCCTGCGAACCCCCTTCATCCCGCTCGACCATCCCGACATCGCCAGGCACTTCGGACGCCCCGCGGGAATGGTCTCGGCGGGCGCGCCGATTCGGCAGCCAGACGGCGGCCATCTCTTCTACTGCACCGTCAATACGCACGAACACGGCACCCATGACAGCGGTCTTTCGATCGACGACATGGGCATCTGCATCTTCCGCCTTCGCCCCGATGGCTTCGCGGGACTCGAGACCGACGATGCGCGCCAGGAATCACGCCTGGCCACGCGGTCGCTGGTCTGGCAGGGCAGGCAGGGCCCCGTCGTCAACCTGGTGGCCTCGCATGCCACCTGCGCATTGTACAACATCGACAACGACCAGCCCCTGGAGGGCTTCTCACACCAGGACTGCGAGCCGTTCAGCGGTGACAACGCCGCCTGGATCCCCTCCTGGCGCGGCGGCAGCCCCGAAGCCTGGATCGGCCGCGAAATCGTCATCGAACTCCGCTTCCAGGGCACGCTCTTTTCGCTTGCCTACGACGGCGTCCCGATGGTCGGCTCGGACTCCTTCCGCTTCCACCACAACGGCGGGCAACTGCCGCCCATCCGCCCTGGCTTCTGATTCCAAATGGTTCTGGCCCCCCGCGATTTTTGAAGAAGGCTTACAAGTTTTCCGAATCTTCCGAGTCTTCCGGATTATCCAGGCACCGCATTTACCCCGCGTGTGCCGGCGGTCCCTCCGGAATGCCCTCGCCGATGCGCCCACCAAACCCCATTTCCCCGCCATGCTGACCATCTCCGCATTTTCCCTGGACTTCCAGCGCCTCACCGACCAGGCGCGCACCCACTTCTGCGCCACCGCCGCGCCAGTCTTCTCCTGGATTCTCAACGGCAGCGAACAGGGGGACGGGCAGGCGTCCTTCCGCCTGGCATTCCGCTGCCCTGGCACGCGTTTCCGCTTCCACACGCCTGAAATCGCCTCAGCGGAGCAGCGCTACCGCTACGACGGCCCCGCGCTTCCCGCAGGACAGCGGATCGAGGTCGAACTGGAGGCCACGGCCCGCAAATCGGGGACGGCCCGCATCTCATCCTGGTTCTTCCTGGCCGACGCGGGGGAATGGCGCGCGCCCTGGATCGCCTCCGCCCTGGATTTGCCTCTCGACCGCCCGCGCTATTTCCGCAGGCCCTTCCGCATCCGCAGGCGCCTCCGCCGCGCGGAGTTGTACGCCTGCGGCCTCGGATACCAGCGGGTCTGCCTGGACGGAAAGGCATTGGAAGGCAACCGCCCCCTGGATCCGCCCTTCACGGACTATTCCAGGCGCTGCCAGTACATCCTCTACCCCGACCTGCACGAATTCCTGGAGACGGGGGAGCATTGCCTGGGCGTCATGGTCGGGCTGGGCTGGCGCGACAACGCCTGCGTCTCCAGCACCAACTTCAAGAACGACCACGACGACTACTCGCGGGTGCCCTTCCGAGGCGAGCCCTGCCTGACCGCCGCACTCCACCTCGTCTATGAACGCGGCGGCGAGGAATGGCTCTTCACCGACGGGACGTGGGAGTGCGGCGCGGGCGCCCTCGTCGGCGCCGACGTCTTCAACGGCTGCACCTACGACGCGCGCCTGGAGAACCCCGCCTGGTGCACGGCCGGCTTCGCGGGCTACGTCCCCGCGAAACTCCACCCTGGCCCTGGCGGCAAAATGGAGCCGATGGTGCTGTCCCCCGTCTGCGAAGCCCCTGCCGTCGCCCCCGTCGCCCAGTGGCAAAAGGACGGAAAGTGGTTCTACGACTTCGGCGTGAACCTGGCGGGCGTCCTCTCCGTCACCCTCCCCCGCGGCCTCCGCGAAGGCCAGCGCGTCATCCTGCGCCACAGCGAGGAGCTCACCGCTGACGGCGACCTCTTCACCGCCCCCCTGCGCTCCGCCAGGGCCACCGACACCTACATCGCGGGCGGGGGGGAATGCGGCGGCACCGCCTTCGTCCCCTCCTTCACCTACCATGGCTTCCGCTATGCCAGCGTGGAATGCCCCCAGGGCGTCATGCTGGAGGAGCCGCCCCTGGCCATACCGCTGCGGAACCCCCTCGACAAGGACAGCGGCTTCCGCTGCGGCGACCCCATGGCCAACGCCGTCGCCGACGCCTGCCTCCAGACCGAACGCTCCAACCTCCACAGCCTCCTCACCGACTGCCCCCAGCGCAATGAACGAATGGGCTGGATGAACGACGCCACCGTCCGCTTCGAATCCTTCCCCTACGCCTTCGAGGCAAACCAGATCTTCCGCAAAGTCACCCGCGACCTCATGGACGAGCAGAGCGCGGAGGGCGGCATCACCTGCACCGCCCCCTACATCTGGGGATACCGCCCCGCCGACCCCGTCTCATCCTCCTTCCTCATCGCGGGCTGGCAGAACTACCTCTTCGACGGCGACGACACCATCCTCCGCGAGGCCTATCCCGCCTACCAAGCCTGGGTCCGCTGCCTCCGCGCCCATCGGGACGCCGACGGGACGGTCAACTACAGCCACTGGGGCGACTGGGCGGCGCCCGCCTACGCCTGCAAGAGCCAGGAGGATCCGCACTCCGCGGTCACCCCGCCGCTGCTGGTCTCCACGGGCTTCCTCTACTACGACTGCAAACTGCTTGCCAGGATGGCGGCCGTGCTGGGAAGGCGCGCCGACGTCCGACGCTATGAAGCGGAGGCGCAGGAGACCGCCGAGGCCATTCTCGCCAAGTGGTACGACCCCGCGGCCAAGACCTTCGGCGGCGGCTCGCAGGGCTCCCAGGCCCTGATGCTCTGGCTCGGGCTCTTCCCCGAGGACGCGGCCCAAACGGCCGCCGACGCCCTGGCCAGGGAACTGCGCGAAAGCGGCTACCGCTTCACCACTGGCAACCTCTGCACGCGGTATCTCTGCGAAATGCTCATCCGCCATGGCCATGAAGACGACGCCTGGGCCATCCTCACCAAGCAGGACTATCCCTCCTTCGGATACATGTTCCAGCAGGAGGCGACCACCATCTGGGAGCGCTACGAGCAGAAGGCCAACGGCGGCATGAACTCCCACAACCATCCCATGTACGGCGCCATCTCGTATGTCCTCTACGCCTGCCTCGCGGGCATCCGCCCCAGGATTGCGGAACGCCGCGTGGACATCGAGCCGCATTTCCCCGCCAGGCTGCAAAGCCTGCAGGCCAAGGTCGAGACCGCCATGGGCGCCGTCGCCGTCCACTGGTTCCGACGCTACGGCGTCCTCAACCTGCATGTGACCGTCCCCTTCGGACTGGTCGCGGAGGTCTCCTTCGACGGCAAGACGACCGCCTGCCCCGCGGGGTTCCACACCTTCGCCAGGCAGGAGGAAGAGTAGCGAACCGCCACCAAGCCGATCCACGCTTCAGCCACGATGTTTCCCCACACCAGCGCCAGACCATCGTCCGAACCCCGTTCCTGAAACTATATTTCGCATGGTGACCGCCGCCCTTTCCCCCACCATCCATCTCGTCGAACAGCCTCCCATGTCCCACCCACACTTCCACGGCCCCGTCCAGCTCCGCGTCGAATATCTGCAGAATCCCCTCGGCATGGACGAGCCGCGACCGCGTTTCAGCTACCGCCTGGTCGGCGTGCCATCCCAGCGCGCGCGGCGCATCCAGGTGCGTGAGGCGGGCGGCGCGCTCGCCTGGGACAGCGGCTGGATCGAGGACGCGCTGAGCCAGCAGATCGAATACGACGGCGACGCCCTCCGCCCCTTCACCCGCTACGAATGGCGCGTCCAGGTCAAGGACGGCGCGGGCAGAATCGGCGCCTGGAGCGAGGAGGAGGCCTGGTTCGAGACTGGCTTCCTCGGCACGCCCTGGGCCGACAGCGCCTGGACCGCGGGCACGCCTGGGCCGTCCGCCTCCTTCCCCCCGCAGATCTTCCGCCGCCGCTTCACCCTGCCCCGCCGCAAGGTCCGCGCCGCCCGCCTCTACGCCACCGCCCTCGGCGTCTACCAGGTCGAACTCAACGACCAGGTCGTGGGCGACGACGTCCTCGCCCCTGGCTGGACCGACTATTTCCACCGCGTGCAATACCAGGCCTACGACGTCACGGCCCTCCTCAAGCCAGGCGAGAACTCCCTCTATCTCACCCTCGCCGCAGGCTGGCACCACGGCCGCAACACCCAGATCTGGACCGTCGGCACCGCCTACCGCCACGACGCCATGTTCCGCTGCGAACTCCATCTCCATTTCGCCGACGGAACCCGCCAGGTCATCGGCTCAGGCCCCGACTTCAACCGCCTCGAACCCGCCTGCGGCCCCATCCGCAAAAGCGAACTCTACGACGGCGAGGCCTACGAGGCCTGGCGCACCCGCAAGTGGTACGAGGCCGTCGCACACTTCACCCCCGCCCGCGCCACCGACGCGGACGTCGCCATCACCTGGAACTCTGGCGCGCCCGTGCGCCGCCTCCAGACGCGCCCCCCCGTCGCCGTCGCCCGACGGCCAGGCGGCGTCTGGATCGTCGACTTCGGCCAGAACCTCACGGGCCGCGAACGCTTCACCGTCCACGGCCCCTGCCGCGGAGCCACCATCGTCGTCAGGCACGGCGAAATGCTCAACCCCGACGGCTCCCTCTACACCGCCAACCTGCGCTCCGCCGACGCCACCACCCGCTACACCTGCGGCGACGACGCCGAGGAGACCTATGAACCCGTCTTCGCCTTCTACGGCTTCCGATACCTCGAAATCTCTGGCTGGCCAGGACGCCTCCGCAAGCGCGACATCGCCGCCGTCGTCCTCTCCACCGACCTGCCCCGCACGGGCCTCTTCCAGTGCTCCGAGCCGCTCCTGAACCGCCTCTTCGAGAACACGGGCTGGGGCCTCCGCTCCAACTTCCTCGACATCCCCACCGACTGCCCGCAGCGGGACGAGCGCCTCGGCTGGACTGGCGACACCCAGGTCTTCTGCAACACCGCCACCTTCTGCGTCCACGCCCCCGCCTTCTACACCAAGTGGGTCACCGACCTCAATCTCTGCCAGAAGGACAACGGCGCCTACCCCGCCGTCAGCCCCTGCCCCGAACCCTCCTCGGCCATCCACCCCCCCGCCGCAGGCTGGAGCGACGCAGGCCTCGTCGTCCCCTGGAACCTCTATTGCAAATACGGCGACCGACGCATTCTCGAACGCCACTTCGACCAGATGCGCGCCTACCTCGCCTGCGTCCGCGGCTCCAACGGCGGCCGACTCCCCGTCGAGACCGCCCACTACGGCGACTGGCTGAACCTCGACGCCCCCACCTCCAAGCCCCTCATCGCCACCGCCTATCTCGCAGGAATGTACCAGCTCCTCGCCCGCATCGCCGACGCCATCGGCCGCCATGCCGAAGCCGGCGACGCCCGCCGCCACGCCGCCGAGGTCCGCGACGCCTTCCGCAAATGCTTCACCGACCGCGACGGCCTCACCGAGGCCACCCAGACCGCCGCCCTCCTCGCCCTTCATTTCGACCTGCTCCCCGCGCGCCTCGTGCCCAAGGTCGTCGCCGCCCTCGTCCACGACATCCGCGACAACCGCAGCCTGCACCTCTCCACGGGCTTCCTGGGCACCCCCCTGCTCCTCCCCGTCCTCGCCCGCCACGGCCATGTCGATTTGGCCTACGACCTCCTGCTCCAGACCACCTACCCAGGCTGGCTCTACCCCGTCACCCAGGGCGCCACCACCATGTGGGAACGCTGGAACAGCTTCACCCTCGACGGCGGCTTCGGCGACCTCCACATGAACTCCTTCAACCACTACGCATACGGCGCCGTCGCCGAATGGTTCTTCGAAACCATCGCGGGAATCTCCGCCCCCGTCGACGCCTACCATCACTTCACCCTCGCCCCGCAGCCAGGGCGCCGCCTCGAACACGCACAGGCCGTCTTCCTCTCCCCCTACGGCCCCATCTCCTCCGCCTGGCGACGCGTCAAAGACCGCCTCCAATGGGACTTCTCCGTCCCCGACAACACCACCGCCGCCATCGTCCTGCCAGGCACCCCCGACCGCCCCCTTCCCAAAGGCATCACCTCCCGCAACGGCACCGTCACCGCCACCCCCGGAGACTACTCCATCACCCTCTTTCCCCCAGAAAAATAAGCAATCCGCTTATTTCTGCAATTGTAATTATCGTTTCGCGCATTATCTTATGTGCGACCCCATCGGCGGCGGGTTCCGTGCCAGGCCATTGGCCTGGAAGCGCCCATTGCCCCGCCAGGATAGCCTGTCGGCCCCCGCCGCCCACCCTTGACCGTCTCCGCAAACTGCATCTCGCCGTCATCACCGCATAATCCAAGAGGAATCCCCATGGGCATCAAACTCGGCCTCGTCGGCCTCGGCATGTTCGGCTCCCAGTTCGCCAAACTCTTCAAATCCCACCCGCTCGTCGACAAGATCGCCCTCTGCGACTGCGAGCCCGCCAAGATCCGAAAGTTCCTTGACGACCCGTTCATGGCCCCCAAGGTCAGTCCCCGCGACTGCTACGAGACCCTCGACGACCTCTGCAGGTCCGACGTCGACGCCGTCGTCGTCATCACCCAGCCTTGGCTCCACGCCCCGCAGTGCCTCCAGGTCCTGAACGCAGGCAAGCACGTCTACAGCGCGGTGCCGCTGATCTCCCTCCCCGACGACGCCGAGGTCCTCGACTGGGGCTGCCGCATCGCCGAGGCCGTCAAGCGCAGCGGCCGCCAGTACATGCTGGGCGAGACCACCGTCTACCGCCCCCAGACGATGCTCTGCGCCCGCCTCGCCGCCGAAGGGCGCTTCGGCGAGTTCGTCTATGCGGAGGGCGAATACGTCCACGACCTCGACAACCCTGGCTGCAACCTGCGCCGAGTCCAGGAGGGCCGCACCACTGGCAAGGTCGGCGAGCAGCACGAGGCGCTGATGGCGCCCTACCGCGCGCGCGGCCTCAAGAGCACGCCGATGAACTACCCGACCCACTCCGTCTCAGGCCCCATCCACGTCATGAAGACGCGCGCGCTCTCGGTCAGCGCCATCGGCACCCCCAACACCAACCGCGACCCCTTCTTCGCCGACTACGACTACTCCGACATCACCGCCTTCTACCGCCTCGCCAACGGCGCCTCCCTCCGCATCTGCGAGTTCCGCGAAGTCGCCGCACGCTCCTTCGACATCCTCAACAGCGAGACCTTCCGAATCTTCGGCAAGAACGGCTCCTTCACCCGCAACCACACCTTCCTCCACAACCGCGACGTCCCAGGCGAAGAAGTCGTCTGGCAGGAACAGGACTACACCGACGCCGAAATGCGGGACAAACTCCCGCCAGAGGTCGAGATGGCCTTCCGAAAACTCTACGACCCGAACGCCAGCGACGACGACTTCCAAACCGACTTCCAGCCCCAGGGGCACGGCGGCAGCCACCCATATCTCGTCCACAACTTCGTCAAGATGGTCGCCGAGGACGGCCCATCCCCCATCCCCATCGAGGAGGCCCTCCACTACATGGCCATGGGCGCCGCCGCCGCCCGCTCCGCCCGCAGGGACGGCGAAATAACTCCAGTCGAACAGTTCAATTGAATCCCACCATGCTCCAGAATCCCACTTTCTCCCTCGCTGATCTCGTCGGCGAGACCTACGTCGCCCGCGTCTGCGACGCCTCCGAGGCCCTCGGACTCGGCAACGCCGCCGACTTCCTGGCCCTCGCCCATGCCCCCGTCGAATTCTTCCCCGAGGCATACCAGCGGCGCCTCGACGAACTCGTCCCCCGCATCGGCACGCGCATTTCGACGC
>JAEEGL015559106.1_pt1 | contig 15817 bp, 16 predicted proteins | sample 9134231 | NCBI WGS metagenome assembly JAEEGL01 (sample SAMN16246548, study PRJNA631951) | gut metagenome | biome: gut microbiome; feature: rumen; material: fiber-attached | host: Bos | place: Iran: Karaj | collected 2018-10
CCTGAAGGCAATAAATGTGCGGTTTGTAAAAAAAAGTTCTTGATTTGTTGAGCGAAATGATTTATAAGCAAGTCCGAAAGTTAGGGGTATAGCTCAGTTGGTAGAGCATCGGTCTCCAAAACCGAGTGCCGAGGGTTCAAGTCCTTCTGCCCCTGCCAGAAGCGCAGGTTAAAAATCCTACAGTGCCCAAAAAGCCAGGGATTTCAAGGCCTGAGAGGGTGTTCCAAGTCATATTGGAACACCCTCTGAATTTTCCTACATTTCTCTGAAAATCGCAAACCAGATGGACTTGAACTCTCCAACACCCATTGAATACCGTTTTTCAAGGCCGGATCGTATGCCGTAATTGGCTGCGATCCGGTCAATTTTTATGCCCAAAAAAGGAGGTCAGAGAATGAAAAACAGTGACGAGGCCCGCGATCGTTTCTACAAAGAGGTCAGCATTCATCTTACTCGTGAAGGCTTTTCCGTCAGAGAGCCGCAGAACGGTCTGCTCCCCATTGAGTGGAACGGATCGTCTCTCTGCCGCATCACCGCCGGCGGGGGAGCGCAGTTCAGACACGACGAGCTGGAGCCGGAGGGCGCCGGGGATGCGTTTCAGCTGGCGACGGAGATCGCCCATACCACGGCGGAGTATATGCGGCTTATGGATACCTCTCCCCGCCTCCAAGCAAAGGGCCTGGACGGGGAGTACCGGCTGCTGGCAGATTTCAATGGAACGGTGCTGGCAGGCCACCCCACCGCCCAGGGCGTTCAATTCGTCACCTGGGAATGGGACTATGAGCATACAGGAATGTGGCAGGGGCACTACTATGGCAACAACTACCCTGGAGCCAAGCAGGACTTTGCCGTCCGCGCGGGTCTCATCCCAAAGATCCTGCTCTTTGAGCAGAGCGAGCTCGACGAGCTCTATCGCTGCTGCCAGCGGACTCGGGAACTGGATGATACGCTCTCCTATTACGATGAGCAAAAGGTGATCCGGCTTCAGGAGCATATGGAAGACCTGTCTCCGGGAATCGGTGAACGATTCGCCGCGCTGGAAAGACCCGTCAATACGGAAGAACAAATTGAACAGAGCATGATTTGAGGCCGGAGTTTTCAGGAAAAAACTGAAGACTCCGGCTTTTTTTGTTTTCTGTCAGATATAAGCATAAGGAGGAATACAGATTTTGAAAGTCATTCTTTGCAACAGGGGCCATCCGGAATACGGTGCAGCGACGATTCCTCTTCCCATCCCCGACGAGGAGTACGACCACTGTATGGAGCTTCTGAACGCTTTGGAGATCGGGGACGTGACTGCCCATGACTGCTATGTGGATCAGATCATTGACTCGCCTCCCACGCTGTTCATGCTGGAGAGAACCATGGTCAATGTGGACGAGCTGGATTTCCTGGCGAGAAGTCTGGATCGCTTCACCGACGAGGAACTGGCAAAGTTCCAGTGCATGATCACCACCAGGGAGCATTGGGACATGCAGACCCTCATCAACCTCTCCTTCTCCTGCGAGCAGGCCACGGTCATCACGGATTTCTCCAAGCTGGAGGAGGTCGGCAAGGATCACTATATGACCATCCACGGAGGCGGTGTGCCGGTTGAGGAATACAAGCAGCTCAACGGCGTCGGCATTGCCCGGATGCTTATCGCAGATGGCGAGGGGAAGATCACACCATACGGAGTCCTTTTTGAGAACGCCATGCGTATTGAGCCTGTGTATGAAGGACACAGCTTCCCGCCGTATATGGATCAGCCCTACCTGATGGAGGTTTCCATCGAAACTCCCCTTGAAGGAGAGATCACGATCTTCCTCCCCCAGCCGGAAAAGCGGCTGGAACGCCTGTTGGAACGGGCGGATATCCGCAGCCAGGAGCAACTGAATATCCGATCCTGGCACAGCGATCTCCCGGACGGTGTTATGGACCGACTGAGCTTCCCGAAGGAAAGTCTTTTGGAGATGAACGGTCTGTGCGCCGCCGTGCGGGACATTGAGCAGAAGGAGCAGCATAAGCTGTCCGCGGTGATTCGATACGCCCAGCCGGGATACGCATTCCAAATGCGGCTGCTTGCCGAGAACCTGGACCTCTTCGATTTCATACCGGACATTCGGTCTGCGGAGGACTATGGCCGGTATCTCATCCGGGAATCCGGCCATTACGAATACGACGATAATCTGGAGCAGTATTACGATTACGGGAAATGCGGACGAGACCAGCTGGAATCAGAGGCGGGAGCTTTCAATGAACTGGGCTACGTGTCCTATCACGGGACGATGAGCCTGGACGAGCTGATGATGGAGGATCCGGTGGAGCAATACCGCAAGGAGCAGGGGATGGAGATGGGAGGACTGTCATGCTGATCCTGAACCTGACCCGAGGAGACAGCGGGACGCGCGTTCCGCTCCGCCTGCCCGCCACCCCCGCAGACGTCGGCAACGCCTACGCCAAGCTGGATCAGATCAGCAAAAAAGAAAAGGAAACGCGCATCGCCAGTGTGGTGAGTGAAAATGAATTCCTTGAAAAGTTCTTCCGGGATAAGCCCCTTGGCTCCCTCAATGATCTGAACGAACTGGCGGAGAAACTCGACAGCATGGATGAACAGACGCTCCAGACCTTTGAAGGGGCGTTGAATGCGGAAAGCGTCAACGGCCTGGAGGACATCCTTCGTCTCGCTGATTCCCTGGCGGACTACGTTTTTATCCATGGCGTCACAACGGAGAAAGAATTGGGGGAATTCCTGGTGGCCTCCGGATATAAGGGCTTTTCGGAAGACGCGAAGCCGTATCTGGACTATGCCGCCATCGGCACGGAATACTACGCTGAGCGCGGCGGGGCATTCACGGTGCACGGGTATACGCTCCGGCGCAGCTCCGCCCAGTCTTTTGCCACAGAAAAGAAGAAAGAACCCATCTTCCGGGTCAATCTCCAGACGAGGGAAATGCGGCTGCAGCGGGTGAAGCCCGTGATGCTGGAGCTTCCCGCCAGTGAAACCCGCCTTCAGTTTGTGAAGAACGCCCTGAGCATTCAGGACTTCTCAGAAGCAACCGTAGAAAGTGCGTACTGTGTGCATAACCTTTTTAAGGGGACGATCCCCCTGCATGAGCCGGATGTGGAGCTTCTGGCAGAGCTGGCAGACCGGCTCTCTAAAATCGTGGCCCAGGGGGACGAATTTAAAATGCTGTCGCTTCTTACCGTCAAAAGACCCTCCACGTTGGAGAATGCGGTTCAGCTTGCGGAAGAACTGGACGCCTATGAAATCGTCCATGGCAGCGAAGAAGATTACGGGAAAGCGGCGCTTCTGGAGCTGTGCGGAGATGAGGAGATTCTGGATATTCTGGACGGCTTCATCGGCTGGCAGGAATTCGGACTTTATATGATGGAGCAGGATGGGATCATCTCCACGCAGTATGGCGCGATCCGAAAAGCCGAGCCGCAGCAGACCGAGCAGGATGAGGAGATGGAGATGCAGGGCTATTGACCCTTCATAGACTTTCAGGACGAAACGTGGTATATCCTGTGCTTACCATAAGAAAAGGAGGAGATTCCTGTGAACGCAAGCGCACCAAATAGCAAAATACCCTCAGAAACCCGGAGATTCCTTCCGCGCCCCGCTTCCCCTTCGGAGGCGGGGTTGTTTTATGCCATGCAGCCGGAGCAGGAGGAGGCCCTCGGCGGCATCGGCCATCTCCGCATGGATTTCGGGCGACGGGGCAACGAGTTCTGGACCACCTGGTTCGACCACGGCTCCGGGAACCTGAACACCCCGGAATTCAAGGCGGAGATCGACGACGTGGTCAATGAGCTTCGTGAGTACGTTCTGCATGACCGCGCCTCCATGCGCCGCTTCTGTCGGGAATCCGGAGGAGAGCTGGGCGAGAACTTCGGCATCCGTCAGTACGGCTATATCGTGGAAACCGAGCACTATAAATACTGCCTGCGCTGCAAGCCCCAGGAGGGGGATTACGACGGATATCTGTGGTGCTACGACAAACGCATCCCGGAGCTGCGCCAGGCGCAGAAGCAGGTCGTCGGGCGCGTCAGCTTCGCAAACGGCGAGGAGATCGAATATACCGACCCGGCAGAGTACATTCGGGCGGTTAAAGAGGAACTGCCGTATCACGCGACCACTGGCTTCCGCTATGAGACGCTGACGGACGATCCGCAGGTGAGGAAATCCGTGGACGATCTGCTCTGTGATCTCTATGGGGAGGAGAATCCCCGCCCGCTGGAGGATTACCGGACCTCCGAACCGACGATGCTGATGGGAGGCATGTGATATGGCAGAGAAAGAAATCTTGATCCGAGAGATTACACCGGACGAACTTCGCAAAATGAATGACCGGGAGGGAATCGTCTTCGAGGGGTGCGCAGACCTGTCCGGCTGGGTGGAAGGGATCAACGAAACCCTCACCAATGAAGGCGTTCTGCTGAACGGTTCAAAACTGGAAAACGTCTCCTCTTTCCACCGTGACGGCCTGACCTGCCTCCTCTTTGATTTCGAGGGCGCGGAACTCAATGTCGGGAAATTTGCCATGTGGCGGCTCCAGACCCATGGGCAGCTCGGCGGCACCTGGCTTTCGGACTATGTACCGAATCGGCTCGGCGGTTTTATTCAGACGCAGGAAGCAAAACCGGACTGCGAGCTTATCGGACAGGACGGGAACATCTTCAATCTGATGGGCATCGCATCCCGGACGCTGAAGAAATGCGGAATGGAGAAACAAGCGAAGGAGATGGCGGAGCGGATCACCGCGGGCGACTGCCACGATTATTACGCCGCCCTCGGAATCATCGGTGAGTACGTCAATATCACCGGCCCTGCCGAGCAGGACTCGGATATGGCGATGAAAATGGAGATGTGAGCATGACGGGAATACAGAAGGAATGGCTGGACTTCCTGCGGGAGCAGTATCCCAAGGGCTCCCGCATCCAGCTCCGGCAGATGGGCGCTGACGATCCGGACCCCATTGCCCCAGGCAGCATGGGCATCCTGCAGTATATCGACGATATCGGCACCTTCCACGTCAAGTGGAACAACGGGCGTGAGCTGGGTGTGGTCGTCGGGCAGGACAGCTTCACCGTCCTTCCCCCGGAGCTGACCACGCTGAAGCTGTATATGCCGCTGGCGGCGGAGCTGGTCGAATATGATGAATGCGGTGATGTGGATTATGAGCTGAGAAGCGAAATGGACGGCCATGCTCTCGTCGGTTATGAAGACAGGATCCTGGCGGCGCTTCTGAAGGAGCGGACGCCGGAGGAAGCCGAACGCGGGATCATGCACTGGTATCACGAGGACGACAGCGTCAACACAAAGGTTCGATCCGTTGTGTTCAACGCGGAGGTCAGGGATCGGCAGCTCTGGGGTGTTGCGGAGTGCCGTGTGGCCGGAGAGCTTACGCCTGAAGAACTGGAGACCCTGAAGGACTTTGTGAGCGGACAGGCGTCGGACGGCTGGGGAGAGGGGCTTGAGCAGCATGAGATCAAGGTGGACGATGGCGAGATGTACGTCCACCTCTGGAGTTACCGTGATTGGTTTATCCGGACGGAGCAGGAATGCTTTGCGCCGAAGCTGGCTGATGGGCTTCCCGACCTCTGCTGGAGCGTCCTCCCCGGCAGCGGCGAACTCATCTGCATCAAGCGAGGAGAGAACGGATATTACCCCTCGGATTGGGAGACCGGCGACCCGGTCAGAAATCGTGAAACGGCGGATTATGCCAACCAGCGCCGGGGGATCACAAAAGCACAGGAGCAGGCCATGCTCACCGGCTCCATGAGCGGCTGGGACGTTCCCGGCGCCGACCCGAAGTTCTATGAACGGAATGATCCGCAGATGGGAGGACAGAGCTTTGGATAAAAAGATCGTCTTTCGAGGGGATCTGATGCACATGGCAAGCTCCACCGACGAAGCAATTGCGGAACTGACGCTCCCGGCCATGCCTTATGAGCTTCAGGATGCCATTGAGCAGGCCCATCTGGACGATGAAGAACCCATGTACATCGACCTCACGGACTATACAGAATTCCCGTTTCTCGAACCGTACCTGGAGGACGCGAACGACCTGTATGCCCTGAATGCCCTGGCGGAAAAGCTGGCGGCGATGGAACCGTGGCAGATCGACGCTTTCGAAGGACTCCTCCTGATGGAAGGGGGAAAGCCTGAACCTCCCACACATCCCCAAATCTATGATCTTGCGGCAAGCGCCGGAGAATGTCAGGTGCTGTACGACGTAAGGAACGACGAGGAGCTTGGCAGGTTTTACGTGGACAACGAGTTCGTACCGGAAGCGGAGGATCTGCCGGAAGCCCTGTATTCGCTGCTGGACTACAGGAAGATAGGGGAAAGAATGCGAAAAGGCGAGGGCGGGGTGTTCCTCCGCCATGGGACCGGCTACGTCACCCAGGTCGGCGATCTGAAAGAGGAATACAAGGACTTGGAGCTGGCGCCCAGGGAGCCGGACTATGCCGTTCTTTTGGAGGTCGCCGTGCCGGATACCGCTCTGGAACTAATGGTTTCTCTGCCCTGCCGGAAAGAAGAACTGAGCAGCCTGCCGGACCGTTTGGATGTGAACGGCTGGAGCGAGCTTACCTGGCGCTGTGCAGATTGTCGTGTCCCGGCCCTCCGGGATGCGTTCAGCATGACGGACAATATCCCCTTTATCAACCTGGCCGCCAGGCAGCTTGCAGGGCTCCCGGACGAGGATGCAATAAAGCTGAAGGGATTGGTGAACGCCCTGCAGGTGGGAACGCTGCAGGACGCCGTGTCGCTCATGGATCACCTGGACGAATATGAAATGATGGACTGCCGTTCTTCCGAAGAACTGGCAGAGTATGTTCTGAAGGAAAGCATGGGCGATGAAGACATCGCTTTGCTCCTGCCGCACCTGGACTGCAAGAGCTACGTCAAAGCGGTCATACAGCAATCCGGCGCAGAGCTGACGCCTTATGGCCTCGTGTATCGCAGCGACGGACAGCCGATTCTCCGGCAGGAGCAAAAGCAATGCCAACCGGAATACAGCGGAATGGAGATGATCTGAAGGCATAATCCAATTTGCCAACAGAAAAAAACTCATAATTCATAGCGGGGCCGTGATTCCGGGAGGGCATGCGGCCCCGCTTTTTTCCTTTTCGGAACACGGCTCCGGAAAGGAGAGAACCATGAGGGATGACGCTTTGCTGCAGTACCTGAGAACGGTCTGCGCGGGAAAGAAGCGCCTTCGCTCCGGCAGGAGCCTCCAAAGCGCCTTGCATCTGAGCGAAAACGAACTGCGGAAAAAGATCCACCGCCTCCGCTGCCGGGGAGCGCCCATAGCATCGACGCCGCAGGGTTATTACTACGCAGAGACCGCCGGAGAGCTCTACGCCACCATCCGGCAGATGGAGAAGCTGCGCACCGGCATTGACGCCGCGATCCGGGGCCTGGAGACCGCCCTCGAGGATTTCGGAAAGCCGGAGGGAGGCCCTTGAACAGCTTCATGCCCTGGGTCGGCGGGAAAAAAGCACTCCGGGATCAGATCGTATCCATGTTCCCCGTATTCTACGAGCGGTATATCGAGGTCTTCGGAGGGGCTGGCTGGGTACTCTTTCACAAAAACCCCGGCAATGACTTCGAGGTCTACAACGACTATAACAGCCTTCTGGTGAACCTCTATCGCTGCGTCCGGGAAAAGCCGGATGAGCTGATCGGCCATCTTCGTTACGCACTCAATTCCCGTGAGGACTTTGACCGTATAGGGAAGCTGCTGGAGGACCCGAATGTCGGTACGGAGGCTCAGCGGGCGGCATGGTTTTATCAGAAGATCCGACAGTCCTATGGAGCTGCGCTGACCAGCTTCGGAGGTCAGCCCCAGGATATGTGGGCTGCGTTCCCTCTGATCGGGCAGGCACACCGCCGCCTGGCGAGAGTGGTGGTGGAGAATCAGGATTTTGAACGGCTCATCCGGCATTATGACCGCCCGGTGAGCTTCTTTTACTGCGATCCGCCCTACCATAACACCGAGAACTACTACCAAAACGTAGGAAAGAAGGGCTTTACGGAGGAGGATCACATCCGCCTGCGGGATGCGCTGCTGCACATTCAGGGCAAGTTCCTGCTCTCGTACAACGACGATGAATTCATCCATCGGCTTTACGACTGGCCGGATCTCCATATCGTGGAGACCAGCAGGCTCCATTCCATGCGTCAGAGGATCGAGGCGAACAGCCAGTTCCCGGAGCTCATCATCTCGAATTTTGACCCCTATGAACGCAAACGGCTTCAGCCGGTGCAAATGACCCTATTCAATTACAGTCAGGAGGAAGAAAGCTATGAAATTTGAGAAATTCGATTTGGCCGAGGGCATGAAGATCCCCCGTGTCGGCCTGAAGCTCAGCGGCTTCGGGGAGCATGAGGCGGCAGAGTACCACACGCTGCAGGATGCGGTGGTGGTGCTGAAAAAGCAGATGAGCGCGCTGGAGCTGATCCGCGCCTCCTGGTCGCTCCATCAGCTCTCCGCAGAGCTCGCCGTCAGGCTGGCGATGCAGTGTGCCCCCAGAGAACGCTGCGAAGAGTGCTCCGACGACGGGGAGAGCTGCCCCTACGACGGCCTGGACTTTGCGCTGAACCTGGAAATCCCCGAAGAGCTCCGGGAACGCGCCGGGATCCCGCAGGACGCCCCGGTCCATGTGGAGCTGCTGGACGACGGCGAATTCACCGTCAGCGTGAACCATGAAGGTCCCGGCCTGTGGGACGTCCCTGCGCCCATGATGCAGGGGCTCCTGGCTGCCAGGATCTGCCCGTCCGCTCTGGAAAGCATGCTGGAATCGGGAGAGATCGTCTATGGCTCCTGAATTCCTGTGGCTGTACCGCGGCAGCTATGACGAGGCGGTGCGGCTGCATGAGACAGAGCTTTGGGAAAAGAGCTTCCGGGAAAACGTGGCCTGCGCGCGGGCCATCGAAAAGGCACTGCAGGGGGAATACGCCAAAACCGGCCCCCTTCCTCCCGACTGCGCGGCGAAGGTGCTGAAGGAATACGGCTTCAAGCGTGTGAACTTCGTGCTGGCAAGCACTGTGCTGGATATGAAGGACCTGCCCCTCGTCCCCGCTATGCTCGGAAAGGACACGATTACGTGGGCAGAGAAATCCGGCACGGTTCCGGACTCCGTCTACGGGCATTTCTGCTGCGTGGAAGCCCCGGAGAATCTGCTGACAGCGTTTCTCCGGCAGACGCAAGAGGCGTATATGGCCCTCGGACTGTTTGACCGCGGCCACTGCAGCGCAGGTATGTACGAGGAAAACGTGGAGGGCAAGGTGCTGGTCATGGACCCGTCTACCCTGAAAGAAAGCTGCTGGCGTCAGGAGGATCAGCTCTGGCTGGCGGAGAGCGGCTTCGGCTGCGAACCGAAATCCAGCGGCAGGGCCATCTATGCCGTGTGCCTGAGCGACGGAGAGAAGACCCGCTGGAACCGTGAAGACTTCCTGGGCGTGCTGGACGAGCAGTATCTCCCCGAATGGGCGGCGCAGAAGCTGGAGGAGCTCCGCACACAGGCGCAGAAGCCCGCCGAAAGCCCCGGACGGGGAGGGATGACGATGTGCTGAAAAGCGGGATCTACCGGCACCGGCACCGGAAGGAATACGTGGAGGGGACCGTGGACTGCGGGGATATCCTGCTGGAAGTCCATGAGACCAAAACAGCCTATGTTCTGAAGCTGCTGGAGCAGCAGGTGCGCTATGACGCGCCGCAGATCGACGATCTGTTCCAAAGCTCTGACCGTGTCGTGATCAAAAAGGACGGGTCCAAGCACGGGATGAGCTTCTGCAGCGGGCAGGACGATTGGTTCTGCTTGTACCCCTACCGGGTCGGCGTACCTTACGCCTTCAGCCGGGAAGAGCCGGTTTTGACCAAAACCGAAGCGAAATTGAAGAAGGAGGAATCCACCATGAGCAATCCCAAGCAGAAGGCCCCGGTAGCGCCGGAGCCGCAGAAAAAAGCGGAGAACACGCCGGAACCGCAGAGAGCCGCCCTGCCCACCGAGATCACGGCGCGGGCCTATCCCGTATCGGGAAACAGCCACATCCTCGCGTCTCTCACCTTTGACATGAACGGCTGCTTTGCCATCCGCGGCGCCAAGCTGCTGCAGGGCAAAAACGGCCCCTTCGTCTCCATGCCCCAGCGCCATACGAAGAACGGATACCAGGAGGTGGTCTTTCCCATCACCAAGGAGATGCGGGAGGTCGTCAACAACATGGCGGTCTCCGCTTACCAGCTGGCCATGAAGGAGATGGCAAAGAAGATGGCCGAATCCCAGCAGGCTGCGCCTGCGGCGCCGACGGCGCCCATCACGCCCGCTGAACCCACTATGTAGAAAAGGGAGGATATCCATTCATGAAACGAATCATCACCGTGTGCGCCGTGCTTCTTGCGTTGAGCACGGCGCTTTTTGCTCCCGCCCGCGCCGCAGAGGAAAACCCCGTCTGCTACCCCACGGCCATCACCGTCTCTGAGGACGGGACCGAGCTCCGGAAGGTCTATGACCTCTCTCCGGAGGCGGACCCCGCAGGCATCCCCCGCTCGGACTTTGAGCAGGGCGGCTTCCGCTACACCTTCACGGACATTCTCCGCCAGGAGCTCCCCGAGTATGAGGAGCGCCTCCACACGGAGTCCGTCGCCCTGGAAAGCCCCAAAAAGGATATGGAATCCGTGCTGGCTCTGCTCCCCCAGGATCGAGAGACGGTCACCGAGGATGGCTTCATCGGCACCCTGTCTCTCAAGCTGGACTCCGTCCGGGTGGAGGTATCCGGCTACGGCAGCACCACGAAGGCACTCTCCGCCACCCGCACCTATCCCAATCTGGACGGGCAGGATACCGCCTGTATCCCCAAGACCATCGAGGATAACGGCAAGACCCTGACTCTCCAGTCCATCGATTGGCAAGTCAGCAACGCCGGCAATGTGGACGGCTACGCCGTGGGGGAACGGTACACCGCCGTCGCTACCTATGCCGGTACCAGCACCAGCAGCTATGTAAAAGGCTATACCGTGACGGCGGACTATACCGGCACGGTCAGCCGCATCAACCTGAACCGGGTCCGCTATATCGCCATTTTCGAAGGCGTTTCCCTTGCTCCTGCGGAGCCGGAGCCCACGGAAATGCCTGCACCTGCTACGGTATCCCCGGTGGAGAGCGTTGATGTCCAGAGGAGCTTGGAGGAACCTTCGGCTCCCGCCTTCCCCTGGAAGGTCCTGCTGATCCCCATCGGCCTTATCGCGGTGACCGGCGCAGGCATCGGCGTGGCGCTCGCCATGAAGCGCCGCTCGGAAGCGTCCGAGAGCATGAGCAACAGGGAGGGTGAGGACGAATGAAGCGTTTGTTTCAACTGACTGCCCTGGCGCTTTGCCTGATGCTGACCGTATGCACCCCGGCGCTTGCGGCGGACTATACCTTTGAAGGCCAGGCTGGATCAGGCTACGCCGAGTCCACCTCCGTAGACTATGTCTATATGGCAGACGGCGGCGCGCAGTCCAATGAGAATCACAGCAAGGACGCCGTGCAGATCCCGCCTGCCTTCGGCGTCGGCGGCATCTATGCTCTGAACGCCATCGGCGCCTCCACCAACATGAACCCCGGCAGCGCCGTCATCGGCGGCGGCATGATCGTGTACCCCGGCTCCGTCGACGCTCCGATGACGCAGACGGCCACGGCGCAGGCGACGGCCTTCACCGAAGTGACGGGCGGCCTCTATTACTCTGACGGTTCCCTCGGTAAGCTGAGTATTCCTGCGCTCGGTCTCACGGTGGGCATCTACGAGGGCACGGACAGCGCCGCTCTCGCCAAGGGCGCGGGGCATTTTTCCGAAACCTCCATCTGGGACGGCAACGTGGCGCTGGCCGGGCACAACCGGGGCGTCAACTGTCACTTCGGGGAGATCCACACCCTTTCCATCGGAGACGCCATCACCCTGACTACTGCTCTGGGGACCAGAACCTACGCGGTGACCAGCGTGGCTAAAGTGAGCGTTACGGACCGGGAAGCCCTGACTGCCTCGGCGGAGAACCGCATCACCCTCTACACCTGCGTTCGCAACCGGAGCGAACTTCGCTGGTGCGTCCAGGCGGTGGAGGTGGGCTGACGGAGGCCGTGATGGATCAGGCACGCTTATGGGAGGCCCTGCGTGAGCTTCTCCCCGGCGTCACGCGGGAGGCGTTGGGAGCCTGGGAGGAGTTCATCGGAGATATGAACGCGGGCGACCCGCGAGGCAGGCTTCTGATGCGCGGTGAGCTCTACGCGGAAATGCTGCTCATCCAACAGGACTATGGCGATGATCTGGCAACTTCGCTTTTCAACATGAGCGGACGGCATCCCGTGAGCACCTTCGAGCTCCCCGGCGCGGCGGAAATGCTGGACAGCGGCATGACCGAAGAAGAAGTATTTGAGGAGATCGCCCGCTGCGGATGGCACCCTTCGGATATGCATCTGCAGCAGATACGCCTTCTGACGCGAAACCTGTTCTGAGGGAATTCTTTCTCCGTTTTGACGGTCTTCTTTTTCTCGACTTTCCGGATCCCTTTCGGTATTGTGTGCTTGCCCATTGGCAAATCCATCGAAACGGAGGAATCGTGAATGAAACACAGAGGAAAGAGCCTTGCGCCGGTGCTGGTCGGCGTCCTTATCGGCTGCATCCTTTCAGGCCCCGTAGCACACGCCGCAGCGGAGGCAATCAGCGCCTATCGTTCCAGCCATAAGGTCTGCATCGACGGAGAGCCGGTCGAACTGGAGGCGTATGTGATCGAGGGAAATAACTACGTCAGGCTCAGAGATGTGGGGATGGCCGTTGGCTTCAACGTCTGGTGGGATGAAGAAAGCCGTACCGTTATGATCGCCGGCGACCAGACCTATACCGGCCTCGCGCCTGCTGAAGACGCCGCTGCGAACATTGCCGAAAGCAACGTGGCAGATACGGACGAGGTCAATCCTGCCGCGTTTACGGGAGCCTACACTCCGGAACTCTATGCCGCCCTCCGCACTGCGATCCTGACCGGGTCCAGCGAGGAACCCGTCCGACTGACGGAGAAGACCTATAGCGACATGCTGGAGCTGGAGGCCGCCATCGGCTGCTGGCCGGTCTACGATCTCAAATCCAGCAGCGACGGCATGTACCGCTTCACCGCCAGATACCCCGAACCCTACAAAGAGGCAGCGGACTATTGCCAGCCCCTCATCGACAGTCTTGCGGATCAATCGGAGCGGGAGAGGGTGCGGCAGCTGGCCTTCTTCGTCTGTGACCGGATCGAATACGACGGCTCTGCCTACTGCTCGCCCCGCACAGCCCTGGTCTCCGATGATGTGCAGAAGGGTGCCTGCATGAGTTATGCCCAGTGCTTCAAATTCGTGTGTGACCTGGCGGGCATCCCCTGCATCCTCGCCCACAGCGAAGATCATCAATGGAACCTGGTATATGCCGAAGGAAGGTGGTGGCACGTGGATGTGAGCAATGTGGACGTCCGTGATCCCGACCGCCGCGCCAGCCTGACCGTTCTCCAGGAAGGAGGTGAACTGCAGGGGAGCTCCTACCGGCAATCCCAACCGCAGCTCACAGAGCTGGCGAAGGAGCTCATGGTACCGGGCTCAACCAAGTAAACTAGCAGCAATTATCGGAAGAAGCATCGCCCGAGAGGGCGGTGCTTCTTCGCATCTTGAAGGAGGATTCGTATGACGCAATTCAAAACGTGGACGCGCCTGCTCGCCCTCATTCTGGCAGCTCTTGCCCTCATCGGGCTGCTGCCGATGACTGCCGGCGCGTCTACCATCGCGGACGGGAGTACCACCTGCGAGGTAGTCCCCATCAATCAGCGGCAGTTCCTGCTGACCACCACGGCGGGCAAACGGCTCGGAGCCTTTGCCTACAGGTATACGACCAACGATGGTCTCAGCGGGACCGCCTACTGCATCGACCATGTTCTCAACATGACCCAGCACACGCTGGAGCTGAGGGGCGAATACAACGCAAGCCCTGCGACCGCCGGCGCTTTCGCCAACGGATACCCGCAGCATTCCCTGTCGACCTTCCTGGGCCGGTTTCCGAACGAAACGCTTCTGAACGGGCTGACGGAAAACGAATATGCCTACGCCACACAGATCGCGGTGTGGGCCACCTTGGGCCAGCTGGGGATCGAGGGCAGTGCCTTCACCAGCGGCAGCGAATTCGTCTCTCAGCCGACCGGCGACGCCCAGCAGATGCGGGTGTTCCGGGCTGTTCAACTCATCCTCAATACCGCCTGCCAGTGGGACCGCATATATCATACGGGGATGGATATCCGGCTGGAGGAAAACGAGCTGGGAGGCAACATCTCCATTCCGGCGGACATGACTCTGGAATATGCCGCCGACAGCGAACGGTACGGCATCAAGCGGGAAGTGATCAACGGCACCGCGTACTACACCCGCGAGTATATCTTCGCGTCGGCTACGTCCACCTATTACGACGATTACAACATTGAGGTGTGGGCCGATGGCGCTCCCTCCGGGTATATGTTCGTGGATGAAAGCAATCAGGAACTCCCTCGCGGCAATTTCCGGGATACCACCACGTGGCGGATCCCCACTGTGATCCACACTACGGACATCAACGACAATGGCTTTGAATACTGGGGCAAAGGAAAGCTTTGCATCCCTGCGGATACCGTTCCGAATTCGGGCGAGATCACGATCAACTGCGGTTCCTATGTGATGCAGTACCAGATCTATCTTGCCCACAACTCCGTGGCAAGCGAGCAGAGCTATATCATCGCCGACCCTTCCAAGGGCGCTCTGACAGCCGACGCGGTCATCAAGTGGGGCGGCGTACAGACGGAGACCGGTGAGCTGCAGGTCAAAAAGATGAGCGGCGGCGGGCAGCTGCTGGCAGGGGCGAAATTCACCCTGTCCGGCTCCGACGGCAGCAACCGTTCCGGAACGACGGACGCCAGCGGGATCATCGAATGGACAGGTCTGAAACCCGATGTGCGGTACACCCTCACCGAGACGGAAGCGCCTGCCGGGTACGCTATCGTCGATCCGGTGAATATCACGATCCAAGCAGCACGGATCAATTATGTCGTGGTTAAGGACTCCACGCAGAAGACGCTGACCGTGCATAAGATCGACGCGCAGAACGGTTACTCGCTCCTGGGTGCCGTGATCGCGTTCCGCCAGATTGACGGCAGCTTCTATACCACGGCAACGACCGACCACGCCGGTCTCGTCCAGTTTGACGCGGACCAGTTGCCTCTCGGCAGTTACGACGTGTATGAAGTCTCCGCTCCGGAGGGGTACGAACTGGATACTGCCCATCAGACCGTGGACTGGAATGGCCGCAACGACGTGACCCTCACGTTTTCCAATGTCCGCAAGCCCAAACTCGTGCTCTACAAATGCGACACGGATAATCTCCGCTGCTTGGCCGGCGCGACTTTTGAGATCTATCGCGATGGCGCTCTGATCACCACCGTTACCACCAACGACAACGGCGTGGCCACCGTACCTGACGTGACCGAAGGGTACTACACCGTGAAGGAAATCGTCGCTCCGGCAGGCTATGTGCTGGACTCCACGGAGCATGGCATCTATGTTGATCCCTACGATCCCGCCACCTCTGCCGATCCTCAGCTCACGATCACCAACAGCTCCAAGCCGCATCTGAGAATCAAGAAGCTCGACGCCGAGACGCAGGAGCCTCTGTCGGATACCACGTTTGAGGTCTACCGGGATTCCACGCTCATCGGCAGCTACACCACGGATCGCAACGGCGATATATTCCTTAGCGACCTGGAACCCGGCACGTATTTCGTAAAGGAAATCGCCGTCAAGG
>JAEEGL016549790.1_pt1 | contig 15817 bp, 12 predicted proteins | sample 9134231 | NCBI WGS metagenome assembly JAEEGL01 (sample SAMN16246548, study PRJNA631951) | gut metagenome | biome: gut microbiome; feature: rumen; material: fiber-attached | host: Bos | place: Iran: Karaj | collected 2018-10
AAGCTGACGGCAAGACCATCAACAAGGTAAAAGCCAAAGCTATGATTGAGAAATACAATACTCCGGAAAAATTCGAAGCCGGCATGAAAGAGCTGAAAGCATACTGGGATAAGCTTCTCGGTATCTTAAGCGTTGATACTCCGGACGACAAGGTTGACCGTATGGTTAATATCTGGAACCAGTATCAGTGTATGGTTACCTTTAACCTTTCCCGTTCCGCTTCCTATTTTGAATCCGGTATCGGCCGTGGAATGGGATTCCGTGATTCCAACCAGGACGTTCTCGGATTCGTACATCAGATTCCGGACAGAGCAAAAGAGCGTATCATCGACATCGCTTCCACTCAGTTCCCGGACGGCGGATGCTATCATCAGTACTCTCCTCTTACCAAGAAGGGTAATGCAGACATCGGCGGCGATTTCTCCGACGATCCTCTCTGGCTCATCCTTTCCGTTTCCGCATACATTAAGGAAACCGGCGACTGGAGCATTCTTGATGTAATGACTCCTTATGATAATGATATGTCCGTTGCTCAGCCGATGCTCGAGCATTTGAAAGTATCCTTCTACCGTATTGTAAACAACCTCGGACCTCACGGTCTCCCGCTTGCAATGCGTGCTGACTGGAACGACTGCATTAACTTATCCTGCTTCTCCGATACACCGGGCGAATCCTTCCAGACTTACACCAATCCGAAGTTCGCAGCAGAAGGCGGATATTCCAAGATTGCAGAGTCCGTTATGGTTGCAGCTCTGTTTACCTATGCCGGACCGAACTATGTTGCAATTCTGAAGCATCTCGGCAAGGACGACGAGGCTGCAAAGGCTCAGGAAGAAATCGACAAGATGAAGAAGAACATCATGGAATCCGCCTGGGACGGCGACTGGTTCTTAAGAGCTTATGACGCAAACGGCGAAAAGATGGGATCCAGGGAATGCGAAGAAGGACAGATCTTCATCGAGCCTCAGGGCTTCGCAATCATGTCCGACGTCGGCAAGGATCAGGGAACCGATCTTAAGACTCTTGCGGCAATCGACGAAAGACTGAATACCAAGTTCGGTCTCGTACTGAACAATCCTGCATATACCAAGTATTACATCCAGTACGGCGAAATCTCCACCTATCCCGGCGGATACAAAGAGAATGCAGGTATCTTCACTCATAACAATGCATGGATTATCTGCGCGGCTGCATATGCAGGCCAGGGCGATCAGGCATTCAAATACTATTCCGAAATTGCTCCGGCATTTACCGAAGAGACTTCCGATATTCACAAGACCGAGCCTTATGTATACGGTCAGATGATCGGCGGTAAGGATGCAGGTGCTGATATCGGACAGACCGGCAAAAACTTCGGTCAGGGCAAGAACTCCTGGCTTACCGGTACCGCTGCATGGAACATGGTAGCGATTTCCCAGTACATCCTCGGCGTAATGCCCGACTTCGACGGTTTGAAACTGGATCCTTCCATTCCTCATGAGTGGGATGGCTTCACCGCTACCCGTCAGTTCCGTGGTGCAACCTACAACATCACCGTTAAGAACCCGAATCATGTATGCAAGGGTGTTGCTTCCCTGGAAGTAGACGGCGCAAAGGTTGACGGATGCATTGTTCCTTATGTGGAAGGAAAGACCGAGTACAACGTAGTTGTAACTTTGGGATAAGAAATTTAATTGAACCAAAAGGGCCGCACCGAATGGTACGGCCCTTTTAAAGGAAAGGCTGAAATGTACTACGACAATGTGATTGATTTAATCGGAAATACACCGCTTATTTCTTTGGAAAGAACCATGGGGCTTCCCATCTATGCCAAAGCAGAATTTTTAAATCCCGGCGGCAGCATCAAAGACCGCATTGCAAAGAACATGCTCGAGCAGGCGGAAAAAGACGGTAAATTAAAACCGGGCATGACCATCATCGAACCCACCTCCGGCAACACCGGAATCGGACTTGCATTCTGCGGAGTTCGTAAAGGATATAAGGTAATTATTGTAATGCCCGAAAACATGAGTGAGGAGCGAAAAAAAGTCATCCGCGCTTTCGGTGCGGAGCTGGTTCTGACACCTGCCGAACTATCCGTGGACGGTGCGGTAAAGGAAGCCGAGCGCATTGCCGCTACCGGCGACAACTATTTCGTTCCGCAGCAGTTTGTAAATCCCGCAAATCCTGCGGCGCATTATAACGGTACTGCTCCCGAGCTTTGCGAACAGCTCGGCAAAAAAATAGACATTTACGTTTCCGGCATCGGTTCCGGCGGAACCCTGCAGGGAATCGCACGATTTATTCTGGATCATAATAACCCCGACTGTCGCATTGTAGCTGTGGAACCCAAAGGGGTATCCGCACTTTTGGGCGATGAACCGGGTCTTCACCAGATTCAGGGAATCGGTGACGGATTCGTACCGGACGTTCTCGATACATCGATGATTACGGACATCATTACCGTAAGCGATGACGATGCCATTAATACCGCAAGAGATCTTGCAAGAAACCACGGTCTTTTGGTCGGAACGTCTTCCGGCGCCAATATCTGGGCCGCAAAGCAGATGGCTGAGAAATACGGAAAAGACAAGGTGATTGCAACCGTCCTTCCGGACCGCGCAGAGCGATACTTCAGTACATCGCTGTTTTAGACACAAAAACACCCCCGCGATGCGGGGGTGTTTCATTATGACCTGCTCAAATAGGAATTGGTGTACTCCGGCTCCGAGGTAACATCCCGACCGAACCATGCCGGCGGAACAAATGCATTCGCTTCTTCCAGAGTCTGAAACTCCACTTCTGCCAAAACAAGCGGAGCAAACGGCTCTTTGAAAACATCCAGTTCTATCGTATAGCCGTTAAACGGAATCAGATATCTTCTTTTGGAAATAATCTTTCCGTCGGTTTTTGCCACCAGATGAAGATACGCTTCTTCCGTTAAAGGAAGGTTGTATTCCTCGCGTTCGATGAAGCCCCTGCCCTTATAGGTCAGATAGTAGGTATCGTCTTCTTTTCGCACGCGTACCACGGGCGCAGTATTCAGATATCCCTGCTCCAGATCGTGGAAGTCATATTCATCTAAATTTGCCGGAAGTTCGTCAACGAGGAACTTCCTCTCGATTTCTTTTCCCATTTTTTAATAAACCACATTATACAGCTGAGGATTGCCGAAGCATCAGTTATATTATAACCTACCGTATATGCGCGTAATCTCCCGCAGCTTCGCTGCGAGTTCGTCGCTTAAATCTTCGCTCTTCATCCTCCAGGTCCAGTTTCCGCCAAGCGTTGCCGGAACATTCATTCTCGCTTCATTGTCGAGACCGAGAATATCCTGCATCGGAATAACCGCGGCATCCGCTACCGAAGAGAATGCCAGGCGAATCATATTCCAGTGAATGTCTTTCACGGAACGGACATTCAGATAATTCTTCACAATCGTTTTGTATTTCGCGGGCAGATTATGGAACCATCCGACAACCGTCTCATTATCATGCGTTCCGGTATAGATTACACTGTTGGACGAAATGTTATACGGGATATAATCGTTATCCGCTTCGCCGTCAAATGCAAACTCGAGAATTTTCATGCCCGGATATCCGGTTCTTTTAATCATTCTTCGCACGGAATCGGTCAAAAAGCCCAAATCTTCCGCAATAACAGGTTGTTTGCCGAGAGCATTTTCGACAGCCTTAAACAAATCAATTCCGGGACCTTTTATCCAGTCGCCGATTTCGGCGGTCAGGTTTCCGTACGGAATCGAGTAGAAGGAATCAAATCCGCGAAAATGATCGATTCGCACTACATCATAAAGCCGATAGCACTGCTTCATGCGGGAAATCCACCACGCATATCCGGTCTTTTTATGATACTCCCAGTCGTACAAAGGATTTCCCCACAGCTGTCCGGTTTTTGCAAAATAATCGGGCGGGCATCCTGCCACACGGGTCGGGTTCAAATCCTTATCCAACATAAAAAGCCTCGGATTCGCCCAGGTATCAGCACTGTCCAGTGCCACATAAATCGGAATGTCTCCGATGATCTGAATCCCTTTTTCGTTCGCGTAATTCTTTAATCTGTCCCACTGGCTGAAGAAAAGGTACTGCAGGAACGAATAATACAGAATCTCCGGTTCCAATCTCTTCTTTGCCGCATCCAGTGCGGATTTCTTACCGGTCTTTAAGTCCTTCTCCCATTTCAGGAAGCTTACGCCGCCGGCCTCATACTTAATTGCCATAAAGAGCGCGTAATCCGCAAGCCACGATTTTTCCTTCTTAACAAAAGAGGTAAAATCTTTATCCTTACAATCGAACTTTTCAAACGCCTTTTTCAAAAGCGCCATCTTGCCGAAATAAATTCTCTCGTAGCTTACCTTGTCCGCTCTTTTTTCTTTCTTCTTACCGTCCGCGGAGGGAATGCGTTCGCAAAGGTCCGCCGATTTGCATTCTTTTTCGGTCAGAAGTCCCTTTTGAATCAATTCATTTAAGTCAATATAATAGGGGTTTCCGGCGAATGTCGAGAAAGACTGGTACGGAGAATCACCGTATCCCGTAGGTCCAAGCGGCAGAATCTGCCAGTAATGCTGTCCTGCTGCCACCAAAAAATTCACGAAATCATATGCTTCCTTTCCGAAGCTTCCGATTCCGTACTCACCTGGCAAACTGCTGACTGCTAAAAGTACACCGCTCTTTCTCAATTTTCTCCTCCCTGACCGCCGTTTAAGGATTCCACAAGAATCCATTCCGCAAGATCCGATTCGGCAACGGAAAGCATGCCTTCCGTAACCCCGTATTTTGACAACGCTTCATCAATTCGTTTATTGACTTCTTCCAAACCGACCACGTCATATCCGTTGGCCCGATAATGATTCAGTATTTCCGCGTCCGGGTAAATAATCTCTTCCCCAAGCATGAAAAGATACATGCTTTCCGGCCAGGAATAGTCATCATAGCTGTATTCCCCGAAATGGTATGTAAATCTTTCCACATCTCCGCCGTAATCATCATAAGGAACAGACCCGTCCGGCAATTCCGCACCGGAAATCAAAGGAGATGCCAGACCATACTGGTGCTCCGTATAATAAAGTGTAACCGGTTTTCCCTCTGCGGTAACCGCATAAAATGCATCAATGTGAAGTGCCGCTCCTCCGCTTCCGGTTTCGCAGAACACTCCGTACTTATTCAAATCGTACCAGTCGCGCGTCGAAGAAACCTTACAGTCCACCACGCGAAGCTGAGCTGCTTCATAGCGGAAAATATAGGTGCTTGTTTCATAAACCGCAAGCCTTTCTTTTCCCTGATCGTCCGCTTCATATGTTCCGCAGACGAATTTTAACGCAAATTCCGGAACATCGTCATTGCCGCAATCGGTAAACGCATAGTAGATTTCCTGCAATTCCCTGTCGCTGCCTTTCCAGCTCGCATCGAAGAGATTTTTGAAGGTGTTCTTCATGTCCACGTAATCGTAGCGTTCACCTTTTTCCAAATAATCGGAATCGCACAGAACAAGCGCTTCGGTCTTTCCGTCCAGAAAGTCATAATAATCCTGCACGGTAACGGAAGAACCCGTTTTCACCGGCTCGCTTACGATTTCCGAAGAAGGAACCTCGGAGGCAGGTACGGGCGAAGAAGGAACATTCTGAAACTTCTTGTCCAAATCCCTGTACGCCTTAATCAGACTGCATCCTCCCGCCTGTACGGCAAGGAGCGCAATCAAAGCAACGGCTGTAATTTTCCTGAGCGTTTTTTTTGTCATGTGTTTCCCTGCTGCTGTTTGCAGCTTTTCATTCAGTCTTTCAGTTTCCAGATGTCACGATTGTACTCCGCAATCGTACGATCCGATGAGAAGAAGCCTGCCTTTGCAATATTCACAAGCATCATCTTGCGCCATTTTGCACGATTCTCGTACTCTGCCAGGCAGTAATCCTTCACCCTGATATACTCTTCCAGATCAAGCAGTGTCATGAACCAGTCTTTGTTCAAAAGCTCGTTGTAAAGACGTGTTAAGTTTTCTTTGTTTCCAACCTGCATGCAAAGCGTGGATACGATAAAGTCCACTGCCTCTTTGATGACCGGGGATTTCTCATAAAAATCTCTCGATACATAATCCGCCTTTGCGTAATGCTCAATAACTTTCTCGCTGGAAGCACCGAAAGTAAAGATGTTCTCGTGTCCGACCAGTTCGGCAATCTCTACGTTTGCACCGTCTTCGGTTCCCAAAGTAATGGCTCCGTTTAACATGAACTTCATGTTGCCGGTACCGCTTGCTTCCTTACTTGCCAGAGAAATCTGCTCGGAAATATCGCAGGCGGGAATAATATGCTCCGCATAAGAAACGTTGTAATTTTCCACCATAACAACACGAAGATAAGGAGATACCTCGGGATCGTTATTGATAATACGGCTCATAACAAGAATCAGATGAATGATGTCCTGTGCAATCACATAAGCAGGTGCCGCCTTCGCACCGAAAATAAAGGTAATCGGACGTTTCGGCAGAATGCCATTCTTAATCTCAAGATACTTATGAATTATATAAAGCACGTTCATCTGTTGACGCTTGTACTCATGCAGACGCTTTGCCTGAATATCGAAAATGGAATCCGGCGAAATCTCAATACCCTCACGCTCTTTGATTAAAGCCGCAAGTTCTTCCTTCTTCTGATACTTGATTTCTTCAAGTTTCTTTAAAAGTGCCTCATCGTTCTTGAACTGCAGAAGCTTCTCGAGTTCGGTTGCATCCTTCTTGAATCCGTCTCCGATTCGACCCTCAATCAGGGATGTCAGCTCGGGATTGCAGGAAAGCAGCCATCTGCGGAACGTGATTCCGTTGGTTTTATTGTTAAACTTCTCCGGATAAATCTTGTAAAATGCATTCAGTTCGGTATTCTTCAGAATCTCGGTATGAAGGTATGCCACACCGTTGATGGAGAATCCGTAATGAATGTCGATATGTGCCATATGAACGCGGTTATCCTTGTCGATAATCCAAACGCGCTCGTCATCGTATTTTTCCTTCACTCTGCGGTCAAGTTCCTTGATAATCGGAACAAGCTGCGGTACGACTCTTTCCAGGTAATCAAGCGGCCACTTCTCCAGTGCTTCCGCAAGAATTGTGTGGTTCGTATAGGCACAGGTCTTCGATACGATATCAATCGCCTCATCCATGGAGATAGCCTTTTCTTCCGTCATGATACGAATCAGTTCCGGAATGACGAGTGTCGGATGCGTATCGTTAATCTGGATTACCGCAAAATCATACATTTTACGCAAATCGTATTTATGGTTGTGCATATCGCGGATAATATACTGAGCCGCATTGCTGACCATAAAATACTGCTGATAGATTCGAAGCAGATTTCCTGCCTCGTCGGAATCATCGGGATACAGGAAAAGCGTTAAGTTCTTGTCGATGGCGGTTTTGTCGAACGTAATGCCGTCTTCCACGATGGATTCGTCCACGGTTTCCACATCGAACAAATGCAGATGGTTCACACCGTTCTTGTAACCTACCACATCGATGTCGTACAATCTGGATTTTAAGGTAAAATCTTTAAACTGCACATCAAACGATACATCCGTTTTGTTTAACCAGCTTGCGGATTCAATCCAGTCGTTCTTCTTTGCGCACTGTACATTGTTGATGAATTCCTGTTTGAAAAGACCGAAATGATAATTTAATCCGATTCCGTCTCCGGGAAGTCCGAGCGTTGCAATGGAATCAAGGAAGCATGCCGCAAGTCTTCCCAAACCGCCGTTTCCGAGGGAAGGTTCCGGTTCCGCTTCTTCAATCTCCGCTAAGGACAAACCGTTCTTTGCGAGGATCGCCTTTACCTTATCGTAAGCGCCTAAGTTAATCAGGTTGTTCGAAAGCAGTTTTCCGATTAAGAATTCCGCGGAGATATAATAGATTTTCTTCTCTCCGGTAATCGTCTCGGTTACTCTCGAATAATCCTTCACAAACGAAAGAAGAACAAAATAGGCTTCCTTCGTGCTTAACTCCTTCAACGATTTTTTGTAAAGACGCTTTGCTGTTTCCTCAAGCTGCATCTCCATTCTTGCTTCGAAGAGTTCCTTCTGAATCATTTCATCCTGAATCGACATTTTATTACCAAACCTTTCTGTTTTAGTGTTCGTCTTTCGAAATACTTATTCTGCTGCCGGCTCTGACGGCTCCTCACGGAGTTCCTCCGCGCCCACACACTCATCCCAGGGTGTCGGGTCGTATCTGCCGTCTTTTATTTTAATCTTCTCCCAGATTGCCATAACGATACCGCTTAAAATTACCACCGCGGAAACCGCCCAGCCGAAAATGGCATTGGACAGAACGGAGTAACCGTCCGCCGCACCGTATACACCGTGATGCTTTGAAATCAATGTATACATGTTCCAGATAAAGAATCCGATTAAAAGTACCGGTGCAATCACTTTCACGGAAGCATAGAACCACCACTTGGGCATTCTGAATTTCTTTGCATTCTTATTGATTTCCTCGAGAATCTTTCCGGTTTTGAAGAACCATCCGGCCGCGATTGTCTCAAGAATTCCGATGAGTACCAGGTTAATATTGTTTGCATAGTAATCGACAATATCCAAAAGTGCCAGGCCGGCGCCCGTTACGAATACCAGCGAAATTGCCGAAGCAATCAGGCAAATGATAATCGTTGTTTTCTTTGCATCTGCTTTGAACTTATCCGAAATCGACGCGGACACACCTTCCACGATGGAGAATGCCGAATCGATTGCCAGTGTGCATAAGCAGAAATAGAAGATAAACGCAAAGACCGCATTGAAGAATCCACTGTTTGTCAGATTAACCATCGCCTGCGGATAAATGATAAATGCCGTTACCACACCGGAGGTGGACATATTGTCAAGCATGCCGACACCGCCCATGGTCGTAAACATTACAAGGCTTGAAAGAAGGCTGACGCCAAGATCCGACAGTGCGATAATCACCGCGTCCCTTGCAATGTTTGTGCTCTTCGGCAGGTAGGAGCCGTATGCAAACATAATCGCCATCATAACAGACAGGGAATAGAATACCTGACCGACCGCATCAATCCAGACATCCGCCGTTGCAAGCTGTGATAAGTTCGGCGTAACCATTTTTACAAATCCTTCGATTCCGCCCGGCATCAGAATTCCCTTTACGGCCATAATCACAAGGCAGACTACCGGAGCAAATACCGTAAATTTAACTACCTTGGAAACGGAACTTGCACCGTTACGGATGCAGTAATAGATAAAAATCCATGCAATCACAAGCGCAATCAGTGCTGCCGTGGATGTGGTAAAGAAACCGTCCGTCGTTCCGGTTGTCATGATGGTTTCCATCCAGAGTTTTCCGGCTGCTTCCGAATTATGGGTAAGTCCCGCAAATTTGGAACTGATGAGTGCCATCAGGATTACCCAGCCGAATACTACCGCATAATAAGTCACGATAACGAAAGCATTGACAGTCGCGGACCAGCCTATCCACTGACATTTTTTATTCAGGGAACCAATTGCATTGATTGCACCGCTCTGTGTTTTTCGTCCCATGGAAATCTCCATCATAAGAAGAGGAATTCCCAGGACAATCATCATAATCATGTATACAAAAATAAATGTTCCGCCGCCGTACTTCGCCGCAAGTCCCGGAAACCTCCATGCATTACCCAAACCAACCGCCGATCCTACGGATGCAAGAATAAAAGTAAAACTTGAATTCCACTGGCCTCTTTTTTCGCCTGCCACTTTATATCATCTCCCAAATCCAATCTTTTTACGGGCAGAGCTGCCATTAATGCAGACCACTCGTAACCTTAATATTTTACTTTATTTTTGCAACAGTTTCAAGAAAAAGCCCGCAAAAAACAGTAAAAAAGGGGCCCGCAATACACGGACCCCATTGTCGTCAGTCTGCTTTTATTATGAATTGGATTTGCCCTGCAGTCTTGCCGCAATCACATGCTTCGGATCTTTAATCAAAAGTGCAACCACCCAGATTACCAAAGCAAGCGCAATAACGGATAATCCCAGGAAGGAATCATTTAACATATCCGCTGCCGCAGGAGTAAAATACTCGGCGCGGATTTCAATGAATTCCACTGCTGCATCCACAAGCCACATTAAGGATGCGCCCCAGAACATGAATACCAGCATGCTTACCTTCAGTTCTCTTGCTTTTTCACTGGAATACCAGATTAGTGTCGTAATGACTGCCGCAATAATCGTGATTAAAAGTGTCATATCTATACCTCCGTGCTCTTCTTGGGACTTACCGATTTCTTCTCAATAAGAGTCGAAGCAAGAACCATTCCTCCCCATACCAAAGTTACCAGCACTGCCATCGCCACACCGGATGTTGCCATCTCATGCAGCATTTCCGCTGCATCCGCGGGATTCGATGCCGCCGTAAGGAACGGGAAGAACGGAGTAATCTCACCGTGCCACAAATGCTCAAATGCAAGAAGTGCACTACCGCCCCAAAGAAGTCCGTTTAACCATTTTAATTTACGGGAGAATCCTGTTTTCTTTTCGGAAACTTCCACGGTTCCGGTTTCGGTCAGTTTGTCTTTTTCCTTCATTTCCACAATCTTCGTTACGATTGTGGTTACAACAGCTTCAGTTGCCGGTACGATAAAACATGCCATAGCGAATTCCTCCTCACATAATACGCCTGTTAAACTTTACGCTTATTATTCTAACTGTTTTTCCTTTATCTGTCTATGGTCTGTACGACTCCGCCGCGCTTCGGTAAACCGTGTCAAAAGCCACTCCCGTTTCTTTTGCAAGTCCGGCAACGCTTTCATATTCCGGATAGACCTTTGTAATGTCGCGATAGGAACAAACCTTTACCGTTGCTTCTCCGTACGGGGTCTGTACCGTTTCGTTTTTCCGCTCCGCTACGGTGCGTTCCATCCGTTGTCTTCGAATGCCGATGGTCGTGGTATCCCGGAAAATAATCCGTTCGAGTTCCTCGATACGATCTTCTGTCGCAATCACCGAAAGCACCCATGCCGGGCGGTTCTTCTTCATGAATGCGGGAACGTAAAATACATCCCTCGCCCCTGCTTCCATCAGTTCTGCCAGTACGAACCCGAGCTGTTCGCCGGTGCTGTCATCGATATTGCTTTCAAGTTTCCAGATGGTGTCGGATTGTGCCTGAGTTTTTTCCAGAAGCATCGCGCGCAGAATGCTCGACTGCTTATACTCTCTCTTGCCCGCACCGTAGCCGGTTTTGACAATTCTTATATTTTCAGGCAATTTCGTGTCCGTCAGCACCGCTGCCACAAATGCCGCTCCGGTCGGGGTGATGAGTTCTCCCTGTCGGTTGGTAATCCGGATCGGGAGTCCGTATTCCGTCGCGATATTCAAAACCGCGGGAACCGGTATCGGAAGGATTCCGTGCTGACAACGCACGCTGCCCTGTCCTTCACTGATTCCGGTAACAATCACTTCATCGATTCCGAGGTTGTCAAAGCAAACGGCAGCGGACACGATATCCACGATGGAATCCACGGCACCGACCTCATGAAAATGCACTTCTCCAACGGGTCTGTTATGTGCTTTCGCTTCCGCCTTCGCAAGAATCAGGAACACTTTTTTCGCAAGCGACTTTGCATTTTCCGTCATGTCAAGACGGTCGATGATGGTCTCGATTTCATGCAGGTTCCGGCCGTGATGATGGTTATGATGATGGTCATGGTCGTGTTCATGATCATGATGATCGTGCACATGCTCCGTGTGCTCATGACCGTGCGTATGCCCGTAGAGATACTCCATGTCATGGTCGTGGTTTTCATGTGCTGCATCGAGTACGACATTAAAATCACAGCAGTCGATTCCTGCCTTTGAAACACGGCTTACAACAATCTCAAAACCCTCGTCCTTCATTCCGGCAAGCGCGGCATCCAAAACCGCACGATCCGCACCGAGATCCAAAAGCGATGCGACAATCATGTCTCCGCTGATTCCGGTTTCGCATTCCAAATATAATTTCTTCAATTTCCCCTCCGTTACTTCTCAGCCAGCCGGTTAATCTGTGTTGCCAAATAACCCGCGCCGTATCCGTTGTCGATATTCACAACCGCAATTCCGTTCGCACAGGAATTAATCATCGTAAGAAGAGCCGAAAGCCCTTCAAAACTTGCACCGTACCCTACGGATGTCGGAACCGCAATTACGGGATTCCTGACAAGACCTCCGATTACGCTTGCAAGTGCTCCCTCCATGCCGGCGATTGCTATCACGCAGTTTGCCGACTGCAAAAGCTCCACTTTCGATAAGAGCCTGTGGATTCCGCTGACACCGACATCATAGACGCGCTCCACCTTCGTCCCGAAGTATTCCGCTGTCTGTGCCGCTTCTTCGGCCACGGGAATATCCGCGGTTCCCGCACAACAGACTGCCACCAGACCGATGCCTTCGGATTGAACGCGTTCCACCTTCAGAATTCCGGAAACCGGGTCGTACGTAATATCCGAAATCTCTGCCCGGACGAGTTCGAACTGCTCCTTCGTGGCCCTCGTTCCGAAAGCCCGGCCGTCCGCTTCCACCATTTTTTTATAAATGGAAACAAGGTAATCATCCGGCTTTCCCGCACAGTAAATCACTTCCGGAAACCCGCTTCGAAGTTCGCGGTGCGTATCGAGTTTTGCAAATCCCATCTCATGAAACGGTTCCGATCGAAAATACTGCTCCGCTTCTTCCACCGAGATTTCGCCGTTTTTCAGTTTTTCAAGAATCTCTCTTGCCTGTTCCAAATCTTGTCTCCATTCTGCCCCCGGTTTCGACCCCTTGCTTTATTTCCTCTGCGAGGAATCACCCAGTGCCTCGTTCATACTTCCGCTGCGAAACCCTTTCAGATCCAGGCTCACATACCGAAAGCCCAGTTCACGGAATTTCCTGTCGATTTCACTGCGGTGATACGTCACCGTCTCAAAATCCTCCGGCAGCACCTCAATTCGCGCCAGATCGTTTGCGTGCATGCGAACCCGCAGCTGAGCAATACCGAATTCGGAAAGATAGGATTCCGCTTCGTCCACCATACGGAGTTTCTCTTTTGTAATCGTCTCTCCGTATGCAAATCTGGAACTTAAACATGCTTTGGACGGCTGATTCCAGGTCGGCAGATTCATCTCTTTGGAAAGAAGGCGAATCTCCCCTTTGGTCAGGCCCGCCTCCAAAAGCGGACTTTTAATTCCAAGTTCCGAAAGCGCCTGCATTCCCGGCCGGTAATCGGAAGTATCATCCGCATTGGAACCTTCCGCCACGATGCGAAAACCTTCTTTTCCGGCGCACTCACGCAGAATGGTAAAAATCGCCCGTTTGCAGATATAGCACCGGTTCGGCGGATTTTCCGCAAACCCCGGAATACTTAATTCATCAAAATCCACCGTCAAAAGTCGAATCGATTCTTTTTCGCAAAATGAAGCCGCAGCATCACGCTCCGCTTCCGGCATGGACTGAATTCTTGCCGTAACGGCAATGAGGTTCTCCCCCAAAACTTCTTTCGCCGTAACTAAAAGGAAGGTTGAATCCACGCCTCCGGAAAACGCTACCGCAAGGCTTCCGTAAGCCGAAAGAATACTTTTCAGTTTCTCATATTTATCCGCTATTTCTTTTGTCATCTATTCAAACATCTCCGAAGCCTGTTTTAAGTACTCCGTAATCGTCAAATGCTGCGGACAGGCTCCTTCACACTGCAGACAGCCGATGCAGTCGCTCGCCATCCGGCCTTCCGCGGTCACTTCGGCATATGCCGCTTTGGCCTCCGCCATCTGCCCGTTTCCGAGCTGCTTGTTCATTGCGGTGAAAATATCCGGAATTGCAATCTGCTTCGGACATCCTTCCGTACAATAGTGGCAGGATGTGCAGGGAATTGTTGAATACTTTCCGAGAAGCACCTGTGCTTTTCGGATAATCTCCTGCTCCTCTTCGCTTAAGGGCTTAAAATCCTTCATATAGGATAAATTGTCTTCCATCTGCGCAATATTGGACATTCCGGAAAGCACCGTAATGATACCGTCCAGGGATGCCACAAAACGGATTGCCCAGGATGCATAGGACATATCAGGGTGGTACGCTTTCAAAAGTTCACGCACGGGTTTGGGCGGATTCGCAAGCGAGCCGCCTTTTACCGGTTCCATTACAACAATGGATTTTCCGTGCTTTCTTGCCACTTCGTAATTGGCTCTCGACGTAACCTTGGGGTTCTCCCAGTCCGCATAATTAATCTGGAGCTGAACGAAATCCACTTCCGGATGGTCGTTTAAAATCTGATCCAGAAGCTCCGGTCCCGCATGGAACGAAAAGCCGAAATATTTTACCTTCCCTTCGGCCTTTAACTCTTTTACATAGTCCCAGATTCCGAATTTATCGTATCTTTTGTAATTATTCTCCATGAAAGCATGCAAAAGATAATAGTCAAAATATCCGGCGCCCGTTCTCTCAAGGCTGGTCAGAAACTGCTTCTTGGCCGCCTTCTCGGTCGGTGCCATCGCAGCGTTTATTTTTGTTGCAAGCGTATAGGATTCTCTGGGATAGCGGTCGACCAAAGCCTTTTTGATTGCGGCTTCTGACCCCGGATAAACGAATGCCGTGTCAAAATAAGTGAAACCGGCTTCCAGAAACAGATCCGTCATTTTACTGATCTGTTCAATGTCCATCGCAATACCCTTATGCGGCAGACGCATTAGACCAAAGCCCAGTTTGGGCACTTCTTTGCCAAAATACTCCGACATATATTTCCCCCTTTCGAACGAATACATCTGCTTCCCCTGTAAGATTTCCCCACATTTTCATTTTATTATGAACGCCCCGAAAAGTCACGGAATAAATCTGCCGAAAAATTGTATTAAAAGAGCCTCCCCATATCCGGGAAGGCTCTCTGTTATTTTCCGTATTATGATTTACCGTTTCAATCAGCCCTTCTCAAGTGCAAGGGTTCTGGTGGTCAGATCGCAAACCTCGCTCGGTCCGTAATACTGGATTGCTCCGGGGAAGGTGAAGCAGGTTTCAACTGCCCACTCGTCACGATGTGCTTCGAAGAATTTGAACGGCTTGCCGTCAAGTTCCACAAGTGCCTTGCGGATAACCGGCTTATCCTCACCGTTTCTTCTTTCGATGTTCATCATCTTGGTAATCGGCATACCGCCTGCAACCCACTCTTCAGCAGGCTTGCTGATGTTGGAAACCTTGGAAAGATATCCGGTGTAACCGTAGGAGATCAGCATGAATGCATTGTATCCTAAAGAATAGCAGTAATCTGCATCGAAGTTGGAAGGGAATGCGCATCTTCCTTCGTAACCGAAGAAGTGATGAAGCGCGGAGAATTTGCCCTTGTAGGTTCCTGCTGCTTTTCTCTTTGCAAGCTCTGCTTTTACCATCTCGGAGAAAAGTTTCTCGGATTCGATTAAGGATACCTGTACGTTTCCGTGAGGGTCTCTCTCTAAGAAGAGCTGCTGCTGAATGCCTGCGGGAAGAATGTCAAATACTGCAAATGCTTCTGCGGAAAGGCCTGCCTTAATGAAGTTGTACTTTGCATTCCAGTCGGGAAGTGCATTGAACTCTTCGGTCTTGCTGCCTGCAAGAAGCTCGTTGATTTCTTTAATCAGTGCGGAAAACTCGGGAACGAATTCTACGATACCTTCGGGAATGATTGCAACACCAAAGTTGTTTCCTGCGTTTCCTCTCTTCTCTACGGAATCAGCGATGTAGTTGGTAAGTTCTGCAAGGCTCATCTTCTTTGCTGCAACTTCCTCACCGATTAAGCAGATGTTCGGCTGGGTTTCCAATGCGCACTCAAGTGCCACGTGAGAAGCGCTGCGGCCCATAACCTTGATGAAGTGCCA
>JAEEGL010891425.1_pt1 | contig 15816 bp, 15 predicted proteins | sample 9134231 | NCBI WGS metagenome assembly JAEEGL01 (sample SAMN16246548, study PRJNA631951) | gut metagenome | biome: gut microbiome; feature: rumen; material: fiber-attached | host: Bos | place: Iran: Karaj | collected 2018-10
GGCATCTACAGTAGCGGGTACTGTTCGGGATTTTCACCCGATTCCCTCTCTGCCTTTTGGTCACAAACCAAAGGCATCACCTGAAATGCGGCTGCAAAATTACACATTATTTATTTAATATGCAAGAAAAAACGTTAAAATAAGTTTGCTGAGGGTAATGTTATCTGCTCTCTTTGCAACTGCAACATAGGACACATCGCCTCCTTATCTCTCCACCGCACCTCCTCAAAAGGGTAGTAGAACTTATATATGCGGCGTCTACGTTTACGTCACTCAACCTAAGGGGGAGCAGGAGGTGGGGAAAGTTTTCAGTCTGCGTCTTGAAGGACGGGGAATTTCTTTCGGAAGGCGCGAAGCTTCTCCATGTCAAGGTGGCAGGAGATGATATCCTGAGTGTTGTCACGAGCCTGGATGACAGTTCTGCCATAGGCGTCGATGACTGCGGTGCCACCATCGTAATGGCAGACGGGATCATCGCCTATGCGGTTTACTCCTATGACATAACATTGGTTTTCTATGGCACGGGCGCGCAACAGTACGTCCCAGACGCTGCGACGCGACGCAGGCCATGAGGCAACGTACAATAAACAGTCATATGGGGTGAAGGATGAAGGATGAGGGGTGAGGGATGACACGGGAATATTGCGACTGAAGCAGGGGAAGCGCAGGTCGTAGCATATCTGCAGACAGAACCTTACCCCACCCCACTCTACGATGGTTCGCTCATTGCCTGGAGTGTAGCAACGGTTCTCGCCGCCGTAAGTAAAGAGATGGCGCTTGTCATAATGAGCAACGCTACCGTCGGGCTTGACAAAGTAAAGGCGGTTGTAGTAGTTACCACCCTCACGGACCGCTACGCTACCGGCTATGGCAGCATCGAGTTTTACAGACATCTCCTTCATCCACGTCAGCGCATCGTCAGCAGATGACACCACTCCCTCTGGCTGCATCAAGAAGCCTGTGGTGAACATCTCGGGCAATACATAGACATCCGACTGCGGAGCAGACAACAGGGCCTCTTCACTCATGGTGAGATTGGCGGTGCTGTCTGCCCACACAAGCGGTATCTGAAGGAGAGTTATTTTCATTTGTTGTTCTGATGGAACAGCTCTATGCGCTCACGGAATATGTCGTGCTGGTTGTCAGAGAAGAATGATGTGCAGATACGCACGCCCTGCTCCAATGAGCCCATAGTGTCGAGGGGGAATACGGCAATGCCGTAATACATCAGCTCGCGCGTGAGCTGCAGACCTGTCATGCCGGGATAGATGACGGTGAAGTAGAATCCGTCGGCAAGGGGTGATCCCATGTCGTTGTCATATACCAGTTCAAAACCTGCTGCGAGCAACACGTCCTTCATAAACTTGGCGCGGCGACCGTATTCCTTCACATCGTCAAGGAAATTGTATGAGCCGTCGCATGCAGCCTCCATGAGTGCTGACATAGCACATTGTACGGAGTGTGTGGTGCCGCTGGAGAGGGTGTACATGAGGCGGTTGGTGAAGAAGTCACCAAAGGTGGCAACGCCGAAATTCTCTTTCAGGGGTGCATACTCCCTGTGATAGAGCTTGTTGCTGATGCAAGTGACTCCGATGCGCTGACCTGCGTATGAGAAAGCCTTTGAGCCGCTGATCCACAGGACGTAGTTGTCCGTGTAGCGTGCTACGGTAGCCTGATAAGGTGCCTGGAAGGGGTGTGACAGGTCACGACGGAAGTCCATAGCGAAGTATGCCAGATCCTCGAGCACTATTACATCATACTTTGTGGCCAGCATGCCGATGCCCTTGAGCTCCTCCTCGGTGAAGCAGACCCATGATGGGTTGTTGGGGTTGGAATAGACGATGCTGCTGATGTTGCCGGCAGAAAGGATTTCCTCCAACTTAGCAATGAGCTTCTCGCCGCGATAGTCATAGATGTCGAGTGCCTGATGCTTGAGTCCGATGACGTCGCATTGTGTTGTCTGCACAGGGAAGCCCGGTTGAATGAGCAGCACGGTATCCTTCGCTATGGCATGACGTATGGCTGTGAAGGTGGCAAAGGTTCCCTGCATAGAGCCCGTGGTGGGTATGCAGCAGAGCGGGTCGATGTCAACGCCGATGAAGGCTTTGACAAACTGACTCGCTGCATTCTTGATGCGGGGTATGCCACCATTTGGGGGATACTGCGTGGCGGCGCCATTGGCGAGAGCCTCGGCCTCGGCACGCAGAGCTATCTCTGATGGTTGAAGTCCCGGTACACCCATCTCAAGATGTATGACGGGCTGTCCCGTCTTCTCTTCAAGTGTACGTGAAAGTGTCTGCAGGTCACGAATGGTTGCCTGAGAGAAATCACCGAGGTTCATCGCGTCGATAACCTCGGTGACTGTCTTGTTGTCTAATGGAGTTGTCATTATGATTATTATAGTTATTTCCAGTCTGTCAGGAGTGTTCTCTTGTCGAGCACGTGTTTAGCCTTGCCGGTAGAACGCTCGATGTTGCCAGGCTCCTTGATGTGAATGTTTGGCTTGATGCCCACGAGGGAAACGATGCGGTCGTAGAGCGGCTTGATGAACGGCATCTGCTTGGCCGGGTTTGGAGAGAAGTACTCTGCGCGCAGCTCTACGTCGAGGTCAAAGGTGTCCTCGTTGTTCTTACGGTCAACCGTGATGAAGTATTGTGGTGTGAAGACAGGGAACTCTGTCAGCACGGTCTCTATCTGTGACGGGAAGACATTGACGCCACGGATGATGAGCATATCATCGCTGCGTCCCAGGATCTTTCCGAGACGAACGGTGGTACGTCCGCATTCGCACTTGTCGTAGATGAGGTGCGTGAGGTCGCGGGTACGGTAGCGCAGGATTGGCATCGCCTCCTTGCAAAGTGAGGTGAAGACGAGCTCGCCTTCTTCGCCCGGTGCCACGGGCTCAAGGGTCTCAGGATTGATGATTTCGGGATAGAAGAAATCCTCGGCCACGTGGGTACCGTTCTGGTACTGACACTCACCGCCTACGCCAGGACCGCACATCTCTGTGAGTCCGTAGATATCGATAGCCTTGATGTGGAGCTTCTTCTCCAACTCGCGGCGTATGCCCCATGTCCAGGGCTCTGCTCCGAAGAATCCCACTCTGAGCTTCAGGTCTTCCACATTAACATTAGGACTGTTCTCTATCACCTCAGCCAAACGGAGGGCATAGGAAGGTGTGCAGCAAAGGGCAGTAGTGCCGAAGTCTTTCATCAGCATAATCTGCTTCTCTGAGTTGCCTGCCGAGATAGGCAGCTGTATTGCTCCAAGTGCGAGTGCACCATCATGTGCGCCCAGACCGCCTGTGAACAGTCCATAGCCGTAAGCCACCTGAACGACATCGCCAGGACCTACGTCGCCTACTGCCATTACGCGTGCCACGCATTCTGCCCACATCTTCAGGTCGTTCTTGGTGTATGTGCCTACGACGGGTTTGCCGGTAGTACCTGATGAGGCGTGGATACGGACAATCTCACTCTGAGGCACAGCATTGAGTCCGAAGGGGTACTCATCGCGCAGGTCGTGCTTGGTGGTGAACGGCAACTTGTAGATGTCGTCTATACTGCGGATATCTTCGGGCTTTACACCCATCTTGTCCATCTTTCTGCGATAGAAAGGTACTTTCTCATAACATGTCTTGACAGTCTTGATGAGACGCTCGGACTGTAACTTACGCATAGACTCACGGTCCATGCACTCCATTTCTCGATTAAGAATCATATTTTAAGTATTAGGAATTTTAGAAATTATGAATTATGAATTATGCATTTTGAATTATGCATTAATAATCACATCAGGCTGTCAAAGGGGAAAAGCTCTTTCTTGCGATAGGCTGAACCTGTGACGATGCAAAGTAGCTCGTTGTTCTGATTGGTGATGCGCGTCTCGCAGAATGGCAGCCTGTGGTGGTTGCACACCTCGATGGTCTCTGCTGTCAACTTGTCACCTAGCTTTGCAGACTTCAAGAATGTGATGCTGTTCTGCACACCAACGGTCACGGGACCGTGAGAATTGGTGACTGCAGCAAAGGTGATGTCAGCAAGTGTGAAATAGACACCCCCCTGACATAAGCCGGCAGCATTGAGATGTTGCTCCTCTACAGTCAGCTCAGCACGCGCCACACCTTCTTCTATCGTGGTAAGACGTGCCCCGATGCCTGAGGCAAAGTGATCACCATTGGTGAGGATTTCCTTGAGTGTCATTATAATTTATTCGATATGTCGATATGTCGAAATTATGCATTATGCTCGTAGCATTGGAAGATATGCTCTACCTGCTGAGTAGGCATCTTTGGTGTGAAGATGCTTACCAGAGCAACGACTATAAAGCCTCCGAGCATTGCGATGGCGCCACAGTCAATAGGATTGATAGGATTACCTATGAGCATATTAACGACTGTAAGTCCTACGCCCCAAATGAAGCATGCCCACACGGAGAGACGTGTGACTCCCTTCCAATAAAGTCCCAACATGAATGGTGCGAGGAATGCTCCTGCAAGTGCTCACCATGAAATGCCCATCAGCTGTGCAATGAACTGCGGCGGATTGAGTGCTATCATCAGCGATATGACGATGAAGAAGACGATGAGCACGCGCATCACAACGACCTTGCGACGCTCTATCTTCTCTACCACGATATCGTCCATCTCGCCACCGGTCACCTCACCCTCTGTACTCTTCTTGTCACGGTAGATAAGGTCAAGAGTCATCGTGGAAGATGATGTGAGCACAAGACCTGCGAGAGTTGACATTGAGGCCGAAAGAACCAGAAGAACTACAAGAGCAATAAGAATGTCGGGCAGCGTCTGGAGCATCATCGGTACGATGTTGTCATAGACAAACTTGCCCTTCTCCTCATAGAAGGCAGAAGCGAGGTAGAGGCGTCCGAATCCTCCGAGGAAGTAGCATCCACCTGCAACGATAAAGGCGAAGATGGTGGAAATGATTGTGCCGCGTTTAATGGCAGACTCATCTGTGATGGAGTAGAACTTGCCTACCATCTGTGGCAATCCCCATGTGCCTAAGGAGGTGAGTATGACAACTCCGAGCAAACTCATGGGATTAGGACCGAACCACGAAGCGAAATCACCCGGCTGGAAGTTTGCGTACAATCCCGCTTTGTCGTGTGCCAGGTCATCAGCATTAGGAACCGCCTTTGCCATCTCCTGAATGGCGTTTGTCAGACCGCCCTGAGCATTGAGCACTACGGCGATAACGGTAGTGATGCCGAAGAGCATGATGATGCCCTGAATGAAGTCATTAATGGCTGTGGCCTTGTATCCACCAAGAATGACATATACGGCTGTAAGGAGAGCCATTATTACGGCGCAATACTCGTAAGGAATGCCAAAGCCCATCTCAAAGAGCTTGGAGATACCCATATATACACCTGCGGTATAGGGGATGAGGAATACGAAGACTATAATAGAAGCAATAACGCGAAGCGACTCGTCACCATATCGTGTGCCGAAGAAATCGGGCATAGTGCGGCTCTGGATAAACCGCGTCATGAGGCGTGTTCGCTTGCCCAGCAGTATCCACGCCAGCAACGAACCTATTACGGCATTGCCAACGCCTATCCAAGAGGCAGACATACCATATTTCCATCCGAACTGACCTGCGTAACCTACAAACACTACTGCAGAGAAATAAGAGGTGCCATAGGCGAAGGCTGTAAGCCAGCCACCCACGTTGCGACCGCCAAGGACAAAGCCCTCTACGCTATTGGCCTGTTTGCGAGAATAAATTCCTACTGCTACTGTGACACAAAGGAATATTACTGTCAGTAATACTTTGATAAACATAGTGTTATACTTTTGGATTATTTGGTTTGTGTATGTGTCAGAATGATACCTGTACCTGAGTCAGAATCTGGCTGTAGTTGCCACCTGTCAGAGCCTTCATCTCGTGGCTCTTTATGCTGTAGGCATACTGCGCCTGAAGGCGGCACTTAGTGTGTATCCAGTACTGGAAACCCAGGGTGAGGTTTGTCTGCCTGAGGTGCATGTCTGTGTTCTTGTTGAAATAGTCGGCAACGGCAACAACATCCAGCTGCTTATAGAGAGGAATAGTCGTGGCACCATAGACACCGAAGCTACCTACATCGCCGTCCTTACCTCCGAGAGCCTCGCAGCGCACGTATGGGCAACGGTTGCGCCAGAAGTCACGACCCGCGCGAGAACCTGTCCATTCGAAACCAGCAGCATAGCGGTTCTGACGGTAGGTGTCTCCAAGCTTGATGCCAGGATTGAAAGGAGACGTGGCTACGGCATAGCCGTAACCCTTCTGACCAGAGACAGAAAGCTTAAGTGTAGGCAGAACCTTATACTCTAATTTTGCGATGACGTTCTTCTGGGTGTTCTTGTCGTTGGTGTTTATCTGACCGCCATTGACAACTTCTACAACGTAGTGTAACTTGCTGTTGAACAGATCGCCGTACATCATGATACCCAAGTCACGACCTGAGCCATTGTTGACCAGAGGGTCAGCACCGCAAAGCCATGCTACTGACTGTGAGCTGCAGCTGATGCTCTCTAAAACGGTCGGCGAGAGAGGGTTTTCGATTGACAGTTCGTTCTTCGACTGTCCCAGGCGGAAGTTCAGGGCCTTGAAGGGACGATACTCCAGATAGTACTCCTGCACGGCGCCGCTCTTGAACTCATGCATGAAGAAGGCATAGAAATGGGGTGCTATATCTGCACCTACCATCAGTACTATTCGCTTCAGGTCAAAGGTATTTGAGTTCTTACCTTCATTCTGAAACGTAGCGGTATATCCGCCCTGAGCATATCCCCTCACCTTGACACGTGAGAGAACTGCCTGTGACCAGTACTTGAAATCCTTGTCTGACGCATCAGAGGCAGGCGGAGACATAAGGGGCTTCTTACGCTCAAGAATACCGATGTCGGTACCGGCATTAAATTCGCTACGCGGTTGAGACTTGGATGCAGATACAGAATCGACCTGCGTATCCTGAATGACATCTTCTGTACACCATGCTGTGCTTGCTAATTGCACAAGCACAGCAAGAAGGAATAGTTTTTTCTTCATATCATGTGTATATATATTGTTGTGTCTGTGTTGTCCTGAAGACTAATCTTGCATCAGGCGTTGTCCTAAAGACTACGCCTGTTTCAGGTCGTCTTCGAAAACGGGTTGAAGTTTCTTGATGGTTATTATCTCATTCGTCTTGTTGGGGTCAGATGTGCGGAATATAAGCACTCCCTTGCCCTTGAGCAGGAATGAATACATATAGGCTATATGTATGTCGCTGTCAGAGAACATTTTCATCACTCTTGCAGCCTCTCCCGACACGTTGTCAACGTATATTGCGTTAACGTCAGTCAACTGGAGATTTACACCTTCTTCTTTTAACAAAAGGTATGCGCGCGTGGGATTATCGCATATCACTCTGTATATGCCATAGTCTTTTGTGTCGGCAATCGTTGAGGCAAGTATCTGTATGTCGTTCTTGCCCAGCAGTTCCAGCGTATGTATCAGAGCACCACCTTTGTTTTCTATAAATATAGACAGTTGTTTTATAGTCATAACATTATGTTTTTTTGATTTCAGGAGTTAAACAGTTAAGACATTCTGCATTATGCATTCTTAATTCTGCATTATGCATTCTTAATTCTGCATTATTTATACACCGTTCTCTTATCGACCACTCTGACGGCCTTACCCTCGCTGACGGGCAATGTTCCCTTTGGCACCAGCTTCACGTGAGGCGTGAGAAGTATCTCGTCCTTCAGGGCGCGCTTCACATCTTTCTGAAGCTGTATGAGGCGCTGATAATCATCAGTAAACAGGTCTTCCAACTCTACCTCTACCGTCATGTTGTCGTTGTCTTCGTCGGTAGTGAGGGTTATGAGATAGTTGCTTGCCAGCTCTTTGAACTGCATCAGTATCTTCTCAATCTGAATTGGGAAGATGTTAACGCCTCTCAATACCATCATATCGTCAGAACGTCCCTTCATTCTGTCTATCCTCACGTGGTTACGTCCACATGGGCAACCGCGTCCCAATACACGCGTAAGGTCACGCGTACGATAGCGCAGAAGCGGCATCGCCTCACGCTTGATGGATGTAAGTATCAGCTCACCTATCTCGCCATCAGGAACTGGCTCTAAGGTCTCAGGGTCAACGATTTCCACGATGTAATAGTCTTCCCAGAAGTGCAGGCCGTTCTGCTCCTTACACTCAAAGCCGACACCAGGGCCGCACATCTCAGACATACCGAAAGAGTTGTAGGCCTTAACACCAAGCATGTTCTGTATGCGCTGACGCTGCTCCTCTGAGTGAGGCTCAGCACCGATGGCCAGCACCTTCAGCTTCGTATCCTTGCGAGGATCAACGCCCTGCTCTTGCATCACCTCATAAAGACGGGTGACGTAAGACGGTACAGCATGTACGGCTGTGGTACCGAAGTCCTTCATGAACTTTATCTGACGGAGCGAGTTGCCCGCAGCTGCCGGAACGGTAAGCATTCCCAGACGCTCGGCACCATACTGGAAGCCGAGACCTCCGGTAAACATACCATAACCAGAGGAGTTCTGGAATACGTCGTTGGGGCGCAGCCCTACCATCCAGAGGTTACGTGCAACCTGATTGGCCCATTCGTCCAGATCGTTCTGTGTGTGAAGTATCACAGTCGGGTTGCCCGTAGTACCAGAGGAACTATGCAGACGAACACATTCCTCCAGAGGAGCGCTGGCCAATCCGAACGGATAGTTGTTGCGCAGGTCTTCCTTGGTTGTGAACGGAATGCGGCGAATGTCGCTGACACTTGTTATATTGTCAGCAGATACGCCTGCCTCCTCAAGTCTTTTCCTATATACAGGATTATTCATACAGCGTGAAACGGTCTCTCTCAGACGCTCCACTTGAAGTTTCTCTATCTCTTCCCGAGACATCGTCTCCAATTCCGGATCCAAATACTCTGAACTCCAGTCAGGTAATTCTCTTCTGTATGCCATTTTCTTATTTAGCTGCTTCGGCACCCATGTCGAAAGCTTTTAGGTTAGATTCTACTACTTGTTCTCCTTTGCGCGCAAAAATTGTTGCGACAGCATTTCTCAATGCCTCATCAGACACTATCTCGATATACTTGGATGCCATACCGAGCAGCACTACGTTAGCAGAGCGTGCCGAACCGGCATCCTTTGCCACCTGCTCGATGTCCAACTGTACGACATTGGGCAGAGCAGACAGCTCGGCAAACAGGGCTTCCTCCTCAGGATAGTTAGGGATGTTGACAAATGGTTTGTTACTGGTCACGATGACGCCGTCCTTTGACAGATACGGCAGATAGCGCAATGCCTCCATCGGCTCCATTGATATTATCACGTCTGCCTCTCCCAATGAGATGAGGTCACTGTAGATGGGATCTGTGGAGAGTCGCAGGTTTGACTGTACATCGCCGCCGCGCTGAGACATTCCATGAACCTCCGCCTGCTTCAGGTTTACGTTTGCCTGTGTAGCAGCTTGTCCTATTATTGTGGCGATGCTCAGTATTCCCTGACCGCCGACGCCACAAAGTATTATATCTTTTTTCATTTTGACTTATGCCTCCTTCTTAGCTTTTGCTTTCTCTCGTGCATGACGAGAAGCTGTTTGAATACATTCTCTTCTTGGGATTATTACCGATACGCCCTCATAGGCTATCTCGTCGCGTATCAGCTGAGCTATCTCAGGAATATTCTTCGGTAGCGGTGTTACAACATGAAGATGCTCCGGATCCATTCCCAATCCCAGGCAGATTGCCTCATACTTGTTCAAGCCGGCACTGTCCTGACCGCCGGTCATACCTGTGGTGAGGTTATCAGAGATGATCACCGTGATAGGAGCATTCTCGTTGATAGCGTCCAGGAGGCCCGTCATACCTGAGTGTGTGAACGTAGAGTCGCCGATAACTGCTATCGCTGGGCGCAATCCCGCATCAGCAGCACCCTTGGCCATTGTTATAGAGGCACCCATATCAACGCATGATGCCAGAGCCTTGAATGGAGGCAGGGCACCGAGGGTGTAGCATCCTATATCGCCGAATACGCGTGCATTAGGATACTCTTCGATTATCTTTACCAACGCTCCATAGACATCTCTGTGACCGCATCCCTGACACAGCTGTGGCGGGCGTGCTGCAAGGTTCTTTGCTGCAGGCATAATCTGCGGAGCCTCTACACCCATTGCCGCAGCAACAGTATCAGGAGTCAGTTCTCCCGTACGTGGCAGAGCGCCGGTCAAGCGGCCTGTAACGATGTAACCTGTGCCCAAGATACCCTTTACGTCCTGCTCTACTACCGGCTGTCCGTCTTCCACAACGAGCAGCTTGCCGCTCTCTTTTGCCAGCATCTCTATGCGCTGCACAGGCAGAGGATACTGTGACACCTTTTCTATATTATATAGGGCCTGCTTCTCGGCAGGGAGTTTTGACAATGCTTCCTTTACATAGTTATATCCTATGCCGCATGCCACAACGCCGATTTTCTCTTTCTTGTCGGCAGATGCTCCATACTCGGAGATGTTGAACTGTGACTTGTTGCTCTCCAGCAGCATCTTGTCCTGCTTGTCCAGCAGCCCTGCATATTTCTTCTTTGCGATACCTGGCAGCAACACCCATTGGTCGGTTGACGGGCACAGGGCGTTCTGCTCTATCGGCTCCTTTACCGTTACGCCGGCGCGAGAGTGAGCCAGACGGGTCACGATGCGCAGCAGCACAGGCTCCTTGATAGCTTCAGAAAGGTTGAATGCAACAGACATCATGTCGTATGCCTCCTGCTGGTTGCTTGGCTCAAAGATCGGGATGAGCGCAAACTTACCATAGAAGCGGGAATCCTGCTCGTTCTGTGATGAGTGCATTGAGGGGTCATCGGCAGCGAGAACCACGAGGCCTCCGCCAACGCCGGTAATGGCACTATTGATAAATGCATCGGCACAGACATTCATGCCGACATGCTTCATGCATACCAAGGCACGCTTGCCTGCGTATGACATACCGAGAGCTGCCTCCATAGCAGTCTTCTCATTCGTGCACCAGCGAGAATGTATGCCTCGCTCACGGGCCAGTGCATTGCCCTGAATAAACTCTGTAATCTCAGTTGATGGGGTTCCGGGATAAGCGTACACACCGCTCAATCCCGCGTGAATGGCACCGAGAGCTATTGCCTCATCACCGAGAAGTAATTTCTTTTCCATTGTTTTTATTATGTGTTATTTCTCTTTGCGTTACCGTTGAGTTTTCTTTTCCCAGATGGCATTAACCTGCTTGGCTATGCTGTCAAGCAGCTTATCCATAATTATTGGTTTCGTGATAAAATCATTGGCACCAAGGTCAAAGCCCCTCTTCACGTCATCGTTTGAATTGAGTGCAGAGAGTATCACAACAGGCAGTTCTTTTGTCGCGTCATTTGCACGGAGGTGTTCCAACACCTCATAACCGTCCATTACGGGCATCATGAGATCAAGCAAAACCAAATCCACTTCCTCACGACTGATGGTGTCTAATGCAGCCTTGCCATCATTCGCGATAAGAAGTTTGTAATGAAATTTACCTAACATCTTCTGTATCAGAAGCACATTTAGGGGAATGTCATCTACGATAAGGATTGTAATCTTACTCTGGTCAATGTTTGGATTGAGTTCAGCCATTTGGATTAATTATTTGTAGGTTGTTGTATTATAGATTCTGGTTAAATCAACTCATTCTATATTCTGCATTCTGAAGACTATCTGAATGAGTCTGTCAACAGTTTTATCTCTACCTGGGGTGATATTCGTTCATACAGGATATTGTACATCGCATCGAGTATCGGCATGTTCACGTGCATGTGGCGGTTTATCTCCTTCATGCACTTGGTGCCGAAATAGCCCTCTGCTATCATCTCCATCTCTATTTGTGCAGATTTCACCGAGTAGCCCTTGCCTATCATAGTGCCGAACGTCCTGTTGCGTGAGAAGTTGGAGTAGCCCGTCACGAGCAGGTCACCGATGTATGCGCTGTCCTCCATCTTGCGGTCAGAGGGATAGACAGACGTCAGGAACCTCGACATCTCCTGAAGGGCGTTGCTCATCAGCACGGCCTGGAAATTATCGCCGTATTTCAATCCTGCACATATACCGGCCGCTATGGCATATACGTTCTTCAAAACAGAGCCGTACTCTATGCCTATCACGTCGCTCGACACCTTTGTCTTTATATATTTGCCCGCGAGTACCTTAGTAAAGCTCTGGGCTTTCTCTGTGTCTGAACATGCTACGGTCAGATATGACAGCCTCTCCATCGCCACTTCCTCGGCGTGTGAAGGGCCTCCGATGCAGGCAAGGTTGGAATAGGGCACGTCAAACACCTCATGGAAATACTCTGAGCAAACGAGGTTATCGTCTGGTACAACACCCTTTATGGCTGTAACGATAAACTTGTCGCGTATCGGATACTTCAGCTTCTTCAGGTGATTCTTCAGGTATGGAGAAGGGGTCACAAACACCAACGTGTCATATTCTTTCACCACCTTGTTTATATCAGACGTAAACTCCACCTCATCCAGGTTGAAATGCACCGAGGTAAGATAAGCCGGATTGTGTCCCATACGCTTAAACTCCACAATGCGATCATCGCGACGCATGTACCAGCCTATGTGATGCGTATTAGACACAACAATCTTGGCAATAGCCGTCGCCCAGCTACCACCACCGATTATTGCTATCTTACCACAGTTGAACATTTTTTTACTTTCTTCTATATTCCCTCATCCCTCATCTCTCATCCCGCCGTTTACGTCCCTCCCCCTTGGGGGAGCCGGAGGGGGCTTTACTCCACCTTATCCAGTATTGCCTGGAACTCCTCCACCTTAGGATTCTCAAGACCAAGCTTATACTTCTTGTTCACTCCGCAGACATCCTGCTGCAGCTTCTGTGCCTTCACGTCCTTCAGGTCAGATATCTGATAGTATCCCGCCTTATTATAGAGCGGTATCCACTCTTCCGGCACACCTATGCTACCCCACTCTGCCTTGCTTGACCTCGGCTGCTTAGCCTCTGGCTTCATCTGCGGGAACAGCATCACCTCACCGATGGCAAACTTGCCCGTCATAAGCATCACCAGACGGTCTATGCCTATGCCGATACCGAAGGTAGGAGGCATACCGTACTGCAACGCACGCAGGAAGTCCTGGTCGATTATCATTGCCTCATCGTCGCCCTTGTCGGCAAGTTTCATCTGCTCGACGAAACGCTCTTCCTGATCTATCGGGTCGTTCAGCTCTGAATAGGCGTTAGCCAGCTCCTTGCCGTTCACCATCAGCTCAAAGCGCTCCGTAAGTCCGGGCTTTGAGCGGTGCATCTTTGTCAATGGTGACATCTCCACAGGATAGTCGGTGATAAAGGTCGGCTGGATGAACGTGCCCTCGCAGGTCTCGCCGAATATCTCGTCTATCAGCTTGCCCTTACCCATCGTCTCGTCAACCTCTATGTCGAGCTTCTTTGCCACTTCGCGAATCTCATCCTCGCTCATGGGGTAAAGGTCATAGCCGGTCTTTTCCTTTATCGCATCAAGGATAGGCAAGCGGCGGAACGGAGCCTTGAATGAGATGACCTTACCGTCAATCTCCACCTCCGGCTTTCCGTTTACGGCTGTGCATATCTTCTCCAGCATCTGCTCTGTGAAGGTCATACCCCAAAGCAGGTCTTTATAGCTTACGTAGAGCTCCATGCAAGTAAACTCCGGATTGTGAGTCTTGTCCATACCCTCGTTCCTGAAGTTCTTGCCCATCTCATACACGCCCTCAAAGCCGCCCACGATGAGGCGCTTCAGGTACAGCTCCGTAGCGATACGCATATACATATCCTGGTTCAGGGCATTGAAATGAGTCATGAACGGACGTGCGCTCGCACCGCCTGGGATATTCTGCAGTATCGGGGTGTCAACCTCAGTATATCCGGCTTCATCAAGGATGTTTCTGATGGTACGTACGATTGTGGCACGCTTCAGGAATGTCTCCTTCACGCCTTCGTTTACCACCAGATCCACGTAGCGCTGACGGTATCTCAGCTCAGGGTCATCAAACTTATCATATGCTACGCCATCCTTGTACTTCACTATCGGCAATGGCTTCAGCGACTTGCTCAGCAGGGTGATTTCCTGTGCATGAACGGAAATCTCGCCTGTCTTGGTCCTAAAAACAAAACCCTTGACACCGATGAAGTCACCGATATCAAGCAGTTTCTTGAAGACCTTGTTGTAGAGGTCCTTATTCTCTCCCGGACAGATCTCGTCACGCTGAACATACACCTGAACGCGTCCCTTCGAGTCCTGCAGCTCAGCAAATCCGGCCTTACCCATTATGCGGCGAGACATCATTCTGCCCGCAATCACTACGTTGCGAGAGTTCTCCGCTGTAGCCTTCTGGCGTACTGCATTGCCTTCCTCATCTACGATATTCTGGCCGTTCTCATCGGTCTCAAAGGGTAAATCCTCAAAGTTCTCTATGATATCGACGGAGAAAGCATTGGTTGCAAACTCGGCTGCAGGATATGGATCAATTCCCATGTTCCTCAGCTCCTGAAGGCTCTCTCTACGCCCTATTTCCTGTTCGGATAATTCAAGTATGTTCATTTGTTAAACTGTTATTTTGCGTGCAAAGTTACAAAAAAACAAGTGAAGCACAAAAGAAAATACAAACTTTTTTGAGCAAAACCAATAGGATTTTTAGCTTATGGACACAAAACAAAAGACAATCAGCGTCATCACTATGACAATGGGAACGATTATACACTCCCTGAAATTCTCTTTTCGGGGGATATTGAAAGGGCCTTTTTCGCTGCCGTTTTTCTCTCTTTCTGCAGAGGCATACGACTCAGAAACAGAGGCATACAGCTTACCGTCTGAGGCATACGACTCGGAAACAGAGGCATACAGCTTACCGTCTGAGGCATACGGCTTGTTGGCCGGTGCATATATGCGATATCCGTAGCGCTGTTGCAGCCTTATAGCCGCCCAAGCTACTATTGCCGCAAGAACAAAGCCGCCCAGTATGTCGCCGGGATAGTGAAAGCCAAGATAAACGCGGGAGTAACATACTAATAGAGCCACAAGCGGCATAGTCATCATTATCAGCCTGTTACGCAACCAATAGCATATCACGAATGTCAATAGCCAGATATTAGCAGAATGTGCAGACGGGAAACCGCACCCTGCGCCTCTTCTGTCATTCACTATATGAACCATCGATGAAATGGGGTTTTCCGGGTTGCTGGGACGCAGTCGGCCTATCCAGGGACGCAGCAAATGGGCGTTCCCCCAATCGGTGATGAGCATACCGCAGCCTATCATCAGCAATACTACCGCCAACACCTTCCACGAATAGTTGCGCAAGATGACGTAAATTACTGACAGATAAAAAGGTATCCACACCGTCTTCTGACTGATGCAATACATCATGGAATCCCAGAAGGCGGTGTGGTTTGAGTTTATCAGAAAGAACAGTTGTTCGTCCATTTAGAACAGTTGTTCGTCCGTTTAGAATTATTAGAACAGGTAAGTCTTCTCAAGCCAGTAGCAGATGATACCTGCTACATAGCCAACGAAGGCGATCCATGTGACATTCTTCATGTACCAGCCGAAGGTGAGCTTCTCCAGGCCCATTACGACTACGCCTGCGGCAGAACCGATGATGAGCATTGAGCCACCGACACCGGCACAGTAAGCAAGCAGCTGCCAGAAGATACCGTCAACACCGAAGTCAGTACCTACAGCTCCCATTGGGTACATCTTCATAGCACCTGCAACGAGAGGCACATTGTCAACAATTGAAGAGAGAAC
>JAEEGL011045185.1_pt1 | contig 15816 bp, 9 predicted proteins | sample 9134231 | NCBI WGS metagenome assembly JAEEGL01 (sample SAMN16246548, study PRJNA631951) | gut metagenome | biome: gut microbiome; feature: rumen; material: fiber-attached | host: Bos | place: Iran: Karaj | collected 2018-10
AATCGCCAATCAATACAAAAAACGTTACATAATGCCGTTTCTCATCGTTTCAATATTGGAATGTTGTTGATTTACGGTCAAAAAATAAAAAAGTGGCGCCAATAAGCGCAAGTTTAAACCTACCGTCTTCCCAACGTAGCGGAATACCTTACCGAAACCGCATACGCAACAAACCCAGTCTAAAGACTGCAATTTGTAAAAGGATACACCCGCAGAATAAAAAGTCAAGGAGCAACGCGCCAAACCAAAAAGATTTCCCGTTATTTTTCGTCTCAAGTCGATCGTCAAAACCGCATTTTAATATTTGTTTTATTCCACGTATTTCACTTTCTTCAACAATCTGTACATTCAAAAATGCGAGTCAAAAAACGTTAACGTCTTGTTCGTTTTAACGAATATTACAAAAATCTCCCATGTAAAAGCCGCCACGACGGAAGATAAAAAACGCCAAGCTGCGTTCAGCCTGGCGTCATGTGTTATTGCGGTATTCGACAGATTCAACGATCGTTCATCTTACCTTTAGAAAAGAAAAAATATTTTCGCCTTCCTTTAACTCAACCCACCGAGCGGCAGGCGTATCCTTGACAATGCAGTCGTTTTTCGCCGACTCTGGAACCAAATCAATCGGATTGTTGACGACAAATCCGTCTGGAACGCAAAACCAACCCGTTATTCCGTCAGGAATAACGATCTTAACTTTAAACGACTCGTCGTTGACGTCGTAATGAACGTCAACTTTACCGTTATTGGTCACGGCAGAATAATCTATCTTTTTGAGTCCCCCAAGGTTCGGAGCAACGACAATTTCTTCAAACGCGGGTTTTAACGGTCGTAAACCAACGGCGTATTGAGCAATACAAGTAAGCCCTCCCCCGCTCCAGGCATGATTGGTCGTTCCGCCGCCATAGCCTTCGGCGCCGATTCCCCACCCTTCCCAAAGGGTGGTGTAGTCGGGGCAATCTACCATTTTTGAGAAACGTTTTTGAAGGCGAATCATGGCATACTCGTCATACCCCATCAAAAACAACGCTTGGAGCACATATTTTTCCATATACGGACTCGCGTGTTCCTCCGCTTTAAAAACTTCAAACAGCGCCGGGTAATTCTTTTGATCAACGAAATTAGCGACGACTGCCATCGCATTAGAACGATCGTCAGTTTTTCCTTTGTAGCCGGGACTACGATATTCCTTACCCGTCCAAAACACTCTATTAAAGTTTTGATTCAACCTTTCGCGACGAGCTCTGAATTCGGCAAGGCCGTCTAAGTCTCCGAGCCGGTCGGCAAGGAACACGCCCTCGTCAAGCGCGAGCGCGTACCAACAATTAAGCAACGCGCGAAGATCAATATCCTCGCCCCAGTCGCCCCAACTCCAATCGCCGCTGCGAACTTTGATTACGCCGTCGTCGTCAAACTCCCAAATCATCAAATACCGCTTGATCGCGGGATAGACGTCTTCTGCTGTTGTAAAATCGCCCGAAAAGAAAGAATAAACTCCTAATCCAGCGGAACTAATCGTGGCTAAAATTTGCGCGGGAAGCTCTTTTGACCAATTACCGTCTGGAATGGGAGAATACATCGTTCCGTCGGCTCTTTGAAAACGAGCAAGCTCATAAAACGCCTTACGGGGAATAGCGTCGGCGTTTCGATTCATCGCGTAAAAAGCTTCGCCTAATTCGTTGACGGCGTCTCCCCACCAGTGAGATCTTTCTCGATCGGGACAATCGAAATAGGAATCTCTCATCGTTACGTAAAGCGTGCGCTCGGCCTTTTTCCAAAAGCGATTATAGAAATCCTGATCGCAACTAAAATTCGACGTAAGCTCTGTGTTATAACCAGTTTCACGATAACGTAATTCGATAGGTTTAACTCCTTTAGGAAGAGTATAAATCATCCAGTGACCGTTCATCCACCCCAACGATTCATATTCTTGAACTCCGTCTTTTGTAACATATTCGCCTCGAACATTATATTCGCTTCCTCCCTTGTAGTCGTCCGTGCGCATATCAATAGTAAGTCCGGCAGGAGCCTTGACTTTAAGATACGGAGTCGCGTGCAGGTTATACGGAAGCTGACAGGTAATCTTGAGCCCACCGTCAGGAGTAGTCTCTTCAGTCAGGGACAAGTAATCATGTAATCCCCAATCCTTGAAAAGAGGCGAAGGTCTTAAGAAAAGATAGTTCCATGGGGCGAGAGGCTTCTTGGCGTCAGGATCGTAGGCAAGACCGAACTCTTTGGCGTTTTTCCAACTGGAATCGTCAAAATCGCTTGCTTTCCAATCGCCTTTAAAATCATATTGAGCGTTAAAACGAACGTTCCATTCGCCAAGCCGTCGATTGGGCTGCGGATCCGCCGTCGTCATCTCGTACGCTCCGTCAGTCTGTTCACGCCAATCAGGAGCGACTTTTGACAGGTCAAATCGACTAGCGACTTCTTTTGAACTGCGTTCGGTAATATTAGGAGCCGTTATTCCCGCGGGAACAGCGGAGTATACCGCCGATTTCCAGGAAGAATCGCTCACAAGATTCAAACCGTCTTCACCGTTAGTAGAAGCGTCGAAAAGGAAACCAGGAACGCCGCTATTCACGTGCGAAAACCCCTGCTTGCCAAAAAACCAATGTAAAACGGCGATAGTGTTTTTGCCCTTTTTGAGAAACGGTTTCAAATCAACGACGTCGTAATAAGTGTCGTACGGGGTAGGTCCGCGTTTAAGTCCGCCCTCGAAGACTACGTTTTCGCCATTGACATACAACCAATATTTCGAATCGCAGGCAACGCGAGCTAGCGCGCAAACCGGAACTTTTTCCAAATCAAAGGTTTTACGGTAAACTTGCCACAAGTTCGGCAAAATCGGGTCAGGAAGATCGGCCGCAGCAATCCATTTTGCCTTAAAATCCGTCGTTGGCTGGAAACGCTCTCCAATGGGAATCTCTCCTTGTTTCGTCAATTTCAATGGGGCGGACACGTCGTATTTAGAGTTGTTGTCGGCGCCAAACACTAAAGAGCTCAACGTTGCAACAGCCGCGATAACAAGCGCAAGCGTCGATAATAGTCTTTTCATCATGTTCCTCTTCACTGCGTTCTAATCTATATGTGAATTCAACCCAAATCTTTTAATTTAAAACGGGCGGCAATTAAAACAAACCGATCTAACAAAAGGGACAACGGACGGTTCAAAGTGTTTTAACAACGTTCTTCAACATTCACAAGTCCGCTGAACAATCATTTTGTTTCCGATTCTAATTCATTCGTCCTCTCATTGTAAACTCATGGATTTCTGACTGCATTGGCGATTCTGTAAGAACAGGAGCGTCCAATTCCCATGGAAGCAAAACGGTGAAAACGCTTCCAAATCCAGGTTGACTTTCAAGAGTAATCTCTCCGCCTAAGAGCTTACATAACTCCTTAACGATAGATAGTCCCAAACCGCTCCCAGAGTATTCTCGGGTCATTGTGTTCCCTTCAGTCGCGCTCTTCCCCTGCCGGAATTTTTCAAAGATGATCTGACGATCTTCTTCCGCAACGCCGACGCCAGAATCGACAACCTTCATTTGTAAAAAAGGTATCAATTCAGAATTCGTCGAAGTTGTCAAAACTCTGGAATTGAAAGGTTCGTGAAGAATACGTCTAATTTCAATCTGGACTCGTCCGCCCTCCGGAGTAAATTTAATTGCGTTTGATAGAAGGTTGTTCAATATCTGCTGAATTCGTGATTCGTCTTGATACATTGTCGGCAAGTCCTGATCAAAACTAGTCGTCAGCTCGAGATTCTTCTTATCGACAAGAGGTTTCGCCATATCGCACTGAGTCAGCACGGCAGTCTCTATTTTAAACTTCGTCAAATTAGGTTCGACTCGCCCTGCGTCAATTTTAGCTAAATCAAGAATGTTATTGATCATCGTTAAGAGAGCGCGGCCGGATTTATTAATGTTTTCGACGTAACGTAGCTGCTTTTCATTTAATGTGTCGATTGAACCCAAAACGTCGCTAAATCCTAAAATACTATTGAGCGGCGTGCGCAACTCGTGACTCATAGTCGCCATGAAATCCGATTTTACTTGATTTGAAGCAAAGAGTTGCAAGTTGGCGCGAGCTAACTCGTCCAATTTTCGCGCGCGTTCGTCGTTCAACGTTTTCAGTTTTTCTTGCGTGGCGACAAGATATCTCAACATTTGATTAAAAGCGTCGCCCAAGGCTTCAAACTCGTCGGACGTCTGTAAATTCGCTCGTTTCGTAACGTCTCCCCGTCCAATAGCCTCGCTAACGGCTCTAAGACTGCGCAAGGGCTTTATGATGACGACGCGTATTACAACGTAAAAAGCGATCATTCCAAGAAAGGCCGTCACAATCGCGCCGGTCAGAAGCTGCGCCCATAATCGAGCGCTCTCTTTTTTTGCGGGAGGTTCGGGAATAGTCACATGGATAACGCCAAGCGTGGAGCCAAACTCAAGAGTGGAATTCCCCATTATTTCCTGATGACAATTCCAACACGAACGTCCAAATCGCAACGGTTGATAATAGTGATACTGGCCTTTTTCGTCGACTCGTTCGTACGCAGTATTGAGAGCGTCGTCGGAATCAGGATCAAAGTTCGCGGGCGTTTCGAGCTCCTCAAATAAACGGCGTTCATAATCGTCGCGCGGTTTGTCGTCCTCATCGTCAAGACGCGCGTTATACGCGCGAATAAGCCGCGTTTCTATATGCGCTCGCTCCGATGATCCCCCAATTCTTTCGCTCAGCGTTTTCATAGACTCAATGAAGTCGTTCAGGTCGCTTGAAGAAGAGGAAGAAGGAGAAGTCGAATGAACGGTCGAATTGGCGCTTTCCGAAGCTAACCCCTTAATATGGATGAGCAGAAATTCTCGCTCGCTCACAAGTTTTCCCATTAGAGGATTCTGAGCTTCCACCTGCGATTTTGTCGCCTTATAAAAGAGCGCGACACTAATCAGGATCACTACCGCAAGCGCCACGCCAAAAGAAACCAAGCATTTCGCTTCAAGACTAGATTTTAAGAACGTTCTATTCGGACGCTTCATGTCCATGGTATCATCCCATTCTGTAACGACGGCAAAATACGTCAAGGGCAAACCTCGTTACCTTCATTGTAAATGGGACAAACAAACGCGTCAATTAGTTTGGTAAAAACAATCTCGTCAAAACTTTTTTTGTAAATTGACGTTCCTTTAAAACGAGATACCCGCTATAATCTCTTGCCTTGATAACACGGAATCTTTGTTAAGAAGTCCCATCAGTTTTTGAGAACGACATGACGCGCACATTTTGCATTGCCAATCAGAAGGGAGGCGTTGGAAAAACGACGACCGCAGTCTCCCTTGCGGCGTGTTTCGCCCGTGCGGGCGCATGCGTGCTTCTTGTTGATCTGGATCCGCAGTGCAACGCGACAAGCGGCCTCGGTTTTACGCCTACTGCGCGCCACCCGCTCGCTTTTCTAGACGAATCCATACACAAAACAATACAAAAATCGTCAGAACGACTGGACCTCTTACCAGGATGCCGTTCTTTTTCAGATATCGAACGAATGGCCAGCGCGCAGGATCCTGCCTATTTTAACAAAATCGCACGTCAACTTTCGCGGGAAACTCAAGGTTACGACTATGTTTTGATTGACTGTCCGCCGTCCTTGGGTCCGCTAACGCAGGCGGCTCTTGCATGGTCCAACGAGGTTCTTACGCCGATTCAGTGCGAATATTTTGCAATGGAAGGCCTCGTACAGATGATTGAACTCATCGGTAAAGCGATGAATCGTCCCAATCGATCGTTAGAATACGGGGGAGTCGTTCTAACAATGTGCGATCCTTCCCTTGAATTAACTTTTGAAGTTGAAAAAGAAGTAAGGGACTTTTTTGGAGACGTTGTGTTTAAAACGACAATTCCACGCGACGTTGCTCTTGCGGAAGCTCCTAGCCACGGAAAATCAATCCTTGATTACGCTCCGCGATCTCGAGGCGCGAGAGCATATGTAGAACTATGTTTGGAGGTAATGGAACGTGTCTAAAGAAAACAAGAGGTTAGGTCGAGGACTCGAAGCCTTGCTAAGAAATGTTGCAGCCGCTCAAACAAACGCCGACCAAGTTGAGGAAACGACAAGCGTCGGCGGTCAACGCGACGCCTTTCCGACAATTGTTCCGTTCTCCACGAGCTCCCTGGACGACAATCAAACGTCGGCGACAGAATTTGGAACAAGACGTTCAGACGCCGCTCTTCTCGAAGAGAAAAAGGACGGCGTGTTAGCGCAATTCTCTCATGGCGGAACCGCCGTGGAAATAAGCGTAGATTTGATCGATCGCAATCCCTATCAGCCGCGTCTCGATTTTGACGAAACCGAAATGGAGGAATTAAAAGCGAGTCTCGTTGAACATGGGCTTATTCAACCGATCGTCTTACGCAAAAACAAAGAACGCTACGAAATTATCGCAGGAGAACGTCGTTTTCGCGCGGCAAAAGAATCGGGATGGAAGACGATTCCGGCCGTTTTATTTGTTGTCGCCGATCGAGAGATGGCGGAATTAGCGTTAACGGAAAACGTACAACGACGCGATTTAAATCCCATTGAAAAAGCGGCGGCGTTTAAAAGCTACATCGACGCTTATGGGGGAACTCATGAAGATTTGGCGAAACGTTTGTCTTTAGATCGTTCCACTATTAGCAACTTAATGCGTCTGCTTGATTTGCACGAAGAAGTGCAAACGTTGACTCGTCAAGGTAAAATAACGATGGGACACGCGCGGGCGCTGCTTCCGCTCGACGAATGGAATCAAATTGAAATGGCGCAACGTATTTTAGACGAACAACTAAGCGTGCGTCAAACAGAAGCGATTGTTAAAGCGTTTCTTTCTGGAAATGTCGGATCCGCTTCGACGCATTCCAAAACGGTCCGACAAGTAAGTCCGCGCGTACAAGAATTGGAACAACAATTTAGGTCCTGGTTGGGTATGAAAGTCAAGTTAACGTCAAACGACAAAGGAAAAGGGAAACTTGTCGTTCAATTTAGTTCAAACGACGAATTTGAGCGTATTTATCAAATGCTAAAACCAAAAGAACTATAATTGAAACGCATATAGTAAACGACGCTCGTTTGGAATTCCAAACGAGCGTCGCTCTTTAAGACCAAATCAGGTATAATCAACTCGAAGCCGGCAACACAAACTCCATCACGTTCTTGCCGTCAATCACGTTAAATTCTGCCTCAAGTTTATTCTGCTCGATTATACTACGCACGAAATAACTAGCCGCGTCTTCTGACGCCTCTTTAACAAGAAGAGGATTGCATTCAGGACCGCCGTACATAAAACGTAATTCGACGTCTTTTTTCTCAGTTATTCCGAGAGTGAAAACTAATTCGTCGACTTTTAAGAAGAAGAAGTTGTCAAACAACCCCTCAATGAGCCTGACTAAAAGTTCTCGACGTTCTTGCTCCACCAGGTGTTTCATCGCAAAATCGTCTATCTTCGCGTCAAATCCGAAGTAGTCAAAATCCTTATCCAATTCAAACCGTATCGTATCGACTCGTCGAATAAACGCTCGCGTCCGCTCTCGTTTAGGTCGTTCAAAAATATCTTCGGCGGACCCCTCTTCATAGACTACGCCTTGATCCATATAGAAAACGCGGTCGGACACGTCGCGAGCAAAACGCATCTCGTGCGTCACAATCGCCATCGTCATGCCAGACTCGTCTGCGAGACTCCTGATAACGCCGAGCACTTCATTGACCATTGTCGGATCAAGAGCCGAGGTCGGTTCGTCAAACAACATGATCTCTGGCCGCATCGCCAAAGCTCGGGCAATAGCGACACGCTGCTGCTGCCCGCCCGACAATTCCCAGGGGAAAGCCCATGCCTTGCCGGCAAGGCCGACTTTTTCAAGCAGATCTAACGCATGCTCTTCCGCTTTCTCCTTAGATTCCTTTAAAAGCGTAGTCGGAGCCGACATGATGTTTTCGAGCGCAGAAAGGTGCGGGAATAAGTTAAATTGCTGAAAAACCATTCCCATCTTTCGACGCAAAAACCGAACGTCCATCTCTTCCGCGTTCTCGCCGTCAACGAGAATCGTGCCCGAATCTGGTGTCTCAAGGAGATTGAGACAACGCAAAAAAGTACTCTTACCGGCGCCGGAAGGTCCGACTATCGAAACTATTTCCCCTCGTCTAATTGTCGCGTCAAGATCCTTAAGAACGGGAACGCCGTTAAAACTCTTGCAGAGTCCCTTGACGATAATCATATCTTTGGATTGTTCCTGACTCATACGTTCACCTCTCCTTTAGCTCGCTTACGACGATTCACAGGATTGAGTCGGTATTCCATAAAGGCAAAAAAGGAAGCAAGAATGTGCGCGGAGAGCAGGTAGATTAGCGCCGTTGCAACCAATGGGAAAAAGGCCTCGTAAGTGCGCGCCCGAACAATGTCGCTTGCTTTGGTGAGGTCTTGCGTGGCAATATATCCAACAATAGAGGTCGTCTTAAGCAGGGAGATAAACTCGCCCTTGTAGACGGGAATAATCCTCCGTGTCGCAATTGGAAAAATGACTTTTGAGAAAACTTGAAAACGACCAAAACCAAGAGCTCGCGCGGCTTCAATAAGCCCTTTATCAATACTGTCGACGCCGGTGCGCATCATTTCGCCGGCATATGCGGCAAAATTCAAGGCGAGAGAAATTGTCGCGACAATTTCTTTTTCCAACCCCCAAGGAGCTTGGAATTTCGCAAAAACGACATAGTACATAATCAGCAGGATAACCAGAATAGGCGTTCCCTGCATGAGCCCGATATAAAACTTCGCAGGATACCGTAACCATTTACGGGTCGAACGACGCATACAGCACTGAAGAAAAGCAAAAAAAGTGCCAAGAATAGCGGACGCGACGGTGATCCCCAGCGTAACGGCAAGACCGTTGGCAAACAACCGCCATCGCCCCTCAATAATAAACGTTTTTTCAAAACTACGGCGTTGCTTCTCCCAGAAAGACTTACGCTCAGGAGCAGGACTCGACGTATCGCCAAACAAAACGAAGTCAGAATCGGCTATTCTCGTGTGAAGAAAAGATCGCAGATCTGTTCGTATCGAATCGCCAGCGTCATACGGCGCAAAACAACCCCGCGCAACTTGTAAACCTGACGAAACAGCTCTGTCCCCTCCACGACCTCCACACAAAAGCGCAAACAACGCTATTGTCAAAAGACTTAAGACAAGAAAACAACGCCGCAAACTTCGCGACGAAGAACCAGACGAAACCGTATAAAGTTTAGTCCGCATCCTTTACTCTTCCTTATAACTTCACGTCAACGCCGTAATCACGATTACCCACGCATAAAACAAAAGGAAAGACCGCCTGAACCCGCGCCCGAACAAGGGAGACACGCAGAACCGTTCCACGTCAAGCAGTCGCAAAACAACGAGTAAAATATACCCTCTGGAGAGAGTAAGTCAATTATTGGTCAAGAAAAAAACGCAAGTTCCCTCTTCGTAACGTAAAAACCGTTACTCTTGACAAAAAAGGACAAAATCACGCGACGCAAGACCAACCGAAAAACGTCGCGCAAAGCCGTTCGACATTGCGCGACGCCATAAGACTTCGTCGTTTTACTCAAAGAGCTTCCGCGTTCGACTCTTCGGAAGGAACTTCAGCGTCCGCGTCCTCGGAAATCTCTTCAACGGGGGCTTCAGAAGATGAAGCGTTTGTTTCACCAGTAGAATCGCCAGCTTGGTTCAACGGTTGCCACCGACTTTTAAGAACCATAATACCGGCCGGGCAGTCAATATAGTCGTCGGAGAAGAGCATCGTTTCAGCCCGCTCAGGAGTTTTATCCAGATTACCGACGGCGAGATCTAATTTTTCCGATTCAACGGCCGGGAACAGCGCGTCGTAGTAAAGAGACTCAAAACGATAGTCCATATTGAGGAACAACGCAAGACGTTGGACAAATTCGGTGTCAAATCCAGACCAACTCCCGTCGGCCTCAACATACGACATGGGGATATTTTGAGGATCGTTTCCGATGACTAACGGATTGCCCGCATTAATCGGATTCTCCGGTTTAGGAATAACGGGCATCTTAGGATCCGTCGTCTTAACCCAACGATCATACATTTCCTTATAGGTGCCGTCAGCTCGATATTCAGCGATGAACTCGTTGACCTTGTCCATCAGTTCCTTGTTCTTGAACGGCGCGCCAACCGCGATATGCCCCTCCCCGACAATGTCGGGAAGAACAACAAACAAATCGTTGTTAGCAGCCGCGTATTCAAGGGGAGGACGATCATACGCAACGGCGTCGATTTTCCCGGACTGGAGAGCGGCATAAGCGTCGAGGGGAGTAGCAAAGCTGGCAACCTTAGCCTTCGGCAAACGTTCCTGCCCCATACGCAACGAAACGGTCTCGGTCTCGCCGCCAATAATCATGGTAGGTTGGTTAAGATCGTCTAAAGAACGAATTGGGGTTACGGGTCGCCCGCTACACCCTTCACTCGCCAGCAAACTCAGACAAGCCGGCGCCATAATGCTAAAAGAAATGAACTGTCGTCGTGAAATGGACGACGAAGAACCAGACCCAACGCTATGTTTAGTCCGCATCCCTTTGTTTCCTTATAATTCTGTCACGTAAACGCAGAAAACACGATTACCCACTCTTTGTTACAAAAACAACGCCGCCTGGTTTAGACAATCGTGAAACGACCGCCCTGTTATCAACGTCTTTAAACGTCAAACAGCGAAAAACCACTCTTCGCCAAGCCGACGCCAAACCAACGGTGAAAATATACCCCCTCCTTTTCGGGGCGTCAATCATTGAGAACCAAAAAACTCAAAAATATACCAAAACAAACAGAGTCCCACGCTAAAGAAAAACGAGTTTCTGGCAGATACAAAACAGTTGAAACCAGATTTACGCCGATGTATAATACCGGCGAGGGCGTGGTCGCTCTCCCTGTTCAACAATCGTTACGCAGCATTTTTCGTCTTCATTTAATTTTAGGAGTTTGGAATGTCAATTCAATCTCGTCGTAATTTTTTGAAAAACAGCGCGGCGCTTTCCGCCTCGTCTGTTTTGGCTTTTCAGGCGAACTATTCGCCTCGCGTTCACGCAGGCGAAAATAATACGCTTAAACTTGGTATTGTCGGGTGCGGCGGTCGAGGATGCGGAGCCGTTGGCAACGCGTTGGACGCCGATCCTGCTGTAGAACTGGTCGCCGCCGCCGACGTATTCCCGGAACGCGGGAAAAACGGCGTCGCCGCGCTAAAAGAACAAGAACAGTACAAAGACCGAATCAACGTTAAAGACGACTGCTTTTTTGGCGGTTTTGACGGGTATAAAAAGGTTTTCGAACAAGACGTCGACATTGTATTGCTCACAACTCCGCAACACTTCCGACCGATCATGATTAAAGAGGCTGTCGAGGCCGGAAAGCATATCTTCGCCGAAAAGCCAGTCGCGGTCGACGGCGCGGGAATCAAAATGATTCAAGAGGCCGGGGAACTGGCTAGACAAAAAGGCTTAAATATCGTAGGAGGCCTTGTCAACCGTTACGGAACCTCAGCCATTGAAGTCATCAAACGTGTTTCCGACGGAGCTATTGGCGACGTCGTCAGCGCGCGCGGAGACCGTATGGGAGGAGCTCTCTGGAAACGCCCCCGCACGGAAGGCCAATCGGAAATGGAATACCAGATGACCAACTGGGTAAATTTCAATTGGATGGCAAGCGAATATATCAACGACGTGACGATCCACCAGTTAGACATCGCTCTCTGGTCGTTCAACGACGCCACGCCTATTGGAGCCTACGGGATGGGCGGTCGTCTTTCGCGTCGGGAAGAAGATACCGGCGATATGTATGATTCAATGGCTGTTGTCTATGAATTCGCCGACGGTCGTTCGCTCTACGCGTTTTCCAGACAAATACCAGGAAGTTTCAGTCGAGCTCACACTAAAATAAGCGGTTCCAAGGGATATGCGGTCATCGGCAACATGGAATCGCAGGCAAGCATATACGTCAACGGCGAGGAGATCAAAATACCGCGTGGAACCACGTCGGGGTATGTCCTTGAACACAAAGCTTTAATTGACGCGGTGCGTAGCGGCGGTTCAAAATACGTCAACAACACCGGCTACATGACCAACTCCACCGGTTGCGCAATTCTTGGACGTATGTGTTCTTACAACGGAAAATATGTTACCTGGGACGAAATGCTTGCATCCGAAGGAGACAAACCAAGCGAATACTCAATGGACGCCACTCCGCCGACGCTTCCTGACGAACGGGGACGTTATAAAATCGCGCTTCCTTGCGTCGGTATGGGGTATCTTGACTAATCGCTGTTTGTTCCCTTTTTTCAATCGTGTGAAACAGTCGTAACTCGTTTGATCGACGACTGTTTCACACGTTGAGAAGAGAGTGTTAAGGTTTTTTGCTATCAATCTTTTACCAAACTCCAAAAGAGAGTTCTTAAATATGACGACCGAAACTACTACACAATCCTGGGGTTCGCGTGTTGGCGACTCGTTTAAAGGAATACTTATTGGTTTTGCGTTAATTGCAATATCGATTGGAGCCCTCTTTTGGAACGAAGGTCGCACGATTAAACGAACAAAAGCGTTGGCGGAAGGCGCCAAAAATGTTGTTGAAGCGAATATCGATTCGGTAGACGCAACGTTGGAAGGCAAACTTGTTCATCTTTCGGGCGACGCCGTAACAGACGAAATCCTTGTCGACCCATTTTTCAACGTTTATGTCAAGGCAATTAAATTAGCTCGAAAAGTTGAGATATACCAGTGGGAAGAGGAGGTTCAAACCAAAACCGAACGGGGTTCCGGCGGTCAGGAGATTACGACAAAAACTTACTCCTACCATACCGCTTGGTCGGAAGAGTTAATCGATTCGTCGCGTTTTAAAGAAGCTTCCGGACATCAAAATCCAACAGACGTTCCTGTTCGCAGCGAGACCTTTGTCGCCCAAAACGTCACGCTTGGCGCGTTCAGTCTTTCAAAAGCATTAATTGACAAAACAGGGCCGGAAGCTGAGCTTGCCATTCCCTCGCCTCCGGCGGAGTCTCAAGAACAAACGTCTTTGAATCCAATCGGCGAAAATATTGCCCCGGAGGGGGCGGATTCAAGCGAAGCTACTGACGACGATCAAGCTCCCGCCGAATTGGATTACCTTGACGCGGACACAAGCGGAGAATACGAAGAAGAATTCACTCCCAGTTCGTCTGCGGTTCAAGGAGAAGACGTACTTAACGGCTTTATCCCTCGTCCTGACGGCTTTTATAAAGGAACGCCTGAGAACGCGCAAATTGGCGATATACGCGTTACTTATACGTACGTGCCCTCTCCTACGCCAATCAGCGTCGTTTCGCAGCAAAGCGGAAACACGTTCGTTCCTTATCAGGCTAAAACCGGGACGGTAGAACTGCTCAATTTCGGCGTTGTAAGCGCTGAAGAGATGTTCTCTGAGGCTCAAAAAGCTAACAAGTTTATTGCTTGGCTTATCCGATTGGGCGGCTTTATTCTAATGTACGTCGGATTCAGCAGCGTCTTTAGACCGCTGTCTGTTCTCGCCGACATTATCCCCTTTGCGGGCAAAATTGTCGGATATGGAACGGGCGCAGTCGCGTTCTGTCTTGCATTGTGCGTTTCCTTGCTAACAATAGCCGTCGGTTGGATTTCGTATCGGCCGCTAATCGCAATACCGTTAGTCGTAGTCGCTATTGGAGCTTTCGTGTATCCGTTTATTCGAGGTTCTAAAAAGAACGCAAACAATTTGAATTAGTCTCAACTCAAATGAACGAAGCCCCGGAAGCGATCGACGTCGTTGCGCTAGAAAAGGCTGAAGCAGAGTTAACGCGCCGTGTTTTAAAAACGCAATCTGAAATACGGCGCGTTGATCTCTTGGCCGCCGTATGCGCTTTTGTTACATTAGCGTTAGCGCTGCTTCTGTTTGGAGTCGTTCTTGACTGTTGGATACTTCCTGACGGTCTTTCTGTCCAGGGACGATTCTATTACGGCGTTTTTGGACTTGCTTTCACTCTGTTTTTTTTTATCTGGCGGTTGATTCCTGTTTTTCTCAAACGCGTTAATGTTTTATTTGCGGCAAAAGAACTGGAAACCGCTTGGAAAGACAAACATAACTTAACAATCAATTGGCTACAACTGTGTAAACTTGGAACCAATCCCAATAATAACGCCGACCCGACCTCTATACGACAAGAAGTGCTACGCGGGGTGCTCCTTCAGGCGGCTGATAACGCGCACGCGCATTCTGAAACAAGCGTCGATTATACAAAACTGATTCGTTGGGGAGTCGCTTTTGCGGTAGTCGTCGCCGTTTGTTCCGCATACGTTGTTTTCTCGTCTAAGAATCCATTTGTAGGCGCCAGGCGGATTATTACGCCTCTTGCAGAGATTGAACGACCGCAAGCGCTTACCTTCAAAACAATCACTCCCGGAGACGTCGTCGCTTATCAGGGAGATGTTCTCGAAATTGAGGCGGAAATCCCAGGAACCGACAACTCTTCTGACGTTGAGATTCTTTACTCAACGTCGGACGGTCGTCTTGTCGACGTCGCCGTGCCAATGGAATCGCTGGGAACGTCAAAATTCCATGCGGAGTTTCCAGACGACTCGATAGGGCTCGTTGAAAACGTCTCCTATCGCGTGGTCGTAGGACGTGGAACGAGAATTGAGAGCTCCTCGGAATCATATATCGTTGAAGTCCGTCCTTTACCTTCGTTCCGTGTCGAAAAGGTTACGCTAACGTTTCCCGAATATACAGGAATAGCAAAACAAACGTTTGAAAATCAGGGCGACGTTCGCGCTGTTGAAGGGACGCACGTTTCTTTGACGGCGCGTTGTAACGCCGACCTTGAACGCGCCTCCTTCCTGCCTGATGGAGAACGTCCTCGCGCTCAAAAAATGAAAATCGACGCCAATAATCCAAAGTTGGCGACTGTTGATTTTAACCTTGAATGGGTCGAAAAGAACGGCGGTGGCGGCAATACGACGAACGAACAGTCTTTTTCGTTCTATCAAGTCGTGTCTCATGACGTTGACGGCCAGGAGAATCGGGACATACAGGATTATCCTGTGTCTATCGTCGCCGATCTTCCTCCGACAATTCGATGGGATTCAGCGCCTGAAGAAATTGTAGAGATTCCGCTCAACGATGTTCTTCACTTAAAACTGGTAGCGGAAGACCCGGACTTTTCGCTTCGTTCTGCTTCGTTAATGTTTGCGTTTCATAATCTTAACGAAGAAAATGAAGATCTGTCTAATCGTCCCGTCCCTAAACCGATAGAGCTATCTTTTTCTTCTTCAACCAATTTAAAACGGGATTATTCCAGCGGTCCGACTCCTTTCGTTGGAGTAAACAATATCTCTTGTGAAATTTCGCCTGAAAAGCTCGGTTTATCTATTGGGGACGAAGTAGAGTACTGGGCGGTAGCTTATGATTCCAAATTACCGAATCCTAACAACGGCGTTACTGAAAGACGTATTTTCTGCGTCGTCGCCCCAGTAACCAATCCTCATGGAATCAATGTTGATTCTCCCGAGCCAGACGAAAAGGGAAAACAAGAGGGCGCGTCCTCGCCAAATGAATCGTCAAACGGGGACGGAGAAAATCAGGACGATAATCCGTCCAAGGGTTCGGAACAAACGGACGGCGATCAAGAAGGTTCTCCCACCGACTCAGGAAAACCTAACAGCGCTCAAAAAGATAATCAGAGCGAACAACAAAACGGTTTACCTAACGAAACTTCAGGCGAAGGGGAAGAAAAAAACGAAAGCGACGAACATTCATCAGGCAGCGA
>JAEEGL011735416.1_pt1 | contig 15816 bp, 8 predicted proteins | sample 9134231 | NCBI WGS metagenome assembly JAEEGL01 (sample SAMN16246548, study PRJNA631951) | gut metagenome | biome: gut microbiome; feature: rumen; material: fiber-attached | host: Bos | place: Iran: Karaj | collected 2018-10
AGTCTCTTAATCCATGTGTATGCCTATGTTTCATTTCAACGGCTTCGTCAATTGGGTAACTGACGATTTCGTTTTGCTTAATACCAACAATTTGACTTGTCGGTTCTTTATCACATAAGAGTTCAACAGCTTTAGCACCGAATCTTGCGGCTAAGATTCTGTCGTGCGCGGTTGGAGAACCACCTCTTTGTAATCTACCAAGAACTTCAGTTCTTGTATCAAAGCCTGTTTCCTTAGCGATTTCACCCGCTAATTCATTGATGTCTAATAAGTTTTCACTGACGATAATAATCGCGTGGCTCTTATTTTGGGCTTTCATTTTTCTTAATTTACGGAATAAGACTTCCTTCTTTAATGGGTGTTCAACACAGATGACGCCTTCAGCACCTTCTGCTAGAGCAGCAAACATTGCTAAGTCACCACAGTGACGACCCATAACTTCAATTAAGGAACAACGTTGGTGGCTTCCAGATGTATCTTTAAGTTTATCGACACAATCACAGATAGTGTTAAGAGCGGTGGCGAAGCCAATTGTTTCATCAGTGCTACCAACGTCATTATCAATAGTGCCTGGAATACCAATGCAGATAACGCCATGCTGAGATAAGGCTTGTAAACCTTTAAAAGTGCCATCGCCACCGATACCAATTAAAGCATCGATTTCGAAGTCTCTTAAGTTATCAGCAGCTTTCTTACTAACGGCTTCTTCTTTAAATTCAGGAATACGCGCGCTTCTAATAATTGTGCCGCCTCTATTGATGATATCTTGAGTGAAGTCTTTATTAACTTGACGGATATCACCTTCGACTAAACCACGTAAGCCGTCATAGACGACATACATCTCTTTGCCTTGATATAAACCTGCACGGATACAGGCACGTAGGCAAGCGTTCATACCTGGGGCATCACCGCCACTTGTGAGAATTGCAATTTTTCTAATCATGAGTCATTTCTCCTTAATAATAATTTATTATTACGGCTAACATTATATACTCTTTTTTGCGTTTTTGTTTTCAAAAACACTTTTTTCCACAAATTTTATTGTGGATAAGTTTTAAAAAATGGTGAAAAACTGACTTATTTATACTTTGTATAAATGTTTATACACATGATGTGGATAAGTCACAGCCTAAAAATGTGCATATCTTTTTCATTTTACTTTTGCTTTTTCTATGTGTGATAATAGCGTCACCCGATTATGAAAGTATTAGCACATCAAGATTTTCTAGAAGTAAGATTAGCCTCCCTTATCGCGGACTATGACCGTGATACTTTGAGCAATCTTTATCAACCAATGATTGGCTTTGAAGCCTTGTCTTTATACATGACACTTTGGAGTGAAGCTAATAACGAAAGAGTCTCACCGTTGTGTACACATGAGCAAGTATTCTTGCGTATGAGAATGCCTGCTAGTGCGTTCGTAGACGCGAGAAGATATCTTGAAGCAGCCGGATTATTAAAGACTTACGTTAGTGAAGGTGATGACTTTAAAATCTACCATTACGAACTGTATGCTCCTAAATCCCCAAGTGGCTTCTTCGATGATACGCTCTTATACGGTATGCTCATTAGAAGTATCGGTGAAAGCAATGCTTCGAGATTAAAGAAAATCTACTTACTTGATGCTAAGCAAGACTACGGTAAAGAAATCACCGCAAGTTTCGCAGAAGTCTTCCATCCTCAACTAGATGATGATGCCTTCGTAGAAGCTGCTGGTGATAAGCAAGTAGTCAAAGGTCGTAATAGAGGTAAGATCAAAGGTCAGTTCAATTACGAAGAATTCTTCACTGCTATAAAAGAGATATCGCAGCTTAAAGAATCCTCCTTCAGAAAAGAAGAAATGAAGGAAGTTGAAAGACTAGCGACACTCAATGCAGTCGATGAAAAAGAAGCGGCTAATCTTGTCAATCAAGTCTATGACTTGGAGAAACCAAAAGGGCAAAGAATTGACTTCGATAAATTGACTAAATTAATGCAAGAACAAACCAATTATAAATACCGCTACAAAGGTAAGAACGTGGAAGAAGCTCCAAACATTAACACAGGAACAAGTGATCTTGCTAAGAAGATTAACTTAATGGAGACAAAAGCTCCTAAAGATTATCTGGCTTACTTACAAGATGGTACAAGACCTGCCAGAGCAGATATTAGATTAATCGATGATTTATCTAAGAACTACCATCTTCCAAATCCAGTGATTAATGCAGTCGTTGATTACGTGCTCACGAAAGCGGATAACGTGCTAAGTAGAGCATACGCAGAAAAAGTTGCGGCTTCTCTAGTTAGAGAAAACGCTAGAACCGCAGTGGATGCAATGAACTACTTAAGAAAGATAGATAAGAAAACGCGCGGGAAGAAAGTTACAAAGAAAATGGTGCTCCCAGCTGAGAGCATTAAACCTAATAAAGAAAATCCTACTGATAAGTCCAAAGGTAATGATGATGCCGATTGGGAATTAGAGTGGGACAGATTAATGGATGAATTAAACGGAGGTGATGACGGTGGAAAGGCTTAAAGTTAACAATATGAAAATCACAGCAGATGACTCCTTATTGGATCAAATGAAAGAAGTGATTCACCAATGTCCAAAAGCAATCAAGTATTGTAAGAGTTTAGGAATGAGCGATGAAGACATTGATTCTAACGTAATCAAAATCTATGATTTTGCAAGAGACATCAATTACTGCTCAAATTGTCCTGGACTAAAGCAATGTAAGAAAGAAAATGCTTACTTAACTAGTAAAGTAACATTCGCTAACGGTGTCGTGGAAACACAGCTTATTCCATGTCCAACACTTCTTAAGCGTGTCAGTTTTGAAAGACAATTCCTCATTCAAGATTTCCCAAACGAATGGTTAGATGTCACAATGCCTGAACTTGATAGAACTAAAGGCAGAACAAAAGCTACTCAAGTTTATAACAAGTACATCAAGAATGAAGAAACCAACTGGATCTACTTAACTGGTGGTATGAGAAGTGGTAAGTCATATTACGCTGCAGCGATGGTTATCGACTTAGCCAAAAGAGAACTTAAAGGTAAAGTTCCAATCTGCTTCATGAACGCCTCAAAACGTATTCTTGAATTAAGTGACTTAAACAAGAAAAACAATGAAGAATTCAAGAAAAAATTAGAACAATACTGCACAGTTCCAGTCTTAGTTATCGATGACTTTGGTCATGAATTCAAGAATGATTTTATTAGAGACGCTATCGTCAATGAAATCATCTCATCACGTTATAACAAAAGACTCTTCACTGTCTTTACCAGCAACTTCTCATTAGACGAAATCGAAGTGCTCTATGAATGCAATTCAAAAGCCGGTGCGATTATGTCTAAACAAATCGTGAAGACAATTAGATCGATGTGCGGTGAAGAAGTGGATTTAGGCGACTTAGCAATTTATCAATAATCGCTTTAGTATCTTTTCTTAAAACTGATACTGTATCGTTATTAATAACGATAAAGTCTAAATCTAATCGATGTTCATCGAACAAATTATTCTCATCATTAATGCGCTTTAAAAAAGCGCTTTTTTCTTGGTCTCTAATCTTTAGTCTTTCAAGTTGAATCTTCTCATCAATATCTATACCGATGATGACATCAAACATGTCTTGCATCTTAGCTTTAAATAGAAGTGGGACTTCAGCAACAAGTAAAGGAGACTTACTAGCCTTGAATGATTTCTCAATTTCTTTCTTCACTAATGGGTGAACAATCTTCTCTAATCTTTCTAAGTCCGCTGGGTGAGTAGCGAGGTGTTCTCTTAAATTTTCGATAAATGATTTTTCACCCCTAACCTTAAGTCGTTTATTGATTAGATCCTGAACCTCTTTTTGGGCGTAGAGTTCATGGACAATTTCGTCAGAAGAAATGGTGCAGTAACCACCTTTGTTAAACTCATCTAGAATAGTGGATTTACCAGAGGCAATCTTGCCCACAATAGCGATTTTAATAGGGGCTCCAAGCTTGATTTGACACTTTGGACAATAGGTGGTTCCACGGCCATTTACGGCAATAAAGCGCATAAAAGCGTGACGTGAAACACACTTTTCACCTTTTCTGCCATAAGCGAGGAGTTTTGTTTGGAATTCACCTGAGATGTCTTTGCCAGGATGATAACTCTTGATTGTGGAGCCTCCTGCTTTGATGGCTTCGGTAAGAATTCTCTTTGATTCTTTGATGATGGTTTCCCATTCAGATTTAGTGATGAATTTCGCTGGAGTTAAAGGGTGAATTTTACTAGCGAAAAGAACTTCATCAACATAGATATTTCCTAAACCCGTAATAAGAGTTTGAGTTAATAAAGCAGTCTTGATTGGTAAGCTAATTCTTTGACATTGTTTGACCAAGTTAGAAACATCATCTACTTCAAAAGGTTCTGGTCCTAACTTAGCGATTTCTTTTTCTTTAAGATAATTAGCCTCGTTTGACATAATCATTCTGCCAAAAGATCTAGAATCATCGTAGCAGAGCTTATGTCCATTGTCTAAATGGAAGACAACACGAGCGTATTTAGTGTTCTCTTCGCTTTCTAATAATTCGATATATTTACCTTCCATTCTTAAATGGGAGATGAGCACCTTATCATTGGTTAAATGGATTAATAAGAATTTACCACGTCTAGTAATATTTAAAAATGTTTCATTCTTAAAGAATGAAATAAACTCTTTATCGAGACCATTAACAATACTTTTTCTTAAGACTTCAACAGAAAGAATCTTACGATCTTTAACAATCGGTAATAAGACATTTTTGACTGTTTCTACTTCTGGTAATTCTGGCATATTCTTATATCCTATTTAGCGGAATACCAATCTCTACCGAATCCTCCATCAACTTCTAATGGAACATCGATAAATAAGGCATTTTCCATAATATCCTTAATTAATTTATAAGCAGTTTCTTTTTCTTTCTTAGGAACCCTAAAAATAAGTTCGTCATGGATTTGACAAATCATACGAGTTTCTAACTTATTATCAAGCAAAGCTTGATGGACTTTATTCATCGCGTATTTGATTAAGTCCGCAGCTGTACCTTGAACAGGTGCATTCATGGCCGCTCTTTTGGCGGATTCTCTAACGTTATAATTAGCATCATGTAATTCTCTAAGATATCTACGTCTTCCTAATAGTGTAGAGACATATCCGTCACGAGTGGCATCAGCCACAATACGTTGGAAGAATGTTGCGACTTCTGGATAGGAACTATAGAAAGAATTAATAATTTCTCTAGCTTCTTTTGGACCGATTTCAAGTTGTTCTGCTAAGCCCCAATCAGAGATGCCATATACCACACCAAAGTTAACAGTTTTAGCCTTTCTTCTTTGTAGTGGTGTAGGTTCTCCTTGAAGGTTAAATATTTTCTTAGCGGTAGCGCTATGAATATCCTCATGTGAGAGGAAGATATCTTTAAGGGCTTGGCAGTTACTTAAAGCAGCCAAAACTCTTAGTTCAATTTGTGAATAGTCGAGAGATAAAATCTCATAGTTTTCATCTTGATAATAGAAGGCTTTTCTAATGAGTTTACCTTCTTCATCACGGACAGAAATGTTCTGTAAGTTTGGATCTGAAGAAGATAGTCTACCAGTAGTGGTCAATGCTTGATTGAACTTCGCATGAATCTTACCATCTGGATAGACATTGTTCTTTAAGCCTTCAACATATGTAGTAATGAGTTTGAAGTATTTTCTATATTCTAAAATCTTAGAAACGATAGGGTGTTCATCTTGAATTTCCTTAAGGAAGTCGACAGATGTTGATTGTTTCTTATTGGAAGATAAGCCTAATTTATTGAATAAGATTTCACCAATTTGTTTAGGGGAAGCAATATTAAATTTCTCACCCGCTAAAGCGTAGATTTCTTCTTCTAATTCTTTAGCTTTCTTTTTATATTCATCACCAAATTCATCGAGCACTTTAACATCAATTGGGAAACCTTCAATTTCCATATCCGCTAAAGTATCGATAAGTGGTGTTTCAAGTTCTTGATAGAGTTTTAAAGATTCTGTTTTCTTTAGTTCTTCAGTCACTCTAGAGGCGAGCTTCCAGCTAAAGAAAGCAATCTTACCGGTCTTTTGGCTATCTTCATTACTAAGTAATGATAACATCTCTGCACCATTAGATAAGTCAATGCCATATATATTCATCACAACTTCAACATCGTTCTTCAAAGAAGAATCAACAAGGTAAGATGCTACTAATAAATCAAAGTATAAACCAGCGATAGCGATATCGTTTTTCGCTAAGGCTACTTTAATCGCTTTATAGTCATAACAGTATTTTTTAACATCAGGATTCTTAAGTAAATCTAAAGCCGCTTGATCCTTTTTAAGGTCATCAATAGCGATATAGTAGTTACCGTTTTCACTAGCGACCGCTAAACCATATAAAGAACCCATTGAATAGTTATCATCCGCGTAGTCTAAAGCTAAGCCAATTTCTTTAGGAGTGCCTACTTCTTTAAAAGAAGAAACAACTTTCACATTGATTTCAGTTTGCTCTAATTCGACCTTCTTCCATTTTTGAACAATCTTAGACATAAACTGTTTTAGTTCATACTTTTGGCAGTACTCACTAACGGAAGTGAAGTCATAACCTTGATAGATTGTTTCCTTCACAGTAAATGGTAAAGGTACATCTGTTTTAATGATGGCTAAATCACGAGATAATCTACCGGTTTCTTGATCGGCAACAATAGCCTCACCAAGCTTACCTTTAATCTCGCTTGCATGAGCGATAATGTTATCAAAACTACCGTATTCTTGAATCAATTTAACCGCGGTTTTTTCACCAACACCTTTAATACCTGGTAGGTTATCACTCGCGTCACCTCTAAGGCCTTTATAGTCAATGATTTGAAGAGGTTCAAAGCCATACATTTCTTTAACGGTTTCAGGGGTCATTGCAACGATATCTGACATACCTTTTCTGATGATATTAACAGTGATGTTATTATCCACTAATTGGAGGAAGTCTCTATCGGATGTATAGATGGTGACTGTGTAGCCTTCTTTCTCTGCAAGTTTAGCGACAGTACCAGCGATATCGTCACCTTCATAACCATGCTGTTCAAATTGGAAAATACCTAGAGCTTTTAAGAAGTCTCTGGCCATTGGGAATTGTCTCACTAAATCTTCTGGAGTTGGTTTTCTATTAGCCTTATATGATTCGAGTTGTTCTTTTCTAAAGGTATCTTTACCAGCATCAAAAGCAACCATCAAACCTTCTTCTGGTTTTAAAGTGGAGAGGATTTTATTGATCATGCTAGAGAAAGCAAAAATTGCGTTAGTAGGAGTACCGTCCTGTGTACGCATAATCTCAACGCCTGGATAGGCGGTAGCGAAGTATGCTCTAAAGAGCAAGGAGTTTCCATCAATGATTGTAATCTTTGGCATAATCTATTCCTCTAATGGTTCTACTTTATTACAAATAAAGTCATAATTATCATCACGTTGTTCACGTTTAATCGTAGCGATGATTAAAGAATTCTTTTCTAATAATGAAATACCTTCCACATAAGCTTCAGGGAATAAGGTGAGTTCGATTTCATCGGTCTCATCCATAATCTTGACGAACGCCATAGTGGCGCCTTTCTTCGTGGAGATAGTTTTAACACTTCTGACCATACCGGCAACTACGGCTTTAAACTCGTTTTTAGCCTCGACAATCGGTGTTACCTTCTTCGCCCTTAAGATATCTGTCTTATAGTGAAGCGGATTATTAGAAAGCATAATTCCTAAGACATCGTATTCTTTATCTAAATTCTCTAATGGGTCATCATGATCTTCGATAAGATACGGAGTGATTAAATCAGAGAATCCAATATTCAGTTGGTCGTTTTCTTTAAAGACAAGTTCAGCGTACTGCAAAGCACTCTTCACACTCGCTCTAAAGGACGCTCTTGATGGATTGAAAGTATCAAAGCATCCAGCATCAATTAATTTATTAATTTGGGTTTCATTAATCTTGTAGCGATACATTCTTCCAACAAAATCAAAGAAGTCCTTATATTCACCGTTATTAGTTCTTTCTTCTAATATCGCGTTAACGAATAACTCGTTAATACCTTTAATGGCGCTAAGAGGGAATAACAATCCTTCTTTTTGCACAACAAAGTCTTTCGCGGACTTATTGATATTAGGCGAAATAATGGCGATATTTCTTTGTTTCATTTCACTAACGTATTCATTGAACTTAGTGTCACTAGTGGAACTACTTGTCTCTAATATCGCCGCATAGAATTCAAGTGGATAGTAGTACTTAAGATACGCCATTTGGCAAGCGATAACAGAGTAGGCCACAGAGTGAGATTTATTAAAGCCATAGTTAGCAAACTTCTTGATAAAGTCAAAGACTTTCTTCGCGGTCTTTTCGTTATGGCCTTGTTTAATTGAACCATCAATAAAGGCTTTTTCACTTTCTAAAAGTTTATCGATATCTTTCTTAGAGATCGCTCTTCTAAACATATCGGCTTCGCCCATCGAGAAACCCGCCATAGTAGTGGCAATCATATTCACTTGTTCTTGATAGACAATAATGCCATATGTTTCTTTTAAGATTGGTTCAAGACATGGATCATCATAGATAATCTTTTCTTTACCTTCTTTACGCTTAGCGTAAGTATTGATGGAATCCATTGGTCCAGGTCTAAATAACGCAAGTAAAGCAACAATATCATTAAAGCAGTTTGGTTTAAGAATCGAGATGGCTCTTTTCATACCCGAACTTTCAAGTTGGAAGACACCCATTGTTTGTAAGGAAGAAATGAGCTTATAAACATTAGGGTCATCATAAGGAATTTGTTTAACATCAATACCCGCATTAGGATTGTTCTTTTTGATTAAATCAACACAGTAATCAATCGTGGTTAAGTTTCTTAATCCTAAGAAGTCCATCTTTAAGAAGCCTTGCTCTTCTAAGTAACCCATTTCATATTGAGAAATGTAGTGGTTATTAAAATCAGTGAGGATTGGTAAAGCTTCCTCTAAGGATTGGTTGTTTAAAATGATGCCAGCAGCGTGCAAACCACTTTGTCTAATAAGACCTTCAATCTTACTCGCTAAAGAGACAATTTCTAAATAGTAGTTATCACTATCAACGAGTTTCTTAAATTCTGGTAATTTCTTATAGGCTTCTCTAAGAGAATACTTTGGATTAGTGATACGTTTAGAGAGTAAATCAATATCGTTATTTGGATAACCATATACTCTACCAATATCTCTAAGAGATTGTTTAGCCTGAATAGTTTGGAAAGTGACGATATTAGCGACATGCTCATTACCGTATTTCTCGCGCATATAATCAACGACTGAGTCACGCTTAATATCCATAAAGTCCACGTCAATATCAGGCATAGTCTTACGATATGGATTTAAGAATCTTTCAAATTGTAATCCATTTTTAAGTGGATCAATTTCTGTAATATTTAGTAAATATGAGACTAAGCTACCAGCGGCGCTACCTCTACCAGGACCCACTAAAATATCGTGAGTTTTAGCAAAGCTAACATAGTCTTGAACAATAAGGAAATAATCAGCGTACCCAAGAGAATTAATTGTTTCTAATTCATAATCTAAACGCTTAAGGTATTGTTCGTCTTTATCTAAACCAAGTTTACTTAATGCTTGGTAGCAGTTCTCTTTTAAAGCCTTTGGACTATCATCAACCGGGTAGTGGAACAACTCCCCTCTTTTTTGATGGAAGTCAAAACTAGATTTCTCTAATACTTTTTGGGTATTTAAGATTTCTCTAGGTGTATAGATCTTCTGATAGTCAGTAATACTCATAAAGTATTCTTGACCAATGGCTTTCTTATCTTTGATTTGTTCTTCGTTAGCGATTGCTTCAGCGATTCTTAAAACAATTGCGTCATCTTTTTTAAGATATCTAATTTGTGGGAACGCTACTGTTTCATAGGAGTGTTCACTAGCAAACTTTCTGATCTCGTTAGCGTACTTAACATCTTCTTTCTTAGTCACTTCAATACCAAGATAGAAGCCACTTCTAAACATGTTGTTCCAGTTAAGTAAGTATCTATTAAAGCCTTCATTCTTTTCTATGAAAAGGTCTTTAAATTGACCGCTTGAAGTCACAATAATAGCGAGTAATCCTTTAGAGTTATCTTCTAAGAACTTTCTATTAAACTCTTGCTTTTGAATCGAAGTAGAAATCTTTAAAAGATGACGATAACCATCTTCATTAATGGCGTATAGTCCTAAGGTGTCATTATCCACACTAACTTCTAGACCAATAATAGTGGGTTTACCTAAAGTTTCCATCTCCTTGATAAATGATGGAACGCCATATAAGACACCCTTATCACAAATGCCCACACCAAAGTAGGCGTTTTTACTAACGCCAGTTGTAATTCTTTCAATAGTCAAACCACTTTGAAGAAAAGAATAGCAAGATACAACACGTAGTGGGACGAAATTATTCATGCTCCTATTGTAGCGCACTTACACGCAAAAGAGAAAGAAAAAAGGTACCATAATGGCACCTTTTTAAGTTCAATTTTTCTTTATTCGAGGAACAAGTCATCCAAGTCTTTAATAAAGGCTGGAAGTTGATCTAGATTATTAATCTTCGCGCCACTGGCTTGTGCGTGACCTCCGCCTTCCCATTTCGCAGCGACACCGTTAATGGCTTTACCTTTACTTCTAATGGAGACTCTCCAACAGTTGTCTTTTGGATCCTCTGTCACTGAGCACCAAGCATTGATGCCTTCAATGTTAGAAAATAGGTTAACGTTTTCTTTGCCTCTTTCAGTGGTGATGTTGAGTTCTTTTTGAATCTTGTCATCAAGAACGTAATAGGCCACACCATGTTCAGAAACAGAGAAGTGGTTAAGGATATAGGCGGTGACTTTTAAGTCATCGAGTTTCTTTTGATACATCTTGTTATAGACTTCACTTAAGTCGATACCCGCTTCTAATAAATAAGAAGCAGTGATGAAGCTAGCCTTAGAAGTAGATGAATATTGGAATCGACCTGAATCACCAGCAATACCAGAATATAAGTAGGAAGCAGCTTGCTTACTTAAAACATAGTTTCCCTTGAAGGAAAGTAAGATATCAGTAAGGATTTCTGCAGCCGCACAAGCATCAGTTCTAACAACTTGTACTTTGCCATATTTTTCCACTTCTGGGTGGTGGTCAATTTTGATTTTGAATTTGGCTTTTTTCCATCTTGGATCACTGATACGTGAAGTATTAGCGGTATCAAGGATAATGGCTAAGAATGGTTCTTTGAACCACTCTTCTGGAAGTCTATCCATTTCAGGATATAGACGTGTGGTGAATGTCACATGGTTATCACCAAGAACATGGATTTCCTTATTTGGGAAATTGTCCTTAAGCCAGGTTGCTAAGCCCATTTGAGAACCAAGGGCATCGAAGTCAGGCATTGCATGTCTAAAGACCGCAATTCTATCATAGCGTTTGATCGCGCTTAAAATACGGGTGATTTCTTTCTTGTTTGGTTTGAGGAAATTAGCAAGAGTGGAATCAAGTTTCATATTATTTACCTTTCACACACATTTCGTAAGCATCACGGGCAATCATCACTTCTTCGTCAGTTGGGATGATCGCGACTTTGATCTTACTATCTGGAGTTGAGATTAAAGCTTCCTTGCCGTGAATTGGCATATTGATTTCGTTATCGATTTTGACGCCTAAGGCTTCTTCTAATAATTTACAAACATCTCTACGAGTTCTTGGTTCATTTTCACCAATACCAGCGGAGAAGATGATTAAGTCACAACCACCTAATCTGACATAGTATTGACCGATGAAATCGGCAATTCTTCTATTGAAGATTTCGTTAGCTAAGATAGCGTGTTTATCACCAGCTTCAGCAGCGGCAAGCACGTCTCTAGAGTCATTGGAAATACCAGAAACACCTAAGAAACCAGATTTCTTATTGAACATTTGGTAAACTTCTTCCGCGGATTTACCAGTAACACTAACAACATAGTTGAAGACGGATGGATCCATATCACCAGTACGTGTGCCCATCATGATACCACCTAATGGTGTTAAGCCCATTGAGGTAGCGACACATTTACCATCTTTAATCGCGGTAATGGAAGCACCAGAACCAATGTGGCAAGAGATGATACGTGGATGTTTAACACCTGGTAAATATTTAAGACCTTCTTGGGCTAAATACTTATGGCTTGTACCATGAGCGCCGTATCTTCTAATGTCATATTTTTCAGTTAATTCGTAAGGAATTGGGAATGTATAATCCGCTGGTTCCATTGTTTGATGAAAAGCGGTATCGAATGTCGCAATCGCTGGGCAGTTTGGAAGAGCTTCTTTGAAGGCTCTGAAACTTGTTAAGTGCGCGGCATTATGAAGTGGGGCGAGTGGAATTAAGGATTCAATCTTCTTTTCTGTGTCTTCGTTAAATAAAGCGGAAGCACTGAAGTATTTACCACCTTGAACGATACGGTGACCGATTGCCTTAATTTCATTAAAATCTTTAATAATACCTTTTTCGATAAAGGACTTAACCACTAATTGTGCAGCCACACCGTGATTTGGGAATGCTGGGTTTGTGACGTCCTTTTTATCGCCATATTTAATTGTAAAAATACCGTCTGGTAAACCAATTCTTTCACAGTTACCAGAGCATAAAACTTTTTCTTCTGGCATTTCATAAAGTTTGAACTTCAATGAAGAACTACCAGAGTTAATTGTCATTACTTTAGCCATAATAATATCCTTTCAAAGCACTACATATTATGCCATAGATGCTCTTTTCTTTCAATTCATTATATGAATTTGAATCATTAAGTTTTAGATTATGCATATTTCAAAGGCAAAAATAACCACTAAAAATGAATGAAAATAGGTTAAATATTAACACTGAAATATCTATAACATTTAAGATTCTTTTTCTTTTCTTTGAAAAGTTTTTGCAATCTTCAATTCAATTTATAACTAACTTTAATTATAATTAAATATTATGAGGTAATACTTTATGGCGTTTGGATTACTTTACGACTTCCTCAACGGTCAATGCATCGATGCTCATAACTACTTCGGTGCGCACTTTATCGAAAAAGATGGAAAGGGCTATGTCACTTTCCGCTTATACGCTCCAATGGCGGATGATGTCAGTGTCATCGGCGAATGGAATAACTGGGATGTCGGTAAAGACAAAATGTCCAAAATTGATGACTCTGGTGTTTGGGAAGTGACTATCCCAGGCTTACAAAATTATCAATGCTATAAATACCATTTTAAAAACGCCCAAGGTAAATACGTCGATAAAATCGACCCATATGCCTTTTATAGTGAATTAAGACCAGGAACTTGTTCCCGTTTGTTCGATATTAGAAACTTTGCCTGGCATGATGATCCATGGATGAAGTCTAGAACTAGAAACTTTGATAAGCCTATATCCATTTATGAAATGCATCTTGGTTCATGGAAAGGCAAAGCGGAAGATGGTCATCAACCTTCTTATGAAGAAGTTGCGGATTCTCTTATTCCTTATATTAAAGAAGCAGGTTTTACCCATGTTGAATTTATGCCATTAATTCAATATCCATTTGATGGCTCATGGGGTTATCAAGGTACCGGCTTCTTTTCAATTGATTCTAGATATGGTAATCCTTTCCAACTCATGTCGTTAGTGGACCGTCTTCACCAAGCTGGAATCGGCGCGATTATTGACTTTGCCCCAGTGCACTTTGCCACTGACAAATGGGCATTAGCGAAGTATGATGGTTCATATTTATATGAATATTCTAATAAATGGAGAGTTTCTCCTTGGGGCAGTTACCAATTTGATTTAGGCAAAGATCCAGTCAGAAGCTTCTTAATGAGTGCGATGAATTATTTCATCGATTACTTCCATTTTGATGGTGTGAGAGTGGACGCTGTTAGTAATATCATTTATTACAACGGTGATTCCTCAATCGGTCAAAATGATGGTGCGGTTGAATTCATCAAGAGATTAAACGCTAAACTTCATATCGCTCATGACTCAGTGATGATGATTGCAGAAGATAGCACCGCCTTCTCAGGCACAACTAGACCAACAGAATATGGTGGTCTTGGCTTTGACTATAAGTGGGACTTAGGCTGGATGAATGATACACTGAAGTATTATTCAAAAGACCCAGTTTATAAGAAATGGGAACACTATAACATCACCTTTAGTATGGCCTATTTCTATAGTGATAATTTCATGCTTCCTTTATCTCACGACGAAGTCGTCCATGGTAAAGGTACCATCATTAATAAGATGTGGGGCGACTATTATCAGAAGTTCTGTTTAATCAGAAACCTATATACTTATCAATTTGCTCATCCTGGTAAGAAACTTAACTTCATGGGTAATGAATTGGGTTCATTCGATGAGTGGGATGAAAATAAATCCTTGCCATGGGTATTAAAAAATTTCCCTGCTCACGATAGTGTCTCTCGCTTAGTAAGAGACTTAAATAGAATCTATCAACATGAACCAGCGATGTATTTCGAAGAACATAATCCTGAACATTTCCATTGGTTAATGGTGGATAACGCGAATGATAGTATCTATGCTTTCCAAAGAAAAGTTGGCGATAACTTATTAGTTTTCGTCTTTAATATGACAACGAATTACTATGAATCGTACGGCATTCCATTAATGGAAAACGGTACATATGAAGAAATATTTAATTCGGACAAAGATGTTTATGGTGGTGATAACCAATATAACGGCTTACCTGTCGATAGTGAACCAGGAAGCTTTGAAGGTTTACCAGCCCATATGAACATCAAGCTTGCAAGCTTTGGTGCTTGTATTTTTAAGAAAATAAAGGAGTGACATTTATGTTTGAAAATAAACAACAGTTTAAAGAAGAATATGCTCGTCGTCTCGTTGAACGTTATGGTGTGAGCGTAGAAAATAGTCACATCTCTGAAAGATATACCGTCTTAGGAGAAATGGTTAGAGACTACGCTAACGTTGACTGGGGTACAACCCACGATAAAACCATTGATAGCAAAAGAACCTTAATCTATTTCTCCATGGAATTCTTGATTGGTCGACTTTTAGTCAACAATCTTCAAAACATGGGTATTTATGACTTAGTCAAAGAAGGCTTAGCCGATTATGGCATCAACATCCATGAACTTGAAGAACAAGAAAGTGATGCAGGTTTAGGTAATGGTGGTCTTGGTCGTTTAGCGGCCTGCTTTCTAGATAGTATTGCCTCCCTTGGCTATGTTGGTCATGGTAACTGTATCCGTTATGGATACGGCTTCTTCCGTCAAAAGATTGTTAAAGGTAAACAAGTGGAATTACCAGACCAATGGTTAACTAATGGTAATGCTTGGGAAGTAAGAAGAGCTAAATACGCTGTTGAAGTCAAATTATACGGTACTCCTGAAACATATCTAAAACCTGATGGTACATATGGTATAAGAACCGCGAACACATTAAACGTGCGCGCTGTTCCATATGATGTCCCGGTGGTGGGCTATCGTAACCATGTGACTAATACATTAAGACTTTGGAATGCTGAACCAACAAGTGATCCTTTACCAAAAGGTGTCTCTTTTAAAGAATACTGCAATGGTTTAGAAGAATTATGTCATGGTCTTTATCCAGATGATTCCACTGAAGAAGGTCGTATCTTAAGACTTAGACAACAATACTTCCTTGTTAGTGCGGGTCTTCAATCGACACTTTGTTCCTACTATAGACACCATGGTACCCTTAAGGGTATTCATGAACAATATGTCTTCCAACTCAATGACACTCACCCAATTTTAGCCATCCCAGAAATGATGAGAATCATGATGGATGAATACAATATGG